>Ga0068707_1003417_pt1 | contig 11079 bp, 9 predicted proteins | sample YNPNPMetaG_FD_66600 | JGI IMG/M metagenome (GOLD analysis project Ga0068707, IMG submission 66600) | Anoxygenic and chlorotrophic microbial mat microbial communities from Yellowstone National Park, USA - YNP NP MetaG | ecosystem: Environmental > Aquatic > Thermal springs > Hot (42-90C) >... | reverse complement strand
TGCAGATCGGCGACCATCCGCTACTTGCGGCGTTCGTTGTCGCTTTCGGGATCTTCTTGTGGCTGGCTTACGAGTCGCTGGATATCTGGATCGAGGGTTTCGCCGGACGGCGGAACGCACCCGCCCGCGAACGGCGCGCATCTTGGACCGCGGATTGACCTGGTTCTCAGGTGCGCCCAAGAACGGTTTCAGCGCGCAAGATCACGCCTCGTGGCGGAGAGGGTGGGATTCGAACCCACGGTGCCCGAAGGCACAACGGTTTTCGAGACCGCCCGGATAAACCACTCCCGCACCTCTCCGCGTGATTCGACAACAACACCAGCATCGGGTTCGCTACACTGCTCCGAAGCTGGTGTTGTTACTGGCGCCCTCGGAGGGAATCGAACCCCCTACGCCCTCCTTAGGACGGAGGCGCTCTATCCGGTGAGCTACGAGGGCGTATCTGGTGCGCTTGGAGGGAATCGAACCCCCGACCTAATGGTCCGCAACCATTCGCTCTATCCCCTGAGCTACAAGCGCGCGCACCCTCCCTTTCACGGTGAAAGTATACCACGATGCGGTTTCTGCGTCAACGGGAGAAAGTTCGGCGCTGCGGGAATCTCTTAGTGCCGGACTCGATTCAGCATCTGTTCGGCGGCGCGACGGATCCTGAAACAAGTTTGGGATGGCTTGGATCTCGGCGGTTTGCCCCCGCAACACTGAACTGATACGTCAACGGTCACTGCGCGACCATACGTCTGGGTTCAAGTTGACGTTGGTGCTTGCGCGCCGGCTGGTTCTTAGTAGGCGTTGGTGCATTCACCCTTTTGCGACCTTGTGGTGACGCATCTCGTGTCAGTTGAGGGTCGGCGACTCGGGAAACTCTCGTTGCCCGGGTTCGCGTGTATGGATCCAGCCTTGCGAACTGGATTCCTTGGTGAGTACCGAACGGACGCGCAGGCTTAGTTGCGGGTACTTTCGACGAAGCCCGGCCTCCATAGCGCGCACGTCCTTCGGACCAATTGAGAACGGCGTACGAACTACGGCAACCGCAGTGACTTGCTCGGCGTGTCGGTCTACGCGTATGTCGGCTAGATACGCGCCCGGGCGAGACTTGAGCCCTCGCGCCACGTGTTCACGCACATCGATCGCCAGCCGGCGGTTGGCGATTGACTGCCGGAAGTTGACAAACAGGCTCGATGCGAGCCCAAGGAGTACAAGCACGCTTGGAATGACGTGAAACGCTATCTGCCTCCTGTCCCGTTCCGCGAAGCGCAGAATTTCGTGCAAACCCTGGATCCAGATCACGGCGGACGAGGCTACTTGTATGGCTACGAAATTGGCGAAGAAGAGAAGAAAGCCGCCGAATGCCAGACTGCCATAGCCTCGTGCTAAGCACAACCCGCTAGCCGCTAGAGGCGGCACAAGCGCCGTAGCGATCGCGACCCCGACGAGGCTTCCGCTAACGCGCCGGCACACCATCGCATAGGTTCCGGCTGCTCCTGCAGCCAGTGCTATAACGAGGTCCAAGATGTTCGGCGACGTTCGGGACAAGACCTCTTTGCCCAGAGGGATGTCACGATGTACCGCCCCAATCACTATCGAAACAAGCAAGACGGTAATCACCCCAGTGGCCTCGGTCAGCACCGCCCTCCAGAGAAGCACGCGGTCCGCATCGACTAGAGCCAGCGCAATCCCGGTAATTGGACCTAGGAGCTGCGCTATGAGCATCGATCCTATCACGACTGCGCTGCTGTCGGCAAGCAAACCGTAGCAGGCAATCACTGTCGAAAGCGCATTCATGGTCAGATATGCTGGCGACAATGTGGCGTCTTCGCTTATGCGTTTTCTGACCTCAGAACGATTGCCTCCATTTACGATGTTCATGCTACGTTTTCCAGAGTAACGTTGAGCTTATCGCCGAACGTGGTCATAGGGCCACAGAGTGATCTGCGGGACAGTCGGAAAGTCCCGGCTCCAATACCTTGGATGTTGCGGGGCCAGCGATATGCTACTCGATTCAGATAATTGGCTACCATCGTTTTGATCCCTTCCCATTAATGCCGCAGGCTGGATAGTTACCGATCCGTTTCAGGCCGTATTGAGGAAAACGGACAGAAGCGTTGTTGAGATCGCGTTCAGACGTGATACTCGTTCTTCTTACGGGTGCGCGAAACCGGCACAACCTACCGCATGGCTTGCGACCGGTCATGTGTTCCACGGTGTATATGACTGCCTGCAACTGATCGTCAGGCCGACCTTGTCTCTAAGGCCAGCGCCTGCGTTTGAGCCGGACCCCGTCCGCGGCGGCGATACGCTGCGCCTACCCCGCCGCTTTGAGTCCCTCCTCAAGCACGGCAATGTAGTTCTCCACGGGCATGTAGTCGGTCAGCGAGTTGCCCGTTCCCAGTGCCCAGTAACCGTCGGCGAAGCACTCTTCGATATGCCTTCGCGTGTAGGCCCGAAGATCGTCGAGAGAGCTGCGGCAGATCACGTCGACGTCCAAACCACCGAGTGCGGTGATTCGGTTGCCGTAGCGGCGCTTGAACTCCCCGACCGGCATTATCACGTCCTCGAACGAGTGCTTGGCGTCGATCCGACAGTCCTCGATGAGGTCCTCATAAACCTCGGCCAGATTTCCGCACGAGTGGAGTATGAAAGGTTTGCCCTGCGCGTGCGCGACAGCCGCCATCCGCTTATATGTTGGGAACACGTACCTGCGCAGAAGGTCCGGACTGAGAAAGGTGGAGGTCTTGAACCCTAGATCGTCGCCCTGACGAAGCGCACCCACGGCGTCCATCGTCGCAAGCTGGCGGTCCGCCGACACGATCAGCCCTCCGATCCGCTCGAACATAAGTTCAACCAGTTCGGGCCGGTCAACAAGCGCATACGAGAGGCCCATCACACCCATCATCTGGGAGACCCACTCGTACGGCCCCATGCACACTCCGCCCACTATCTTCGCGCCCTCGGGCAGAAGTGTCGCGACCGTCTCAAAGTGTCCGAAATTGATCGGGCGCGACTCATCGGGCCAGGGATACGTTTCGTAGTCGCGCATATCGTGGATCACGGCTTTCGCCTCACTGCCGTCCGAAAGCCCGCCCTCCGTTCGGCGCAGCGGACAATTGAGCGGAACTTCCATCGGCACGCAGTCGAAGCCCATGCCCAGCCAGAAGTCCACGTAGATGCGCCAGTAGGCCGGATCGTCGGGGCTCATTCGATCGAACGGGGTTCCCGTACGCCGCGCGATGAAGTCGGCGGTCGCGAGGTGCTCGTAGAACGGCAAGTGATCCGGCCTGCCGCGTCGGAAAAGCACCTTGAGGAACTGCTCGAAGTCCGGTTCGCGCCTCAGGTCCATCGATCTTTCCGGGTACAGATAATCGCGGCGGCCGCGGCCTTGAGCGCGTCGATCCCGACAAACGGCGCGACGCCCAGCGCCCAGCTCGTCACCCCTGAAGCGTCCTGCAGCCACAAGCTCAGCCACGCTCTGCCGAAGAGGTAGACGATCCCGACGCCCACCAGTCCCGCCGTCCACAGCCGCGCAAATGAGCGATGTCCCGCACCGTCCGCCAACAGCCCAACAACAAAGGCGGCCGCGACGAATCCGAACAAGTAACCTCCGGTCGGGCCTGCCAGCACTGCAGGTCCGCCCTTGAAACCGGCAAAGACCGGCGCTCCCGCCGCCCCAACCGCCAGATACTCGATCTGCGAAATCGCTCCGAGCCGCGCGCCTAGAAGCATCCCGCACAGCAGCACCGCAAACACCTGCATCGTAACCGGAACCGGGTTGCCCGGGAGATGAAACCCGATCTGAGCGCAAGCGGCGGTAAGCAGCGCGCCTGCCAGCGCAGCTGCGGCAGCACGTCCGGCGGCCAGTCTGCGGCATTTCTCGACAGTTTCGACCAGCATTTGTGCTCTCTGGAATCTCACGGCACGCCCCCGCCTGACGCGTTTCAGCGGCAGAGAAGACGCCCCGTTTTTCGGCAATTGTAGCACGATGTGCGCGCGTGTGAAAAGCGGGCCCGCTCGACACAACCAAGCAGGAGGGCACGCCCGATATGCTGCTTTCCGGTTTCCTTGTTCCCCGGCAGAGGCGCGAGGCTCGGAATGCCCTCCTGCAGGACCTTGCTCGTTCTAGAACCCGGTGAAGATCTCCCAAAGAAGCATGTCGTTCTCGGGCGCGGTCGTACCCGGTGGGTTACTGGTCATGTTCTTTTCGTAGTTGATCTCCAACCAGACGCCCTTCCGGATCGGATGCACGTAGCCGAGAGTGAGCTGCTGGACGTTCCAGGTGAGCGGGTTGGTTGTAGGTGACTTGTCGTTGTTGAGGGCTGCCCACTTGATCACGAAGCTGGGCTTGCCGCTCGGCTTCCAGCCGGCGGACAACTGGTAGCCGGTGATCCCGAGCAGGCTGAACTTGCCCGTCGCCCACTCGCCCTGAAGGAAGAACGGGCCGGAATTCCAGACGGCGTCGACGGCGAACTTGTTGTGGTCCGTGTTCGTATTGGTCTGCCCGGCGGGGACGAACGGTGCCACCGGCGCAAGCTGAGCCGGATTGAGTTTGCCGACGCAACCGGACACGTGGAACTGCAAGTTCGGCTTTGTCAGGCCGATCTTGCCGCTGATCGCCATTCTTCCGCTGTTGTTGGCCGAGTTGTCCCTGTCGCAGATGTGGGCCTGCGTGTCTACGCCGGGTATCGCACTCGCGCAATCGCCTATGGAGCGGGTCCCGAGGTTCTGATCCAGGAAGAAGGACACGCCGCCGTCCACCGATCCGCTCTTCGCGTACCACTGGAACCCCTGAATCCGATCCTGAGTAAAGGTCTCGGAGAAGATACCGTACTGAGAGGTCCGTCGGTTGGGGTAGCTCGGGGTAATCCCGAAGTTGAGCTGCCTTCCCTTGCCGATTCTGATGCGGCCCGGCCCAAACGGGAGATCGACGTAGCAGCTCTCCATATAGGTGCGCGACTGCTCGACGGTAAACTGGTTAGGCGCGGTGCCCAACACCTTGTCCGTGAGCCACGGGTGGAAGTAATACTCCACATACGCGTTGGCGTCTTCGCCCAGTTTCGCCTGCGCCGACAGCGACAGTCTTTCAGTCACGAACCGAGCACTCATGCTCGGGTTGGTATACATGCGATTGAGCATGTAACCGTGAATCTCAATCGGCGGCGCCTGACAGAGGCCGCCGGCTGCAAACATGCAGACAGTTGCACAAACGATAGTAGCCGTTGCTGTGAACCTTGCCAATGCTCTTCCTCCTCTTTACCAACGTCGGTAATGGTCTTGGACGCCGGTCAAGAACCGGCCGATGCGATTAGACTAAGACTCAGTCGCCCTCACCTCCTGCCGTCTCACCGCTCCCTCAAGTCTATCACCCTGTTGGAGCGGTCCACATTCTCCAGGGTTTTCGCCTCGACGAGCCTCACCCTGGGCGTCAACCCGATAACCGCATGGACTCGGTGTTTGATGGTCTCCTCCAGCTCGACCAGTTTCTGCATCTGGTCACTTATCATCTCTCCGGAAAGCTCAACCTTGAGGGTCAGGTAGTCAAGTCCGCGCTCTCGCTCCAGGACTATTTGGTACCTGGGCTCGACATGCTCGATGTCGTACAGCAGAGCCTCGATCTCGGACGGATAGACGTTGACGCCACGAACTATGAACATATCGTCGGTGCGATTTCGGACGGGCGACATTCTGGCCGTCGTCCGACCGCACTTGCACGGCTCCCGCGTGATCGAGCTGACATCGTGCGTGCGATAGCGGATCATCGGCAGGCCTTCTTTGGTAAGCGTGGTGATCACCAGTTCGCCGGACTCGCCCTCCGGCAGCACATTTAGTGTCTCGGGATCGATCACTTCGACTAGGAAGTGGTCTTCGTTGATGTGAAGGCCGTTCTTGAGCTCGCACTCGCCGGCGATTCCCGGCCCCATGACCGCGCTTACGCCGTAGTTATCGGTCGCCGTTATGCCGAGACGATTCTCGATTTCCGAGCGCATTCGGTCGCTCATCGGCTCGGCGCCGAACAGGCCAACCCTGAGACACAGCCCCGCGGGGGAGACCCCCATCCGACTCATCACCTCAGCCAGATAGAGCGCGTAACTGGGCGTGCTCACCAGCGCGGTGCTGCGGAAGTCCTGCATGATCTGGACCTGGCGCTCCGTATTGCCTAGCGAGACGGGGATCACCGACGCCCCGAGCCTTTCCGCGCCGTAGTGCATCCCGAAGCCGCCGGTGAAAAGGCCGTAATCGAAGGCTATCTGCACGACGTCGTCTTTCGTAACGCCCGCGGCGCTCATAACGCGCGCCACTTGCTCGGCCCAGTGCTTGAGGTCGTTCTTCGTATATCCGACCACTATCGGCCTGGACGTGGCGCCGGAAGAGGAGTGAATGCGCACTATTTCCCGAAGCGGGACAGCAAACATCTCGTAGGGATATCCGTCGCGTAGGTCGTCCCTGGTCGTGAACGGCAGCTTCACGATGTCTTGCAGAGACTGCACATCCTCCGGCACGATGTTGAATGCGGTAAACTTCCGATGGTAGAACGGAACGTCGCGGTAGGCGCGGTTGACCGTGGCCTGGAGACGTTCAAGCTGGAGCTGATCCATCTCCGCCCGGTCCATTCTCTCTATCTTGCGGTTCCAAATTGGCATTGTTCGGTGCGACCCTGTATCGTTCGACTGTTATGCGTCGAGTATTCTAAACCTTCCTCGGCTGATCCATGATCTGCCGATATCCTTTGCCGAGGTAGGCTCTCTGTATTTCAGGGTTCCTGGCAAGCTCCGATGCAGTGCCTTCCATCACGACCCGACCCGTTTCCATTACATACGCGCGTTTGGCTATGCCAAGGGCGGCCTTGGCGTTCTGTTCGACGATCAGCACGGTGGTTCCCTCCTTGCGAAGGTCGGCAATCACCCTAAAGATCTCCTTGACCACCATCGGAGCCAACCCCATCGAGGGCTCGTCCAGAAGCAGCATTCTAGGCCTGCTCATCAGCGCGCGCCCTATTGCCAGCATCTGCTGCTCGCCGCCGGAAAGCGTCCCTGCGAGCTGGTTCCTGCGTTCCCTAAGGATCGGGAACACGTCGTAGACTCTTTCGAGGTCGTCGGCCATCTCCTTCTTCTTGGCGGCCCTGCTCCTCCGATAAGCACCAAGGACCAGGTTCTCCAAGACCGTCATCCCCGCGAAAAGCTGTCGACCTTCGGGGACCTGGGTCAGGCCCATGCGGACCAGCTTCTCCGTGGGAAAGCCGGTCACGTCATGGCCGTCGAATATGATCCTGCCGGAACGCGCCGGCACAACCCCCGATATCGTGTTCAGGACCGTGGTCTTCCCGGCTCCGTTCGGACCGACAATGGCTACTATCTCGCCCGCGTCGACGTGCAGCGATATGCCCCTGAGGGCCAGGATCCTCCCGTAGTAGGTGACCACGCTTTGCAGCTTCAGCACTATTTGGCCTCCGCCCCGAGATATGCGGCGATCACTCTGGGATCGTTCTGGACTTCCTCGGGGGTGCCCTCGGCGATCTTGCGTCCCTGGTCCAGCACGGTTACCTCGTCCGATATCTCCATCACAAACTGCATGTCGTGATCGACAAGAAGGACCGTCACGCCCTCGGATACCACGCGCTTGAGAAGAGCGGTCAGATCGTCCATCTCACGGGTGGAAAGGCCCGAGGCGGGCTCGTCCAACAGCAGCAGCTTCGGCCTGCCCGCCAAAGCTCTGGCTATCTCCAGAAGGCGCTGCTTGCCGAACGGCAGGCTGCCCGCAGGCAGGTCCGCCACGTCGGCAAGCCCCACCAGCTCGAGCTTGCTGATCGCCTCTCTCGTGATGAGCCTTTCCTCCCGCCAGTGGCCGATCCATCGCAGCGCTCCGGCCGCAAGCCCCTGCCTAGTCCAGACGTGGCAGCCGACCATTACGTTTTCGAGCACGGTCATATTCTCGAATAGCTGCACGTTCTGGAACGTGCGTGCCAGGCCCAGCTCCGCGACCTCGTGGGCCGCCCGTCCGGCGATCGACTTGCCCTCCACGAGTATGTCACCGCTTGTCGCACGATATACCCCGGTCATCAAGTTCAGCAGTGTGCTCTTGCCGGCTCCGTTTGGGCCGATCAGGGCCTTTGTCCGCCCGCGCACCACGCGCATATCCACGCCGTTGACCGCCGTAAGGCCGCCGAACTTGCGCGTAACGCCTCTCGTCTCGACAAGAACTTCCACGCTCAGCCCTCACGCCTCGACCGGGTCATCACGCGCCAGCCGTATGAGCAGGTGTCGCCGATCGCCCTTGCCAACCCCTGCGGCAGCACGATCATCACAAGAATCAACACCGCCCCGAAAACGATCGGATCCAGCCCGGTCAGCGTCAGCCCAAGAAACTGATGGTGGGCTTTGTCCAGCTCAAGCATCCAGTTCTTGAGAATCTGAATCGCCGCCGCGCCGAGCATCGATCCCCAGACGCTGGCCATTCCGCCCAGCACCACCATCACGAGAAGCTGGACGGAGACCATAAAGTTGAACTCGTTAGGATTGATGTAACCTATGCCCGCGTTGTGCGCGTGCAGGCTGCCTGCTATCGACGCGAGCGCGGCACTCAAGACGAAGACTTGGACCTTATATCGCTCCGTGTCCACCCCAAGCGACGCCGCAGCCGTTTCGCTTCCGTGGACCGCCCGGAACGCCCTTCCGACCCGGGAGCGCACTATGTTCACCGCGAGAACCACCGCGAGAAACACAAATCCCCACACCAGGTAGTAGTATTGGCCGCGCATCGTGACTTGGCCTCCGGCTGCCGCTTGATAGGCGCGTCTTGCCAGGCCCGGAATCGAGTCGAAGAACTGTATGGTCGGGATGTTGAATATACCGTCGCTCGAGCCCCCGGTGACGGCGGTCCACTGTCTGAAAACTATCTCCACCACGATCCCGAAGGCCAGTGTAGCCATGGCTAGGTAGTGCCCTTTCAGGCGGAGCACCTGGCTGCCGATTAGGTAGGCGACAAGCGAGGTCACGAAGACGCCCACGATCATCCCGGTCCACGGGGACGTTCCGCCGCGCGCGAGCGTGCCGTCCAGGAACCACTGTGAAAGCGAAGTCACGCCGGCAGCCGTAACCCCGGCAAGTCCCGCCTTCCACCACCCGATTCTCCCGGCCCTGCCGTAGGCGGCCATAACCGCTCCAAAAACGGCGGCGGGCACGATCGGCGATGCAGGCAGGACCCGGCTAAGCCCCGACAGGAGCAACAGCAGCCCAAGTGCGGCCGCGAGCCTCCATCCTGCTGCTCTTGTGAGCGATATGAGCACCGCCGTCCCGGCCATCACGCCGACTCCGACCGACATCCCGGGTATTACCTCGCCCGGTACGGGCTTCACGACCAGTATCGCGGACGCATAAGCCCCGAGTCCGAAAAACGCGGCGTGGCCCAGGGATATCTGGCCGGCGTATCCCATCAGCAGATTAAGACCCACCGCCAACAGCGCGCAGATTCCGATGTAGATGAAAGTGGTCAGTTGGGATTCGCCGGCGTACCGAGGCACAATCAAGTAGACGACCAGGAAGATCACGAACGGCAGTGTACTCCACAGGCCGGCAAGCGACTTTCGGGCCGACAACCCCGGCTTGGCGCGTTCGATGCTGATTTCCGCCGACGCCTCCACAGCCTACGCCTCCGCCCTCCTGCGCAGCAGGCCCTCCGGCCGCACGAAGAGAATGGCGAGCAAAATCACAAAGGCTATCGCGTCCTTGTAATCGCTCCAGAGCAGGCCGCCCGTGAGCGATTCCACGATGCCCAAGATGATCCCCGCGACTACTCCGCCGCCGAAATTGCCCAGCCCGCCCAACACGGCGGCACAGAACCCGCTCAAGCCCAAAGCCGTGCCCATGTTGCACTTGGCGTAGAAAACAGGCGAGACGACCACCCCGGCAACCGCGCCCAACCCCGCCGCCATGACGAACGACGCCACTATCACCCTGCGCACGCTGATGCCCACGATCTTGGCTCCTGTCTGATTCATCGCGCACGCGCGCATGGCCTGTCCGATGAGCGAATACTTGAAGAACAAGTGCATCCCAAGCACCAGCAGGCCGGTCACCCCGACGACCCACAGTTCCTGAGACCTGACCACGGCCCCGAACAGGTGGAACTCCCTGTCCTCTACGTATCCGCCCGCCTCCACGCCCGTGAACGGCGGTGCCGGTATTGCGCTTTCGCCCCAGAATAGCTGGGCGAGACCGCGAAACATGATCGAGGCCCCAATGGTGATAATGATGAGGGTGATCACCGAAGCGCGCCTTATCGGTATCAGAACCAGGAGAGCGACGAATCCGCCGACCAGGCATCCGGCGGCGACGGCAGTCGGCAGGGCGACGAGTAGGTTCGTCTTGGCAAGCAGCACGGCGGCCACCATCGCGCCGACCATCACGAACTCGCCCTGCGCGAAGTTGATCACTTGGGTGCTGCTGTAAATAATGCTGAAACCTATGGCTACAATGGCGTAGATGCAGCCCTTGGTAACTCCGGAAACCACCAGTTGCGGAACTTGCGCTAACAGCTCCACTTACTCTCCATCACACCGCCCATCCGCCGACCGGCCTACCGAGCAAGCGTCCACTTGCCCCCGCGAATCTCAACCAGTGCAAACGCGTCTTTCGTCAGCCCCATGTGGTCTTTGGGCGAGAAATTGAAAACCCCGCCGATACCGACAAAACCTTTGGTTTCCTCAATCGCGCGCCTGATCTTGGTTCGGTCCGTGCCGACGTTTCTTATCGCTGAGACGACGAGCTGAAATGCGTCCCAAGCGTGTCCGCCGAAATGGCCCGCCGGCTTCCCGTAGGCTTTACGGAAGTCCGCATCATATCGCACCAGGACCTTTTTCTGCGGGTCCGTCGCAGGCACGGCGCCCGCCACGATGATCTTGCCGGATGGGAATATGACCCCCTCAGCAGCACGGCCCGCCAGCTTTATGAACTCCATATTCGATATCCCGTGGCTCATGAACACGGGCTGCTTCATGCCTATCGTGCGCATGTTCTTCACGACGATTGCCGGTCCGGGGTTGGTCCCCCAGCAGATCACCGCCTGTGGCTTCGCCGCTCGTATCTTGGTGAG
>Ga0068707_1003416_pt1 | contig 11081 bp, 7 predicted proteins | sample YNPNPMetaG_FD_66600 | JGI IMG/M metagenome (GOLD analysis project Ga0068707, IMG submission 66600) | Anoxygenic and chlorotrophic microbial mat microbial communities from Yellowstone National Park, USA - YNP NP MetaG | ecosystem: Environmental > Aquatic > Thermal springs > Hot (42-90C) >... | reverse complement strand
TTCCGGCACCGGTTCCGCAATCTCTACCTCTTCGACCTGCGCTGGGAACCGATCCGGGACCTGCTCGACCGCGCTCCCTCGGTCTGGGCGCGTGTCTCGGGTGACCTTCTGACCTTCGCCGCGGCCCTCGATCGCATCGCGGCGGCCGGATCGTAGCGCCCGTCGGGCAGCCCCGCCGATTTCACCTCCCCGGTCGCGCGCCGGCCGGTCCGGCGGTCGGGGTGCGGCTCCGCGAGATCCGCCTCTTCAGGTCGCCCGCCCGGGGCGGCGCCCGTCCCGATTCGGATATCGACCTGCTGGTCGTCTCGCCGGCGTTCGATGCGGATCGGTTCGGGGCGGAGGCTCCTGCCGGCGGTTGAAAATGGCCGGGAGGGTGTGCTACACGCACATGGCAGCATGGAGGAACGTCTGCCATGAAGCCGATGCATTTCCGGATGGTTGCCCTGGCCGCCGCGCTGGTCGCGGCCACGGCCGGCGGCGGCTGTCGCAAGGCCCCTCCGCCGGCGCCCGCGGCGGCCGATGCGGCCGGCGTCGACCCCCGACCCAATCTCGGAACACCGGCGCCGTCCGAGCCCGACTGGGCTGGGTTGTCCGACGAGGAGGTCGCCCGCCGGTCGGGGATCACGCTGGACGAATGTCGCCTGGCCCTGGCCGAGGGCGACGGAATCCGGATTACGGTCTGCGATTTCATCCGCGAGGTCAACGGGCTGCCGCCGCGCTACCGCGCCCGCTTCGACTCGCTCGAACGCCGCAAGGAGCTTCTCGACGACATGATCTCCCTCGCCGTGATGGAGCAGGAGGCCAGACGCCTCGGCCTGGACCAGGACCCGGAGACCCGCTTCTATGTGGAACGCCTCCTGGCCGACAAGATGAAGGCCGAGCTGACCGCCGGGCTCCGCAGGGAGATTCGGGAGTCGATCACGCCGGCCGACGAAGAGGCCTACTTCGCCTCCCACCGGGAGCGGTTCAACCGACCCGAACTGGCCAGCGCCGCCCACATCCTCGTCGCTACCGAGGCCGAGGCCCGGGAGTTGATCGCGCGGCTCACCGCACCCGACGCCGATCGCAACCTGTTTGCCACCCTCGCCGCCGAACGGTCGCTGGACACCGAAACCAAGACCCGCGGCGGCAGCCTCTCGTACTTCACCCGCCCCGACGTCCACAGCGACCGCTACCCCTCCATTGACCCGGCGCTGGCCGCGGTGGTGTTCGAGATGCAGAACATCGGCGACATCTACCCGCAGCCGGTCCGCACGGCCCGCGGTTTCCATGTCGTCAAGCTGACCGGCAAGCGCGCCGCCGTCGTCCGGACCCTCGACCAGGTCCGGCCGAGTGTGCGTGTCGGCATCGAGGAAGAACGCTTCCAGGCGGCCTGGAAGCGCAAGCTGGAGGAGCTCCAGGCGCAGCTCGGCGTCGAGCTGCATCCGGAAAACCTGGCCGACGTGCGTCCGACGTTGCCGTCGCCGGAGGAGATGGAACGGGCACACCACCTTCACGAGCCGCCGTTGCCGCCGGGCACGGCCGGCGACGCGGTCCGCCCCCTGCCGCCGCCGGGTCCGTCGAGCGGCCCGCAGCCGGCGCCGGCGCCGAGGACGCCGTGAGGGCCGCCGGGATGCGACCTCCCGCCATCCCCATCGCTCTGCTCGCCCTGGCCGCGTTCCCCGGCGCGGCGCCCGCGGAGCCGATCGAAGGACTGGCCGCGATCGTCGGCGACGACGTGATCCTGGTGTCCGAGGTCCAGGAGCGCGCCGCTCCCGCCCTGGCCCGCCTGGCCCAGGAACAGAGCGCCTTCCTCCGCGACCAGACGATGCGCGAGATCCTGTCCCAGCAGCTCGACGTGATGATCGACGAACTGCTGATCGAACAGGAAGCCCGGCGACTGATGCTCGACGTCACGGAAGAGGAGGTCGACCGCGCGATCGAAGGGATCAAGCAGCGCAACGGCTGGGATGATCTCGCGTTCGAGAACCAGATCGCCCGGCGCGGCGAGACGCTGGAACAGTACCGCCGGGAGACCCGGATCGAAGTGCTGAAGTACAAGGTGCTCTCGGTCCGCCTGCGCGGCCGGCTGCGTACCGACGACGCGGAGGTGCGCCGGGCCTACCGGCAGATCGTCCGCGCCAGCCGATCGGGGGACACCTTCGAGGCGGCGCAGATCCTGGTCCGCGTGCCCGAGGGCGCCTCCGCGATCGAAGTCCAACGGCTCGAAGAACGGGCGGAGGCACTGGCGCGACGCGCGCGCGAAGGGGAGGATTTCGCGCAGCTCGCCCGCGACTTCTCCGACGACGCCGCCACCGCCGCCGCCGGCGGATCCCTCGGAACCCTCCGCCACGGCGACCTCCCCGCCAGCCTCGACGACGAGCTCGTCCTGCTCGACGTCGGCGGCATCGCCGGCCCCGTGCGCGGTCCCCAAGGCTTCTACGTGCTCAAGCTCGTCGCCGGCAACATCACCGGCGTCCGTTCGTTCGAGGAGGCCCGCCGCGGCATCGAGAACCAGCTAATGGAGCAGATGATGCAACGCCAGGAAGACGTGTTCCTGGCCAACCTCCGTCGCAAGACACACATTGAACGGCGGCTCCGGTAGCAACCTCGCCGGGAAAACGGACCTCCGGCGGTCGCCGGAGGGTCCCTTGCGCCCGGGCGGCGGCGCAGCCCTTCTGTGGCCGGCGGACGCGGACGGGCAGGGCGTAGGGACGCTCCCCGGAGGTTCCTCGTGCCGAGCGGAGCAGGACCGGGGTCGGGCGGTCGGTTGCGGGGGAAACCGGGCTACTCCTTGTCGCAGTCGCCGAGCAGGTTGGCGGCGGTGTCGGCGGTTCCCTCGGGGTCGCCGAGCGCCGCGGCGCAACCTGGGTCCTCCTGGAGCCACCGGACCGCCTCCGCGATCTTCGGGGCGCACGCGGGCGCCGGATGCGCCGCGGTCAGCTGTCGGGTCAGCTCCGTGCACGGATCGGCCCCCTGCGCCGCCAGCGCTTCCTCACGCGCCTTCGCCGCGGCCCGCTCCGCCTCCGCATGCTCGATCGCCTTCTCCTGGGCCTCCAACGCCCGGGCGATCCCGCCCGCCCCGCTCGCCAGCATCCGGTTCGCCATCTGGCACGGCTCGCTGGCGTTTCCGTGTTTCCGACACGCCGCCACCGCCGCCGCCTCGTCCGCGCTCCACTTGCACCCGACCGCCGACAGACAGCCCGCGGCCGTCAGCAGCACCGCCCAACGCGTCGTCCTCTTGTCCATGCGGATCTCCCTCTCGACGCCGGACCCCCCGGCGCCCCGATCTTCCTAGCGCCAACCGGCTTGCGGACGCAACGGTCGAGGAGGAGCCCGGGGTCCGTGGCTGGCGCGGTTGATCGGGGAGGCGGCTGGCGGTATCGTGAACGGCCGGGCCGGGGGGCTGTCGGCCGGCCGGGGAAGGTGCAGATGGACCCGAAGCGCCTGCGAATCGGCGAGCTGCTCATCGAAGCGGGCGTCCTCAACCATGCCCAGCTCCGGCAGGCCCTCGACCTGCAGGCGCAGCAACACCGACCGCTCGGCGCGATCCTCGTCGAGAACCGGTTCATCACCGAGGCCCAGCTAATCCAGGCGCTTTCCCGCCAGCTCTCCATCCCGTGGGTGTCCCTGTGGCACGTGGACGTGGCGCCGGAACTGCTGGCGATCGTGACCCGCGAGGAAGCCGAGCGATATCACGTCCTGCCGATTTACGCTCGAACCGTGCGCGGCGAACGACCGGCGCTCTTCGTGGCAATGGACGATCCCACCAACCAGCAGGCGCTCGACTTCGTGCGCGAAGTGGCCGGAATGGACGTGCGCCCGATGATCGCGGCCCCGACCGACCTGCGGCAGGCCATCCAGGCCCTGTATTCCGGGGAGGAGGAAGAGGAGGAGGAGGCCGAGGCGCCGGTGCCTCCGCCGATCGTGCCGCGGCGTTCGGCGCCTCCACCCCCGCCCCCGCCGCGCCTCACCCCGCCGCCACCGGCCTCGGCGCCGACCGACGATGCCGTCGAGCTGACCGAACCGGCGGAGGAGGAAGAACCGGAGGCGCCGCAGGCGCCCGCGGCCCCGGACTCCGGATCCGCGGACCTCGAAGCCGGCCGGCCCGCCGTCTCGACTTCCCCGCCGTCCGAAACGCAAGTCGAGACGGGCGTCGCCGATTCCCAGGCGCCGACGTTCCAGGTGGTGGGGGCGTTCGAGGGCGCCGTCGTTCCGGGGACGATCGCGGAAGGGACGGGCGCGGGACCGGCGCCGGAAGCCCCCGCGGGGATGGGCGCGGGACCGGTGCCGTCACCGCCGGACGCCACGAAGGTTCCGTCCACGGGAGCGGCGTCGGCGACTGCGGAAACCCCACCGGAGCCGCAGCCCTCCGAAACCGCGGGCGCACGGCCGCGGCCGACGGCGCTCGACTCCGGACGGGCCGCCGTGCTTGAAGTGCCCCCGGAGACGCGCCTGCGCCGCCAACGCCGGGCGCTCGCCTTCACCTTCCTCGACGGCACCAGTATCGCGATCGGGGGAGGCGAGGCTCCCGATTTCGAGCGAAGCGAGCAGGTTTCGCTGCGGGATCTGGTCGCCGCGCTGCGACGGTACGCCGACGATCCCAGCGTGCCCGAGCCGTACGGGCCGCGCGGACTCAGCCTTGTGGTGGCCACGCTGCTGGAGATCCTCTCGCGGCGGGGGTTGCTCCGCGAGGCGGAGTGGTCGGAGACGATGGCACGGTCGGGCCGCGATCGGTAGGCACAGGGAGGGCCGCCCGGACTCGTCTCCGACGGGGGGCGAGGCGGACGCCGAGCGCGGCTTCGAGGACCTCCTCGATCGTCCCCACCAGCCGGATCCGGAGCCCCTCGCGTGCTTCGGGCGGGACCTCCACCAGGTCCTTCTCGTTCCGCTGCGGCAGCAGCACCTCGCGGATGCCCGCCCGGTGCGCGGCGAGCACCTTCTCCTTGATGCCGCCGACGGGCAAGATGAGTCCGCGGAGGGTGATCTCGCCGGTCATCGCCATGTCCGCGCGCACCGGGATTCCCCGCAGCAACGAAACGAGCGCCGTGACCATCGTCACCCCGGCGCTCGGACCGTCCTTCGGGATCGCCCCGGATGGGACGTGCAGGTGCAGGTCCTTCTTTTCGAGGAAGTCGGGGCGCAGGCCCAGCTCGCGGGCGCGCGAGCGGACGAACGAGAGGGCGGCCTGGGCGGACTCTTTCATCACGTTGCCGAGCTGTCCGGTGAGGTGCAGCTTGGCCGTCCCGTCCATCGCCGTCGCCTCGACGAAGATGATGTCGCCGCCCTCCGGCGTCCAGGCCAGCCCGGTGGCCACCCCTGCCGTTGCCGTCCGTTCGGCGATGTCCCGGTGGAACCGGGGCGGCCCCAGCACCCGCTCCACAAACGCCGCGTCGGCCACCACCCGGGGGTCGGCCTCGCCTTCCGTGATTCGCACCGCCACCGCCCGGCACAACGCCGCAATCTCCCGCTCGAGGTTCCGCACTCCCGCCTCGCGCGTGTACGATCCGATCAGCACGTCGAAGGCGTCGTCCGTCAGCCGCAACTGCTCTTCGGTCAGGCCGTTCTCGCGCCGCTGTTTCGGCAACAGGAAGCGCTCCGCAATCCGACGCTTCTCCTGCGCCGTGTACCCGGGCAGCTCGATGATCTCCATGCGGTCGCGCAACGCCGGCGGAATCGTCTCCAGCACGTTGGCCGTGCCGATGAACATCACCTTCGACAGGTCGTAGGGTACCTCGAGGTAGTGATCCGAGAAGGCGTGATTTTGTTCCGGGTCGAGCACCTCGAGCAGCGCGGAGGCGGGGTCGCCCTGGAAATCGACGCCCAGCTTGTCCAGCTCGTCCAGAAGGAAGACCGGGTTCAACGTGCCGGCCTTCTTCATCCCCTGCAGGATCCGGCCGGGCAACGAACCGACGTAGGTCCGCCGGTGGCCCCGGATCTCCGCCTCGTCGCGCACGCCGCCGAGCGACGCGCGGACGAAGCGACGGCCCAGGGTGCGCGCGATCGAACGGCCGAGCGACGTCTTGCCGACGCCGGGCGGCCCCACGAAGCACAGAATCGGCCCGCGGGCCTCCGGCCGCAGCTTCCGCACCGCCAGATGCTCGAGGATCCGGCGCTTCACCTTCTCCAGTCCGTCGTGGTCCTCGTCCAGGATTCGCCGCGCCTCCGGTATGTCGTACCGGTCCTCCGTGGTCGCCTTCCACGGTAGTTCGAGCAGCCAGTCGATGTAGGTCCTCGCGACCGTGGCCTCCGGCGTCCCCGGCTGCATCAGCCGGAGCCGCGAGAGCTGCTTGCGCGCCGCCGCATTCGCCTCCTCCGGCAACCCCGCCTCGTCCAGCTTGCGCCGCAGCTCGTCCAGGTCATCGTCCTCCGCCCCTTCCCCCAGCTCGTCGCGGATCGCGCGCATCTGCTGCCGCAGGTAGTACTCGCGGCGGTTGCGCCCCATCTCCTCCTCGACCAGGCGAGAGATCTCGTTCTTGATCCGCTGGGCCTCCGCCTGCCGCACCGTGAGCTTCAGCACGAGCTGCACGCGCTCGCGCACGCCGACCGTCTCCAGCACCTGCTGCCGCTCCTCCGCGGACAGCGGCAGGTTCGCCGCCAGGAGGTCCGCTGCCGCCCCCGCCCCGCTCGCCGCCTGCGCCTTGGCCACCGCTTCCCTGGGGAGGCTCTGCCCCAGCGAGGCGAGCTGGCCGGCCGCCTCGAGCAGGTTGGCCAGCAGGGCCGCCGTTTCCACGTCGCTCGCCTCCTGCTCCGGCAACAGCGTCACCCGCGCCACCAAGTACGGCTCCGTCTGCACATGCCCCGTCACCTCGAAACGCCCCGTGCCCTGCACGATCAGCCGGAACCCGCCATTCTCCGTCGGGACGGCCCGCAGGACGCGCACCATCGTCCCCACCGCGTACAGGTCGTCCCAGATCGGGTCCTCGATGTCCTGACGGCGCTGCGCCACCACCCCGATCGAACGTCCCCGCCCCAACCCGACCGCCGCCAGCAGCCGCATCGACTTGGGACGGCTGACGTCGACCGGCACCACCGAGCCCGGCAGCACGGACATGTTCCGCAACGGAAGGATCGGGAGCTGGTCGGTCGGCCCGCTCATGCAGCCCGGAATAGAATGCTTCCCACCGCCCCTGTCAACCGCCGCACGACGCCATCCCCCGGCCGCGCGGCGGCGGCGGAACCGCCCCCCAAGTCGCGGATGCACCCCTCGCCGCCCTCCGCGATTCCTGCCGCGCCTTGACCCGCCCCCGGGGATCGGCTGAACTGTCTCCGCCAGGGAGGGTCGCCATGCCGCGCGTCGTCGCTTGGATCGTCTCCGGTGCGTTCGCCGCCCTCTTCGTCGCCTGGGTCGCTTGCGGACCCACCGCCGGCGGGGCCCAGGAGCCTGCGCCGTCCGCCGACGCGGCCGAAAACGAGGCGCCGGCGCCCCCGGAGCCGGCGCCCGTTTCCGACCGGCCCAGCCCGCCGACCCGGCTCGTCGAGAACCCCGTGGCAATTCCCTCCGGGGAGAACCTGACCGAGGCCCAGCGCGCCGTGGTGCGCGGGATCGCCGCCGACGCCGCCGGCCGCCTCGACGAGGCCGTCGAGGCCTTCACGCAGGCCACCACCCTCGACCCCCACTACGCCGACGCCTGGCTCGCCCTCGGTCGCACCCTCCACCGCCGCCGCGACCCCGCCGCCGCCCGCGCGCCCCTCGAACGCGCCGTGGAACTGCGGCCCCAGTACGGACCCAACCACGCCGCGCTCGGCGCCGTCCTCTTCGACCTGGAGGAGTGGGAGGCCGCCGAGCGCGAACTCGCCGAAGCCGCCCGACTCGACGAACGCGACGTCTCCAGCCTCGAACGCCTCGGCGTGTTGTACCGCCGGCTTCGCCGCTACGAGGAGGCCGTCCAGGCGTACCGGATGGGACTCCAGCGCGCCCCCGGCGATCCGTCGCTGCTCAACAACCTCGGCGTCGCCCTCCGCAAGCTCCGGCGCTACGAGGAGGCGGTCGACGCCCACCAGCAAGCGGTCGACGCGGACCCCCGGAACGCCGTTTACCACTTCAATCTCGCCGTCGCGTTCCGCGGCCAGAACCAGGCCCAGCTTGCGATCGCCGAGTACCGCCGGGCCGTCGAGCTCGAACCGGACATGGCCGAGGCGTGGCACGACCTGGGACTGCTGCTGGCCGACCAGGACGACGACGAGGGCGCGATCCAGGCCCTGCACCGGTTCCTCGAACTCGCCCCGCCGGACGAGGAGGGACTGGACGCCGTCCGCGATCTGCTGCGGGAGCTCGAGGAGTGAGCCCCCGGCGCGACGGCGGCGGGCGGCTCCTGTCCCCCGCGCGGCTCGCCGCCGCGGGCCTCGGCGGCCTGGCCTGCCCTTCCGGAACGACGTCCGGTCCGTCCGGCCCGCCTCCGGTCGCCGCCGCTTCCCGGGGGTTGCACCGCACCGCCCGTCGGACTAGATCGCGGGGTGCGAAGGCGAGACGCTCGAGGTCCAGAAGGGCGCCCGTTGCCGCCACGGGCCCGCAGGAGGTGATCATGGGGCTGGAAGATCTGGAGCCGAAGCACCTGTGGAAGCACTTCGCCGATCTGTGCCGCATCCCGCGCGGCTCGACCCACGAAGCCGCCGTGGTGTCACATCTGGAAAGCGAGGCCCGCCAGCGCGGGCTGGAGGTGCTGCGCGACGCGGCGGGCAACCTGGTGGTGCGCGTCCCGGCCACCGCGGGCCGCGAGCAGGCCCCGATCGTCGTGCTCCAGGGCCACCTCGACATGGTCTGCGAGAAGAACGCCGGGACGGCCCACGACTTCCTGCGCGACCCGATCCGGCCCCGGGTCGACGGCGAGTGGGTGCGGGCGGACGGCACGACGCTCGGGGCGGACAACGGCATCGGCGTCGCCGCGGCGCTCGCCCTGCTCGACGACACCTCCGCCGTCCATGGCCCGCTCGAGATCGTCCTGACCGTCGACGAGGAAAGCGGGATGACCGGCGTGCGGAGCCTGGCGCCGGAGTCGATCCGCGGCCGCTTGCTGCTCAACCTCGACTCCGAGGAGGACGGCACCCTGTACGTCGGGTGCGCCGGCGGCGCCAACAGCGAGTTGCGAATGCCGCTGCGACGCGACCCGTCGCTCAAGGGGTTCAAGGCCTTCCGTCTCCAGGTGACGGGCCTGCGCGGCGGCCACTCCGGACTCAACATCGGGGAGAACCGCGCCAACGCCATCAAGCTCCTCGTCCGCGTGCTCCGCGACGCCGTCGACCGCTGCTCCCTCCGCCTCGGGGCCCTGGAAGGCGGCCACAAGCACAACGCCATCCCGCGCGAAGCGTTCGCCACGGTGTACGTGCCGACGCGCAAGGAACGCGAGCTCCGGACGCTCGTCGCCGAGTGGCTCGCGGCGTTCCGCGACGAGTACGCCGGCATCGAGCCGGACCTGGCGCTGACGCTCGGGGAGCCGCCGAAGGAGCGGCCGAAGCCGATCGCCGCCAGGACCGCCGCCCGCGCCCTGGACCTGCTCTACGCCCTGCCGCACGGCGTGCTCGGGATGAGCCAATCGATCCCGGGCCTGGTCGAGAGCTCGAACAACGTCGCCGTGGCGGTCACCGAGGAGCGCGCGCTGCGCATCGTCACCTCGAGCCGCTCGTCCGTCGCCCCGATCCTGAAGTCCCTGCTCGGCAGCGTCGCCGCCGCGGCCCGCCTGGCCGGGGCGGCCTGCGAATCGTCGGGCGGCTACCCGGGCTGGAAGCCCGACCTGTCGTCGAAGCTGCTGCAGGTGGCCCGCGAGACCTACCGCAGGATGTACGGGAAGGAGCCCAAGGTCACCGCCATCCACGCCGGCCTGGAAACCGGCATCCTCGGCTCCCGCATCCCCGGCATGGACATGCTGTCGTTCGGCCCGCAGATCGAAGGCGCCCACTCGCCCGACGAACGGGTGCACGTGCCGTCGGTGGTGCGGTTCTACGACTTCCTCAAGGGCATGCTCCAGGCCCTCGCCTGACCCGTTCCGGCCTCGGCCGGCATCGCGCCGCGGCGGTTTGCGAGGTTCTAGGAGCAGCCGGAGGTGTCGCCGCAGGAGTAGCAGCGGTAGCAGGAGCCGGCGCGGACCATCATGTCGCCGCAGTTCGGGCAGAACGGGGCGTCGGCCTGCGCCACGTAGGTCCGATGCTGCGCCTCGCGCATCGCGTCGGGCGCGGGGGGAGGTACCGAGTCGAACCGGCCGAGCGTGAGCTGCTTCTCGGGCGCGGGCGGGGGCAGGCTGCTGTCGAGCGGCAGCGGCACCTGGTCCGGCGGCCGCGGCGCACCTCCCGCCTCCTCGGGCGGCAGGAACTTCCTGGCCAGCCAGCGGAACAGGTAGTCCATGATCGACTTCGCGTACGGGATTTCCGGATTCTGCGTGAACCCGGACGGCTCGAAGCGCGTATGGCTGAATTTCTCGCAGAGCACGCGCAACGGCACGCCGTACTGCAGCGCCAGGGACAGGGCGAGGGCGAAGGAGTCCATGAGGCCGGACAACGTGGCCCCCTCCTTGGCCATCTTGACGAAGATCTCCCCCGGCGTCCCGTCCTCGTACATCCCGACCGTGATGTACCCCTCGTGGTTCGCGATCGCGAACTTGTGCGTGATGCTCCGCCTCTCGTCGGGCAACCGATGGCGGACCGACCGCGGCGGCGGCGCCGACTTGGCCTCCGCCGACGCCTCGGCCGGCTTCGCGGTCGAACGGTTCTTGCCGAGCGACAGGGGCTGGGTCCGCTTGGAACCCTCGCGGTACACCGCGATCGCCTTCAACCCGAGCTTCCAGGCCTCGATGTAGATGCGGGCGATCTCCTCCGGCGTGACCTCGTGGGGCAGGTTGACGGTCTTGCTGATCGCCCCGGAGAGGAACGGCTGCACGGCGGCCATCATCTTGACGTGGCCCATCGGGGAGATGAAGCGCTCGCCCTTGAGCGGCTTGAAGGCGCAGTCGAACACCGGCAGGTGCTCGGAACGCAGGCCGGGCGCCCCCTCGATCGTTCCCTCGCGCTCGAGGAACTCGGTGATGGCAGCCACCTGCGCGTCGTCGTAGCCGAGCCGCCGCAGCGCGGCGGGAACCGTCTGGTTGACGATCTTGAGCCGGCCGCCGCCG
>Ga0068707_1003415_pt1 | contig 11083 bp, 8 predicted proteins | sample YNPNPMetaG_FD_66600 | JGI IMG/M metagenome (GOLD analysis project Ga0068707, IMG submission 66600) | Anoxygenic and chlorotrophic microbial mat microbial communities from Yellowstone National Park, USA - YNP NP MetaG | ecosystem: Environmental > Aquatic > Thermal springs > Hot (42-90C) >... | reverse complement strand
CGGGTGATCAATCACCTGTGGCGGCTGGGGCTGGTGAGCGTCGCGCTGGCGGCAATCGTGCTGGCGTTGCGCACGGTGCACCCGTTGCTGGCGGCGCTGGTCGGCGGGCCAGTGTATGTGGCGCTGCTGCTGCTCAGCGGGGCATTCGCCCGCGACGATTGGGACCTGATCTACCGCCTGGCGACGGCTATGCCCGGCGGAGCGTTCATCGGGCGCTGGTGGCGGCGCAACCTGCAACCGTCCTGATGCTTCAGAGGCGTGTATAATGGAATGGATAGGTAGGGAACCGAAGCGCTGTGGAGTTTCAGAGATGACCATCACTATTAAGCGGGAGGAACTCAAGCAGTTGGTGCGCGATCTGATGCAGGAAGTGCTGTGGGAAATCGAGCAGCAGCTACCCGATCCTGACCGCGACTTTGACTTGCACCCAGACATCGCCGAATACCTGCGCCGATCCGCCGAGGAAAAAGGCCCGCTCAAGTCCCTTGGCGAGGTGAAACGCGAGTTGGGGCTGGATGAGTGAACAGCCGTACACACTTTACTTCACTGACAGGTCTGTCAGCAGTCTGAAAAACCTGGATCGCACGGTCGCCAGACGTATTGTGCAGAAGCTCGAATGGCTGGCTGACAATGCTGCTGCGATTGCGCACACTCCTCTGACTGGTGACTGGCAAGGTTACTATCGCCTGCGCGTGGGCGACTATCGCGTCATCTACCGTCTGGATCATAGTCTTCGCATGGTCGTCGTGGAAATCATTGGTCACCGCAGCGAGATTTACGATCGCCCCTAAAGTGCACACCTCCTGCCTCTAATGTTGTTTCTACCGCCTGGCGACGGCCAGGCCCGGCGGAGCGTTCATCGGGCGCTGGTGGCGGCGCACGTTACCGTCTGCCTGACCCGTCCTCAAAACCGGCATTCAGCAATTTGTGCTCCCCAACCGCTGCCTCTTGAGAGGTTGCCGCTGCGCCTGTCCGACAGGTACACTCTAGAATAGACACACAGCCCACACGGAGACGCTATGATTCTCGACACGGCCACTCTGTCTCGCCTGAGCGAGGATATTCATCTTTTCGGTGATCTGCTGGGCGAAGTCATCCGCACACAGCACGGGCAGGACGCCTTCGAGACTGTCGAAGCAGTGCGCGCGGCTGCCAAAGCCCGTCGCAACCACGATCCTCTGGCCCATATCACCCTGACACGCATCATCGAAGGCCAGGGGTTGATGGGCAAGCGCGTGCTGATCAAAGCTTTCAGCAACTACTTCCAGTTGATCAACATCGCTGAGGATCAACAGCGCGTGCGGGTGCTACGCCAGCGCGAGCGCGAAGGGACGCTCTCGGAATCGGTCGAGGAGGCGGTCGCGACCCTGCGCGCGGCGGGAGTGCCCGCCAGCGAGCTGCGTGCCCTGCTGCGTCAGATCAGCGTGCGGCTGGTGATGACAGCGCATCCCACCGAAGCCAAGCGCAAAGAAGTGCTGGTCAAGCTGCGCCACATTGCGCAATTGCTGCGTCGCCGCGACCTGGAAGACCTCCTGCCGCGCGAGGCGCGTGCCCTCGAGGCAGCGCTTGCCGAGGAGATCGAAGAGCTGTGGCAGACCAGTCCCACGCGTGCCACACACGCCACCGTCCAGGATGAGGTGGACTTTGGGCTGTACTTCATCACCTCGGTGATCATGGATGTGGCGCTGGACGTGATGGACGACCTGCGCGCCGCGCTGGCCACGCACTACCCGGAAGCCGACTGGTCCGATCTGCCCTCTCTGCTGCGCTACAGCTCATGGATCGGCGGCGACCGCGACGGCAACCCCCATGTGACGCCCGAAGTCACGCTGACTACCCTGCGCACCCTGCGCCAGGCCGCTCGCGCTGTCTACCTGGAGCGGGTGGCTTTTCTGCGCGATCACCTGACGCAATCTACCTCTGAGGTGGGCGTCAGCGACGAGTTGCTCGACCGACTGGCCGGCGTGGGCGGTGACGGTCGCTATCCGCACGAGCCATATCGCGCCTGGCTGGATGCCATCTACAATCGGCTGGCGGCGGATGCCTATCGCGATGGAGAGGCGCTGCTGGACGATCTCCAGTTGATGCAGCGCAGCCTGCACGCTAACCGGGGGACGCTGGTAGCCCAGGGTGTGCTGGCCCGGCTGATCGCTCAGGTACGCCTGTTCGGGCTGCACCTGGTGCCGCTGGAGATTCGCCAGGATGCGCGGGTGCACGCGGCGGCCCTCGACGAACTGCTGCGCCACTATCGCCTGTGCGACCGCTACCTGGATCTGCCGGAAACGGACAAGCAGGCGCTATTGCTGCGCGAGATCGACAATCCGCGCCCGCTGTTCCCCCCCGAACCCATCTTCTCCGAGACCGCCAACCTGGTCATCGCCACCTGGCGCATGATGGCCGAGGCGCATCGCCAATATGGGCCGGGCGTCATTGACACGGCCATCGCCAGCATGACCACAGCGCCCAGTGACTTGCTGACAATGTTGCTCTTCGCGCGGGAAGTGGGCATTGACCGCCATCTCGACCTGGTGCCGCTCTTTGAGACGGTCGAAGACCTGCGCCAGGCTCCGGCGGTGATGGCCACGCTCTTCGAGACGCCCGTTTACCGCGAGCATTTGCGCGCGCGCGGCGATTGCCAGCAGATCATGGTCGGCTATTCCGATAGCGGCAAGGATGGCGGCTATCTGGCGTCCAACTGGGGATTGTATGTGGCCCAGGAAGCGCTGGGGCGCGTGTGTGCCGATTACGGCCTGCGCGTGGAGATGTTTCATGGGCGCGGGGGGAGCATTGGACGCGGCGGCGGGCCAGCCAACCGCGCCATCCTGGCCGGGCCACCGGTTGCCATGCAGGGCCGCATCAAGATCACTGAGCAGGGCGAAGTGATCGCCTACCGCTATAGCAATCCGGACATCGCCCGCCGTCACCTGCACCAGGTGTTGCATGCCGTGTTGATCGCTACCTGTACACCAGGTTCCCCTGAGCCGCGCTCTGAATGGCGGGCGGTGATGGAACAACTCGTCAGAGAGGGGTGGATAGCCTGGCGTACCTTCGTCTACGAAACGCCCGGCTTTGTAGAATACTGGCAGCAGGCCACGCCCATCAACGAGATCAGCCAGATGCCGCTGGGGTCGCGCCCGGCGCAGCGCGGTGCAGGGGGCTTCGGGCAGTTGCGCGCCATCCCCTGGGTATTCTCCTGGATGCAGAGCCGCGCCATCATCCCTAGCTGGTATGGCGTGGGCACGGCGTTTGAGCGCTATTGCGCCGCCCACGACTGCGACGGCACCGGCCTGGAGATGCTTCAGTCCATGTACCGCGATTGGCCGTTTTTCAACACCTTGATTCAGAATGTCGAGATGGACCTGGCCAAAGCCGACATGGGCATTGCCGCACAATACGCCGACCTGGTCATGGATGCAGCGCTGCGCGAGCGGATTCTGTCCACCATCCGCGCCGAACACGAACGCGCCTGTACCTATGTCTGTACCATCACTGGCCAGCGCTATTTGCTGGAGAGCAATCCGGTGATGCGCCGCTCGATCGATCGCCGTAACCCCTACGTAGACCCGCTCAATTTCATTCAGGTGGCGCTGCTTCGTCAGTTGCGCGCTCTGTCCCCAGGCACGCCAGAATACGAGGCGGTGTTGCAGGCGGTGATGCTCACTGTCAATGGCATTGCCGCGGGCATGAAGACCACCGGCTGACGGCCACTTGGTGCAGAAAAAACAGGACGGCAGGGAGCATCCCTGTCGTCCTGAAGTGCGTCGCGTCCGCTTATGCGGAGACCGGTTCGGCCTCGATCACGCTGAAGTCCAGGTGCTCGCCGTCGGCGGACACGTCCACATAGACATGATCGCCGTCCAACACGCGCCCTTCCAGGATGGCCAGGGCCAGGGCGTCCTGAAGTTCGCGCTGAATGACGCGCTTGAGCGGGCGCGCCCCATAGACCGGGTCATAGCCGCGCGCGGCCAGGAACTCCTTGGCTGCCTCGCTGAGCTGAATGGTGATGCGCCGCTCGGCCAGCAGTTGCTGCAGGTTGCGCAGTTGGATATCCACAATCTGCTTGATGTGCTCCGGCGTCAGCGCGTGGAAGAGCACGATCTCGTCAATGCGGTTCAGGAACTCTGGCCGGAAGACGCGATCCAGCTCGGCCATCACCGCCGCGCGGATTTCCTTCTCCGGTGCACCGGCCATGCTCTTGATCAGGTGACTGCCGACGTTGCTGGTCATGATGATCACCGTGTTGCGGAAGTCCACCGTGCGCCCGTGCCCGTCGGTCAGACGCCCTTCGTCGAGCAGTTGCAGGAAGAGGTTGAAGACCTCGGTATGCGCCTTCTCGATCTCGTCGAAGAGCACCACCGCGTAGGGGCGACGGCGCACCGCTTCGGTGAGCTGACCGCCTTCCTCATAGCCGACGTAGCCCGGCGGCGCGCCGACCAGACGGCTGACGGTGTGCCGCTCCTGGTACTCGCTCATGTCAATGCGCACCATGGCGTCCGGGTCGTCGAAGAGGAACTCGGCCAGGGCGCGCGCCAGTTCGGTCTTGCCGACGCCGGTCGGCCCCAGGAACAGGAACGTCCCCATGGGGCGGCGCGGATCTTGCAGACCGGCCCGGCTACGGCGCACCGCGTTGGCGATGGCGCGGATGGCGTCATCCTGCCCGACGACGCGCTGATGCAGCCGCTCTTCCATGCGCAGCAGCTTCTCGACCTCGCCCTCCAGCAGCCGCGAGACGGGGATGCCCGTCCACTTGCTGACCACCGCGGCCACTTCGTCGGCGTCCACTTCTTCCTTGAGCATGGCCCCTTCGGCCTGCAGCTCCCTCAGACGCGCCTCGTGTTCGGCCAGTTGCTTCTCCAGGCGCGGCAGTTCGCCATAGCGCAGGCGGGCTGCCGCCTCCAGATCGTTCAGGCGCTCGGCGCGCTCCAGTTGGACGCGCACTTCGTCAATCTGCGCCTTGGTCTGGCGAATGGCCTGGATGGCAGCTTTCTCCTGTTGCCAGCGGGCCTGCAGCGCGTTGGATTGTTCGCGCAGGTTGGCCAGTTGGGCTTCCAGGTCGCGCAGCCGTTCCTGCGATGCTTTGTCGCGTTCCTTTTTGAGGGCTTCGCGCTCGATCTCAAGCTGCATGATTTGCCGGTCTACGTCGTCCAGCGCCTGCGGCTTGGAGTCGATCTCCATCTTCAGGCGGCTGGCTGCCTCGTCGATCAGGTCAATCGCTTTGTCGGGCAGTTGGCGGTCGGTGATGTAGCGGTGACTGAGCACCGCCGCCGCGATCACCGCGCTGTCCTGGATGCGCACGCCGTGATGCACTTCGTAACGCTCCTTCAGCCCGCGCAGGATGCTGATCGTGTCCTCAACGCTCGGCTCGTCCACATAGATCGGCTGGAAGCGACGCTCCAGCGCGGCGTCTTTCTCGATGTACTGGCGATATTCGTCCAGCGTGGTCGCGCCGATGCAGTGCAGTTCGCCGCGCGCCAGCATGGGCTTGAGCATGTTGCCGGCGTCCATGGCACCCTCGGCCTTGCCCGCGCCGACTACCGTGTGCAGCTCATCCAGGAAAAGGATGATCTGCCCGTTGGAATCGGCCACCTCTTTGAGCACGGCTTTCAGGCGTTCCTCGAACTCGCCGCGATATTTTGCACCGGCCACCAGGCTCCCCAGATCGAGCGCTACGATGCGCTTGTCCTTCAGCCCTTCGGGCACATCACCGTTCACGATGCGCTGCGCCAGCCCTTCGACAATGGCCGTCTTACCGACTCCCGCTTCGCCGATCAGCACCGGATTGTTCTTGGTGCGGCGGCTGAGCACCTGAATGACGCGGCGAATTTCCTCGTCGCGCCCGATGACCGGGTCGAGCTTGCCCTGCCGCGCCAGCGCAGTCATGTCGCGCCCATACTTCTCCAACGCCTGGAAGGTGCTCTCCGGGTCCTGGCTGGTGATGCGCTGCCCGCCGCGGATCTCGGCCAGAGCGCGGAGCACCGAGTCGCGATCTACGCCGTGCCGCGCCAGCAGATCGCCCACGGTGCGGTCGCCTGTCAGCGCCAGCAACATGTGCTCCGTGCTGACGTAGTCGTCGCGCATGGTACGCGCTTCTTTTTCGGCGTTGGTCAGGGCGTCAATGATCGCCCGGCTCGCGCCGACCTGCGTCGCGCCGTAGACTTTGGGACGGCTTGCCAGCAGGTTTTCCACAGCATTGGCCACCACCTGTGGGCGTGCGCCGATCTTGCTGATCACCTGCGGCACCACGCCGTCGCTCTGTTGCAGCAACGCCAGCAGCAGATGTGCCGGTTCGAGTTCGCTATGGTTGTAGGTTTCCGCCAGACGCTGCGCGGCCATGACGGCCTGCTGCGCCTTGGTGGTGAAACGATTCAAGTCCATTGTCCGATGTCCCCCATCTTCCGTTACAGTGTGATTTCGAGCCTTAGTGTAGAGCAGGCGCATCAGAAAGGCGTCGGAGCGACGTAAGAGGTGTGTTGGACGGATCGCCGGCACACCGGGTCGGGCGGGGGCGGCCATTTTTTGCTATACTCTGCACTCCTGAGGGCTATCCGGTGGAGAGCAAAGCTGATGCAAGAACCCGCAGGGGGTATCACCGAAGAAATGCGCCGTCAGTTGGTGGCGGCGGCGCTGGCAGCGCGAGAGCACGCCTATATTCCTTATTCAGGCTATCCGGTAGGCGCGGCGTTGCTGGCTGGCTCCGGAGCTGTTTATACGGGCTGCAACATCGAGATCGCTTCGTATGGGGCGACGGTCTGTGGCGAACGAACCGCCGCCTTCAAAGCAGTGAGCGAGGGCGAGCGCGTTTTCCGCGCCATTGCCGTAGTGACCAGCAACGGCGCAGCGCCCTGCGGCATCTGTCGGCAGGTGTTGTACGAATTCGGCCCGGCGATGACCGTCATCCTGGCCACGCCAGAGGGGGCTATCACCTGGGAAGGGCCGCTGAGCGATCTGTTGCCGATGGGGTTTGGGCCACACGAGTTGGCCGAGGGGCAGCGTGCCGGATCGTGAGCGCACTCTCCGGACTGAGGCCGTGATCCTGCGGCGACAGGAGATCGGCGAGGCGGACCGGCTGCTTGTCTTGCTGACGCCGGGGCATGGCAAACTACGCGCGCTGGCCAAAGGCGCGCGCAAGCCGATCGCGCGCAAGGCCGGGCACCTGGAACTCTACGCACTGGTAGATATGCAACTGGCTCGCGGGCGAGAGTGGTACTACGTCCGCGAGGCGGAGACCAAAGAGCCCTTCCTGCCCCTGCGCGAAGACCTGGTGCGCACAGCCTACGCCAGTCATCTGGTGGAGTTGATCGATCGCTTCACCGGCGAGCAAGATGCCAGCCATGCCGAGTTCACTCTGCTGCGCGACGCGCTGGGCTGGTTGTGCACAGACGCCGATCCCCGCACCGTCGCCCGCTACTTCGAGCTGCGCCTGCTGGCGCTGGCGGGATTTGCGCCGGCATTGCACCAGTGTGTCATCGGGCAAGAGGAACTGCGCCCGCGGGATCAGTACTTCAGCCCGCCCGATGGCGGCGTGATCTGCCCTGACCATCATGGAGAGATCGAGCGCGGCATGCCGATCGGGTTGCCCGCGCTCAAGACTCTGCGTTACATGCAAACCCAGCCGTGGGACGCAGTGCAAATGGTGCGCATCAGTTCCGCGCTGCATCTGGAACTGGAACGGCTGATGCTGGCCTATCTGACCTTTGTGCTCGAACAGCGGCTGCAAAGCGTGGAGTTCCTGCGGCGATTGCGCCGCGAAGAGGCTTAGCAGTGAGGAGGGATGAACCATGAGACGTTGGGGTGTGGTGGTCCTTTGGGCAATTGTGCTGCTGGCGCTATGGGTGCCGCTGGCTGGCGCACAGTCGCCGGACAAACCCCTGTTTGCCGCGCGCGGCCCCTATGTGGTGGGCGTGCGCGAATTCGTCATCGAAGACGCCGAGCGCCCGCTATCGGTGACAGTGTGGTATCCGGCGTTGAATCTATCTGGCGCGCCCGAAACGACGGTCTACCTGCCCGATCTGTTCCCCATCGCTGGGCAGGCCATCGCCGATGCTCCGCCCGATGTAGCGGGCGGGCCGTATCCGCTGGTCATTTTCTCGCATGGCTTCGGAGGGTTTCGCTACCAGTCTACCTATCTCACCGAGCACCTGGCTTCGTACGGCTTCGTGGTCATGTCCGCCGACCATCCGGGCAGCACGATCCTCGACCTGGTGGGCGATGAGGTGTCGTTGGACGAGCTGAGACAGATCGTCACCGGCAGCGACTCGCAGGATGAGTTGCTGGGGCAACTGATGGCGCGCGGGCGGGCCGAGCGCGGCGCGGAATTGATGGCGGTCAGCCTGGCGCTGCGTCCGCTGGACGTGCTGCGCGAGATTGACTTCGCCGAGACGCTCACTGCCCCCGACGGCGCGCTGGCCGGAGCGATCGATCTGGAACGTATTGCCGTCAGCGGGCATTCGTTCGGAGGCTATACTGCTGTGGCGGCGGGCGGGGCACAGCTCGACATGCGCGGCTTGGGCGACTGGTGCGTCAAGCCGCAGGGGGTGTCGTTTAATCCGGAGCGCCGAATCGCTTTCCGCCCCGAACCGCTGACAACCGGCGATGCGGTGACGGTATGCCTGGCGCGGCTGGTCGCGCGCGATGTGGCCCAACTGCGCGGACTGGCTCAGCCACCCGCAGGGCTATGGCCGCCCACTACCGACCCTCGCATCCGCGCGGTGCTGGTGCTGGCCCCCTGGAACGCGCCCATCTTCGGCACAGAGGGGCTGGCTTCGCTCGAAGTGCCGCTGATGGTACAGGTCGGTTCGGCGGATAGCACCACGCCGCCGGAACGCGACGCTTACCTGATCTACACAGCGGCCAGCAGCGCCAACAAGGCGCTGGTTGTGCTACAAGGGGCGGGGCACCTGGTCTTCGCCAATCAGGGCTTCGGCGTGACCGATCGGGCGTGGGACATGGACGAAGCGCACGACCTGCTCAACCACTTTGCGGCGGCTTTCCTGCGCGCCGTGCTGTACCGGGACGAACCGGCTCAGGCGGCGCTGCTGCCCGCTGTGGCCGGTCGCTTCGACGGCATACTTTACGACCGGGCTGTGTCGCCCTAGAGCGTGTCACGCATTCTTTCCCCTCATCCCCCAGCCCCTTTTTTCGGTGCTGCGGGCGAAGGGGAGCACTTGTACGACAGGAAGCAAGTCCCCTCGCCCCGCGATATCAGTCGCAAGGGAGAGGGGCGTCTTTACCTCGTTGCCTCTGTCTCCGGCAGATGAGCGCGCACGAATGCCAGCGTCTTGTCGGCGACCGCCTCCCACTCGGCGTCGAGCGTCACCACATGGCCCGAACGCTCCAGCGTCAGCAAAGAGATGTCGTCGGTAGACACGCGCCGCACGATGTCCTCGACGGCAGCAGGCGGCACGACCGGATCGGCCAGGCTGTAGACGATCAGCAGCGGGCAACTGACGCGCGGCAACATCCGCCGCACGTGCGCGATCAACCGCCGGAGTTCGTGCGCTGCCACAACGGGGTACTCGTCGTAGCACCACAGCAGGGCGCGCGCGTCGGGGTCGGCCCAATACTCATCCTCGCCCTTCGAGACAAAGTGTACCGCCATTTTCAGCAGCGGCACCAGGCGCGGACGCCACCCCGCCAGGCGCATCGCCGGAGCGTAGAGCAGCGCGCCCGCCAGATCGGGGTGTTGGGCGGCCAGGTAGAGCGCCAGCACACCCCCCATAGACAATCCTCCGACGAAGACGGTGGAACAACGCGCCCGCAGGTCGGCCAGCGCCGCTTCGACGTGCGCGGTCCACTGTTGCCAGCGCGTGCGGTTGAGGTCGGCGGCGGAGGTGCCGTGACCGGGCAGCAAGGGCGCGGAGACAGTGAAATCCTGCTGATGCAGGAAGTCACCCAACCGGCGTAGTTCCGGCGGCGCACCGGTGAAGCCGTGAATCAGCAGCACGCCGACCGGCCCACCAGCGAGAAAGAATGGCGCAGGGGTAATCGTATTGGGTTGAGGCATAGCGTTCAGTTTCCTTTCTGGTCGCCTGTCATCTCTGGTCGCACGTCCCTGCCAGTGCCACCCGCGCCCGCGCGTCAACGGCCCAGGCACCTTCGCCCTGGGGCATGACCATCAGCGGGTTGATTTCCACTTCGGCCAGGGCCGGGTGATCGGCGGCGAGCTGCGCCAGCCGCACGATGGCGTCAATCACCGCCGCGCGGTCGGCGGGCGGCGCGCCGCGAAAGCCCGCCAGTAGCCTGCCCGCGCCGGTGCGGTCGAGCATAGACTCGGCCTGGGCAGGAGTCAAGGGGGCCAGCTCGAAGGTCACGTCGCGCAGCAACTCGACCTGCACACCGCCCACGCCGGCCATCACCAGCGGGCCGAACTGCGCATCGCGCACCATGCCCACAATCAGGTCAACGCCGGACGGGATCATCTTCTGCACCAGCACGCCGCTGATAGCCTTGTCCGGCACACCCTGCGCGCGGGCGCGAGTCATCATCTGCGCGAAGGCGCTGCGCACGGCCTCCGCGTCGCCGAGACCCAGTGCCACGCCGCCCACTTCGCTCTTGTGCACTATACCACTGGCGGCCAGCTTGAGCACTACCGGATAGCCCACTTCTTCGGCCAGAGCAACAGCCGCCTCAGCGTTGTCCGCGATGCCCGCGCCTGGCGTGCGCAGGCCATACGCGCGCAGCAGCGCCTCGACCTGCTCTGGCAACAGCCAGCCGTCCTCTGATGCGGCGCTCAGAATGGCTCGCGCTGCTGTCTGATCGCAATCCGCCGGGCGGGAGGGAGCATCTGGCTGGTTGTTGACGGCGTCTAGCCATTGTTTGCGCCGCCACATGGCCGCCAGCGTGCTGCCCACCCGCTCCGGAAAGGCGAAGTTGGGCACGCGCCGACGGTGCAACACCGCGGTCGCGTCACTGACCGAGGCCAACCCCATGATCACGGCCAGGATCGGTTTACCGCGCCCGGTGAATTCGCCGATCACTTCGGCCAGGCTGAGCGGCGCGAACCAGTCTTGCGGCGCAGTGATGGCCACCACCGCGTCCACCGTCGGGTCGCTCAGCAGCGCGTCCAGGCACAGGGCATAGGTGC
>Ga0068707_1003413_pt1 | contig 11085 bp, 7 predicted proteins | sample YNPNPMetaG_FD_66600 | JGI IMG/M metagenome (GOLD analysis project Ga0068707, IMG submission 66600) | Anoxygenic and chlorotrophic microbial mat microbial communities from Yellowstone National Park, USA - YNP NP MetaG | ecosystem: Environmental > Aquatic > Thermal springs > Hot (42-90C) >... | reverse complement strand
GCCTTCAGTCGATACTATTATATGGTCGGAAAGACAGCCCCGCTTCGAGGGGATTGCGACTTTTTCGATACAATAAAGAAAAAAGTTTAGATATAGTCGGAAAGACAGCCCCGCTTCGAGGGGATTGCGACGAAACTATTGTAAAGGCTCCTTCCTTAACGAGCTTCCGTCGGAAAGACAGCCCCGCTTCGAGGGGATTGCGACTTTATGTCAACTGCCCCGAATCCTTCCTCAACAACTCCCTTAGTCGGAAAGACAGCCCCGCTTCGAGGGGATTGCGACGGCTTCCTCTAGATATGGTAAAAGGTGATCAACATAAGTGGGTCGGAAAGACAGCCCCGCTTCGAGGGGATTGCGACAATCAAGTGATCTTCTTCCATATAACCACTGCAAATACCGGTCGGAAAGACAGCCCCGCTTCGAGGGGATTGCGACGGGGGTTTAAAGTCAAATTATCTCTACCTCAGGAAGGGGGTCGGAAAGACAGCCCCGCTTCGAGGGGATTGCGACGCCACGGTCTTCTCTGACCGCAATGCGGCCTCCATACCGTCGGAAAGACAGCCCCGCTTCGAGGGGATTGCGACAGGGAAGATCGATCACGATCTTCCCTTCGGTTATGGTGAGTCGGAAAGACAGCCCCGCTTCGAGGGGATTGCGACTTTCTACCCCGAACGATTTTGACATTCTCAATTGGAAGGTCGGAAAGACAGCCCCGCTTCGAGGGGATTGCGACTTCAATTCCATGTTGCGCCTCCTTTTTATGTTATTATTGTCGGAAAGACAGCCCCGCTTCGAGGGGATTGCGACAAGAAATCTATTTTTCTTAAATTCCACTTTTCTTTCATGGGTCGGAAAGACAGCCCCGCTTCGAGGGGATTGCGACCTTCCCGCCAATTTTTTAATCGTAAGGAGGCCGCATTCTGTCGGAAAGACAGCCCCGCTTCGAGGGGATTGCGACCGGTAAAACCGCTTGAGGAAAATCTTTGCAAAGAGTCGGAAAGACAGCCCCGCTTCGAGGGGATTGCGACCACATGTTACGTGCAGGGAAGCGACTACAGGGATGTGTCGGAAAGACAGCCCCGCTTCGAGGGGATTGCGACCTACCATTCCTTTTTTCAATAAACCAAGAGTGCTTACGGTCGGAAAGACAGCCCCGCTTCGAGGGGATTGCGACTCGACAATATCGAGGTCACCAAGTACTTCCCTCACTTTTGTCGTCGGAAAGACAGCCCCGCTTCGAGGGGATTGCGACCACCTGGTCTTTAGGACCAGGTGGCTGTCTTCTATAGTCGGAAAGACAGCCCCGCTTCGAGGGGATTGCGACCATCAACACTGCCTTTAATAACTCTAATCGTGTAAGCCTTGTCGGAAAGACAGCCCCGCTTCGAGGGGATTGCGACGGTGACCTCGACAATATCGAGGTCACCAAGTACTTCCCTCACGTCGGAAAGACAGCCCCGCTTCGAGGGGATTGCGACACGTCGAGGTCACCAAGTACCTCTTCCACTTTCTTCAGTCGGAAAGACAGCCCCGCTTCGAGGGGATTGCGACGTTTCGCACCAGAAGGGGTAGTAACTATCTTCTTCTTGTCGGAAAGACAGCCCCGCTTCGAGGGGATTGCGACGGGAAGGTCTATTATGACCTTCCCTTCAGTTACGACGACCGTCGGAAAGACAGCCCCGCTTCGAGGGGATTGCGACCTCCAAGACTAGATGGTCATTCTCGACAATTCCAATGTCGGAAAGACAGCCCCGCTTCGAGGGGATTGCGACGGCATTGCTGCATCCAGGATGGCAAACAAATAGCTTGCCGGGTCGGAAAGACAGCCCCGCTTCGAGGGGATTGCGACCTTTCAGCTATGGTGACCTCGATTACCTCGAGGTCACCAAGGTCGGAAAGACAGCCCCGCTTCGAGGGGATTGCGACTCGATCTCACAAATACTCCCCAACCCTTTCAATTTTCCTACGTCGGAAAGACAGCCCCGCTTCGAGGGGATTGCGACGAGGCCCTTGCGGACGGCATTGAGAAATCCCACGAAGGGAAGTCGGAAAGACAGCCCCGCTTCGAGGGGATTGCGACACCTCGATAACATCGAGGTCATCGATCTCACAAATACTCCCGTCGGAAAGACAGCCCCGCTTCGAGGGGATTGCGACAATCGACATCCCGGACAACTTTAAGTAGGTAGGTGGTGGAGTCGGAAAGACAGCCCCGCTTCGAGGGGATTGCGACCTTCGGCTATGGTAACCTCAACACAATCGAGGCTAGTCGGAAAGACAGCCCCGCTTCGAGGGGATTGCGACACAATGTCGAGGTCACCAATTACTTCTTCTACATCCTCTAGTCGGAAAGACAGCCCCGCTTCGAGGGGATTGCGACCAATTCTAGTTCCATCTATGTTAATAACAGAAAACCCTTCGTCGGAAAGACAGCCCCGCTTCGAGGGGATTGCGACCCTTCAACGTAACCGCCGCAAGTGCCGAGGCCCTTGTCGGAAAGACAGCCCCGCTTCGAGGGGATTGCGACTACCTCCAACCCACCATCTAGTCTCAAGGACTAGATGGTGTCGGAAAGACAGCCCCGCTTCGAGGGGATTGCGACCGAAGGGAAGATCGACCACGATCTTCCCTTCGTTTGTGTCGGAAAGACAGCCCCGCTTCGAGGGGATTGCGACGACCTTCCCTTCATCCACGACGACCTCGATAATATCGTCGGAAAGACAGCCCCGCTTCGAGGGGATTGCGACCCAGGTGGTCGTCTTTAACGATCCCGACACAAGTTCCGAGGGTCGGAAAGACAGCCCCGCTTCGAGGGGATTGCGACTTTCTGTCTTCCCAAACAACATGGAATACTTTCATGATAGTCGGAAAGACAGCCCCGCTTCGAGGGGATTGCGACCTTGTCTTTAAGACAAGGCGGTCACCATAATCATCATCGTCGGAAAGACAGCCCCGCTTCGAGGGGATTGCGACATGGGTTAACCATCGGGGGTTTAAAGTCAAATTATCTCTAGTCGGAAAGACAGCCCCGCTTCGAGGGGATTGCGACACTGGCGGCTACGTAAAATTCTCCGAAGGGAAGATCGACCACGTCGGAAAGACAGCCCCGCTTCGAGGGGATTGCGACTTACGCCTCCTTTTTTAGGCTAATTAGGTTAATATTACTGGTCGGAAAGACAGCCCCGCTTCGAGGGGATTGCGACTGTAACTCCTCAGCCGCTACTCGCCACCCTGGCATTGCTGGTCGGAAAGACAGCCCCGCTTCGAGGGGATTGCGACTTGGCGGGAAGATTGCTTCCCGCCAATTTTTTAATCGTAAGGTCGGAAAGACAGCCCCGCTTCGAGGGGATTGCGACATAGATGTCAACCCTTGCAACTTTTCTAAAACATCACGTCGGAAAGACAGCCCCGCTTCGAGGGGATTGCGACGTTCTTTTCCCGAAGAAATCTATTTTTCTTAAATTCCGTCGGAAAGACAGCCCCGCTTCGAGGGGATTGCGACTCGGCTGTTGTGTTTCATGGCGCACCCTCCATTTTGTAGTCGGAAAGACAGCCCCGCTTCGAGGGGATTGCGACGTGGCAATTCCACCTGAGGAAAATCCTTACGGTCGGAAAGACAGCCCCGCTTCGAGGGGATTGCGACTCACAAACCAGGAGTGTTTGCGGCCGAGGTGCAGTCCCTCGGGTCGGAAAGACAGCCCCGCTTCGAGGGGATTGCGACTAGCCAGAGCTCAATAACTTCAGGCAGCTTCCCCATGCACGAGTCGGAAAGACAGCCCCGCTTCGAGGGGATTGCGACACCAGGTGGTTTTCTTCGATAAACCCTGTGCAGGTCCCCAAACCGTCGGAAAGACAGCCCCGCTTCGAGGGGATTGCGACAGGAAGCGATGGCGTCTTCTTTTTCACCATCAACTTCCACCGTCGGAAAGACAGCCCCGCTTCGAGGGGATTGCGACTCCAACTTTTCTTTAATATCGTCTACCCTCATACTGCGCCTCGTCGGAAAGACAGCCCCGCTTCGAGGGGATTGCGACCGGGTGGCGTCAAAGAAATCTCCGAAGGGAAGATCTATACAGTCGGAAAGACAGCCCCGCTTCGAGGGGATTGCGACATTTTGCTTAAATTCCACTTTTCTTTCATGGTATTTCTCCCGTCGGAAAGACAGCCCCGCTTCGAGGGGATTGCGACGGAATGGGCTCCTGAGGTTTTTCCTCAGGAACCTCTTTCTCGTCGGAAAGACAGCCCCGCTTCGAGGGGATTGCGACTCAACAATAGTTTCAATATAAATAAGATCGCTTGGAATGTCGGAAAGACAGCCCCGCTTCGAGGGGATTGCGACATATTGAGATAACCCTCGTGGGAGATCCCAAGTATCTTGATCGGAAAGACAGCCCCGCTTCGAGGGGATTGCGACCATCCTGGAGAAACTCCAGGAGGAGGGCGTCGCACCGCTCTATCGGAAAGACAGCCCCGCTTCGAGGGGATTGCGACTTATCCATCGAGGGGTTTAAAACTATATTATTTCAATCTGTCGGAAAGACAGCCCCGCTTCGAGGGGATTGCGACCCTGCAGGGAGGGGGAGCTGGCTCCTCTATTCCTTATTGGTCGGAAAGACAGCCCCGCTTCGAGGGGATTGCAACGATACAGTTACAAGGTGGGATTGCTCGTCTAACTCAAAGTTAAAAATCGCCAACCCAGAATGGCATTACTTTCTCCAAAAGTTCTATCATATAAAAACATGCGATTGCCCTGGAGATATTCCAAAAAACACTAAAGGCCTATTTAGATCTGGGATTGATGTAATTTATGATCGAACGGAAAATTTGTAGCGTAGAGTTGAAAACGCATTTTCAACAATACCAATACCTTACGCAGGAAAATGGCAAGCTTGGGTTAAGTCCGAGAGATTTTTTCCTCTGCGTTCTCTGTGCTCTCTGTGATTTTCCTATTTTGCAACATTTTCGTAATTTAGCAGATCCATCGTATCTTCTTTTATTGCCATGGCGTAGATTCCATTTTTGGTGAGGTAGCTAACAAGATCGTCGCCGAGATACATTGACGCAAATATCGGGATGAGCTTCTTATCCTTGTATTCGGGGAAGTAGTCGTAGAACTCCTTAAGGACGTCTATGAAGTCGTTTATGTATTCAATCTTGGGAGTTGCTTTGGTTTCGTTCAGGATGACCATGTCCTCACATACGGCTATGCAGTCAAATTCTCGCCTCTTTGATTTGTCTTTTGAATGTCTTTTCTTTACCCTCACCCCAAAAAAGTCAAAATCTTCGCAACCGAAATACCTTTTTGCTATTCCCTTAATGTTTGGAGCCACCATATCTTCGGCGAATGTGCCAAGCTTGTTTGTTATCTCACCCCATCTCTTATTCATCTCAGCCCTTTCACGCCTGGATTCTTCTTTGAATGCTAACATTTCGTCTTTGAAATCCTTCATCTCTTCCTTGAATGCTAGCATCTCCTCTTTGAAATCTTTCATCTCGTTCTTGAAGTCTCGCATTTCATCCTTGAATGCTTTCATTTCGTCCTTTAGCGCTCTGATTTCAGCTTCTGTGCGCATCTGGGCCATTTCCACATTTTTTATGAACTTTTCCAGAACCACTTCGAGTCTGTAAACTCTTTCTTCAACTTCTACCATAAAAGCCTCCGGAGGTGGGGTTTTGCTATTTATTGAATGCCATGTTGTCACCTGGTTATTGGTCTTTCTTAGGGATCACCTTATTTCTTCAGATTTTGTAAGTTCTTCGTTTTGTTTATAAACCATTGTTTCAGGTTTGAAAACTTTTTTTGTCTTACTTAAGGTGTTTTAAAATTTATACGATGGCAGCAAACTGCTGTATATTAGCATGGTGCCAGCCGACTTTTATTAGGGAGAGTTTTGCCAATGCTGGAAACGGTGGTGGATAAAGTCATTCAAAGTATCTCTCATGCAGCGAATCTGTATTATCGCCTTGTTATACTGGTTGCCCCACTAGGTTCTGGTAAGACCACCACCCTACGAGAGGTCAGTAACCGCCTGGCACTCCCTTTGGTCAATGTTAACCTTGAGCTTTCCAGACGTATGCTCAGCCTGACAGCCACACAACGATCTTTGCAGGTTATTAATATCCTTAGGGAAATTGTGAACTCATACAAAAAAGATGTGGTTCTGCTGGACAACATTGAGCTTCTATTTGATGTTTCACTTAAGCAGAAGCCATTGGAATTACTGCAAATGCTTTCACGGAACAAAACCATAGTTGTTGCCTGGAGTGGAGAAATAAGATATGAAGGAGATGGCAGACAAAGCTCAGGAGCTAAATTAGATGCATCGTGCGACTCCTTTATTATTTCCCAATCTCCGTCCCTGTATTTGACCTACGCAACGCCTGACCATCCCGAATACAGACGATATCCAATAAAAGATTTTTTGGTGATCACCATAGATAAGGCCAGGTAAAATCAAGCAACAAATGTGATGGAGGCAAGGGAATGGCAAATTTGCGAAGTAGCAGAGAAAATAAGTCTGAAAGCGTTGAAGACACACCCAACGAGAGCCAGCAACGGAAGGTAAGACTCAAATACGGTGATTTAATCCAGTTCGATCCTATCGAATCTGTTGTGCAGTTGCGGGATGCCAGCAATAAGGATTCTGCTCTACGGCTTGTCCAAACTTATGTTATATCTGATGATATGGCCGATAGACTGATCAATCTGGTTTTTCCCCATCTTCAGTTCGACAAACCAGCAGACAACAAAGGACTGCTTGTTGTTGGAAACTACGGCACCGGTAAATCTCATCTGCTATCCGTGCTCTCGGCTCTTGCTGAAAACAGCGACCTGGTTGATAGCCTGACCAACAAAGATGTAGCTAAAGCCGCATCTAGCATTGCTGGCCGTTTCAAGGTTGTCAGGACTGAAATCGGTTCTACTACTATGTCGCTTCGGGACATTTTGGTAACTGAACTGCAGGAACATCTGTCCGCAATGGGTGTATATTATTCATTTCCGACGGCGGATAAGGTGCCAAGCAACAAGCGTTCCTTTGAAGAAATGATGACCGCCTTCCACCAGAAATATCCCGATCACGGTTTGCTCCTGGTGGTGGACGAACTGCTCGATTATCTGCGCACCCGTAAGGATCAAGAACTAATTCTGGATTTAAACTTCCTTCGAGAAATCGGCGAAGTTTGCAAAGATCTGCGTTTCCGTTTTATCGCCGGTATCCAGGAAGCTATTTTCGATAGTACTCGTTTCTCTTTTGTTGCCGATAGCATCCGCCGGGTAAAAGACCGTTTTGAGCAGATTCTTATTGCCAGAAATGACATCAAGTTCGTAGTGGCTGAGCGTTTGCTCAAGAAAACCGCCGAACAGCAGACGAAAATTCGGGAATACTTAGAACCATTTACCAGGTTCTACGATCGCATGAACGAACGTATGGATGAATTCGTAAGGCTTTTCCCCGTGCATCCTGACTACATTGATACCTTTGAACGCATCACGGTGGCAGAAAAGCGTGAGATCCTCAAAACCCTGTCTCTAACCATGAAAGAACTGCTGGATAAAGAGTTACCTGAAGACCAGCCAGGTCTTATCGCCTATGACAGTTACTGGAAAACATTGTGTGAAAATCCTTCTTTCCGAGCCATTCCGGACATTAAAAGGGTCATTGATTGCAGTGCAGTTCTGGAATCCCGCATCCAGCAATCCTTTACCCGTCCTATGTATAAACCCATGGCACTGCGAATTATACATGCCCTCTCGGTTCATCGGCTCACAACCGGGGATATTGATGTCCCCCTTGGTGCCACAGCGGAGGAACTGCGTGACAGTTTGTGCCTGTTCCAGTCCGACGTAGAAAAATTGGGCGGGGAACCAGCAGACGATCTTCTAACAACTGTCGAAACCGTTCTCAGGGAGATCCACAAGACGGTTAATGGACAGTTCATATCGTTTAATCCAGAAAACCGACAGTACTATCTGGATCTCAGGAAAACCGAAGATTTTGACGCTCTAATCGAAAAAAGATCGGAAAGTATCGACCCTTCTCTGCTCGACCGTTACTACTACGAAGCTCTTAAGCGGGTCATGGAATGCACCGATACGACCTATGTAAACGGTTACAGGATCTGGCAATATGAGGTTGAATGGCCGGAACATAAAGCAACGCGACAGGGATACCTTTTCTTCGGAGCACCTAACGAACGCTCGACGGCAGTGCCGCCTCGTGATTTCTACATCTACTTCATCCAGCCCTTTGAACCGCCGCCCTTTAAAGACGAGAAAAAACCAGATGAACTCTTCCTGCGACTAAAGGAAAGAGACGAAAATTTCATCCTTTCACTCAAAAACTATGCTGCGGCAACGGAACTTTCGCTCAACGCTTCGGGACAGGCCAAGTCCACTTACGAATCCAAGGCAAATTATTTTTTGAATAGCCTTGTGAAGTGGCTCAGGGAAAACATGGCCACCGCCTTTGATGTTACATATCAGGGACGAACCAGGTCTATCGCCGAGTGTCTTAAAGACAGAAAAGCGGGCTCGTTTTCTATTCGATCTGGTTCTCTAAGGAGCGGTGCAGAGGGGTTCAACTTCCGAGATATAATAGACACCGTCGCAGGGATTTGCTTTGCACCGCACTTTAAGGACCAGGCTCCTGAATACCCGGTTTTTTCTGTGCTCATTACCGTGGCAAACCGGGTTCAGGCCGCACAGGATGCGTTGCAATTCATTGCAGGTCAAAACCGCACCAAGCAGGCTGCCGCAGTGCTGGATGCTCTGGAACTTCTCGATGGAGACCAGCTTAAACCTTCTTTGTCCAAATATGCCAAATACATCCTTGATCTCGTCAAACAAAAACCTCATGGTCAGGTTGTTAACCGATCCGAGATAATCCAGGATGTTCTCGGCGTAGAATATTTTGCGCCAAAGCGGTTTCGCCTAGAGCCAGAATGGGTTGTGGTTGTGCTTGCTGCACTGGTCTGGGCTGGTGAAGTGGTTCTTGCCATTCCTGGCAAGAAATTCGATGCTACGGGACTTTCAGATCTTGCCAGGACTAACCTTGCTGATCTCGTTCAATTTAAACATATCGAACGACCTAAAGACTGGAACATTCCCGCCCTTAAGGCGTTGTTTGAATTGTTATCACTCCCACCGGGTATGGTGGAACTGATTACCCAGGGTAAAGATGAGCCTATCAAGGAACTACAGACAAAGGTGGTCAATTACATTGATGAAGTTGTTCGAATACAAGAGCGGCTGAATGACGGCCTGTATCTCTGGGGTCAACGGCTTCTCGATGATTCAGTACTCGATTCTTATATTTCGTCATTGAAGAATCTAAAAACCTTCCTTGAACAGCTTCAGGCTTTTAACTCGCCGGGTAGACTCAAGAATTTTAGCTGCAATGAGTCAGAGGTGAGAGATTACCAAACTGTGCTGAATGCTCTTGATGGAATTAAGTCAATCTGTGAACTGGTATCCGACCTCAACACCATGGTTTCTTACATATCAACCGCCAATTCCGTCATGCCTGCTGATCATGAATGGAGCAAAAAGGTGCAAAGTGCAAAGAGTGAAATTCTTAATAGGATTGCCGATTCATGGCTTGATTCATCTAAGCACAACGAACTTCGTAATCAAATCCGACAAGAGCTTGCAAATCTGAAAAAGTCATACATTCAGGCTTATCTTTCTATGCACACCAAAGCACGTTTGGGTGCAAATGATGACAAACGAAAATCTCGGCTTATGAATGACAATCGGTTAGAAACTCTCCGGAAGCTCTTCACCATAGACCTCATGCCCCGTCAGCAGCTCACAGATTTCCAGAACCGCTTGGCAAGTCTCAAGAGTTGCTTTAGTCTGACAGAACAAGATCTGGATAAAACACCGGTTTGTCCACATTGCGAATTTAAACCTTCTTCCGCAGAATCAACAAATGCTCCCGCTGCGACTATGCTGGATAAACTGGAAAATGAGCTTGATGAGCTGATTGAAAACTGGACGAAGATTTTACTTACTAACCTGGAAGACCCAATCACCAGAGAACGCATCAATAAAGCCCTGTCCACGGAACAGAGAGAAATGATTGAAAAGTTTTTAGCTTCTCGACGGCTTCCTGTCCAGATAGATAACGACTTTTTATTCGCCCTCAAAGAAGCGTTAACCGATTTGGTTCTGGTTCCTGTGAAGATTGATGATTTACGAACAGAGCTACTTTCAGGTGGTTCGCCTTTAACACCCGATGAGTTACGCAAACGCTTCGATAACTACCTAAAGAAGCTGACCATAGGAAAAGAACCTACTAAAGTGAGGATCATATTTGAGTAGCTTTATGGCGTGCAGGAAAAACATCGAAAGATTGAGCAGAGGGGCTAAAAATGGAAAAACAGAACATGGTATATTCACAGCCGATGATGCCTGTGCGTGAAGCCGAACGTTTCGTACAGACCGATTCAGCTCCCGTAAACTGTCTTGGAATGTCTTTCCCAAACGATGAAGAACGGCGGAAGTATTTTCTTCAGCGACTTCGCGAAGGACTGAAGGAGCTGAGAGAAAAGCTTTCTGTGCCGTTCGTAAGTATGGAAGATACCTACCAGCGGTTGAAATCGCTCGAACACTGGCCGTTGGGTAGTGATGAGCAAATCCTTGAGCTGGCTCAGCGTATAGCTCATGCCGCATCAACAATGCGTGGTAAGAATGTGGATATTCTTCGTCTTTACAAAGATGAGGTTGGCTTCCCTCATGGAAGCGATGAGGACATTCTTGCTCTGTCCGACCCGCCTTACTACACAGCCTGCCCAAATCCATTCCTCGAAGACTTTATCCGACACTATGGAAAACCGTATGATCCAGCTACGGACAATTATCGTCGGGAGCCCTTCGCGAGCGATACGGGCGCAGGGAAGACCCATCCCATCTACACGGCGCACTCATACCATTCCAAGATTCCCCATCTGGCCATCATGCCCTGCATCCTGCACTACACAGAGCCGGGCGATATCGTGCTGGACGGCTTCTCTGGTTCGGGCATGACGGGCGTGGCCGCCCAGCTTTGCGGCCAACCAGAGCCTGAGTTCAAGGCGAATCTC
>Ga0068707_1003411_pt1 | contig 11091 bp, 14 predicted proteins | sample YNPNPMetaG_FD_66600 | JGI IMG/M metagenome (GOLD analysis project Ga0068707, IMG submission 66600) | Anoxygenic and chlorotrophic microbial mat microbial communities from Yellowstone National Park, USA - YNP NP MetaG | ecosystem: Environmental > Aquatic > Thermal springs > Hot (42-90C) >... | reverse complement strand
AGTGGCGCCTTGCAGGGGAATCCGGCTATGCCCTCATCATCACCGGCTTCGGCAGCACGATGGAGGAAGCGAGGAAGAGCGCCTACAAAAAAGTTAAGAACATACTTATCCCGAACATGTTCTACCGCACCGACATAGGGGTGCGCTGGTACAAGGACAGCGACCGGCTCCAAACCTGGGGCTACCTGTTCTGAGGCATCCTCATGAGCCCGACAAAAGTTGTGATAAGCTGCCATTGCGACACCATATGGGATGCGGCCTACATTTCCGCCTACAAGAGGAGGCGCCGCATATGGTACTACGGCAACCTTGACAACATGGTGACAGTTGCAGCGGTTTTTGTGAACCTCCATAAGCACCCTCCAAACGTGAAAACCTACTTTACAATGCACGAGGAAAACACGATGGCCGGTGCGAAGAACCTCATGAAGAGGGAAGGGAAGGCTCTATATATTGCCCTGGACGTGACCGGGATGAGCCCCCGCTCCGACGTGACCATAGAGCACGTCCGCCGCATAGACAAGAAGAAGCTGCGCGAGCTTTTGCGCCACCTTCCCTACAAAATAACGTTTACGGACGGGGAGGCTGATGAAGCAATAGCATATGGAAAGAAATTCCCAACCTTTTCACTCTGCCTCCCTGTTTACGGGCACATACACGGCCGCACCCGCACCTCGCGCACTAAGATGCTACGCTACACCCGCGCTGTCCTGGACATAGCGAAAATAGTCTCAAAGAACCTGCACCACATCGTAATCCACAGGCAGCCTAAGCAAGGAAAAGCAAATCCGTGAATATTTTCGGCTTCTTTTTAGTGTATGCGAAGTAGAGAACCGAAACAGACGCGACACTCAGCAAAACAGTGAAAGGCAGCAATATCGCATCATCCGGCACGGTCCAGGGCTTCATCCCCCAGAAATAGTCCATGTAATCACTCAGCAGGAACCATCCAAACACAATCAATAGGTATTTCTTTTTCACATCTATTTTTCCAACCAGGGCAAAGGATTCCAGCATCATGCCGAAGTGCGTCACAAGCATTATTGCGTAGAGAATCCAATATTCCGGAGAAAAATAGAGCTGGTTAAAGTACAATATCACCGCAACGGTCCAAATTCCATATTTTAGGCAATAAGCCGTAGCCAGGAATGAGAGAAAATCATTCTTCTTCCCGGCTAAGTACAGGAAAAGTGCAGCCGCAAAAAGCAAAACCGCCAGCGGGCAATCTGCAGTAAACGGAAGCAGGGGCAAAGGAGTCGCAATAATCTGCTCTTTGTAATAGATGAAGAAGCCGAAGTATGCGCCTATGAGATTTGCAATTATCACCATGAGTAAAATAATCCCCGGCTTCTTCCCCATCTATATCTTTCCCCCAGGCGGCTTATACCATTTCATGAGAAGGGAATTAGAAACCACGCTCACCGAGCTGAAGGCCATCGTACCCCCGGCAATCAATGGGTTCAGCAAAAATCCCGTGAATGGATAGAGCACGCCCATCGCCACCGGAATCCCAATCACATTGTAGAAGAACGCCCAGAAAAGGTTCTGCCTGATTTTCTTCATTGTGTATTTGCTTATGTCCAATGCCTTCGCCACATCCCTTAGGTCATCCTTTACCAGCACAATGTCCCCGCTCTCTATCGCCACATCGGTCCCGCTCCCTATCGCAATCCCTATATCCGAAGCAGCAAGCGCGGGCGCATAATCCAGTCCGAGATTTCCAGGATAGAGGGAATAGGAAAAGTAAAGGCTCATCGCATCCTTTCCAAATTGGAGAAGAGAGGAATAGTGGCGAGCTAAAAATACGGAAAGACGAATATGGTGAAGATTTCGGATAAATACAGTAAGCTCTTCCTCAAGGATTAGATTTTCCCTTTCTTCCAGATCTCTTCGCCCACCCCGGCCTTCGCATTCTCATGTCGGGCAAGCACAAAGAGCAAATCTCCCAGCCTATTGAGGTACTTGACCATCATCCTGCCTGCCTTCGCGGCAACAAGCCTTCTCTCCGCCCTCCTGCAGACCGTGCGCGCACAGTGCAGGTAGCACGCCTCCCTGGTCCCCCCGGGAATTATGAAATGTTTCAGTGGCTTCAGCCTCGCCTCTATTTCATCTATATCCTTCTCCAGAGCCTTCACATTGGTTTCCCCGACCGGTGCCTGCCCTGAGAAGATGGAAGCCCCCAAATCAAATATCTCCTTCTGCACCCGCGCCAATATCGCTTTCGTGTGCTTGCTGGAAGAATGTGCAATGGACAGCCCCAAAAAAGAGTTCAGCTCATCCAGCGAGCCGTACGCCTCCACAAGGGGGTCATCCTTCCTCACCCTCTTGCCCACATTGATGGTGGTCTCACCGGAATCTCCGGTGCGGGTGTAAATGCCCACTCAAATCACTTCTGCACTTTTATGCAGTTCACTGGGCAGGATGCGGCCGCATCGGTGTTGCACTCCGCATTCGGGAGCTCAAGCTCAAAGTGGTCCGGGTTAAGCATCTTCGCGCCTTTCAGGTGCGACTTTCCGTCCCCCTTCATCTCCCAATACTTCGGGCAGACCGCCGCGCAAGCCCCGCAGCCTACGCATATATCCCTGAGATGTGTTACTTTTGCCATGCTTCCCACCTCATCTCCAAATCTTATAACCCTTTCTTCAGCTCCTCTGCAATGACCGCCCCTATCTTGTCCTGCGCCTCAAATGTGCTTCCCCCTATATGCGGGGTGAATATTACATTCTCCAATTCCAATAATTTTCCCTTGTAAGGCTCCTCCTTGTACACGTCCAAAGCAGCTCCCCCGAGTTTCCCCTCCTTTAGCGCATTATGCAATGCCTCCTCGTCCACCATGCTCCCCCGCGCCAAATTAATGAGATATGCGCCCTTTTTCATTTTTCCGATGCTTTTCGCATTAATCATGTTCTCCGTCTCCTTCGTGGGCGCTGCATGTATGGTAATCACATCGGAATGCGCAAGCAAGCCATCCAGCTCCACATACTGGACCCCGGCGCAATCAGTTCGGGGAGGCGGATTATACGCAACCACCCTCATCCCGAGCGCCTGCGCCTTCCGGGCTACGGCGCACCCAATCCTTCCGCACCCGATAATCCCGAGGGTCTTCCCTTCTATCTCGTGCCCCATCAGGAGCTTCTTTTCCCATCTCCCCTGCTTCATGGAATGGTGCGCACGCCCAATGTTCCTGAAAAGCCCTATTATGCAGCCGATCGCAAGCTCCGCGACCGCATTCGTGGATGCCTGAGGAGTGTTCTTCACCGCAATCCCGCGGGCCTTGCACGCCTCCACATCTATGTTGTCCACGCCCACTCCGGCCCGGAACACCACCCTCAGTTTAGGCGCCTTCCCAAGCAATTCCTTCGTCACTTTGGTTGCGCTCCGAACAACAAGCACTTCCGCATCCTTTAGTTCCAAATCCAGATTGGCGGGCTTATACACAACATTTCCGGCCTTCTTTATGTTCTCCACCGCGCCCGCTTCCAAATCGTCCGAAATCACTATCTTCATCTACATCCCCCCTACAACTTCTTCCAGAATATCCAGGGCAATCTCAAGGTTCTTCCTGTCAAACAACCCCATGTGCGCTATGCGCAGGCCGTTGTCCTTGAAATCTCCCTTGCACCCTACTATGTTTATCCCATACTTGTCCGCAAGCAGTTTCTTCACGTCCGCCGCCTTCTCGTGCTTGAACGCGGTGAGGGAATAGGACTCAAACCCTTTTTCCGGAATCAATTCCAGCCCCATCTCCGTAACCCTCCCCCGCACATATTCAGAAACCACCCGGTGCTTCTCCACCCAGGCGGGAATTCCCCCTTCCCTGTCAATATGGTCATAGCATTTCTGTATTGCCCAATAGACGGTAATCGCAGGGGTGTTTGGGGTCTGCCCCTTCTCCTTGTACGTTTTCCTGTGCCTTTTCAAATTGCAGTAATGGGAAGGGATTTTCTCACGCCCCTCAAACCTCTCAATCGCCTCCCTGCTCAGCCCGACAACCGCGGCTCCGGGAGGCGCCCCAATCGCCTTCTGCACCCCCGTAATGAAGAAATCCACCCCGAACTCCTTCATGTCCATGGGAAGGGAGGGCCATCCTGAAACCGAGTCCATTATGGTGTACATGCCCTTCTTCTTCGCATACTGGTAAATCTCCTTCGCGTGGTTGCGCACCCCATACCCTGTTTCATTGTATACCATCCCGAAAACCTGCGCATCCGAATTGTCTATGTGCTCCTTCGCCTTGTGCAAATCCCAGCCCTTCCCAGCCGGAATGGATTTCTTCTCAACTTTGGTATAAACCTCTGCAGTAGTGGCAAGCAAATCCCCGAAGTTCCCGTTGCTCAGGACGAGCATCTTCTCCTCGGGAAGGCAGCAGTTCACTATCGCCGCCTCAATCCCCAAAGTTCCCGAACCGGTAATCACATATGCCTCCTCTGCGTTCAGGTATTTCGCGCTCCTCGTGCACAGGTCGGTATACAGCGTCTTGAACGCCCCGCTCCTGTGCGTAATCATCTCCTGCACCTGCGCAAGCATCACATCCTGCGGCACGTGCACCGGCCCCGGCGACAACAATATCCCCATGCATATCCCCTCATTTTTTCTTTCTGGGTTTCCAGCTATCGGTTCCCAGTTTCGTTAGTATATCACAATCACAGGTTCCGGATACCTCCGCACATTCCCGGAATAAACCCTGTTCTTGAGCATATCCATCATCAGCCGCCTCGCCTCATCCTTGTTCTCAAACAGCCATCCGAGGCGCATGTTCAGGCGCACCACCCTGTTCGGAATCAAATGGCGGGTGGACTTTGGAGGGAAGGGAATCCCGTCCTTCGCCCTCTGCACCACCTCATTTTTCGTATAAGCCCGCCTATAGAGTACGGAAAGCCCTCCGTTCAGGACCGTGTCCCCGAAATCATCGGCCACATAGGTGACATCTGGATTTGTGCTCACCCCCGCGGAGTCCACAACCGCCTTCTGCGCTTCCAATAAGGATGCGATAGTGGAATATTTTCCCGGAGAAAGCAGCCATGCCTCCTTCCCGTGGCCATTCTTTTTACCGAGCATAAATGCGGCCCTGTTCTTCTCCAGCGCCTCCATCCCTTCCCCGAAATCCACCTTCTCCGCATTCACGCCCGCCTTCCTGAATTTCTCAACATCAAATCCCTTGGAAACAGGGTACCAGGTGCCCAGCTCTATTTTTGGGTCAGAATAGTCAACGGGCTGCACTACTGCATGGGGGCACTCCATATCCTTCAGCACAATCATGCGGTGGTTTCCGTCCAGCACAACGTGCTCCTTCTCGTCCATTATAATCGGATCCACCATCTGCCCGATGTTGAACATGGCCTCCTTGAGCCTTTTCAAATTCTTGGGCACAATCTCCTCGTGCTGCAAAAGGGTAGAAGTATCTACGATATCTAATCGCTTGATGATTTCTTCCAACATAAAGCCCCCGACCGGCTTTCCCTCTTAATGTTTATAAACCATCTCGGAACGCGAGTTGTTTGGAAGAGGATTATTCCTCCCTATTCCTTCTCAAAAATAACATTTTTCTTGTTCCTGAAATGCTCGTCACTGGTTATCAGGCGGCAGTCATCCCCGGAGATGTAAGAGTAAATAATCCCATCAATCAGCGAAAGCCCCTCCTCTTCCGCAACCATTCCGCCCCTTTTCGCAGATTCAAAATCCAGCGGCAGGATGAGCCCTCTCCTCGAGACGAACTGCAGCATTTTCTCTATCGTTTTTTCCTCTATTTTTTTCCTTTTCAGCGTCCTCGCCAGCTCCGCCACCACCACCGTGGGCGTTTCTATGATCTCGTTTTCCACCACCTTCTGGAAACGCTTCCTGCTGAAGTACGCAATCCAGGCGTAGGTGTCAGCCACGTATCTCATGCTCCTCGTCCTCCTTTATGTCCTTTGTGGAAACCCGCCCAGCGAGAACCCCTGCCATGCTCTCCTTTTTCTCGAAGAGGCATTTCTTCAGCTGCTCGTTCACAAACGCCGAGACGTTGCCGTGGCTCAGCTCCTTCAGCTTCCTGACGATTATCTCGTCCAGCGTAATCGTAATACGTGTGCTCATCATACATCACTAATCATATATATGAAGTATGATTTATAAGGCTTTGCCAGGCTCCGCGCCGGTATCCCTTCGTCGAACTACGGTTAATCTTTATAAACTCTTATAGGGTAATAATTCTCGGAATGCCGATATTGTCACCTTGTAGCGAGTGCCGAAGGCCTCTGTGGCCATTCGGCACCTACGCCGCGCAGGCATGCGCGGTCGCTGCAAGGTGCTAGAGGTTATCCTCTGGGCCCGTATGCCAAAGCAATTTTGGCCGGGAAGCGCAGCCTGGATAGCGCGGCATCCTCCTACTGTTCCCGGTTTCGGGTTTCCCGTTTCCGGAAACGGGGGCGAGATGTAGGTCGTGGGTTCAAATCCCACCGGGCCCGAATTCGGTTTCCCGTTGCGGGTTTCCAGTTTCCCGCAACTGGATACTGCGTCGGCAGAATCAGGTTCCATTGTGCCGGTTTCGCCACTCTTTTTCTTTGAATTCGTTTTCCATAGGTTTCGGGCCTGTGGAAAAATGATTTCTGCGTTTTTGTCCATGTTTTTCACCTCATCTTTTGTTATATAACTGCTCACGCTAATCGCGTGGAATTGCACGCGACGCGTCAGACAACGGCCGAAAAAAGCCGCGCGAGAACCGGTTTCTTGTTATAACGTCCCAGTTCCTCGTTTTAGGGGCTTAATTCAGCCTCTTCCATTTCAATTTCAAATTTCTATTCAGTCTTTTGTATCACCTCCCTCTATGGAATGTTTGAGCTTGCAAAGCATTGAGCGCACACGCACCAAAGAAGTCATGAAATTGAGATGCTCCCTCTGCGGGATAATCTTTAGGGAGTTGCACAAATCCAGCCAATACTCGGTCTCGTTAGCCTCGCCTATGCACGTAATCAGTTTCTGCCTTTGGGCAGCCTTGGAGTCCATCGCCGCCATCTCTGCCAGGTTCGCGCAGATGGAAGACGCGGAGGCAAGGAGCTGCTCCTTCGCCCTCCTGCTCATCTGTTTATCCTCCATAAACTCAAAAATATCCTTTGACAAGCGGAACGCCTCCTCATAAACCTTCAAATTCTTGAAGTTCTGCATGGCATCACCATTTTCCGACTTCGCGGCTCTGCTCGTAGAGCGCCCACTTCCTTTCATCAACCTCAGTTTTCCCATCTGTTTCCATTTTCATCATCTTCCTTCCCCGGCTTCTCCTTTCGGGGAAGTTTTACGGCGAGCTTCACTCCGAAGCCCGCAATTTCACGCTTTAAGGGCTGAAAGGAGTGAAGCGAGCAAAACTTCCCAGTCGTAGAAGCAGTAGGGGTCGCTCGTTCGGTGCGAGCCATTATTCGTTTAGGCGAAAGCCGGCCTCGGAGCGGAGGCGAAAATGCACATTATTGCTTTCGCCCGAAGGGCGAACCCGGAGGGCTTGAGCATTAAGTGCTTTTCTCCGAAGCGAAGAGGGAAACGATTAATGTGAGCACGCCGGAAGGCGAGAACGAGCGACAGGTATAGTTTCATAATAAGCGGTAGCCAGATGTGTTAAAAGATGGGTTTTTAAAGATTTCCATGCACTAACACTATTATGAACTCCAATACTCAGACCAGGGAAATTGTCCAGCTTGGAATGGATGCGCGCTACCTTGATGCAAGGAAGGCTGTAGCGGAGAGGAAGATGAGGCTTCCGCCCCATCCGCTGCTTGACGCTTACGTGCAGAAAAACGGGGTTTACGGCTTTTGGGCCGATGAACTTCTTGTGCACCCGGAGAAAGGCGGCGTTTTCCAGAGCGGAAAGGACGTGCAAGACTCTCTTACAGGATGGATTCTTCCTGCCAGCTACATGCCGAAGGAAGCGGTCGGCAGGAAGGAGGTTGGGCTCTATGTCGTGCCCGAAGATGTAGGGGAAGAGCGCGGCAAGGTAATCGTTCATGCTCAGTCTGTTATAGTGCTTGACGGCATAACTCAGGTTTCCGATAAATGGGTGGCTGGCAAGCCCCATGACATTACCAGGATTCCGCTCGTTGTTTCTTCGGAGGAGTTTGAACGCCTTCCGGAAGAGGAGAAAAGGTGGCTTTACAGGATTGCGGGCGAGGGGGTTAGGCCTCTGGTCCGCGGCTACGACAACTACTGGTGCGGGAGCGACAGGCGGAACGTCGATGCCGGCTTTGGGCCCGACTATGCGTTCGGGGTGGCGGGAGTCCTTGCCACCGAAGGTGGCGCGCCCGAACAGGCGTTGCAAAAATTGCAGGTTGAAACTGCACCTGAGGACAGGGGCGTCCTGATAAAAGGGGCTTCTGTTGAGCAGGTAAAGGCGCTTCTTGCAGATGCACGGGGGCAGATTGACGCTGTCCTCCAGACCGTGAATGGAGATAAGCTCGGCGCGGTCGTGAAGCTCCTGGATGCGCTGCAAATAAAAGAATAACCTTTCTTTTTCTTATTCCCTGGGCTGCAAGCCCGGGGCCACACACCCGTTTGCAGCGCCTGCTTCAAGCAGGACATGAAATTCAGCGGCAACACCCAGTAGTGCATACCGCATGAAAAAGTGAAGCCGCGGTGTTGGCACGCAAGTGCTGTTTGAGCAAATGGGTTACCATTGGGGCCTCTGGTCCGCGGCAACGACAACAACTGGAACAGGAACGACAGGCGGAACGTCAATGCCAACTATGGGCCCGACAATGCGTTCGGAATGACCTGGGCTTGCATTTTGGGGATTTTGCTGCGGCCCGTGGGATGCATGAAACGATACGGAAACCTCTATCCGCTCATATGTTCCTGTGAAAACCTTGAGCTTGCCTTCAGAAGGGCGAGAAAGGGAAAAACGAAGAAGTATTATGTGCTTGAATTTGAGATGGATTTGGAAGATAACTTGAGTAAATTGAAGGAAGAACTGGAAAACTTCACGTATTCTCCTGCGCCGATGGAAACGTTTGTCGTGTGCGACCCGAAGACGAGGGTGATAAGCGCCTCTCATTTCAGAGACAGGGTTGTCCATCACGCACTCATTAATGTGATTGGGCCGATTTTTGAGAAAAGCTTCATCCATGATTCCTTCGCAAACCAGAAGGGAAAGGGCACTCATTCGGCGATAATGAGATTTGAGAAATTCATGAGAAAGGTTGGTAGGAACGGAAAACTGGCTGCGGGTTGCTGGAAACAGGGAACAGGAAACTGTAAACCCAGAAACCTCCGCCCCCCCCCAGCATGGCAACCGCAACGCGATTGCTGGTTATGCCCTAAAGGCGGACATACGGCACTATTTTGATACTGTTGACCGGGGAATTCTTCTGCGAATAATCGAGTGCGGGATAAAAGACCGGCACGTGCTGGGGCTGATTAGGAGAATATTGGAAAATCATCGGGGCGCGGTTGCTGGAAAAGGCATGGCTTTGGGAAACCTGACCTCACAGTTCTTTGCGAATGTTTATCTGAATGAACTTGATATTTTTGTGAAGCATAAGCTTGGGGCGAAATACTACATACGCTACGTGGATGATTTTGTTATCCTGCATAGGGACAGAAAAGTGCTTGAAGGGTGGAAGCAGGAAATAGATGCCTTCTTGAAGGAAAAGCTGAAGATTGAATTGCACCCGGAGAAGACAGCGGTTGTTCCGCTTGGGCACGGCATAACCCTGCTGGGCTTCAGGGTTTTCCGGCATTACAGATTGCTGAAGAAAAGCAATGCCCGCAGGATTTGGGGGCGGCTGGACAGGTTTAAGGAGAAATGCGACGCCGGGGAGATGCGCAGGAAGGACGTTGTTAGGAGCTTGGATGGATGGCTTGCCTATGCGAAGTTCGCCAACTCATATAAGCTGAGGAAGAAGGTTGTTGCGAAGTTCAACCGGCTTTTTGGCAGCTATGTCTAGTCAATTGATGTTTTCCTGCATCTTCCTCACCCTCTCCAATATCTTCGTGTCATGCGCCCTCTCTATGCTCGCATAAAGTTCCTCCTTCTCCGTGTGGATATAGACCATCGTGGTCTGCAGGTTCGTATGCCTCGCAAACTTGGAGGCCAGCACGGCATTCCCACCGTTCTTCCTGCAGAAGTTCGTGATGGCATAGTGCCGGAGGCTGTGCGGGCTTAGCCGGTACAGAGACCTTGGGCCGGAGCCAACGCTGTATCCATACACCTCAGCCATCTTTGCCTTTTTCAGGTAGCCCCTGAACACAAACCTCGCGGTCTGGGTGGTTATGTACGGCTTGGATTCGGAGGTTCGTCTTCCCTTCCCAACGGAGAAGAAGAGGTAGCCCTTGGCTGCGGCAATCTCCTTCTCATAAGCGGCGATGTAGCGCAAGGCAACTTCAAAGAGCTTCTCTGGGATGAGAAGGTAGTCGGTCTTGCCGCTCTTTTCCGTAAAGATGCGAAGCTCGCGCGTCTTCAGGTTCATGTCCTGTATGTTTATCCTTACAGCCTCCCCAATCCTCAACCCTAGGAATGCCTGGAAGGAGAAGAGAAGGTGCGGCTTGGGGTCGTCTATGACGCTGAAAAACCGCTCCAATTCCTCTTCCGTGAAGCCCTTGTTCATTGAGCCGTATTTGGGGCGCTTGGAGCGCAGGAAGCGCCTTTTCCTTGCTTCAGACAAGATTGTTATGGCTTTTACGAGGCTTCCTTTGCTCAAATAGCGCCCCAAATGCTCAAGCTCACCCTTTACTCCGGGCCACTTTTTGTTCAACTCCTTGCCCATTTCCCTAGCTGTCAGAGTTAAATTCTCTTCGCCACAAACTGGAGACATGGAACCCGAAACGGGAAACCAGCCGTCTCCACTTCTGGAAACCGGAAGCCGGAAACTGGAAACCAATTCTTCCCTGCCCACCGGGCCCGACAGAAGAAACGCGGAGGGGAGCGCCCCTCCCCATTTCTTTCTATTTTTCTGACCCTCCCCCCACTTCGCTTGGAAACTCTTTGCCCACACTCCTTACGCTTGGGAATACCGGCATGGAGGCCCCGAAATACTTTAATACCGCGGCTCGGGCATAATTACTGAACCTCCACGGCTCGGTCACACCTTGTAGTCGCCTGGTATGGCGGTGATGGAACATAACATTCGGCCATCG
>Ga0068707_1003409_pt1 | contig 11097 bp, 8 predicted proteins | sample YNPNPMetaG_FD_66600 | JGI IMG/M metagenome (GOLD analysis project Ga0068707, IMG submission 66600) | Anoxygenic and chlorotrophic microbial mat microbial communities from Yellowstone National Park, USA - YNP NP MetaG | ecosystem: Environmental > Aquatic > Thermal springs > Hot (42-90C) >... | reverse complement strand
AGGCCCCGCAGCCATAGAGGTCGTCGGCGCGGTAGAGGTTCCCCTCCGGCCCGCTCTCGATGAGGGCAACGATCCGGTAACGCTCGGCGAGGAGATCCCCAGGGCGCAATGGTGTGGTGCCGCCGGGAAGGGGGGCCTCCTGGGGTGCGGGTGTAGCGGTTTCTGGCGGCGCGCTTGGAGGGGCGACCTCGATAGTTTTGGGCGCAGGGCTAGGCTGTTCCGTCGCTGCCTCCGGGGGCGCTGCTGGTTGGACGGCGCTTGGCTCTCCGCTGGCCGCCTGTTTTGCCAGTCGCCCGCCACACCAGGCGCAAAAGCCCGCCTGGGCCCGATTTTCCTTGCCACACTCAGGACATTTCATTGCACACTCCCCCCACCCTGTCGGCTTTAGCGCAGGTGAAACTGCAATACCACGCGCCCCATGCGCACCTGATCCCCATCCCGCAAGAGGCGGGGCGTCTGCGGCGCCAGTCGTTCCTCGTTGACAAAGGTACCATTGGAGCTGTTCAAGTCCACCACGTAATAGCGCCGCTGTTCGGCGATGATCCGGGCGTGGTTCCGCGAGACATAACCCTCCGGATCGTAGAAGGCGATATCGAGGTCCACCGGTTGGGCCCCGCCACGCCTGCCGATGAGGGTATTTGGGGCGCGTAAAGGGAACTCCCAGCGGGCGCCTTGGGGCTGCACCACGCGCAGCACCGGCGGTAGTGGCGGCACGTACACATGGCCGCAGCGCCGGCAAAAGCGGGCCGCGGGCCGGTTCATGGCGCCGCAGCGGGGACAGGGTTTGGTGTATGCTGGATCGGCGCCCGGAGCTGCCGCTATGGCGGGCGCCGGGGAGGGCGCGGGCTGTTCCGTGGCGGTCGCTGGGGGCTGAGCGGGATGGCTTGCCGCCGCGCGCGCCGGCGGAATCTGTGGGGCTGCCGATGGCGCCACGGTCGGCTGTGCCGTCACGGTGGCCAGGAGCGCCTCCATCCGTCGCCGGTCCCGCTTGGAGAGGCACTCCATGAGCGCCAAGCGCATCTCTTCGGCGGTTTGGTAGCGTTTCTCCCGATCTTCGGCCATGGCTTTTTCCACCACGGCGGCCGTTTGCGCCGTGACCGCTGGGTTGTATTGTTGGATGGGCAGCCGTGGCGTGGGCACAAAGGCGGGCAGGGGCGGCACGTTGGTCAACAGATGGTACATGGTGGCCCCCAAGCCATAGATATCCGCCCGAGGGTCGGTTTGGGCCTTGCCCCATTGTTCGGGCGCGGCGTAATTCTCCGAGCCCATGGTGATGGTGTCCTTGCGCTTGCCCACCTTGTAGGTGCGGGCGATGCCGAAATCGATCAACTTGATCCGTCCCTCCGGGGTAACCATCACGTTGGAGGGCTTCATATCGCGAAAAATGATGGGCGTGGGCCGCGTGTGCAGATAGGTGAGCACCACGCAGATCTGAATGGCCCACTCCAACACCTGGCTCTCCAGCAAAGGGGCGTTGGCCTGCTCCAAGCGCTTTTCCAGCGATTCGCCATGGATGAACTCCATGACCAGATAAGAGTGCCCCTGCTCTTCAAAGAAAGCGGTGACCTTGGGCAGGTTGGGATGGTTTAGGCGGACAAGGAGGTTAGCCTCTTGCTCAAACAGCCTGCGCCCCTCCTCCACCGAGTGGGCGTCGTCCGCATCGGCGCGCAGTTCCTTCATGGCCCAGATCTGCCGTTGGCCGTCGGCGCGCAGTTCTTCCACCTCGTACACCCAGGCCATGCCGCCGCCCGCCACCAGGCGCGTCACCCGATATTTGCCTTTTAGCACTGTCCCTACGGCGAGAGGCTTGGTCTCCACGGAGCACCTCGACGCTGTGCCTTTTTGCCCAGGATCCCCTGAGCTACACCATCACTCTCTACGCAGCGGACGCGGGCAGGTTGCATTTCCGGGGAAGGGGAACCTTGCATAAGCGTATTATACGTTAGCCCACAGCTCTCCGCAACGGGACGAGGCGCGGGAAGTTGAAAAAAAGGGTAATGGGCCTGGCCGCCGTCAGATCGAATCCGACGGCTCTGCTGGTAAGCCCGCGCTGCGGGCTTGGTATGGGCAGACGTCGGTTTCTAACCGACGTCTGCGCCTTTACCGATGGCCCCAGAGGCGCTCCAGGTGGTGGGGAGAGGAGAACAAGGCATCCAAGGCGAGGAGGGCTGCTCCTTGGGCACCGGAGAGTTCGCCTTGATCATCGCAGAGGATGCGCGTCTGCCGGGCGATCTGTTCCAAGGCGCGCAGACGCACCTCGCGCTGCACGGCTTGTAGGATGATCTCGCCCTCTTGGGCCAAAGGGCCGCCCAATACCACCACCTTGGGGCCGAGGAGGTTGAGGGCGATGGCCAAGGCCCGCCCCACAAAGGCGCCGGTCTCGTCGAGGATCTGGAAGGCCAGTTTATCGCCGGAGCGGGCTGCGGCGATCAGCTGAGCCAGGGTCAATTCGCCTGCGCGATCCAGCTCACGGAGGGTGCTGACCAAGTGGGGCTCGGCCAGGCGTTCCCGCACGCGGCGCAGGACAGCCGCGGTGGAGGCGAGCATCTCCAGACACCCACGGTTGCCACAACTGCAGAGCGGGCCGTCTTCGGTGATGGCGATATGCCCGATCTCTCCGGCCAATCCCGTGCCGCCATGATACAGACGGCCCTCCACCATCAACGCCGCCCCGATGCCGTTGCCCAAAAAGACGTAAAACAGGCTATCGCTGCCTTGGGCTTGGCCGAAACGTTGGGCCGTGGCGGCCATGGCCCGCACGCTATCCTCCACCAGAAAGAGGGTGTGTGCCAGGTGCGGACGCAAGGCGGCCTGAATATCCAACCCCTTCCAGGCTTCGTGCCAGGCGGGCGTGTTGGGCCAGCCCAGGGCGATCCCGGTGCGAGAATCCACAATCCCCTGAAGGCCGATCCCCAGGGCGGCCATGTCCTCGGGGGGCAAGGCGACGCGGGCACAGATGGCCTGCACCAGGTGCCAAATGTTCTCGGGGATATGGGTGGGTTCAGCCGAGATCTCGGTCGTCTGGACCAATGTATCCAACGGGCGACCGTGGAGATCCGTCACCATGGCACGAGAATGGCGGCCGCCGATATCCAGACCGACAACACAGCCGGCGACGGGATTGACGCTCAAGCGGGAGGCGGGCCGGCCGGGCAACCCGCCCTGATCTATTTCCTCGATCACCAACCCTCGCTCCACCAATTGCGCCACCAGAGCGCTGATCCGGCTGGCGCTGAGGCCGGTTAGCTCGCTCAGCCGGCGTCGCGTGATGCGCCCAGCCTGGTGGATATGGCGCAAGATAGTGAGCACAGACGGTTCCACGGGTTCCCCTTCTCCAAACCGGATACGCTAAATGGATTCCTGAGCAATGCCCTCTCGGGCGCGAGCCAAGGCTTGGTGCAGCTCTTCGTGGGTAAAGGGTTTGGGCAACAGCGCAGAGGCCCCCATCTCTTGCATCTGTTCTGGGCTTACCGTCTCGCCCCAGCCTGTGGCCAAAATGATGGGGAGCTGGGGGTAGCGTTGCCGCGCATAGTGGACCACCCGATCGCCCGGAATTTCGGGCATTCCCAAATCACTGATGAGCAAGTTAAAAGTGCGTTCCGCCAAAAGGGCCAGGGCCTCCCGGCCGCTCTCCACAGCGGTGACCTGGTAGCCTTCGCGGGCGAGGAGACGTTGCAACAGTGCCCGCACCCCCGGGTCATCATCCACCACCAGGGCGCTGGCGCCCCCCGGCGCCTGGGCTGGGATCGCTGTTGGCGCCCCCGCGCCGGCTTGGCCGGGGACGGGCTGATCGTTGGGCAACCACACGGTGAAACAGGCGCCCTCTCCGGGGCGGCTCTCCACGCGGATCTCGCCGCCGTGGCGGTGCACGATGCTCTGGGAGATGGTCAGACCCAGCCCTGTGCCGCTTCGCCCCTTGGTGGTGAAAAAGGGCTCAAAGATTTTGGGCAGGACCTCAGTGGGGATGCCCACCCCCGTATCGGCCACGGAGATGGCGCTCCAGCGTCCTTCTTGGCGGGTGCACAGCTTCAGTGTGCCGCCCTGGGGCATGGCCTCGATGGCGTTGCTGATCAAATTCAGCAACACCCGACGCAATTCGCTGGGATTGCCCCTGATGGGCGCCGGCTGGGTGCATTCGGTCTCGATGCGGATGGAGATGCCCTGGGCTTGGGCCTGGTCCTTCCAACGGGGTTGGCTCAGGGCCAAGGCCTCCTGAACCAGGGCATCCAGGTGCACGGTGACGAAATCGCTGGTGTCGTCCGCTTGGCGATACAGCGCCTGTAGCCGCCGCACGGCCTCGGCGGCATCGTTGGCGCCCGCGAGGATGCGTTGCAGGTCCTCGCGCACCAGCTCCGGCGCCTCTGCCAGGTCGAGCAGGGCCATATCCGCGTAACCCCGGATGCTGACCAGGATGTTGTTGAAATCATGGGCGATGCCTCCCGCCATCTGCCCCAGGGCGCGCAGCTTTTCGGCGTGCACGAGGGCCTCTTGGGCCCGCACCCTCTCCGAGATATCGCGCAACACCAAGAGCAGATGAGGTTTGCCCCGATAGACCAGAGGGCCGCCCCGCACCTCAACGGGCACCGCGGTGCCGTCGCTGCGGATGGCGGTCAGCTCGCCGAAAAAGTGCTCGCCTTGGCGTCCTTGCTTCAGGCCCTCTTGGAAGCGTTGCCGGGCGTCGTCATGGAGCAAAGCATCCATGGCCTGTCCCACCATCTCGGCGCGGTTCAACCCGTGCAGCGCGCAGGCGGCAGGGTTGGCCTCGATGATCGTTCCCTCCTGGCTCAACACAATCAGGCCGTCGCCGGCCTCTTCAAAGATGCCGCGATACTGCGCCTCGCTGGCGCTCAACTCTTGCAGCAGTTGGGCGTTGCGGATGGCGATGGCCGTCTGATGGGCCAGCGAAACGATGGCCGGCCGATTGGCCGAATTGACTTGGGCGCCGGCCACAAAGAGCAGCCCAAACTGCTGATTGTTGGCCACCAGCGGCGTCACGATGGCCCGGAAAGAGGAGAGGATCTGGGCGATGGCCTTGGCGAATCTGCGCTTGGGAGGGGGCAAAAGCTGGGCCACCAAACCCTCATTTACGATCAAGTACAGGGTCTGGCCCTGGGCAAGTACCGGCGCGAGATCGGGCGCCTCGTCCAAGGAGATGCGCAGCTCGTGGCGCGAAAGGCCGACGAGCTCCTCGATGGCTTGAATATCGCCGCCGACCTGCCCCCAAAGCGAGGTCGCCGTCTCATCCAGGAGCAGGATGCCGGCCACAAGATCCAGGGTGGCCAACTGGCCCATGGTGGTCTCCATGACCTCGGCCACAGAGAGGGGGGTGTGTTGAATGGTCTCGGCGATGGCGTTGAGGGAGCGCATGAATTGCTCACCGTGCACCCGGTCGTTGACATCGCGGATGACGCCATGTACGCCGATGAGTTGCTCTTTGGCATCGTGGATGGGGGTCAGGGCGATCTCGGTCCAACGATACTCGCCGGCGCGATCTTGGATGCGAGCGAGGAACTGAGAAGCACTGGGCATTTCGCGGGCTCGGCACCATTTTTCTTGGAGCAGAGGCATGTCGTCGGGGTGGAAACGCAAGCAGGACAAGCGTCCTTCCGGGGGAAGTTCCATGATCTCTTGGGGGGTGTAGCCCAAAATCCCCATGGTGTTGCCCGCGATCTGGACCAGATGCCCTGCCGCATCGGTCACCAAGACCACATCGGCCAGGTTCTCCACCAACGCCTGGTACCTCGCCTGGAGCACGGCCAATGCTTCCGTGAGCCGGCTCACCTCATCTTGGAGCGCGGCCCAGGAGGGCTGCAGAGTTTCTGCGTCTGCTTCTTGCTTGGTCTCCATTGACTTGTCACCGGATTTGGTTTTGGCGGTGGGTGGTAACAGTTCGTTCTCGGAAAAGATGTCAGATATCATTTTGGCTCACTGTAAGGGTCTTGGGATCGAGCAACAAGCGCAAGCTGCCCTCTCCAGAGGACGTCATATCAGCCCAGGTATGGATCGGCAGATCCACCACCGCCAGGGCCGCCGTCGGCAGATGCACCGGCTGCCGGGTGAGGTGATACACCAGTTCCTCCCACAGAGGGTTGTGCCCGATGATCAACACCATCCCCGCCTCTTGGGGCAAAGCGGCCAAGGCTGCCAGGCATGTGCCCAGGTCGGTGAGATAGAAGCGCGGCTCAAGGAGCAGCTCGCCGGCGTAACCGCTGGCCTTGATGACACGCCGCGCCGTGCTGCGGGCCCTTTTGGCCGGAGAGGAGACCACCAAATCGGGCACAAGTCGGCGTCGGGCGAGCTCCTCACCCATGCGCAGGGATTCCCGTTTCCCCCTGGCCGCCAGCGGGCGCTCGTGGTCGGCGAGACCTTCCTCTTTCCAAGAGGACTTGCCGTGGCGGAGGATGAGGAGGGTTTTCATGTTAGCGCAGCCCTTCCAAGGCCCGGGCCAATTTCTCTTGGAATTGCGCCAAGCCGGTGGGCACATCTTGCCCCAGGTGCACACGGATCACCCGTCGCCCCGCCTCGCGCAAGGCTTGAAGATCGCCCAGGGCCTGGGCCAGTTTGAGGATGCCAAAGGTATAGCCCTCGCCGGGGATGGGCAAGTCTTGCGCTTCGTCCTGGGTAAGTTGGATCATCAGGCCGGTGTTGGGTCCACCCTTGTGGAATTGGCCGGTGCTATGCAGGAAGCGAGGGCCAAAGCCGATGGTGACGGGCACACGGAGAGCGCCCCCGATGCATGCGCGCAGTTGTTGCAAGCGCTGGATGTGTTCTTGGTTGCGACCGATATAGGCCATCAGGGCGACATAATCGCCGGGGCGCGCTTGGCCCAGAAAGGCCCGCAAATACTCTGTGGCTTGCCGGGCGGCATAATCCGGCCCGTAGAAGGTGAGGGCGCCTTCCGCCAAGACAGGATCCTCCTGGGGGAGGGATTGGGTCTCGCGGTAGCGCGCCAAGGCCTGGCGCGCCTGTATCTTGGCCGCTTCCACGTTGGGCTGGTCAAAGGGATTGATGCCCAGGCGCTGCCCCGCGATGGCTGTGGCGAATTCCCATAACCAGAATTGGCCCCCCAGGTCGTATACGTCGGCAAGGGGGCAGAGGATCACCGGCCGCCCCAGGGCGATCAAGGCCCGCGCCAGGTCGTCGAGCGCGGCGTTCTCATCGCCGGCCAGGCGCAAAAAGACGAACAACCGGTCCGCGCCATACTGCCCGGCCTCTTGCCAAGGCTCGCCCTCCACCGGCAAAATGCCGCGTCCCTCCTTGCCGGTGCTCTCGGCGATGAGTTGCTCGGCCCAGGGGCCAAAGGGCTGCATGCGGGGCGAACAGAGCAGGGTGAGCTTGTCCTTGGGCCCCGCGGGGTGGCGGGCCAGTTCTCCCATCAGGGCTCCCAGGATCATGCCGGGGTTCTCGGCCACGGGCACCGTGGCCCGACAGGCGGTGGCCATCTCCTTGGCCCGGCGGAGGAGTCTCTCCAAATCCACGCCGATGAGCGCTGCAGGGACGAGGCCAAAATAAGAGAGCGCCGAGTAGCGCCCGCCGATATCGGGCGGGTTCTGATACAACGCGCGGAACCCTTCGCTGTGGGCAAGCTCGCTGAGGGGTGTGTGGGGATCGGCGATGGCGATGAAATGGTCACGCCATCGCCCTTCGCCCACGTGGTCGCGCAGCGCGGCGCGAAAATAGGCGTAAAGGGTGGTGGTCTCTACGGTGGTGCCGGATTTGCTGGAGACAAGGAACAACGTCTCTGCCAGGCTCACCCCTGCCGTGGCCTGACGAATCTGGCCGGGGTCGGTGCTATCCAAGACCACCAGATCCGGGTGGTCAGGCGCCACGCCCAAAACTTCCCGCAAGACCTCCGGCGCCAGGCTGCTGCCGCCCATCCCCAGGAGCACCACCCGCCGGATTTGCGCCCCCTGCACTTCCGTAGCAAGGGCCCGCAGCCGGGGCACATCCACCAGCATGGCCGTGGGCAGCTCCAACCACCCCAGACGGTTTTCCACCTCTGCCAGGGCTGGGGAATCCGCCGGCAGCCAAAGGGTGCCATCACGGGCCCAGATGCGGCGCCCGGCCCTGGCCTCTTGCAGGGCGCTCAGCCCTTGGGCCAGGGCGGCTTGGTCTTGGGCGTTGAGGCGATACCATACCGGTTGGGTCAGATTGTCGAATGCGATGCGCTCCTCTGCCATGCTCTCGTCTCGCCATCAAGATGTTTGGTTTACACTACTCGGTTCTCACGGGAACGTCAAGTCGGCCGAAGGCGAAAAGAACAGGCCAATTTAACGCCCCCCGAACGCGCCAGGGAACGATGTGACGGATCTGTCATCGTTCCGTAGGCCGTTTGTCATCCTCCTGTCATCTCCCTGTGGTACAGTGTGGATAATGTTGAATCCTATAAAGGGAGTATGCCTGATGACCAAACGGACCCTCGTGCTGTTGATGTGCGCTCTCGTCCTGTGCTGGTTGGCGGCTGCACTGTGGGTGCACGCCGATGAGCGGGGCGGGCGCCCCGATCCGTTCCCTGGGGCGAATGTGCGGCCCCTTTTGGAGGAGACGGTACCGGCCATCACAGAGACGGCCACCATCACTCCTACGGCCACTCTCACTCCGTCCATCACGCCATCACCCACTGCCACCTCCACGCCGGACCCATTGGCCCAGATCCGCGTCTCGTTCACCGGTGGACCCTCGCCTTTGTGTCCTGGATGGAACCTTTATTACACCTTTCGGCTGACCAACACCGGCCAAATCGGGCCTTTGACGAACCTCACCATCACCGACCGGGTGCCGTTGGGCACGTGGTACGCCGTAGGGGGCATCGGCGGGAACATCCCCGGCCAATTCGATAGCGAGACCAATACCATCATCTGGCGGGCCGAGCTCGTCCAGCCGGGGCAGATGGTGGAGGCGCGTTTGATGCTCCACACATATAGTTCATTGCGCACCGGCACGCTCATCACCAACACCTTGGAATATGCCACCGACGGCATGCTCTTGCCGGCAGAGGTCTCGCATGTGGCGGTGATCGATGCGCGCCTTTGTCCCAAGACGGCCACACCCACTCCCACCGCCACGGCGACGCCCACCCACACGCCCACGCCAACCCCCACCGCGACCGCCACGCCCACGCCGACCGTGACGCCGGTCAAGCCACGGTGGCTGCATCTGCCCCTCGTCCTGAGCGGCGACTAGGATCGGAGCCTGGCTGGATGGGGCGGATGGTCCATCCGGCCAGGTCTCATTCCTGCGGTGGCGACCGCCGCGCAGCCTCAAACACCGTCTCCAAGGGGATTTGGTGGTCCCGCGCCAGGCGAGCGCAGTCCTCGTATTCTGGCTTGATGCCGACCACTTGGCCGGCCAAAATCTTGAGCTTGCGCCGCACCGGGCCCCAGGGCGTCACCACTTGGTCCGTGCGTCGCTCGGCGATCTGCCGGCGGTACGGCCGCCAGCGCACCCCCAGGGTGCTGGTCTCGCGCAGCAAAAGGTCACAGAACATGGCCCGTTCAGCCGGGCGGCACAGCACCGAGAGCACCACGCCGGGACGGTTCTTTTTCATATAGACCGGCGTGAACCAGGCATCCAATGCTCCGGCGGCCAGCAAACGCTCTAGGGCGTAGCCCAGGGCCTCACCGGTCATGTCGTCCAGGTTGCACTCCACCAGGATCACCATATCTTGGCTGTGCTGCGGTTCCTCAGGTTGCATGTTGCTGCCCTCGCGCTGCGGCCATGCGCCGGGCGATGAGGCCGGCGATGGCTCCGGCGCCGATGCCGTTATCAATATTCACCACGGCCAGGCCCGGCGAGCAGGTTTGCAGCATGGAAAGGAGCGCTGCCTCCCCTTTGCCGCCAAGGCCATACCCCACGGATGTGGGCAGCCCGATGACGGGCACATCCACCAATCCTGCCACCACCGAAGGAAGGGCGCCGTCCATCCCCGCCGCCACGATGATCACGTCCACATCCTCGGCGATGAGCTCCTGGAGGGGATCGAACAGACGATGCAGGCCGGCCACGCCCACATCATAGACTGTCTTGACCGTGCAGCCCATCTCTTGGCAGATGATGGCGGCCTCCTCGGCGATGGGCTGGTCGGAGGTGCCGGCGGTGAGGATGCCCACCCGTCCCCCCGTCGGCGCCACGCGTTGACCGTCGCGCCGCAAGATGGCGGTGCGGGAGGCCGGGTACCATTCTAATTGCTCGGAGGGGCAATGTTGGCGCAAGGCCTCTTCCAGCTCGGGCGGGACCCGGCTCAGGATGGCTCGACCGGTGCGCTCCAAGAAAGCGGCGGCGATGCTCAACGCCTGAGGGACCGTCTTGTTGCTGCACAAGATCACCTCCGGCACGCCCTTGCGCCGGTGGCGCTGAAAATCGGGGCGGGCAAAGGGGACACGGTTGAGATCGTTTTCAGCGGGTTGTTGTGATGCCATCGTTCAAACTCCCCATGCGGTAACCATCCAGATCCACGGTGACAAAACGATACCCTAGTTCGTGCAGGGCGGCGCTGATGGCGGGGCGCAGCTCCGGCGAGGCAACCCGAACCACCTCCTCCGGCGCCACCTCGATGCGCGCCAGAGGGAAATGGTCGCGCACCCGCACCTGGCGGCGCTGCAAGAGCTCCTGTACGCGCGTCTCGGCCTTTTCGACACGCTCCAGGCCTTCACGGGTCAACGGGGTGCCGTAGGGGAACCGTGAGGCCAGACAGGCCGCCGAAGGATAATCCCAGTTGGGCAGGCCCCGCTCTCGGGCCAAAGTGCGAATCTCGGCTTTGCCCAGGCCGGCCAGGGCCAAGGGCGCCGGAATGCCCAGCTCCTGGGCGGCCAAAGAGCCGGGACGATAGTCGAGGTGATCGTCGGCGTTCTCGCCGTGGAGCAGTTGGGCTCCCTCGGTCTCGCGGAGCAGGGCCAACAAAGCCTCAAAGCGGGCCCGTTTGCAGTGGTAGCAACGCCTGGGAGGGTTGGCGGCCACCTCTGGGATGGCCAGATCGTCGAAGGGCACGATGCGGTGCTGGGCGCCCAACAATTTGGCGATCCGTTGGGCCATGGCCAACTCGGCCCGTGGCAAGAGGGGCGAATCGGCCGTCAACGCCACCACCCGTTCCGGGCCCAA
>Ga0068707_1003406_pt1 | contig 11105 bp, 6 predicted proteins | sample YNPNPMetaG_FD_66600 | JGI IMG/M metagenome (GOLD analysis project Ga0068707, IMG submission 66600) | Anoxygenic and chlorotrophic microbial mat microbial communities from Yellowstone National Park, USA - YNP NP MetaG | ecosystem: Environmental > Aquatic > Thermal springs > Hot (42-90C) >... | reverse complement strand
CCTCCAGAGGAAAGGCGTGCTCCCAGGCACGGTAGTTGCCGTTGAGGACCATCACCTGCGGGTAGCCCTTGTCCTTGAGCAAGCGGGCCAACTCAATGTCAAAGCGGCGACTCACCATGCCGCCGTAAACTATCAGGGGGGTGTCCGGCGGCATATTCAGCTGCGCCACCATAAACTTAAACATGGGGAACATGAGGTCGAAAAAGATCACCGGCAGATTAAGAGCCCCTTGGATGTGGCGTTCTTCATAAAAGCTGTTTTTCCGGGCGTCAACGAAGATGGCCTGATGGCTGCGGTGCAGCTCGGAAGCCCGGGCCAGGGAAATCTCCGGCGGCAGGTCTTTATGATACCAATCGTGTACCAGGGGGATCTGATTATCGTTGTATATGTTGAAGACCAGAGCGAAGATGACACTCAGGCCTAAAATGAGGAGGTAGTCGAACCAGGAGATCTGCCGCAGTTTTACCTGGTGGACCACTTCCTCTTCCAAGCGGTGATCTCCGGAGACCAGCCATTGGGCCATCTGTTTGATGATGTGGCGGGCCAGGTGGGGATTATGGTCCAGGACCCAATCAAACTCATCCTGGGAAATCTGCAGGAGGGTGGCTTCTTCCAGGGCTTCCACCGAGGCGGTGCGCGGCTGGCCGGTGACCAGGGCCACTTCGCCGAAATAGGACCCCGGGCCCAGATCGGTGAGTTCAGTGCGGATACCTTCGGGGGATTGGCGAAAGACCCGCAGCCGCCCGGATTTGACCACATAGAAATCCTGGGGCTTATCGCCCTGCTTGACTATGAGGGTCCCGGGGGGGACGCTGATTTCCCGGCCGATATTTTCCAGTCGCAGGGCCCCGGCCTGAATTTCAGCTTCGGTATCCTCGGGTTTCTTCATGCCACCTCTCAACTCGAGACAGTTGCTCAAGGGCCTACCGGCCCAGCCTGAAAAATGAAAAGTGGTTTGTGGGGGAGGGCCGGGGGAGCGCCGCTCCCCCGGCCCCCCCAGACCCCCCCTCCCAACCCCCTTTATGGAGGGGTTGGGAAGGGGGCAAAGTTCTCAAGGCCCCTGCCCCCCTTCCCCACAAAATAACTTTTCAGGACAGTCTTAACTCACCTCGCTCCAATGAATTAACCTCTATCATATTATAGAGCATAAGTGAACCAGACATTTAGGATGGAGAGCTTTTTCCTTAGTGTCGGCCTCGGGCTTTAAAGGAAGCTTGGAAGCATATAAAAATTTTGCCAATTATATCCTCATGATAGAAGAGGGGCCAAAAAATTACACCAGGTAACCGGTAAAAATTTTTTGCAATACTGGAAGGCAGGCTTGTGGCAATCAGTGTTTTTCTCATTTTGAGAAAACATTTTTCAGTTTTTTTGAAGTTATCTCAAGGGGAGAAAAAGCTGGCTAGGAGTTTAGAAAAAAAATTTTCCATTAAATTAAATATTAATTTTTTCAACAAGTTAGCCAAGGGATATCAGGGCTGGTTTTGGCAAGGGGCTTGCATGTTCTAGTGCTCAGGGAAAATTCTGTTGGAAAAGTGAGGAACCCGACGACCATGCGAACCGTAAGCAGGGCGTTGCCGATGATGCCTGAGAGATGGCGTAATGCAGAAGAGCAACGTCTTCAGATTTTAGACCTGATTCTGAAAATCCTGGTCCCGGCCTTTTTGTTGGTCTGTTTCATTCTTGCCTTAAAGTTAGGCTCCTTCAACGGTTATCTGACACTTCTCAGCCGTCAGAGTTACGCCTCGCCGCTTTTGGCCGTGGGGGCGGTTTTCACTTTGAGTGTCCTGGGCTTTCAGGTGTGCCGTACCGTGTTGTGGTGGCGGTATAGGCCCTATGAGTTGCCAGCCGGACCGTTGCCGCCGGTGACGGTGATCATCCCTGCCTATAATGAAGGGGCGATGGTGGAAAAATCCATCTATGCGGCGGTGGCCTCGGATTATCCGGCGGACCGGCTGGAGATTATCTGCATTGACGACGGCTCCACAGATGACACCTGGGAGTATATTTCCCGGGCGCAACAGCGGTTTCCCCACCTTATCAAGGCGATCCGTTTTCCCAAGAACCGGGGTAAGAAAGAGGGCTTATACACCGGCTTTACGGAGGGGAAAGGGGAGTTTTTCATCACCATCGACTCGGACAGCATAATCAGCCCAGACACCATTAAGCAGGTCATTGCTCCCATGCTGGCGGACGCCAGGGTAGGGGCGGTAGCGGGTAATGTCAAAGTGCATAACCGCTTCCGGAGTCTTTTGGCCCGCATGCTGGCAGTGCGTTTTGTGCTGGCCTTTGATTTTCTGCGGGCCTCTCAGTCCATGTATGGTTGTGTGACCTGCACGCCGGGGGCGTTGTCGGCGTATCGGGCGGCGGCCTTAAAGCCGATTCTGGAGGAGTGGCGGCATCAGACCTTTTTGGGCCGGCCGGCCAATATCGGTGAGGACCGGGCTCTGACCAACTTTGTGCTGCGTCAGGGTTACTATTCCGCCTACCAGCGGACGGCCATCGTGCATACCATGGTCCCGGAAACCTACCGGGGGTTGTGCAAGATGTACCTGCGCTGGGATCGGGCCAACTTCCGGGAATCCATCGTGCAGCTCGGGTATCTCTTCAGCAACTACCGGAAAGAGGACCGCCTGCTGCCCATCATTGATTTCTTCATTACCCAGATAGAGTTTCCGTTGACCTACATTTTCCTGGGTTTGCTGCTGTTCTCTTTTGTCCTCTATCCTGTGGTCATGGTAAAATTTTTTGCCGGCTTGGGCGTCATCACCCTGGTGTATATGTATTACTACTACCATCAGGAACGGGATTTTGAGTTTATCTACGGCATCTTATACTCCTACTTCGCCTTTTTTGCCCTTAACTGGGTGCAACCCTGGGCCTTCCTGACCCTCACCAACGACCGCTGGCTGACGAGATGAGATAATTGGGGTGGGGGCTTGCTCCTCCCCACGCTGGCGGGGTAATTGCCGCTGGCGCTGGGCCTTTTCTCGGCGCCCCGTTTATTTGGCCCGCCAGCCTATCAAAATCTGCCTCCCAGAGACCCGGCATAGCCGGTAAGCTCCACATAGCCTCGGCCCGTCAGGGGGTCGGGGCCTTTTTTTCCCTGGATGGTCACCTGACCTTCCCAGTAGATCAGCCGGGCGGTGCCGGCGGTGCGCAGTTCCTGGTCGGGGAAAGTGGGGTGGAGCCGCAGGTGGTAAGCGGTGTCGGGGATGGCGATCTCCCAGGCCGCAGGATAGATGGCGCCGGAGTGAGGGGATTTCCAGGTGCTTAGGGTCTGGACCTGGAAGTCAGTGAAGGAGAGGTGGCGGGTGCGGCCCTGGGGGTCCACCAGGGTGCCGGAGGAAGCGGGGTCAAGGGTGCCATCCTGGCGGCGCATGAGATAAAGCATGAGGTCGTCGCCGTTACTCAGTTGGAGGGCGAACCAGTCCCAGCCGGTCAAATGGGGGGGCATCTGGCCGGTGGCGAATTCCCGGTCCAGCCAGCTTTCTCCCACGACCTCATAGGAGCGGTCCTTTAAGGTTACCTTTCCACGGGTGGCCATTCTAGTAATGGAGTAATAGAAGCTGGCCACATCGGTGATGAGGGACTTGCGGCTGTAACCGTTTTGTCCGTGTAATACGGGTGGTTTCAAGGGGGTCAGGGTCAGGTCCAGGGCCATCTCGGCTTCTTGGGCCATCAGATGCTGGTCGTCTCCGTGCGCTTCGGCCCGCCAGTCATCGACCCAGACCTTGAGGGCGCCGGTTTGGGCGCCGGCCAGACCCAGGGCGCCGCGGCCGGCCTTTTCCCGAAACCAGAAGAGGCCCTGGTTTGGGGCGGTCAGGGCCCAATGAGCCCAATACACGTCCCGGGCCACCCAGGCGGAGCGGGTGGGGAGGTGGGGTCTTGGCAAACCCACCCGGAAAAAAGTGAGCTGATAGCCGAAGTTTTGGCCCTCCTGGGAGGTGAGGTGCCCGGAATAATACCACCACTCCGTTTTGAACTCGGGATGTGCCCCATGGTCTTGGGGGAAGCGGAATTCCCGGCCGGGGGCGACGGTCTGGAAACCGGTTTGGCCATGGGCTGCTGGGGCCCAGAGCAAGAGGAAAAGCAGGGGGAGGCGAATGATAGGGTTCATGACGAGCCGGTCCCGGGGTAACGGTAAGTTGACCGCTTGCACCTCAACTTGCATATGATTAAATTAAAAAATAAGAAAAGGAAAGGGGGTACCGTGATGCGCGCCAAATGCCTGATGGAGGAAATGGAAGAGCGGGAACTGGACTCCTTTGATCTGATCAATGTGCTGGGTCTGTTGAAGGAATCTGATTTTAAAGAGATTTGGCGGCTTTACAGTCCCGGGGGTACTCCGGCGGGTAAGATTGATTTCAATTTGAATCTGGAGTCATATTTTGTAGAGATGACGGTGGAAAGTTTGGCTTCGCTGGCGCTGTCGCCCAAATATCAGGCCACGCCCCACCTGATGCAGGCTTTGATCCGGCGTCTGCTTTGCGGTCATCGTCACGGGTTGATCCTGGATAAGTTACGGGGCTACGGCGTTCCCATTGAGGATGGCAACCAAGTGAATCTTTCCTGCTCGGTGGGCACCTATGGGGTGGATATGGTGGTCAACCGTCATCCTGAGGCTCCGGAATATCGCTTCCGGCGGTTCGGCACCAGTCGGGTGGAGCAGGAGGAGCAGCGTCCTTTGGATCATTATGATGTGGTCTCCATTCTCTATCTGGCCCAGTGGAATCAGACGCAGCGGGTGATAGAGCGTTATGTTCCCCAAGAGCTGTTAAACGAGGGCACGGAAGAAGAACAGGTGGTGCGTTTTCCCAGTGTGGCGGGTGACTATCGGGTGGATTTTTTCTTTCAGCGCATCAAGAATGATGTCCCCCGGGAGCTCCCCCGGCGGGGCAATGTGGACGTGGCCACCATGCATCAGGTGTTGCGCCGGGTGTTTTCCAGGCACAGGCCGGAGCTGGTGGCCCGGGAACTGACGAGCAACGGCATCATCATCACCCCTGAAGAAATAGCCCAGGAATTTGTCCTGGCCCGGGTGGTCAATGATAACTACATAGAAATGCGTTACACGCGGCAATCATAAACTCATCCTAAAAGTGGCTGAAGGGGGAGGCGGGAAAGGATTCACCGCCTCCCCTGAATTTTTTGGTGACAAGGATGTTGTTGGTTCCTGGGAGAGCCATCCTTCAGCGAGTCAAGACAAGGACCTGCTTGTAAATTAACTAGGCGAGAGGGGCAGACCCAGGCCTAAGGGGGCGCCAGAGGGGAAAGAGGCCAGGGCTACAGTGGGTGATGCCGGTGTGACAGTAGGGTTATTCCTGGGGGGGGCGTGGGCGGCGTTGTTGGAGGTGGGCGGCGAGACGGGCCGCTTCGGGGGATTGGGGCAAATCTTCAATGGGGATGGGGATTTTTTGGCGCCAGTTGGGGTGTTCCCGGGTAGTGCCGGGGAGATTCTGCTGGAAGGTGAGGCCGAAGATCTCCTCCAGGCGGACTTCCAGGAGTTCTGCCTGACTCTGGCCCAAAAATTCCAGGACGCCGAACCGCACTTCTTCCGGCAGGTTAGCCTGGGAGAGGACTTGGGACTCGCCCGGGGAGGGGGAGAGACCTTCCCGGGAGAGGGCTGCCACCAGTTGTCGGCGTTCTTCGGGACGTTGGGCTTCGTCAGCCTGGGCGGTCTCCTCGGAAGGATAAAGATGATGGCGGCGTTTGAGCTGGATATCCTCCCCTTGCCAAAAACCCGCCAGAGTGGGGAGGTCATGGGTGGTGACGGCCGCCAGGGCCTGGCGGGGATAGTCCTGAGGGCGACGGAACTGACGGTGGTCATCCCGTTCGAAGTAAAAGACCCGATAGGAGAAGACCCCGAGTCGGTTCAGGTCCCGTCGCACCCTGGGTGGTACCGTTCCTAAATCTTCACCGACGATCAGAGTGCGCCGGCGTTGGCTTTCCAAGGCCAAGATGGCCAGTAGTTCCCGGGCCGGATAATAGACGTAAGCTCCTGGGGTCCCCTCTTGGTCCTCGGGTATCCAGAACAGACGGAACAGGCTCATGACATGGTCCAGGCGCAGGATGCCCCCAGGGGGGCAGTTGGCCCGCAAGGTGTCAATAAAGAGACGGTAGCCGGAGTTTCGCAAGGCTTCGGGGATCATCGGAGGCAAGCCCCAGTTCTGGCCTTTGGGATTGAAGGCGTCGGGGGGGGCGCCGATGGAGGCCCCGTGGGCGAAGAGGTGAGGATAGGCCCAGGTTTCGAAACCGCCGGGATGTTCTCCCAGGGCCAGGTCCTGATAAAGGGAGAAAGGCAGGCGGACGGAGGCGGCTTGTTGCCAGACGTCCTCTAGCTGTCGGGCGGCCAGCCATTGGACATAGTGGTGGAAAAAGACCATCTCAGGATGGGCCTGGACCAGGTCGGCCACCGCCGGGCTGTCTGGATGGCGGTAGGGTTCGGGCCAGCGCCGCCAGTCGCTTTCCCGCAGGACCTCCACCAAGGTGAGATAGCGGGCGTAAAGGTGGGAGGCTGGCGGGGCCTGATGGACATAGGCGGCAAATTCCTGCCCCCGGGGGGTATGGGGGGCGTTTGGGGAGCCATGCAGTCTGAGGAAGGTTTTGAAGAGGAGGTCCAGTATGATGATTTTGAGGCGATAGACCTCGGGGTAGGCCACTTCCGGGGCAGTGCGGAGGCGTTGTAAGGTGTTCTGCCAGGAGGAGCTGGCCAGGAGTTTCTGGGCCTTAGGACAATGGGGCAGTTCCGGCACGGCCTCCAGATCCAGGTAAAGGAAGTTGATGAACAGACGGGTGGCCGGGGAATAGGGGCTGGGGTCCGCGCCGGCCAGGGGGAGGGAGGGGTGCAGGGGGTTAATTCCCACAAAGGCGGCTCCCAGGGTTCTTGCCCAGGCCATGATTTTCTTCAAGTCGGTAAAATCGCCGATTCCCCAGTTGTGGCCGCTTTTCAGGGCATAAAGGGGGAGGCTCAGACCCCAGAGGCGGTGCTGGGCCGAGAGAAAATCCGGGATATAAACCCGGGAGGGCGCCACAATGACCCGGGTGGCGCCGGTTTGCCGGTGTCCGGCGCCGTTAACGGAAAGCTTCAACTCATAGTAAGCCGTCTCAAGGGGGACGGGCAGGTTCACAGCCAGGCGGTGGCGGAAGCCGTGGTCCAGTGGTTGGGTTGCTAAAGGCTTGGCGTCGTTGCCGGAGGATTCCCAGGCCAGGGGCGGTCCGGTTTCAGGGATGATTTCCCCGGCGATGGCCAAGGGGGAAGGCAAATCAGCCGTGGGAGACCACAGGGAGAACAGCAGCCGAGGGGTCTCGGGAGCGGCGGGCAGGAGATATACGGGGGGGAGTAAGCGCTTTTTGAGGCTCTGACGACGATGGTTGATCTCCTGGAGGAGAGCCTCCGGCTCCTCCCAGGGGACTCCCATAGCCCGCAAAAGATTCTGGTAAGTGGCGGTGGAGGTGGGCCAACAGCGGCCGAAGTTGTCCCAATAGCAGGGGGCAATGCCGCACATCCGGCCCAGGAGGGCCACCAGTTCCTCATAGTTTTTACCGGCAGACATGACTTCTCAAGCTCGGAGTTTTCGGCTCAGGTATCAGGGGTAAATGGTTTTGGCAGTCGGGGCGAAGTTTCTACTTCTTTGGGCTCCGGCAGCGCCTCGGTGGTCACTTCGAGTTCCTGAAAGCGGCGGGCGGCAGGGAGGAGGCGGTTGTCAAAGGAGCCCACGGCTTCATTGTAGCGGGCCATGGCAGTCTCCAGGCCTTTGCCGACGGCGGCCAGATGACAGGCGAAGGTGGAGAGGCGGTGATGGAGGTCCCGGCCCAGGTCAAAGATTTTTTTGGCGTTGTCGGCCATGTGGTGTTGCTGCCAGCCGGTGGCCACGGTCTTCAGAAGGGCGAAGAAGGTGGTGGGGGTGGCCAATACTATACGGCGCTGAAAGGCGTACTCCAGTATTTCCGGAGCCAATTCCAGGGCGGCGGTGAGACAGGCGTCGCTGGGAAGATACATCACCACCAGCTCAGCGGTATCCGGCAGCTGGCGCCAATACTCCCGGCGGGACAAGTTATCCACGTGTTGCCGCACCCCTTTGACATGGTCCTGCAATTTTTTCAGCCGGGCCTCCTCCTGAGCCATCTCCAGGGCCTCCAGATAATGGGCCATGGGGGCCTTGGCATCCACCACCACGCAGCCGCCCCGGGGCAGATAGACCACCAGGTCCAGGCGGCGGTCGCCGGCGGTCACCTGGACGTCAAAATCCACCCGTTGCGTCAGACCGGTCATCTCCACCAGGCGCTGCAACTGAAATTCCGCCCACCGCCCGCGCTGCTGGGCCCCGGCTTTGAGGGCATGGTTCAAGCGGGCGGTCTCGGCTTGGAGGCGCTGAAACACCTGCTGTAGTTGGTCCAGGTTGCCTCGCAGTTCACCATAGGCCCCTTCCCGTTTGCCCTCCAGCTCCCGCACTTGCCGGTCCAGGTTCTTCAGGGCGTCGTCTAAAGGCTGCACCAGCTGGGTGAGTTCGGCCTTATAAGTCTTAAGGCTGGCGTTGAGGGAATCTTTGGCCCGGCCCAGGAATTCTTCGGAGTTGGCCCGGAGCACCTGGCCGGACAGGGCCAGGAAGGCCTCCCGGAGAACCTCCTGAGCCCGGTTCAGCCAGGAGATCTTGTCCGTTTCCGCCTGCAAGGTGGCCTCTTGGGCAGCCAGCCGGGCATGGAGTTGCACCTTTTCGTTTTGGAGTTCCTGGAGGTGTGCTTCGAGCTGGGGGAGGCGGAGGACCTTTTCCTCACAACGCTCCCTGGCGAGTACCGCTTCCTGGCGAAGTTGTTCGGCGGTGGCGGCGGCAGCCTCCAAGGATTTTATCCTAAGGCGCAGTACCAACCAGACCGTCAGACCTCCCAGCAAAAGGCCGACGATAAGGGCGGCAAAGAGATGGAGCACCGGGCTGTCTATCATCTTCTCAGGGTTTGGCGACGGGCAGAGGGAATCACGACTTCAAGAGGAAATATACCAGAAACAACCACCAAAAACTATGTCCTCAGCTTAAGAAGTTTATGGGGGGAGGGCGGGGGAGCCCAGCTCCCCTGCCCTCCCCCCAGAAGGGGCCACCAGTAAAGGATGGAAAGGAGTTTTTGGGGGAGGGCCGGGGGAACGCAGTTCCCCCGCCCTCCCCCCAGACCCCCTCCCAACCCCCTTTCTATTAGTCAACGAAGTAGATGCGGCAGGCCCGGTCGAGATTTTCCCGGCTGAGGGTGGGGGGGAGGCCGTGGAACCGGCAATAATCAATGATCTGCTCCACCAGGTCCCGGGGGTGGCAGGCATCCATGGAGCGTTGGCCGCCGTCGTAATAGGTGGCCAGGAGATATTCCACGGCGGCAGGGACGAATTCTATTTCATAGGTGCGGCAGACGATTTGGAAGATCTCTAGGAATTGTTCCCGGGTGACATGGTCCACTTTGACCTTGGCGCGGATGCGTCGCAGGAAGGCGTCGTCCACCAGGGTGCGGGGCTCGAGGTTGGTGGCGAAGATGATAAGCTGATCGAAGGGAATGGCGAATTTCTGGCCGGTGTGCAGACAAAGGAAGTCCTGTTGGTTTTCCAGGGGAATGATCCAGCGGTTCAGCAGCTCCTGGGGGGAAACCTGCTGGCGGCCGAAATCATCCACAATGAACAGGCCATTGTTGGCCTTCAGTTGGACCGGGGCCTCATAATATTTCAGGATGGGGTTGAAAGCCAGATCCAGCATGCTTAACGTGAGTTCCCCTCCCACAATCACCGTGGGGCGGCGGCAGCGCACCCAGCGCCGATCCCCGGCGACGGCGCCGGTGCCGTTATTGGTGGGTGTGTGAGTGATTTCATCAAAGACGCGGATGACGTTGCCCTCCACGTAGAGGGCGTAGGGGACCAAGACTTCATCCTCCCAGATGCCTCCCAATCTTAAGGCGATGGAGGTCTTGCCGTTGCCGGGGGGGCCATAGAGAAACAGAGGCTTGCCGCTCACTGCGGCCGGACCCAGCAGTTCCAACAGGTCTTGTGAGACCACCAGCCCGGTAAAGACCTGGGAGAGGCGCTGGGGGGTGACGGCGCTCAGTTGGATGCTCTGGCGCTGGACCTGCTGCCAGTAGTCCTCCAGGGACACCGGGGCCGGGCCGACATAGGCGTCGTATTCCAGAAGTTGGGCGGCCCGCCTTTTCCCCGCGTCCAGCAGGGCAAAGCGGTTGGCCAGGCTGAAGGGATTGGCGGCCGGTTTTAGGGGATCGGCGGCGCGAATCTCCAGATATTTTTCTTTACGGAGATAATCCAGCAACTGAGAAAGGATGGTGGTGGGGAGCTTGAGGCGTTCCACCAGGTCAGCCAAGTAGAAGACGTCCAGGAAAAAGCAGTGTTTCAAGGCCAGGTTGGCCAAAAAGATCTCTGGGATACCCAGATCTCCTAAAGTCTGGGGGAGGGGACGGGCAGGCGAGGTTAACTCAGGAGCCACGCGGGGCTGGGGCATTAGCGCTACTCTCTTTTAGGCAGTTGGCTGAGGGAAACTGGTGCCCATATCCTGGTGGCCGGTAGTTACATGGGCGCAAAACATCGCTTAGCCTCCGGGATCGTGTCCCGATGGCCCGGCCACTGATTATTATATCGACTTCCGGGGCAGAAACTTAAAGTTTACTGCGCGGGCGGTGGGGTTGAGGGTGAGCCCCTGCATTAAAAATCCACGTAGGCCCCCCGCTCCATGCCGCGCAGATGGCAGACATCGTTAATAGTGATGATGTGCCAGATACCGTTTACATAGTCAAAGCGATTGATGGCCGTGGTATCCTGGCCGATACGCCAGAAGTGGGAGTTGTCCAGACCGATGAAGGCAGCGATAAGGACCTTGTTAACGGCCCGGTGGGCGGAGAGGAGGACCACCTGGTCAGGGTGGCGGCGCACCACTTCGGCGACGGCCGCCAGGGCCCGGTCTCTGACCTCATCCAGGGTCTCACCGTTGGGGAAGCGCACGGTATGGGGGGCTGTCTCCCATTGACGATAGAGATCGGCATATTTGACTTTTACTTCCGCTAGGGGCAGACCCTGCCAGTCGCCGTAACAGATATCGCCCAGCCCGGGGAGGTCTGTCACTTGC
>Ga0068707_1003403_pt1 | contig 11114 bp, 8 predicted proteins | sample YNPNPMetaG_FD_66600 | JGI IMG/M metagenome (GOLD analysis project Ga0068707, IMG submission 66600) | Anoxygenic and chlorotrophic microbial mat microbial communities from Yellowstone National Park, USA - YNP NP MetaG | ecosystem: Environmental > Aquatic > Thermal springs > Hot (42-90C) >... | reverse complement strand
TTCTATTTGGACTTTCAACGATTCGCACACCACAGGGAGTAGAGCTTTTAGCCGGTAGTGGCCACAAGATATGCCCGCCTAAAGGCTCGACTCCTTCAAAGTTCCATTCTATGACCGGCGTGAGCAATTACGGTCATTGGCGGCGTAGCTCAGCGGTAGAGCAGGGGACTCATAAGCCCTTGGTCGTTGGTTCGAATCCGACCGCCGCCACCATAGCCCACGCAGACGGCTCCCGGCCAGGGAGCCGTTTGTGCATCGAGGGGCCTGATGAGCGCGATCCGGGAGAAGGTGCACGCCTTCATCATCGCCCATCGTCTGGTGCAGCCCGGCGACACGTTGGTGGTGGCCGTGTCCGGCGGGCCGGACTCGGTCTGCCTTCTGCATCTCCTGCGCGAGTTGCGCGCCACCTGGAACCTGCGGCTGCACGTGGCCCATCTGAACCACCGGCTGCGCGGCTCAGACAGCGATGAGGATGCCGCGTTCGTGACCCGGCTCGCCGCCGCCTGGGACCTGCCGGCCACGGTGGTCGCCAGCGATGTGCCGGCTTACCAGCAGGCCCACGGCCTGTCCCTGGAGACCGCGGCCCGCCAGGTGCGCTATGCCTTCCTGGCCGGGGTGGCGGCGCAGACCCGGGCTGCCAGCGTGGCCCTGGGCCACACCGCCAGCGACCAGGTGGAGACGGTGATCATCCACTGGTTGCGGGGGGCCGGGCCGACCGGCCTGCGCGGGATGTTGCCAGACCAGACCATGCGCGTGTGGCCGGTTGACCTCTCAAGTGCCTGGTCGGCCGCGGGGGGAACACCCCCCAGGCCCCCAGGGCCGGACCAAACCATCCGCCTGATTCGCCCCCTGCTCGCCATCACCCGCGCCGAGGTGGAAACCTACTGCGCCGCCCACGACCTGCCCTTCCGCGATGACCTCTCCAACCTGGACGAGACCATCCTTCGCAATCGGGTCCGTCGTCAACTCTTGCCGCTCCTGCGGGAGTATAACCCGGCTCTGGATGACACGATCCGCCGCGCAGCCACCGCCTTTGCCGAGGTCAGCCGCTTCTTGCAAGAGCAGGTAGAAGCCCTCTGGCCGACCATCGCGCGCACCTGGCCCGGCGTCATCACTTTTGACCGGCGGGCCTGGCAACAGACCGACCCGGTCATCCAGCGCGGGCTGGTGCGCGAGGCTGTGGCCCGGCTCCTGTGGGGCGCGCCCCTGGACCTGGGCTGGGAGCACGCCGAAGCGGTACGGGACCTGGTCGCGCGCGGGGTCGTGGGGGCCGAGACCCACCTGGCTCATGGCCTGGTGGCCGTTCTCGACCACGATACGCTGGCCCTGGGCGACCCGGCAGCCCTGGCCGTACCGCCGGACGGCCTGTATTTGACCATGGACCGACTCCCGCTGGCGGTGCCCGGTGTCACCCCCCTGCCCGGCACCGACTGGGTCCTGGAGGCCACGCGGCTGGAGGCGGCCGCACCAGATATGACAGATTGGGCCACCCGGTCAGGTCCACGATGCGTCTACATGGACGCGGAGCGCGCCGGTCTTGAGCTGGCTCTGCGCCGTCGCCGGCCCGGTGACCGGTTCCGCCCCCTGGGACAGGGCGGGACGCGCAAGCTCAAAGACGTGTTCATTGACGCTCATGTGCCCCGACGCTGGCGTGACAGCGTGCCCCTGCTCGTAGACGCCCGCGACCGCATCTTGTGGGTCGTGGGTCACCGCATCGCCGCAGAGGTCGGCATCACGGTCGAGACTCGCCAGGTGCTACGGTTCCACTTTCAACGCCGCTGATCGCGCCCGGCGAGACGCCGCGAAGAGGGGGCCGGCGCCATTCCCCGGTTGATCACCAGTCTCAGCAGATGGAAAAAGTTGCTCAAAGCGGCGACCACGTCTGCGACCTGGCACAAGCCGCAGGGAGTGTGACCCGCCGCTTCGCGCTCGGCGGTCAGTGCGAAGCCTCAGGCCTGGGCCTGGCAGACCGCCGAGGAGCACGAATTTCCATCTACTGAGTCTCAGCAGAAGGTTGCTCCGAGCGGGTCTGCCCGGCCCATTCGGTCCGGCCTGCCTGCCACCCAGTCCAGCCTGGGCTGAGGGTCGCAGACGTGGGGGCCGGGGATCTGACTGAGTGACCCGCCGCCTCACCGGACCGGTTCCGGGTCGAACAACTCCGGCAGATACTTGCAGGCCGCGTTCCAGTACATCCAGCCAGCAAGGCCCCGGTCTTCCGAAGCGCGCCGCTGTTCGCGCATCTCGTGCACCGTGTACGGCACCTTGAAGGCGTAATCCTGATAGGCCTGGAGCCAGGGCCGGATCTGCACGTTGGGCACGTCTTGCAGCCGCTTCTGGAAATAGTCCAGGCTCCAGTATACGATCTTGTAAGGCTCGGCGGGCGGGATGGCGATGCCACCAGTATCGGCCGCAAAGGTAGACGGGTAGACCATGGGACACAGGTAATCCATATGCCGGGCCATGGCGGCCACGTGTTGACCTACCCCCATGTCGTCCGGGGCAAAGCCGGTCAGCCCAAAGACGTCCACGGAGATATAGACGCCCAACGGTTTCAGCCCGGCGTAGGCCCGTTCCAGGAACCCCTCGATGGCGGCGCACCGCGTCTCCTCGGTGTTTTCCGGGTTGGAATAAACGCACTGGCTCAACACCGGGCCGTCGGAAGGGAAGCGTACATAGTCGAACTGGATCTCGTCCACGCCCAGAGCGACCATCTCCTTGCACAGGGCGATGTTGTAATCCCAGACCTCGGTGCGGAAAGGGTCTACCCACATGGAGTCTATATAGTCCAGATAAGGCTTGCCAGACTTGAGCATCACCGCCCATTCTGGTTTGTTTTTGGCCAGCAGGTGATCCTTGAACACCACCACCCGGGCGATGACGTATAGATCGCGTTTTTTGGCCTCGGCCAGGACATAGTCCAGGCTGGAATATTTGACCGTGGCGCTGATGGCCTGGGCCAGGGGGACCTGGCTGCGGTAGTTGAGATGGCCGGTATCGCCTTTCACATCCACGACTATGGCGTTGACCTCGGTGGCGTCAATCAGGTCCCAGAGGGCCAGGGTGCGCTCGTTGCGGCCGGCAAAGCCAAAGGGCAGATAGACGCCACGCACTACAAAGGGCTGAAGGGCCACGTTCACGACCGTGGTCTGGGTGATGGGGACGTTGGCCCGGTCGTAGCCTTTGGCACGCACCATGAGGGTGGCCTTGGGGGGCACCCCCTCCAGCCGGTAGGAGCCATCGGCGGCGGTGGTGGTCTCCACTGTACCGGTGCCCACCCAGGCCCCGGCCACCGGCTGCCCGTCCTTCGCGGCGCGAACCACGCCGGTCACCACGTTGGGCCGCAAGGCCACCACGACCTGGCGCTGCGCGGTCCAGGTAACCGTGGCCGTGTCGTAGCCCTTGAGTTGCACCTGGATGTCGGCGGTGACGGCATAGAGGGTGCACTGACCGGCGGCATCGGTCTGGGCCTGCGCTGCGCCGGCCAACACGGTGGCGCCGGGTATCGCCTGGCCAGTGTAGGCATCCCGCACCGTCACGGCCACAACGTTGGGTTCCAGGGCGATCTCCAGGGTCTCACCGCCATCATAGGTGAGGCGGGCGTCGGCGTAGCCGGGCTTGCTGGCGCGCACCTCGGCTCCCTTGACCAATCGCAGCAGGGTGAACGCGCCGGCGGCGTCGCTGGTCACGGTCATGTCAGTCGTCCAGACGCGGACGTCGGCCAGCGGTTCGTTGGTACGGGCATCGCGGGCAAGGCCCTGGACCCGGGCCGGGCGCAAGTGGAAGTCAATCCGGCGACCTTCCTGGAGAGCCTGGACCTCGACCAGCAGGGCCGTCGGCCACTGGCTGGCGTCGGCCGGAGCCGGGGCGGCGGTGACCTCGGCCGGGAAATAGCCGGTATACTCGGCCACCACCACGTCAGTCGGCCGGGAGCCGTTGAGCTGGTAGCGGCCGGCGTCGTCAGTGATCACCTGCTGCCCGCCGACGCGCACGGTGGCGCCGGCCAGCGGCCGGTTCGTCTCCGCGTCCCGCACGGTGCCGGCGGTGAGCTTGGGCTGCATGTAGAGCCAATATGCGCCCCCGGCCAGCATCCCGCCGACGACCAGGATCGCGATCAGGGCGATGGTGAGCCAGCGCGGGATGGGCGTGGGTTCGGGCGGAGCTTGTTCCGTTATCGCTTCAGGTTCAGTCATCAGGCAGTTACCTCAGTGTTGACAGGATTTACAGGATTCACAGGATTTCTCTAAGCCGATCGTCCTGCTCGAAGGCGAGGAATCCTGTCCATCTTGTCAATCCTGTCTATTCTCGAACGGCTGTCTCCAGGATGCCGGCGCGGGCGAATTCGGCCAGCGCCCGGGCCAGGAGCAGGTCCAGCAGGGGGTAGAAAAAGAGCACCAGGCCAGTACCATAGAGCGCGCCGGTGAGCACACGCAACCACCAGGTACTCTCGCGCCAGCCCAAGAGCTGAGTCCCGCCGTCAATGGCGATGGGGATCATCGCCACCAGCAGGAACATCGGCGTCCAGAGCCGAAAGCGCAGAGGCTGGCGCCAGACGGCATAAGCCAGGCCGGCCAGCAGCACGGCCCCGTCAATGCTGATGCACCGCTCACAGACGCCCAGCGGGTACGGCCCCAGGAAGAAACTGCGCGCGGGCAACTGATGGCACTGTAACCCGCAGATGCGGTAGACCAGGCTGGCCGCGTCCAACAGGCCCAGGTGCAGGAAAACCGGCGCCGCCAGGGGCAGGATGACCAGGCTCAGGGCGACGATATTGGCCGGATAGAGCCAGGTGCGCCGGACCAGGACAAAGAGATGTGCGACCGCACGCGCGAAAGCCATGGTTGCCACCAATTATATCATCATCGGAGTGGATTGGAAAGCTCCGCCGGGGGAGCCTTACTCATTGGGGACATGGGCGATAAGCCCGCAGAGGCCCACTGGAGTTGAGCCTTTAGGGGCACGAACCGGCTAAAGCCTCGACTTAGAGCCGTACTGTCTCCAACGCGATACGCTCGCCCGCCGGGTAATCGCCGGCTGACCTTCATCGCCCTAACCATGGCGGCCGGTCGGCAAAAATACTGTGAAGGTGCTCCCCGCCCCCACCTGGCTTGTCACCTCGATCCGGCCTCCGTGATCCTGCACGATCCCCAGGCTGATGGACAACCCCAACCCGGTACCCTGTCCCACCGGCTGGGTGGTGAAGAATGGCTCAAAAAGGCGTGACAGGTTCTCCGGGGGGATGCCCACGCCGGTATCAGCGATACATATCGCCACCTCATCGTTCACCTGTTCGGTAGTCACGGTCAACGTCCCCCCCTGGGGCATGGCGTGGAGGGCGTTGACGATGAGGTTCAGAAACACCTGCTTCATGCGCCCGCTGTCCAGGCGGATGAGCGGTAAATCCGGCGCATAATTCTCCTGCACGGTCACGTCACCCTTACTCAACCGTTGGCGAAGCAGGTCCAGGGTTTCTTGCACCACCTGGTTAACAGCGGCCCACTCGGTTTGAAATTCGGTCTGGCGGGCAAAGCTCAGCAGGCCCAGCACGATGTTACGGACCCGGCGGGCTTCTTTGACGATGATGGTCAGGCTTTGATGGGCCGGTTCATCTGGAGCAGTTTTGCGCAGCAGCAATTCGGCGAACCCCAGCACGCTGGTCATAGGGTTGTTGATCTCATGGGCCACCCCGGCCGCCAGCTGCCCGATGGCCGCCATCTTGGCTGACTGGACCAGTTGTTCCTGAGCCTTTTTCAGTTGCTCATAAAGGGTCTCGGCCAGCTCGCGTTGTCTCCGCTCCGCCTCTAATAACCGGGCGCGTTCCTCCTCTGCCTGTTTGCGGGCGGTGATGTCGGTAAAGACGGCAATGGTCCCGGCAAAACGCCCACCCTCGAACCGGGGGCTGCCCGCGACCAGCACAGCAAGCCTGGTGCCATTCCGGCGCACCAGCTCCACCTCATAGTGATCGGCCTCGCCCCGGGCGCGCCGCTCATCTGCGGCCTGGATGATAGGCTGCTGGTCCGGCGGGGCGATGGCGGTCCAATGTTGGCCCAGCAACTCACCAGGGGCATAACCCAACAACGCCTCGGCGGCCGGGTTGAGAAAGGTGAAATACCCGGCGGCATCTTCCACAGCGATCCCCTCTGCCATGCTCTGGACGATGCTTTCGTTGAACTCCTTGCTCTGCCGCAGGACCGTCCCGGCCTGTGCCAGCGAGTCCAGCATCTCGTTGATCGCGATTGCCAGGGTGGCCAGTTCGTCCCGGCCGATCACCTGGACCCTGGTGGCCGGGTCTCGACTGACGCGGCTGACATCGGCGTGGAAGCGAGTCAGGCGGGACAGAACCGTTTTCTCCACCAACAGCAGGGTAGTCACACCAAAGAGCAGACCAAGCGCCAGGAGGGAGAAGAGATAAAACTGCACGCTGGCCTGGCCTTGCTGATAGATGCTCCGGGGCAACCCGGCGCGTAACGCCAGGGCTGGCTGGCCGTAAATGTCCTCGATCAGGACGTATCCGGCCACCCGCTCCGGGTCCAATGTCTGAACGGCGATGGGCGTCCCACCTGACAGGGTGGGTCGCACCGTCTGCCAGTCTGGGAGCAGTGCGGGAGCGTCCAGGAGTTGCAGGGTCAACGTCAGGTGCATCCGCGCCGCCAGGCGGGTCAACTCTGGTTCGTCCAGCCAGCGACCCATGAGCAGGGTCCCGCGCCCTGGTCCCTGCCCTTCGCTGGTCAGGATGGGCCAGGCAGCGACGAGTAGCGGACCTTCCGGCAGAACCACGATCCCGGTGGCACTGGTTCGAGCCTCCGGGGGACGCCATAGAGGATGGTCCGGGGACAGGTGCTCCAGCAGGCCCGGTGGCACCGGCCTTTCCTGCCCCGCCTGCAAATCAAAGGCCCGGCCATAGACGAGCCGACCTGAGGAATGGATGAACAAGAGCAGGTTGAGCCGGAGGTTGCGAAAGGTCTCGTCCACCAGGTTCGCCTGGATATAATCGTCATTGCCATCCTCTACGAACGCCCAGGTATCATCCCATTTGGCCCAGTCTGCGGCCAGGGCCTCCAGGTTGGCCAGATCATCGGCCAGGCCGTCGCGCACGCGCTCCATGTTCTGGTAAGTGTTCTGGTACTCCAGCCGGGCCACCCCTTCCAGCAAGATAAAGTGCGAGACCACATACAGGATCGCGATCAGACTGACGAGCATAGAGCCGATGAGTAGCAAGGTTTTCTGGCGCAGGGTCATAAGGACTACCTCTACTGAGTATCAGTACATGGAAAAAGTTGCTTAAAGCGGGTTTGCCAGGCCCACCCAGTCCGGCCTGGGCCGGGGGCCTGACTGGGTGACCCGCCGCTTCGCGCCCGGCGGTCGCATACCGCCAAGGAGCACAAATTTCTATCTACTGATACTGGTCAGCCGGAGAATCAGGAGCTAAAGTCAATGCGGTATGGTTCAATTTTCTGGGGAAATTTGGCATTCCGGGTAGAACATGTTATAATAACGTTCCATAACCTGAGCATCTCACCAACGGATTGAAAGGAATCGTCAGCCATGCAGGCGCGGATATACTGGGTTGGATTAGCTCTATCATTGGCATTGGGGTTATTGCTGGTTGCCTGCGACAACGAACCAGCCGCTTCTCCCACGATCGTCCCCTCGTCAACAATGGCCCCGTCCAGGACGCCCATCCCTTCACCGACACCCACTATCGTCCCCACGCCCATCCCCACCCTGCCACCGACGCCGACGCCCGGCCGCCGGGATGATGTGCCGGCCGTCTGCGCCGGTTTCCCGGTGGACCGGGACACCGGCGTGCCGCCGGACGCGCCGGTCACCCTGGTCTTTAACCGGCCCATGGACCGCGCCAGCGTCGAGGCTGCCGTGGTGGTGGCCCCGCCGATCTCGGTGACCATGACTTGGGCTGGAGAGCAGCGCCTCAGCATCGCTCCTGCGGCCTGGCCTGCCGCCACCACGTTTACTGTGACCCTGACGAACGCGGCCCGCACCGCAGCCGGGGAACCGCTGGCCCGGCCGTTCCTGGTACGCTTTCGGGCCGATCCTGCCGGGGGGCAGGTTCCCATCCCCATCCTCATGTATCACGCCCTCATTGACCTGAAGCCAGATGCCGATGCCTCACTGCGCGAATGGTCCAACTCCCCGGCGACGTTCGCCGCCCACATGGACTACCTGGACCGGGAGGGTTACAACCCCGTTGGGTTTCCGGCCCTGCTGGATTATCTGGAACGCAACGAGCCGCTGCCGCCCAAAGCTGTCCTCATCACCTTCGATGACGGCCATCGCACCTTTCCCACAGAGGCCCTGCCGGTGTTGCAGAAGCACCGTTTCAAGGCCACCCTGTTTATCGTGACGGACTATCCGGAGGGCCAATACGGAGCCTATATGAACTGGGACGCCATCCGCGCCGCAGTAGCGGCCGGGGTGGACATCGGCAGCCATTCCAGGAGTCACCGCTCGCTGACCCGCCTGTCGCCGGAGGAGGTGGCGCGGGAGCTGGGCGATTCCAAGGCCCTTATCAAGGAACGTCTGGGCTATGATGTGATCGTCTTTAGCTACCCCTATGGGGCTTTTAACGACAGCGTGATGTCCCTGGTGGCAGAGCATGGTTACCGCGCGGCCGTGACCATCAATCCTTCTCCCCGGCAGGAACGCGGAGCACTGTATCGCCTGAACCGGGTCCATATGCCCTATGATGCGCCCCTGGCGGAGTTCATCAAGTGGCTGCCCTGACCGACGTGACGGCAAGATGCCGCCGCCAGGAAGAGGGCCGCTTGTGAAAAGTGCCAACCGATTTTGGCCGATAATTGAACCATCCCCCCCGATTCAATCCGGTTTTGCCCCGGGCCTCAGGCCGGGGTCACGTGTACCCGCCCGGGCTGGCCCATATCGCCCTCGACGGTCACGCGCAGGGGGAGGAATTGCGTCACGACCCAGGCGTTAGTCAACAGGTGCGAGGTGACCGCGCTGGTGGTGAACGTCGCTGGCTCACCGGCGATAGCCAGGGGCAGGAGGACCTGATCCGCCAGGTGAGGGTCCAGGGCTGCGCCGGTGCGGGACCAGGCGCGCAGATCGCGGACGGCTTCCTCGGCCACGCGCTCGGCCGGCTTACCCGGGGCCCCCAGGGCACTGAAGCCGACGGTCACGTGCTCGCATTCGGCGGCCAGGAAGACGAAACTGCCCTTGCTCGCCGGGGTGCGGGTCGGCGCGTCGGCCAGCTCCTCGATCTCGGCGCGAAGGCCGGCCTTTTGAAGTAACTCCACAGCCCGCTGGCGTTGCCGCTGGACCACGTGAGGGGGCAGGTTGGAGGCTGCCGAAAGACCCCACACGCGATGGAGCCGGCCTGGCTCCAACAAGTCGCCGGCCGGTGGGGTCGGCTCGCGAGGCTGGATCGTCGCCCGCATCTGTCCCTGCCCCAGGGGATACCAGCCCCAGAGGTCCAACTCCAGCCCGGCGCGATAGCCCCACCGGCTTAGCAAGGGTTGGTAGACGTGGGCCAGGTAGTGGAAAGGAGGACTCCAGGCCACATGAGTTCCGCCGATGAGCGTCAGGCGTGACGGGCCAGTGGCATGAGCGAGGGGGATCAGGACTGTTTGCAATACCAGGGTGACTGCCCCGGCGCTACCACCCTGGCGCATCTCGGCCACATCCAGGGTGTATGCCCCGGCCCGGGGTCGGGAGCCAGGCGCAAATTGCAACGTGGTCGCACCCAGTTCGGCACCGGACACCGCCGCGTCGCAGACCTGGGCGGCCATCTGCACGGCGGTCAGGTGTTGGGCCTGCAGGCCGGGCCTGGGCCGGCCCGCGCGCACGTTGGTGATGCGCACCGGTGTACCCAGCAGTGTTGCCAGGCTCAGCGTGGTACGCACGATCTGACCGCCGCCTTCGCCATAACTGCCATCAATGACGATGAGATCGGGCACCATGTTCTGAAGGAGTGATTACCGCCTACCCTCCCGCAGGTTGATGGGAGCTGCCTTTCTTGATTTTCTCTTTCCTGGTCATTTGTACTCCCCGGCAGTCTGTCCACCCCCGCAGGGGGCTGTACTCTCCCGCCTCTAACCTGCGGCGGGATTCACTGCTGACTACGATGCTCGTGCCGCTGGTCTGCGCCGTGGACCTGGCGCAGGAGTTCCAGGCCATGGGGTAGGGCGGGCCGGATAGTCTCCAGGTTTTCGCGGACGGCCTGGGGGCTACCCGGCAGGTTCACGATGAGACAGCGGCCCCGGATGCCGGCCACGGCGCGGGAGAGCATGGCATGGGGCGTGACGCGCAGGCTGGCGGCCCGCATCGCCTCGGCCAGGCCCGGCGCCTCCCGCTCGATAACCTGGCGGGTGGCCTCCGGCGTCACATCCCGGGGGGCAAAGCCGGTGCCACCGGTGGTGAGCACCAGGTCCAATCGTTCCTCGTCAGCCCAGCGCCGCAGGATCGCCACGATCTCGTCGCGCTCGTCCGGCACGATGGCCGTGTGCGTCACCTCGGCTCCCAGCCATTCCTGGGCCAGTTGGGCCAGTAACGGCCCGCTGGTGTCCTGGCGCTCGCCACGGGCGCTTCGGTCACTGACGGTGAGAATGCCTGCCCGAATCGTCATGCTCGATCCTGCCCCTTACCTCAACTAGCGATCACCGCTCCGGCGATTTGCGCGGTTTTTCCTCTTCGGCCTGGATGATCACCCGCACAGTCGGGGTCAGGCTGGCCGTAACCTTGATGGGCACGTGAAACTCGCCCAGGCTCTTGAGCGGCTCGTCTAACAGCACGCGACGTTTATCAATCTCTTGCCGGATCTGGGCGCTCACTGCCTCGGCAATATCGGCGCTGGTGATCGAGCCGTAGAGACGGCGTTGTTCCCCCACCCGGACGGTGAACTGGACCGTCACGCCGGCCAGCTTCTCGGCCAGGGCGCTGGCCTCCCGGGCTATATGTTCCCGGCGACGTTGTTCGATCTCGCGCTGGATATCGCGGCTTTTAACCGCCTTTTCCGTGGCCGGGAGCGCCAGACGCCGGGGCAGCAGATAGTTTCGCGCATAGCCATCGGCGACGTTTTTGACCTCCCCGGCTTTGCCTGTACCGGCTACGTCCTGCAATAGCAAAACTTTCATGGTCACCTC
>Ga0068707_1003402_pt1 | contig 11115 bp, 8 predicted proteins | sample YNPNPMetaG_FD_66600 | JGI IMG/M metagenome (GOLD analysis project Ga0068707, IMG submission 66600) | Anoxygenic and chlorotrophic microbial mat microbial communities from Yellowstone National Park, USA - YNP NP MetaG | ecosystem: Environmental > Aquatic > Thermal springs > Hot (42-90C) >... | reverse complement strand
CAGGCCGAAGATTTCGCCGGGAACGATGTCAAAGGAGATGCCATCAAGCGCGCGGAGCTGGCCGTAGTTCCGGACCAGCGCGCGCACCGCCACCGCCGAAGCCATGGCCAATGTTACGAAACTGCGCCCCGGATGCAAGTAACGTCACGGGATTTATGCGCGTTACTTCCGTGTAGTCCATATCCCAAGCTGGTGCCCCTTTCGGGCCTTCTGCCAGACATTAGTAAAGCTGCAGCCGCTTTCCTTAGCTGGTGGCTCCGGTGTCCTGACGCAGAGACTAAACGCAATTGACCGGGCTGACTAACGGTCTATACTTCTAGTTCTGATGAGTGAAGATGTGATTGCCATTCGTGGTGCGCGCGAGCATAATCTGAAGAATATCAATGTTGATATCCCCAGGAATAAGCTGGTGGTGATTACCGGCATTTCCGGCTCGGGTAAGTCATCACTGGCGTTTGATACCATCTATGCCGAAGGGCAGCGCCGCTACATCGAGTCGCTGTCGGCCTATGCCCGGCAGTTTCTGGGAATGCTCCAGAAGCCGGACTGTGACCAAATCACCGGTCTGTCACCGGCAATCGCCATTGAGCAACGGACCGCCGCCAAGAATCCCCGCTCGACCGTGGGGACGGTAACCGAAATCTATGACTATCTGCGGCTGTTGTTTGCCCGGGTGGGCAAGCCCTATTGTCCGAAGTGCAACCGGCCGATTACCTCCCAGACCACTGACCAGATTGTTGATGCGGTCCTGGCAGAGCTGCCCGATGTGAATGTCATGATTCTGGCGCCGTTGGTGCGGGGCCGGAAGGGCGAGTACCGGGACATCCTGGCCCAGGCCAAGCGCCGGGGCTACATCCGGGTCCGGTGTGATGGCCAGCTTTATGAGCTGGATGAGGTTCCGGCCCTGGAGCGGTACAAGCAGCATACGATTGAGCTGGTGGTTGACCGGCTCGCGGTAAAGCCCCAGGCCCGGAAGCGGCTGGCCGATTCCATTGAGCTGGCGTTGCGGGAGGGGAATGGGCTGTGTCTCGTAGCGGCCGCCGGTGGCAAGGAACGGCTGTTTTCTTCGACGCTGGCCTGCCCGGAGTGCGGGTTCAGTTTCGAGGAGATTTCGCCCCGGCTGTTTTCGTTCAATGCACCCTATGGCGCCTGCCCGGTGTGCCATGGTCTGGGGACAAGGATGGAGATTGACCCGGACCGGCTGATTACCGACCCGAACCTTTCCATCCTGGACGGCGCGATTGACCCCTGGGGCGTGGTGCGGGAACGGGGCGGGTGGTTTCAGTCGAAATTGGCAACGCTGGCGCGGCGGTATCAGTTCCGGTTGACGAGCCCGTGGAAGGAGCTCGGGGCAGCGGTGCGCCGGATAATCCTCTACGGCAGTGATGAGGAGCTGCATTTCAAGCACGAGACCGAGGATTGGGAGTATTCTTGGGAGGACCGGTTTGAGGGGGTCATCCCTTATCTGATGCGCATCCATCAGGAGACGGAGTCGGATTACCGGAGGGAGTGGGTGGAGCGGTACATGTCAATTCTGCCCTGTCCGAGTTGTCACGGGACCCGGCTGAAGCCGGAGGCGCTGGCGGTGCGCATCGGCGAGCTGAACATCGCCGCGGTGACCCGGTTCTCGGTGAAGGCGGCACTCCAGTTTTTTCGGGAGCTCAAGCTGGCGCCGAAGGAGCAGGCGATTGCCCGGGGAGTTGTCAAGGAGCTGGTGCGGCGGCTGGATTTTCTGGCCGCGGTCGGTCTGGACTATCTGACCCTGGACCGGGCCGCTGATACCTTGGGCGGCGGCGAGGCGCAAAGGGTGCGGCTGGCAACCCAGATTGGTTCCGGGCTGGTGGGGGTGGTCTACATTCTTGATGAGCCGTCCATCGGGCTGCATCAGCGCGACAACCAGAAGCTGCTGAGGACGCTTCGGCAGCTGCGGGATTTGGGGAACACGGTGATTGTCGTGGAGCATGATGAGCAGACCATTCTGGCTGCGGATGAGGTGATTGACCTGGGGCCGGGTGCCGGTGATGCCGGCGGCCGGGTGGTGGCTCAGGGGCCGGCCGAGAAAATCAAGGCCCATCCCGACTCTTTGACCGGTGCCTATCTGGCCCGGCGCCGGACCATCCCGGTGCCGCAGGAACGGCGGAGACCGGAACGGGGCTGGCTGGTGGTGCGCGGCTGCCAAGAGAACAACCTGAAGAAGATTGATGCCCGGTTTCCACTCGGGCTGTTTGTGTGCGTGACCGGGGTGTCCGGCTCGGGCAAGAGCACGCTGGTGTCCGAGACGCTGTTCCGGGCATTGGCACGCCACCTGTTCGGCGCCAAAGAGAAGCCGGGCCGGCACGAGGGGATTGCCGGGCTGGAGTTGGTTGATAAGGTGGTGAACATTGACCAGTCGCCGATTGGCCGGACCCCCCGGTCCAATCCGGCGACCTATACCAATGCGTTCGGGCCGATTCGCGAGCTGTTTGCCCGAACCAAGGAGGCCCGGATGCGGGGTTACAAGCCGGGCCGGTTCTCGTTCAATGTCCCGGGCGGCCGGTGTGAGGCGTGCGCCGGCGACGGCATTATCAAGGTTGAGATGCACTTTCTGCCCGATGTGTATGTCACCTGCGATGTGTGCAAGGGGCAGCGGTACAACCGTGAGACCCTCGAGGTCCGCTACAAGCAGAAGAACATCAGCGAAGTGCTGAAGATGAGCGTCCAAGAGGCCTACGACTTCTTTGCCAACATCCCGCCGGTGGCGCGCAAGCTGAAGCTGTTGGTCGATGTCGGCCTGGGCTACATCAAGCTGGGCCAGCCGGCACCGACGTTGTCGGGCGGTGAGGCGCAGCGTATCAAGCTGGCGGCCGAGCTTTCCAAGGTGGCCACCGGCCGGACCCTGTATCTGTTGGATGAGCCGACCACCGGTTTGCACTTTGAGGATGTGCGGCTGCTGCTGGTGGTTCTGGACCGGCTGGTGAGCCGGGGCAACACGGTGATTGTGATTGAGCACAACCTTGAGGTGATCAAGTGTGCCGACTGGATAATTGACCTGGGGCCGGAGGGTGGGGATGAGGGGGGCAGAATTGTTGCGGAGGGTCCGCCGGAGGAGGTGGCGCGGTGCCCCAACTCCTACACCGGCAAGTTCCTGCGACCGCTACTCCTCTAGACCACTAGACCCCGGGGCCGGTTCCTGGAGGCGGGTGATGGTTCGGGCCCGGCCCGAGGTTTCGTCAACCTCGAGGAGAACCCCGTTGATGCGGCGGTCATCGAGTGCGGCGGTGAGTCGGACCGGGACACCTTCAATGATGCGGCGCAGGGACAGCTCTTTTTTCATACCCAGGATCGAGTCAAACGCACCGCACATCCCCGCGTCGGTGATGTAGGCGGTGCCTTCGGATAGAATCCGTTCATCCGCGGTCTGGACATGGGTGTGGGTGCCGATGACCGCAGAGACCTGGCCGTTCAGAAACCAGCCCAGGGCCTGTTTTTCGGCGGTGGCCTCGGCATGAAAGTCCACGACGACAATCGGCGTGACCGAGCGCAGCTCGGCAAGGGCGGACCGGACCCGGTGGAAGGGACAGTCGGCCAGCCTCATGAACGCCCGGCCCAGGAGATTGATGACCCCGATTCGGCAGCCGGCAGCTTCATAGACCGCCGCACCCCGGCCTGGGGCTTCAGGAGGGAAGTTGAGGGGCCGGAGCAGCCGGGGCTCGGTGCCGTAAAAGGGCCAGGACTCCCGGCGGTCAAAGGCGTGATCGCCGGTGGTGATGCAGTCAACACCGGATTGAAACAGTTCCTCAGCCACCCGGGGGCTGATGCCGTAGCCGGCCGCGGCATTCTCACCATTGGCAATCACGAAATCAACCGCAAGCCGCGGGCGCAAATCGGCGAGGGTGGTGCGCACCGCGCTGCGGCCCACCGCGCCGCAGACATCACCCAGGAAGAGAATCCGCCTAGTGGGCATAGTCCACCGCCCGGGTCTCACGGATAACCAGGACCTTGATTTGGCCGGGGTATTTCAGTTCACTCTCAATCTGGGCCGAGATTTTGGCGGCAAGCTCGGAGGTGCCCTGGTCGGTGACCTGGTCCGGTTCCACCAGTACCCGGATTTCGCGGCCGGCCTGGACCGCGTAGGCCTTTGCGACGCCGGGGAATGATGAGGCAATCGCCTCGAGACTCTCGATGCGCTTGATGTAGGTGTCAAAGCTCTCACGCCGGGCACCGGGCCGGGAGCCGGACACGCTGTCGGCCGCAGCCACCAGAAAGGCGTAGGGCGAGCCGAGCGGCACCTCCTCATGATGGGCGGCGATGGCGTTGATGACCACCTCCTCCTCGCCGTGGCGCCGGGCCAGCTCAGCACCAATCTGGGCATGGGTGCCTTCGACCGTCTGGTCGGCAGCCTTGCCGATGTCGTGGAGCAGACCGGCCCGCTTGGCCAGGGCCGGGTCCAGGGCCAGTTCCTGGGCCATGAGGGAACAGAGATAGGCCACCTCTTTGGAATGGAGCAGGACATTCTGGCCGTAGCTGGTCCGGAATCTGAGCCGGCCCAGCAATTGGGTCAGCTCCGGATGCAGGCCGACAATCCCCAGCTCCAGGACTACCGCCTCACCAGTGGATTTGATGATGCCCGCCATCTCCTCCTGGGTTCGGGCGACCACCTCCTCGATGCGGGCAGGGTGAATCCGGCCGTCCGAGACCAATTTCTCCATTGCCAGTTTTGCGGTCTCACGGCGGACCGGGTCAAAGCCGGAGATGATGATTGCGCCGGGCGTGTCGTCAATCATCACCTCCACGCCGGTCAGGGACTCAAAGGTGCGGATGTTGCGGCCCTCCCGGCCGATGATGCGGCCCTTGAGTTCGTCGGACGGCAGGTTGACGACCGAGACGGTGGTCTCGGCGGCATGGGAGATGGCACAGCGCTGAATCGCGGCAACGAGGACCTCCCGTGCCTCAGCCTCGGCCCGGGTCTTGGCCTCTTCTTTGATTTCCTTCATCAGCTGCGCCGCCTCGAGCCGGGCCTGGTTTTCCAGATTTCGGAACAGCGCAGCCCGGGCCTCCTCGGCTGAGAGGCCGGCGATCCGTTCCAGCCGCGCATTCTCCTGCTCGATGAGCTGGTCGAGGCGTTCCATCTTGGCCCGGGTCAGTTTCTCGCGGGTGGTCAATTCGCGGTCCTTGCGAATCAGCTCGGCCTCTTTCTGGGTGAGGACGCTGTCGCGGCGTGCCAGAAACGTCTCCCGTTCGCTGAGCTTCTGCTCCAGCCGCTCCAGCTCGCGGCGGGTTGCCGCGGTCTGGGCATCAAACCGAACCCGTTCCTTTTCCCACTCCGCTTTGACTTCCTGTTCCGCCTGCTCCTTCAGCCGATTGGCCTCCTGCGTGGCATGGGCCACAATCTGTTGCGCCGTCGCTTCGCTGGCGGCGATGAGCTGCCGGGCGGCCCGGCGACTGATTAGCAAACCGACCCCAAATCCGCCCAATCCTAAGGCCACCGGAACGGCGATGGCCAGAACAATCGTCCAGTTCATTCTGCCCTCCATGGGAAAGAAGACCCCCGCCGTGCCGTGTAGCGTCAAGTCTCTGAACCCGGAGCTAACTTTGATGCCTCAGCGGTGCTTCGCGCTGCTTAAGGACAAGCGGCACTCCACAGCGCTATCGGACATCAGTGTCTCAGGTGTTGGCTCAAGACTCAGCCAACTATCACGAACACTGCAGGGAGCCTAAGTAATACTTGCCAGCTTTTCAATGAGCGTGCCGATGCGACGGCAAACCCATTCGGTATCATCGCGGCTGCGGGTAAGGTACTCGTCCACCAGGCTCATACAGGCCAGGACCGCTGCCCGGCTGGTTGAGGGCTGGTGGTATTGGGCACTGATTGCCCGCAGTTTCTGGTCAACAATACCGGCAACTTTCATAACATGCTCGCCGTCACGGTCGGCTTTGATATTGTATTCACTACCAAGAATCTTTACGACGTAGGTTTCCATAGGCTCCTGATTAGCTAAATTTAGCGCAGCGCTTCGATGCTGTCAAGAATGGTGTTGAGCCGGTCAATTGCCGCCTGACGCTGCTGGCCGGCGGCGGCGAGACGCTGCCTGAGCTCCTGATTCTCCCGTTGCAGTTGGGCGACCAGTGTCAGCACCGCATCAATGCGCTGCTCGAGCTGGCGGAACTGCTCAACCAGCTCTGGTGGCGGTCCGGCGGGGACCGCGTCGTTGGCTGCGGCCGAGTGCTTCATCGCCTAATGACGGATTAGTCTGAGGTTCGCGACAAGCTGGAACCAGGATTCCAGTTCCACCGTGGCGCTGCCGACGTCAACACTGGTAACCTTGAGCAATGCGAAGTACTTGTTTTCAGCCGAGGTGTAGCAGCAGGCACCGATCAAAAATGGGGTGCGCCGGATTTCGGTATAGTTGAAGTAGTTGCGCGAGTCAAAGACCGGTAGCGGGTCGGTGGCATTGGGCAGAGAGTCGGTAAAGCCGGAGGTATGCCAGGAAGCTTGAGGCACGATGCCGGATGGGTCCGAAGGCCCCATGCTCGGGCTGGCGATGCAGTAGTTGAGCCGGGAGGAGCCGGTGGCGAAGTCGGTGATGTAGAAGTCAACATATTGGGCGTTACCGGCCTCGCGCATGGAGTAGGTTCGGGCACGGCCTGAGTCCCGGTTCCAGCCATAACCGGCGTTGCCCGCACCGTCCAGCTCAGAGATGACCTTGGTCGTTTCGTGCACCGGCACGGTGGTGAGCGTGACCGGGGAGTCATAAACCCTGTCCGCAAACACCGCGGCCACCCGATAGAAGCCGGTCATGCCGTGCGGGTTGTGGACGTAGGTGGTGCCGCTGGTCTCGGCAACGAGGACGAAGTTGGAGTCGCCCACCGGCCGGAAATAGACGAGAAAACTGTCGGGCATTCCTTGAGCCGGACTGGTCCAAGCCAACAGTACTGTGCTGTCGGTTGCGGCCCCGATTTGGAGCCCGCCGGGCGGGCCACCCAGGACCCCGCAGCTCTGGAACACAACAAGCAAGGAAACCGTCGCGGCAACAACGGCCGCAGTCAGTAGAACGTTTTTCACTTTAGGCCTCCTGGATAATTGCACTGTCAGGCTAGCGGCAGAAGGTCGGGATGTCAAGATGAAAAGGTATAGTAGAAAACGGGCCCCGGTAGTGCCGGGGCCCGCAAACGGAGGCGGTCGGTTAGTGCTTGATTAGGCGCAGGCCCTTCACGAGCTGGAACCAGGTCGTGGCCTGGATGGTCTTGTCACCGGTGTTGAGGCCATCCAGTTTGACCAGGGCGTAGTAGCCGTCTTCAGTGTAGCAGCCGGTCAGTAATGGGGTCTGGGTGATGTCCCGATAGTTGAAGTAGGCGTTCGGGTTATGACTGGGCAGGGGTGCAGTTTCATTCGTGAGCGGGTCGGTGAGGGCGTTCACGCGCCAGCTTCCGGCCGGGACAACATTGCCCGGGTCGGTGGGCCCGAGGTCAGGGCTGGCGATTGAGTAGACTACCGGCGAGGTCTCGAAGTCGGTGAAGTAGAAGTCAACCAGGGCCGCGTTTGAGGCCTGGGTCATCGAGTAGGTCTGGCCACTGCCAGAGGTCCGGTCCCAGCCATATCCGGAGTTGCCCGCCGCGTTCAGCTCGGCCACAGTGGCTGCCGCCGTATTGATGGGAACGGTGCTCGGATTGACGTCGGCGGCATAGGTGGTGCTGCCGAACTTGGCCTCGATTTTGTAGGTGCCGGTGGCACCATCCGGGTCGTGGAGACAGCTCGTGCTGGTGCCTTCGTAGATTTGGGTGAAGCCCGAGCCGCCGACCTCCTGGAAGCTCACCAGATACTTGTCCGGGGTTCCTTCGGTCGGTGCGGTCCAGCTCACCTTCACAGTGCTGTCGGTGTCCGCCTCAACCTTGGGGTTGAGTGGTTTACCGCCGGTAAGCCCTTCACACTGGACAAGCACCAGTACAGCCACGGCGAGGGTTAGGGCTCCAGCGATTGAAATCAGTCTTTTCACTTGCTTCCTCCTTTGGGGTCTTTAGCGTCCGGTCTTGGGCGGCTTGCCCGAAGACTTACCGCTTTCCTGGGGTTTCTCCGGGGTCTTCGGCTTTTCACCGGCGGGCGGAGGTGGCGGTGGCGTCGGAGTCTTCAGCGTCTCAGCTGGTGCCTTGGCGCTTTCGGGCGTAGGCTGCATCTGCATGGTGGTGTCGGTCTTCGGTGCCCCTGGAGTGGGTTGCGGCTGGGGCTTGCTCGGGCAGCCAACCGCAAACAGGAGCGCGGCTATCGCACATGCGGCAATTAGGGTTCTCACAGAGTTCCTCCTTTTCCTTTTTGAGATTGCCTCAGCAGAGACGGCCGGCCGCAATCATCGGCCGCCTCAAGAGTTTTCGGACTAATGGTCGGCATATGACTTTAGCATCAGACAGGCGTAATTGTAGAAACTGTGCCTTGGGTGTCAAGCACTTCGTGCAGCGGCGGCACCACGAGCAGGTTGACTCGAAGGTCAGGGCCGCTACAATCTTTCAGTGCCGAAGTGGCGGTGTGGCGGTTGCTGCGGAACGTGCCACTCCGCAGGCACAAAACTGTTTAGGCCGAAGAGCAGTAAGGAGGTGTCTGTGAAAAGAACGATACTGATGGCGACGCTGCTGCTGGTTGCGCTGGGCTTTGGTATCGTCACCCCGGAGCTACAGCAGCATATGGTGTCGGCAGCGGCCGGCCAGCGGCTGCCGGTGCACATCGTGCTGAAAGAGCAGTTTGATGCGGCGCTCTTGAATTCGCTGGTGGCGGGTCTGCCCAGGGCAGCGCGCCGGGTCGAGGTTGCCCGAATCCTGCAGGAGTTTTCCCAAAAGGAGCAGGTCGGGCTGGTTGCCTATCTTGAGTCCGAGCAGCGCAAAGGGACGGTGGCTGATATCCGGCCGCTGTGGATTGTCAATGCGGTTTATTGCGAGGCGACACCCGAGGTGATTCGGCAGGTCTCAGAGCGGCCCGAGGTCCACTATGTGAATTACGACCTGGCGTATGCGCCCGGCCTATTGGAGCCGGACCGTGGTCCCCAACCAGGCCAGGATGAGATTGCCTGGGGCGTGGACAAAATCAATGCTCCGGATGTGTGGGCCCAGGGCTACACCGGGCAGAACGTCATCTGCGGTCACATTGACACCGGCTGCGACTATACCCATCCGGACCTGGCTGACCACCTGTGGACCGACCCCAATTATCCCTATCACGGCTGGAACTTCGAGAACAACAACAACAATCCGATGGATGTCCAGGGACACGGGACCCACACTGCGGGCACGGTTGCTTCGGACGGTACCGCCGGGACCCAGGCCGGGGTTGCGCCGGATGCACAGATGATGGTGTGCCGGGTCAGGACCGTTGCCGACTCGGTGGCTGAGAGTCAGTGCTGGCAGGCGATGCAGTTCTGTGTTGCGCCACCCTTGTCACCGAGCCATGGTGCCGACCTGTACACCATGTCATTGGGCTGGCTCATCTCCTGGAATCCGCATCAGGCGACCTGGCGCACCGCCGCCAACAACGTCAACGCGGCCGGTCTGACCCAGTGCGTGGCCGCGGGTAATGAACGGCAGAGCCGGACGCCGCCGAATGCCTGCCGCTGTCCGGGCAATGTGCCGCCACCCTGGTGGAATCCCCAGAATACGGGCACCGGTGCGTTGTCGGGAGTAACCTCGATTGGTGCCACCGATGCGAGCGACGTGATTGCCAACTTCTCCAGCCCCGGACCGGTGACCTGGCAGACGGTCGCCCCGTTCAACGACTATGCCTATCCGCCCGGCCTGACCCGTCCGGACGTTTCTGCGCCGGGCGTGAATGTGAAGTCGTGTGCGATTGGCGGCGGCTACACCAATATGGATGGCACCTCGATGGCGACACCGCACACTGCCGGCACGGTCTGTCTGATGCTTTCCAAGAACCCCAATCTGACGCCGGCGGTGATTGACTCCATCCTGGAAGTCACAGCGGTTGACCTGGGGTCGCCGGGCAAGGACAACGACTACGGCGCGGGCCGGATTGATGCCCTGGCCGCGGTCAATCATGTGGGTGGCTCGGGCGGGCCGATGCTCAGTCTGCAGGCGACCGCAATCCACGACTCGCCACCGGGTGGCAACAACAACGGCCAGGTTGAGCCGGGCGAGCAGGCGCGGCTGCGGATGACCTTGCACAACTCGGGTGCGGCAGCCTGCAACAACACCACGGGCCGGTTCCGCTCCTACGATGGCCGGCTGGTGGTTACCGACTCGCTCGGCACCTGGGGCAACATCCCGGCCGGTGCCAGTGCCACCAATACCGCGGACCCGTTTGCGGTGAGTGCCAGCGCCGGGATTCCGCCCGGGACCGTGGTGAGCTGCACGCTGTTTGTCCAGGGCGACAGCGCCGACTATTCGACCAAGTTCGCAATAGCGTTGACAATCGGGACACCGGCCCCACCCCCGGGCACAATCATCTGGGGACCAAAGGTCTGCCCGGGCATGCCGAGCCAGTGGGGGCTTTACGGCGTGGCCTACAACTCTAACGACAACCTCATCTACTGCATGTACTTCATGAGCCCGACAATCTACAAATACACCTCGGACAGCCTATTGACGCCTCAGGGCACAGTCACCATCCCTGAGGACTCCTGCACCGACATTGACTACTGCGCGTACGACAACACCTTCTGGATTGTGGCGAACCCGCACAAGGTGGTGTACAAGATAACACCGACCGGCACGGTCATCCGCCAGTTCAATGTGCCGCAGGCCGACTACCCCTGCGGCCTGGTCGAGCACGAAGAGGAGCACAAGCTCTACGTGAGCGACCGGAGACTGGCGGGCCAGCCCCAGCAGCGGTATTTCGTGTACGACACCCTGGGCAACATCCTGGACACGCTCATCCATCCGGTCAGCGGTTACTACGGGACGCGCTGTCTGGCCCTGGACTACCGCTCCCCGACCAATGGGCCGTCGCTCTTGAACATGTTCAGTTGGTTTGATGCGACCGGCAGCTATCTCGACAGTTGCGGCATGCTCGAGATTGACCGGGTGAACAACACCATCCTGAACCGGTTCCGGTTCGCAAACACAGAGTGGAACATGCGGGGGATTGAGTGTGACCCGCGCGACGGCTCCTACTGGGTGACCATCATGGAGTACGCCAGC
>Ga0068707_1003400_pt1 | contig 11116 bp, 15 predicted proteins | sample YNPNPMetaG_FD_66600 | JGI IMG/M metagenome (GOLD analysis project Ga0068707, IMG submission 66600) | Anoxygenic and chlorotrophic microbial mat microbial communities from Yellowstone National Park, USA - YNP NP MetaG | ecosystem: Environmental > Aquatic > Thermal springs > Hot (42-90C) >... | reverse complement strand
ACCCCGAGGGCTTTCGCACTTATGTGGCCCAGGTGGTGCCGGTGGTGCCCGTGGACACCCAATTATCCCTGATCCCGGACCAGGCCGGGGAGGGTGAGCTCACCCCGGCGGAAATGGCAGTCTGCAAACAACTGAACATTTCCGTAAGCCAATACCGGGAAGCCAAGAAGCGCCTTTCCATTACCCGACACCAGTAATCAATGCTCCAAGGTCATCGGGCACAATACAAGTAACAGAAACCCAGTTAAGGAGGAGGTATGGGTGCATTAACCAAGGATAGGGCTACATCATATCGGGAAGGAGTGGAAATCGAATTCCCGGTGGCGGCTGATACCATAATATTCGCGGGAAGCCTGGTCTGCGTCAACAGCACTGGCTATGCCGTCCCGGCCGCCGACGTGGCAGGCTATAAGTTTGTCGGCGTGGCCTTGGCTCAGGCCGACAACCGTGGTGGAGCCAACGGGGCCAAGAAAATCAGGCTCCGTCGCCACGGGGTCTTTGAATTCGATGCCACCAGCATTACCCAAGCCATGGTGGGAGACGCCATGTATGCCGTGGACGATCATACCTTTGATGACGCCGCCGGCACCACCAATGACATCAAGGTGGGAGTGCTGGTGAAATATGTCAACGCCACCACCGGCTGGATCGATATCAGCAGATAACAAGGAGGCAGATAAATGATCATCAATGCAGAGGCGCTGGCGGGGATTTACACGGCCTTTTCGGCGGTCTTCAACGCCGCCTTCCAAGCCACCGAAGTCTGGCATGAGAAAGTGGCCATGACTGTGCCAGCCAGTACCAAAATCGTGGATTATAAGTTCCTGATGGAATTCCCCATGATGCGGGAGTGGCTCGGAGACCGGCAGATCATGTCTCTGGAAGGCCAAGCATATATTGTGGAGACCAGGGATTGGGAAGTCACCATTGAAGTGGATCGAAATGACATCGAAGACGACCAATTGGGCTTATTCAACCCCATCGTGGCAGCCTTAGGACAAGAAGCCAAAAAACATCCGGATTGGCTCATCGCCGAATTGATGAAAAACGGCACCAGCGAGTTGTGTTATGATGGCCGTCCCTTTTTTGACGACGCCCATCCCGTGGGCACCGGGACCAAATCCAATATTGACAACGGCTCCAGCCCAGCTTGGTATCTGTTGGATGTCTCCCGGCCGATAAAGCCCTTCATTTTCCAATTGCGCCGGGGAGTTCAACTGGTGCGCCTGGATCAACCAGAGAACGACAGTGTCTTCATGCGGAAAAAATTCAGATATGGGGTGGATTATCGCGGGGCGGCGGCTTATGGTTTGTGGCAATTGGCCTATCGCTCCACTCAGCCCCTTAATCCCACCTATTATGCCACGGCCAGAGCCAACATGATGTCCCTGACGAACGCTGAGGGCCGGCCGTTAGGGATCAGGCCGAATCTCCTGGTGGTGCCGCCTGCTCTGGAGGGCCAGGCCCGGGAGATCTTGCATGCTCAATACATTGTGGGCGACCCCACGGCAGGGGGTTCCAAGTCCAATGTCTGGCAAGGGACCGCAGACCTTTTGGTGGTGCCGGAGCTGGCTTAAACAAACCCTACCCCTCTCCCCCGCGGGAGGGGTAGGAGCGGGGCAGGCCCCGCCCCTATTATTACCAATGTTGGCCAAATAACCAGGACAACCTGATGGTGTAATCAGAGACTGTCATAGAGAAGAGGAAGAAGGCATGGGTTGGTTCGGCGGTATGATGGTGCAGACCAATCACCGCGTCCCGGGTGATTATGAAACTATTACGGTGGGAGCCGAAGCCGTGGGATTAAGTGTGGCCAAAGTGCAACCCGTAAGCGGTTTGTATGCCGGCCTCTCTGCTCAGGCAGCCCTCCTCTCCCTGGAGGGGGGAGATGTGCGGATTCGCCTGGATGGGGGCCTGCCTACGGCGGAAAACGGTCATATTCTGGTGGGGGGTGATGCCCTGTCTCTCACCGGCACGCAATCCCTGTATCAGTTCCGGGCTATCCGGGCCGGTGAACTTAACGGAGTCCTGAGAGTAACATACTTTTATTAATGATTATTACGTATTACAGAAGTTTTTCTTAGTTGGATCGTAGGGGCGGATTTCAAACCCGCCCATACAGGAGGAAAAGTAAACATGTTAACCGGCAAGAAAACCTATATTACGGCGATTATTTTGGCCCTGGTGACTGTGGCCCGGGCCATGGCTTGGATTACTCAGGAACAATACGAAATTATCATGGGCCTCCTGGGTTCCTTGGGTCTGGCGACTTTAAGGGCAGGAGTGGCCAAACTTAACGATTAATATGGAATTTCACGACCTGGCCCCTCACATCGGTTCTTTGGTGGCCCTGATAAGTGCCCTGGCCAGCCTCGTCGTCTTTCTGGTGTGGCGGATGCTGGCCCGGTTGGAAAAAAAGCTGGACGAAGTCTACCAGTTTTGCTGCGACTGCCGCCCGGAAATGCTCCTACGGTTTGTCACTAAAGAGGAATTTCGCGAAGCCCGGGAGGATTTTCACAGAACCCTGACCCAGCATGTCCACAGTCAGGATGGCGAGGTCATAAGATTCATAACCTATTGATAACTGAAAAGATCAGTCCGAAGACGAAAGTGGCTCACTAAACCGGCCTTGACCTTGAACGATTGCAAGGGGCAGGGCAAGCCCCGCCCCTTTCCTGCGGAGTCAAGCAGCCCAACCTTTGGTTCCGGGACGATGGTCGAGGACGGCAATTTTGGGGATACGGCGATGGCGGGGAAAACAATGGAATACGCCAACGGCTGGCTGGGAAGAATAATTCTGACATCCTTGGGTGTCCTGGTCCTGGCTCTGCTGACCTACGGTATTAATGATTTTCAACGAAATGTCAGCGAATTGCGTTGCGAGTTGAAAGAAAGTCATCGCCAACTGGTTAATGTAAACGAAAGATTGGCCAAGTTGGAGATGCTTATCAAGCTCCCTTATGACCAGAGAAGCAAGGTTGTCGATAAGACGCATAATTAGAAGATCATGGGAAGCAGGTTCAGGATTTACGCCAACCTGGAGGTTAGGGGCGATGGGCTCTAGGGAAAAAGACCCCTTGCTTTAATCTCTAACCCCTAACCTCACAATTGACCTGGTCTTCACCAGAAAACGGCAAATAAAAACACTTAAGAGCAGACCATCATGAAAAAGGATACCGTAGTCTTAGAAGAACACGACGATTATTTCCGGGTGGAATTTTTTCATCGGGAACGGGGTTTGTTGGGTTTTATCTTCCTGGCCAAGGACCTCTATGATGAACTGGAAGCCACCGAGGTGGGGGAATTATTGGTCAGCATGCACCATGCCTGGTGGCAGCAGCGGGAATATTTGCATTACCTGGGCGGTTACGGCAAAGCAACCCTCCAATAACATCTCGGCCGGCCTTTGAGGTGAATTGTCATGGCCTACAGTACCCTGGAAGACCTCCTGGCAATGATAACGGCAAGTGAACTGGCGGAATTAACCACGGAGTCCGGAGATGATCCTGACCCGGAAGTGGTGTCCCAGGCCATCACCAAGGCTGACGCAGAAATTGATGCATACTTGGGGATCGTATATGAGGTCCCTTTTTCCCCGGTGCCTTTGTTGATTAAATCCCTCTCGGTGGACCTGGCCTTGTATCATCTCTATAGTCGGCGGAGTGTGGCCCCGGCGGTGCGCCGCCAGCGGTATGAGGCCGCCCTGGCCTTTTTGAAAGGGGTGGCCTCAGGACAGGCGGTGCTGCCCGGGGTGGGGGGTATCCTGGTAACTCAGATAAGCAGCGCCGACCGGCGGTTTTCCCGCGAGACCCTGGAGGACTGGTAATAACTCCCTCAGAGGATGCCATGAAAAGCTATACCTGGGCCGAGATGGAAGATGCCGTGCTCACGGCCTTGCAAACACAACTAGGGGACCAGGTCAAAACCCTCAGAACTTACCAAGGGAACTGGCAGGAGGACCTGAAGCGCCAAGTTTGGCGGCTGCCGGCGGTGTTGGTCATGATCAGGGAAAATTCGGCCACCCAGGTGAGCATGGGGTCTTATGATCTCTCGGTTCATATCCAGATCCTGGTGGCGGATCGTCAATGGCGCGGCGAGGAGGTCGCCAGACGGGGTGAAGGCGGAGTTTACCACCTGCTCCAAGAAGTTAGAGCGGCCTTATGGCATTCCGATCTGGGGTTGGACATCTTGCCTCTTACCCTGCTCCGGGAAGAGCCTTTACTGGCCACGGAGGAGTGGGTGGTCTTCGGGGCTCATTATCACACCGTCATGATCCAGGATTTTGAGTCTCAGCAGTAAGCCTTATGAGATTAATCTATCGGCTAAGAGGCAAGGTATCAAACATTAGGCTAGGTGTTACAACATCTTGTGGATCTTAATCTTCTCGATAGCCTGTCGGCCAAACTAAGGAGAAACATGTGACCAGGTCGATGCGTAGTTTTTTGGCTACTCACAACTTGCTGGCGGTGTCGGCACTCCATCGGGAAACGACCCTGAATGTGGAACAGGAGCTGGATACCAGCCTGCTGGTGGATCTCAACAGCATCCTGCAATATCGCGCCCTCAAGTCACCCAATCGGGAGGAAATGACCGGCAGAGAGGAACCTGACCGCGTGGATGATTTGGGAGGCGTGGTGGCAGGAACCCTAAGCTTTTCCCGGGCCCAACCCCAGCATTTCGCCTTTTTGCTGGCCTACGCCTTGGGCCACGTGGAAACCACCCCCCTGGGAGGCAGCGCCTTTCGTCACACCATCCGCCCCCTCACCGGTGAAGTGGATGTGGCTCGCTCCAATCCCTCATTCACCGCGGCCATGCGGTTCGGCCGTCAAGTGCTGAAAAGACGCTTTGCTTCCTGCTTCATCGATCAGGTGCGGGTGGACCTCCCTAAGGATGGCTGGGCCAAAATTCATGGGGGAGTTAAAGGCACCGGCAAGATTACCGACAATACCCAGATGCTGGAACTGACCGCGCCCTTCAACACCGATACCCTGGTCCTGGCCGGCTATGGCGTGGCAGGGGACACCGCCCAGGAAAGATTGAGTAACGTCCAGGCCATCAAGGTGCAAAATCCCGCCTCCCAGGCCTGGGAGGAAGTCAGCTACAGCGCCGTGTCCCAAGGAGTTCCGGCTTTGATTACCATTACCCCTCCGGGGGGCTCTGCAGAGTCGGCAAGCTTCCGGGTCTATTTCATTCCGGTGGAAAACGGTTGGATGACCTTACCGCCGCAAATTTCTGAACCACCTCTGAAAGTGAGCGATATTCTGATTAACCTTGGAGGTCGCTGGGATGGCGCCCATTTTTTGGGAGGACACACCCTGACCGCGGAGTTGGGCCGACTAAGTTGGACTTTCCATAACCACCTGGTGCTGGAGACCACCCCCGGAGGGGAGACGGGCTATGCCAATCGGGCCTTTCGCACCGGCCGGGAACAGAAGGTGGAGCTGGACCGGGACTTCCGGGATTTCCTCCTGGCCTGGCACCTCAAAAATAACGACACCCTGGCCTTGTATGTCAGGGCCAGAGGCCCGGAGTTTGCCCCGGGCTATCCCTACCAGGTGGAATTGGTCTTTCCACGCCTGGCGGTGACGGCGGCTCCCATAAAAGTCGGCCAAAGACGACTGCTCGAAGAAGTGGCCCTCACCGTGCTGGAAGACCAGGAATTCGGCTCCGTAATTGCTTATGTTCAGAACCAGGTGCCCGGTTACGCCGCTTAAACAATTAGGAGATCGGAGGTTGGGGTACTAGGCGAGAGGTTAGGGGAAAGAGGTTTTTCTATATCCTACAACCTATAGCCTATCGCCTTTAATATCTCACTGAAAACGGAAGTCCCTGTTAATAATCCAATCGCAACATAAGTAGGGTGATTTAGGAACCAGAAATGGCCAGAGTATTGGGTGAGAGTCATCAGGTGTTGGCGGTGCACGATCCGGTGTCCGGGTCGGTGATCCGCTTGCATTACCGCATCCCCACTTCGGAGGAGCGGGTGGCCTATCAGGTGTCCGCTTACCGGCTGGAGGGGGGAGAAAGGCGGTTCTGCTTGGGAGAAACACGCCTTAAGTTCGGGGCGGAAATTCTCCTGGGTTTTGAGGTGGGCGATATCGTAGTGCAAGAAAACGGACGCCAGATCCCCTTGGACCCGGCCCGGCATCCGGATTGGAAGACCAAATTGGTGGAAGCGGCCCCGGACTTGGTGTCCTATCTGGCCCAGCAGGTCTTCGAGGGTTGGCGGGTGGTCGGCCACCGCCAGTTGGAATGGGACTGACCAGGAGGAAGAGCCCTCACCTTCCAGGTGAGGAAACCGGCGACTGGCCTTTCAGGCAGGAAATTCATGCCATTATTACCGGGAAGGTTTGTTGGCCGGAGCTAAGAAAAGCCTGCCGCCGGCAACATGAGGAGTTTGCCGATTGGGCCTGCCAGGAATGCACGGAATATCTTAAACCCGAACACATCTCTCCATGGACCTGGCACCTGCTCTTTCTCTATCGCTTGAAGACAGCCGGCTACCCCTTTAAGGCCAATGACTTGAGTCTGGAGACCTGGCTGCTTTTGGGAGAAGTGGAACTCCTCATAAAAAGCCTAAAGGCAGGCTCTGCTCGCCCCATAAACCGCAACTAGTGGTTACGGTTTGGGGCAAGAAGGGTTTATTCCTATGCCCATAGCCATTAGCCTAAACTGACACCAGAGCAAAATCATGGCAAAGATCTCAGAAGACTATCGGTCAAGGCAACTGGCCGAATTTAGGGAGCTGCAGGCAGAGATGACCCGGCTCAGCCAGGAGTACAGCCGGGAGCGTCTGGCCGTCTGGTCCAGGGAGATGGCTGACATGGCCCAGACCTGGGAAAGCTTTCAACAAGACTGGGCGAACACCTTGAACCACATGGCCTGGACCGCCGGCAGCACTTTCGAGATGATTTCCGCTACGGGGGCGGCCACCAGCCACCTCCTCAGCCAAACCTGGAAAGCGGCCTTGGCGGATATGGCTGAGGAGGTGGCGGGCTGGGCCGGGACCGTCCAGCAGGTGTTAGGACAGGTATCTCTATCCTTAAGCGGCTTGGAAATCCCAGCCTCTGGGGGATGGTTCTCTTGGCTGGGGTTGGCGGCGGATTTCGGCGGCTGGTTTCACCAAGGTGGGGTCGTGGAAGCCCACCGCGGGATGGTGGTGGCCCCGGAAAGGTTGCTGGGGGAAGAGCAGTTGGTAATAGTGCAGCCCGGCGAAGGCATTCTGCCCCGGGACGCCATGCTGCGTTTGGGGAAGGACAATTTTGAAGCCTTGCGCACTGGCTCCTTCGACCTTACCGAGGCCCCCAGGACATCCACCATAAATCTCAACATCAATATCAAAGCCATGGATGCCTCTGAAGTGGCAGGCCTGGACTGGCAGCGTCTGGTAAATAGGCATCTCCTGCCGGCTCTGCAGAAAGAACTGGGACGGCGCTGGTAAAGGGGAAATTATGGCTAATGCCAAATTGGAATGGGTGGCCTCGGGGGGAGAGCGCCTGAGTTATATCCTCCCTGTCAATTTTACTTGGGACTACCAGGAATTGCTGGAAGACCACAGCGACTGGCAGCGGGCCCTGGACGGCACCTTGAGGACTTATGCCCAGAAGCTGAAGGCTTGTTGGACCCTGAAGTTTAAATATATCCCCACCGCCCAAAAAGAGCAGTTGGCTGCTGTCAAACAGGCCCAGGTGGAGGTCGATTTTTTCCGGGATGCCCAGGGTCCCAAAACCTTTACCGCGGTGTGGAGCAATGACCTGGATTTCCGGGAAGTGGCCCCGGGCCTGTGGTCCGGCACGATAGTGCTGGTGGAAGTTTAGCAATGTGGTACCCCAGGCATCCGTGCCTGGGGCAATCGGCAAACAGAAACACCTGCTATGCGTGAGGCGGGAACAGCATTTCTGCAAGAAGAAGCCAGACTCAGGGGGGGACGCCCTCGCCTGAAGGCAGTCATCTATCCCTTTGACCTGGACTATGGCCTGGCCCCCGGCTCGGGTGTTTATGAAAATACGGTCTACGGAGGAGAGCCGGGGAAACTAGCCTTACAAGAGGGCTACTTTACTTACGGTAGCTGGCTCTCGCCGGTGATGCAGACCTTTTCTCCCTACTTGGGAGTGGTGGTGCCCTCCTGGGAAGATCAGGCGGGTTATATGGAGACCCGAGTGTACCTCAGGGGTGCCGCCACCCCTGATGAAGTAGCCGAGCAGCCATTTGTTACCGCAGCAGCCGGCAAGGAAATGGGCCTGGCCCCTTATTTCCAAGTAAAAATAGAATTTCAGGAGGAAATTCGGACCTGGGCGGTAGATGATCCCTCGGAGGCGGATGACTTCACCGCTTACGGTGTTGATCTCGGTGAGGGGGCCGGTTATGAGAGTTATGCCGTGGCCGGCGTCTTTCCAGGGTTTATCGCCTCCTTACGCTGGGAGGGCAGGCTGGTCCTGCCGGAAAGCGAGATTCTGGACGCCGGAGTCATCCAAGTCGCCTTGGCACGGGATTTTAAGGAGTTACGCCCCGCTGACCATGTGCTGGTGTTGGATAACCGCCGCCGCCAATGGCTGCCACGCTCCCCCAACTTCTACTTCCTGGGATGGCCTTGGGAAGAAAAACGGCTGGCCCTCTATCACGGCTGGGAACTCCCCGACGGCACCGTCGAGTGGCTCCTGGTGTATCAGGGTGTCCTGGAACGTTTGAGCGGCATGGCAGACGGCTGGGGGGAATCCCGTCAAGTCAGACTGGAAAGCCAGGATTGGATCGCCGCCCGCCTCCAAAGATTAATAGGCGTTCCTGACCCAGCCGGCCTCCGACGTCCTTTCCGACGGGGGGCCTCCCGTAGCCAGGGGGAGTTGTATCAAACCACCCCCGCCCGAGTGAGTGAGCCGCTGAAAACCGGCTCCGGCAGCGCCACCCTTAAAGTCCTGGGCACCTTCCGGGGACAGACCCCCCGCCATTATTTGCTTCAAGCCGAAACCACCGGCGAAGTGGGGGAGGCCACCTTCCGCTGGTCCATCAATCAGGGGCAAAGTTGGCTGGGGAAGGAAATCGTTACCGCCGGGCCGGAAAATCCCCTGGAGCTGGAAGAGGGGTTGGCAGTTTATTGGGAGGCCGGCCCTGGCAGCGATCTGGTCGCCGGGGATCAATGGACCTTCTCAGCTCAGCCGGCGGTTTACCACTATAAGGTCTTCGGCGGTCCTTTTGAAAGTATTACCGCCGTCTTCCTAAATGGCGAGGAAACCTGGGACCAGGTGACGGCTGATCCGGCTACCGGGGTGATCCAGGTCAGCGGCAGAAGCGCCCAAGTGGAGGCTCGGGTCGTAAAAGACCACACCACCCACCCGGTGGATATCATCCGGGATGTTCTCCATGAGGTGGGGCTGGACCAGGCCATCCACCAGGATTCCTTTGACTTGGCTAAGAGCTTAACACCGGAATATGCCATCGGCGTCTGCTTTGAAAACCTCACCGCCGCCCAGGCCATCCGGGAAATCGTCCGACGCTGTCTCTATGAGCTCTGGGTGGATTTTGGGGAAATCCAGATCAGAGCTTTTGTGTAGCTTCTCTAAACGATAGGCAATAGGCTAGAGGAAAAAATTTATGCCTCCACCTTCTAACCTATTGCCAAAACTGAGGATAATTACATGGCACGCATACACTGGGCCAGGGCCTCGCAGTTTAACTGGGCCTTCGACAATATGGGGGGAACCCCGCTTCAGGAAGCCGTGGCCGGGCTCTGGAGCAATGCCGTAACCACAGTGCAGTCCGACGGGCGGGTGCAGATCCAGACCCCCCTCCCTGGTGGGGGACAGGTTTACCTGGTGCGGGGGATCTGGCGTGCTGAGGTGCAGTTTCCCTGGGATGGGTTCTGGGCCGAACCCATGGAGGGGGACCTGACCAATTACTATACAGGCGGCTTCTTTACGAACCAGGGGTTGGTGACGACCATCACCCTGGGCCAGCCGCTGCCAGCCGGGACGCCGGTCCAAATATATTACCTCTATAATACCGGCCAAAAGTCCATTAAGTACGAACCCTTAAATAATTATCCCTGCATCCGCCCGGCTTACCGCGGAAGATCCGATTACACCTATGACTTTGCCGTGGACCGTCTTCTGGACCTGATGGTTTATCTCCACGAGGCTGAACAAGTTTCCGGCCAGGATTTCCGCGCGGTGCGGGAATTCCTCTGGGAGGCCTTCCGGTGCCGCCAGGAAAGCCGCACCCCTCCCTTGGTTTACGATTCCTTTGACCGGGTTTTATGGGATCGGGGGGCGCATCTCTTATACCGCGGCGCCACCACAGGAAACACCGCCTTCCAGGTCTTTCAGACGGAGGCGGCCCCGGGAGTTGCCGGGAGGGCCTTGCATGTCCAGGTGGACCTCCCCACCCGCCGGGATGGGGCCTGGTGCGGCTACGGCCTCAACTGGTCATTGGAGAAGCCTCCCTTTTCTCACATCGATCGGGTGTTCTTCACCCTCAAAGGCCAAGCCGCCAGCCGCCGCCTCCACAACCTTCTGAAAATAGGCACCGGCACCGCCGAGCTGGTCCTGGCCGGAGATTTCCAGCCTCAGGAAATGACCCGGTTCGTCGTGCAGGTCGAAAACACCGGTGAAGTCGGCGAAGCCACCTGCCGTTGGTCCAAAGACGGCGGCCAAACCTGGCAGGAAACCGGGGTCATCACCGGTGACCGGGAGCACCCCGTGACCCTCTGGGGAGGGGTGAAGGTCTATTGGGAGAGAGGGGACGGCCTTGACCTGGTGGCCGGAGACTACTGGACTTTCTGGGGTGGAGAACCAGCCGCACACCCCCGGCGCCTGTTGGTGACCCTTAACGATTCACCTCAGGGGGACCCTGAACCCTGGTCTCCCAAACACACCTTTGTCCATGCCCTGCCGGACCGCTTCCCCGAGTTCACCGCCTTTGAGATTCCCTTCACACAGTTCTGGCGGCGTGACAACCTCATCGATGACGGCGACCGGGTGCGCCGGGGGTGGGGGTCTTGGTACTCCGCCACCTCACCGGAGGACAGCAATATCACCGTCTGTGACCGGGAAGTCACCGAAGTCATTGAGGGCGATATCTTCTACACCCAACGCCAGATTACCTGGGATCTGTCCCCTTCGGC
>Ga0068707_1003398_pt1 | contig 11119 bp, 12 predicted proteins | sample YNPNPMetaG_FD_66600 | JGI IMG/M metagenome (GOLD analysis project Ga0068707, IMG submission 66600) | Anoxygenic and chlorotrophic microbial mat microbial communities from Yellowstone National Park, USA - YNP NP MetaG | ecosystem: Environmental > Aquatic > Thermal springs > Hot (42-90C) >... | reverse complement strand
TTTCCTTTTTCCCACTCATCATTTAGAGGGATTACCGGCAGCAGTTTTGGAGGCGATGGCGATGGGAGTGCCTGTGGTGGCGAGGGATATTGGAGGGAATCGGGAGTTGGTGGTTCATGGAAAGACGGGATATTTGTTTAAAGATGAAACGCCGGAGGAAGTGGCAGAAATAATTGTGAATTTGCTTAAAGATGGGAAGAAACGAAGGGCGATGGGGAGGGCAGCTAGGGAAAGGGTGGAAAAATATTTTAGTGAAGAAAGATGGATAAAAAAGTTACATAAAGTTTTTGAGGAGGTGGCGAAAAAATGAAAAAGCCGATGGTTTCGGTGATAGCTCCGACTTATAATCGTGATGAGCCGTTGCGGAAAACGCTAAAAAGTTTGCTTGCTCAGGATTATCCAAATTTTGAAATTATTGTGGTGGACCAGTCGGATAAAAAATTTCCGGAAAAAGAAAAATTTTTGAAAAAATATTCTCAAAAAATTCGCTTGTTTTCTGGACTTTCTCCAAATGCGGCGGCGGCAAGAAATTTTGGAGCAAAAAAGGCAAGGGGGGAAATTCTTCTTTTTGTTGACGATGATGTTGACTGCCGGCGGGGATTAATTTCTGCTCATGTTGCTAACTACAAAGATCCCCAAATTGGGGCGGTGGTGGGAAGAATAATTACTGAAAGACAAAAAGAAGAGCCGGCAAAAAAAGATGTTGGTCGGATAAGCCCCTGGGGAAGCTTTAGCGGCGGTTGGTCTTCAAAAGTAAAACAAGAAGTTTTTGATGCCATTACCTGTAATGCTTCTTGGAAAAAGAGGGTTTTTGAAAAAGTTGGCGGTTTTGATGAAAAATTTTCCGGACCAATTAGGGAAGATTCGGATTTGGCAATAAGAACACGACAGGTAGGATATAAAATTATTTTTGAGCCAAAAGCGCAGTTGGTTCATTTGCGGGCGCAGACAGGCGGTTTTCGGAAAACAGAAAGCAGGTTTGGTTGGTATTTTGGTTTTTTTAAAAGCGAAGCCTATTTTTGTTTGAAGCATATTTCTTGGTTTTGGTGGCCGGTTTTTTGGCTGGCTCGTTGGCAATGGTTTTTGCGCTGTATGTTTGGTTTTGGTCGGGAGGTAAGTTGGCGGTCGATAACCGCCCCTTTTGCCGGAATAGCGGCGGGGGTTAGGGATTTTAGGGGAGGGGGAGGGATAAAAATTGGGGTTGAGGCGGGATGCTTGGGAGTAAAAGATGAAAGATTAAAAGTAGGAGTTTACCGGGTAACTTTTAATTTAGTGAGGCAGTTGGAGGAGTTAGGGCGGTTGGGAAGATTGGGGAAAAATTGGCAGATTTTGCTTTATAGTTTTTTGCCGATTGGAAAAGCGGCGATGAGGGAATTTGGGCCGGGGGTGAGAAATGTGGTTGTTGGTCCGAGTTTTGGTTGGAATTTTCTTTGGCTTCCATGGCAAATCTTGAAAGACGGGCTTGATATTTTTATTGGGCCCTCGCAGAGTTTGCCGACTTTTTGCCCTTTTCCGGCGGTGATAATTGTTCATGATTTGGCTTTTGAGCGCTATCCTCAATTTTATAAGGATTTTCGGCGGTTGCGGAAAAATACCCTGCGGGCGGCAAAAAGGGCAAAAAAAATAATTGCCGTCTCGGAGGCAACAAAAAAAGATTTAATTGATTTTTATGGAGTTTCGCCGAAAAAAATTGTTGTTGCCCGCGAAGGATGCGAACCGATTTTTAAACCTCCGGCAAGAAAAATTGGCAAGCCTTATTTCCTTTTTGTTGGTGCTTTAAAACCAATTAAAAATATTCCCCGGATTTTGGAGGCTTATGCTTTGTTTTTGAAAAAAACAGGCAAGGAAATTCCTTTTTTGTTTGCCGGTGGGGATTTTTGGTTGGATAAAGAAATTGAGCCAACAATTAAGCGTTTTGGTTTGGAAAAAAGGGTAAAATTTTTGGGTTTTGTTTCTCAACAAAGATTGGTTCGGCTATATCAAGGAGCATTGGTTTTTGTTTCCCCAGCCTTGTGGGAAGGATTTGGTTTGACTTTAGTTGAGGCAATGGCTTGCGGTTGTCCGGTGATTGCCGGGAAAAGCGGTGCCCAGCCAGAAGTGGTTGGGAGAGCAGGAATTTTGGTTGATCCGGAGAATGTTTTGGAGATTGCCGGGGCAATGGAAAGATTAGCCGGAGACGAAAATTTGCGGCAAAAACTTTCTGAAGCAGGCTTAAAACAGGCAAAAAATTTTTCCTGGGAGAAGTTTGCTAAAGAACTATTTGACATCATAAACTAAAACAGATAAAATAAAGTCTCATTTATTCCTATGCATATTTCTTTAAAAGCAGAACCAGTATTTTATTTTTTTAAAATTCCCATTACTAATTCTTTAATTGCTACTTATATGGTGGGTATCTTTCTAGTTTTAGTAGCTTTATATATTAATAAGAAAGCAAAATTAATTCCTTTTAGATTTCAAAGTTTAATTGAGGAAATTATTGAATTTTTTTGGAATTTATGCGAAAGCGTTGCCGGAGAAAACGCCAGAATTCTTTTTCCTTTGATTTTTACTTTTTTTATTTTTATTTTGCTTAATAACTGGTTTGGGCTTTTACCTTTTGTTGGTTCTTTGGGCTTTTATGAACATCACGGCGAGGAGAAAATTTTTGTTCCCTTATTTAGGGCGGCAACCGCGGATATCAACACTACCCTGGCTTTGGCTTTAGTTTCGGTAGTTTCTCTTCAGATTTTTGGTTTAAAAAAGTTAAAGTTTGCTTATTTAAAAAGATTTTTTAATTTTTCCAATCCATTAAATCTGTTTGTTGGGGTCTTGGAATTGGTTTCTGATTTTGCTAAAATAATTTCCTTTGCCTTTCGGCTTTTTGGTAATATTTTTGCCGGAGAGGTATTATTAACAGTAATAACAATGTTAATACCAATTTTAGCACCTTTACCTTTTATGGGACTGGAGCTTTTTGTTGGTTTTATTCAGGCGCTGGTTTTTTCAATGCTTAGCTTAGTTTTTATTAATGTTTTAGCAATTGAACATCACGGATAGGAGGTGAGAAAAAGTGGATCCTGAATCGGTGAAATTAATTATGACGGCTTTAACCATTACTATAGGTGGGATTTTCCCTGCTTTGGCAATTAGTCGCTTGGCTTCTAAAGCAATGGAGGCGATTGGCAGAAATCCGGAGGCAGCTTCCAAAATCCAGACAAATATGATTTTGGCAATTGCTTTTGCTGAAGCAATTGCCGTTTATGCTTTGGTCGTTGCCTTAATTATTAAATTTGTTTAAATAAACTATGGAAAGTTTAGGCATAGATTTTAAACTTTTAGTTGCCCAAATTGTTAATTTTTTGGTCCTTTTTTTCTTGCTTAAAAAGCTTTTATATAAGCCAATAATTGGTTTTTTGGACCAGCGAAAGAAAAAAATTGAAGAAAGTTTGGCTAATGCTCAAAAAATAGAAGAAAGGTTAGCAAAAATAGAGGAGGAGCAAAAAAAGATTTTAAGAAAGGCAGAGGAAAAAGCAGAAAAAATAATTCAAGAAAAAAGGAAAATAGGGGAAGAGGAAAAAGAAAGAATTATTGAGGAAGCAAGGAAAAAAGCAGAAGAAGAAGTTAGAAAAGTAAAAGCTTTATTAGAAATGGAACAAGAAAAAGCAAGAGAGGAATTTAAAAAAGAGGCAACGTCAATAGCGGTGGAAATCGCCGAAGAAATATTAAAGGAAAAATTAACCAATAAAGAAAAACATAATTTAATTAAAAAGATTTTATCTTAAAAAAATGGATGAAATCGATAAAATTGTCGAGGGCTTTCTCAATTATTTAAAATTAAAAAAGAAAGAAGATCTTTTACCGGAAATTGTTCAGAGGCTTTTGAGAAAGCAGGGTATTTTAGAAAATACCGCCGAGGTAATTTCTGCAGTTCCTTTACTTCCAGAAGAAGAAAAAGGAATAAAGCTTTTTTTGAAAAAACGGTTTGGAAAGGACTTCTTCCTTAAAGTAAAAGTTTCTCCTGAAATTATTGGTGGATTAATTATTAAAGTAAAAGATTTAGTTATCGACCAAAGCCTTGTCGGTCGGTTAAGGGAACTGAAAAATGAAGAATAAAATTTTTGATATTAAAAAAATTAGCGAGGAGATAAAAAAAGAAATTGAGGCTATTGAGAAGAAAAAAGAAACTAAGTTTAAAAATATTGGCAGAATTATAAAAATTAGTGATGGAGTAGCTATTCTTTCGGGTTTGTCTGAGGTTGGCTATAACGAAATGTTGGCTTTTCCAGGAAATATTTTTGGGGTGGCTTTGAATTTAGAAGAGGATAAGGTGGGAGCAATTATTTTAGGTGATTACAAAAATCTTAAAGAAGGTGATGAGGCAGAAACTACTGGAAGAGTGCTTTCCGTTCCGGCGGGCGAAGAGCTAATTGGCCGAGTGGTAAATCCCCTAGGAGAACCTTTGGATGGAAAACCAAGGGTAAGAACCAAAACTTTTTATCCGGTTGAAAGAATTGCGCCGGGGGTAACGTTAAGGCAACCGGTAAACACTCCCCTACAAACAGGAATAAAAGCAATTGATAGTATGATTCCTATCGGCCGGGGGCAAAGAGAGCTAATTATTGGCGATCGGCAGACAGGAAAAACGGCTTTGGTTTTGGATACGATTATTAATCAAAAAGGAAAAAACATTGTTTGTATTTATGTAGCGATTGGCCAAAAAGCCTCAAGAGTAGCCCAGATAGTTGATATTTTAGAAAAATATGGGGCGATGGATTATACCATTGTAGTTTCGGCAACGGCAGCCGACCCGGTTTCTTTACAATATTTGGCACCTTATGCGGGTTGCGCGATGGGAGAATATTTTTTGGATAAAGGAAAAGATGCGGTTGTTTTTTATGATGATTTAACTAAACATGCTTGGGCTTATCGGCAAATTTCTTTAGTTTTAAGAAGGCCTTCGGGAAGAGAGGCTTATCCGGGAGATATTTTTTATTTACATTCTCGGCTTTTGGAAAGAGCGTGTAAGCTTGATGAAAAATATGGAGGAGGAAGCTTGACGGCGATCCCTATTGTAGAAACCCAGGCAGGAGATATTTCTGCTTATATTCCTACCAATGTTATTTCTATTACCGATGGCCAGATTTATTTGGAAACCGACCTTTTTAATGCTGGAATAAGACCGGCAATTAATGTTGGGTTATCGGTTTCCCGGGTTGGGGGAGCGGCTCAGACCAAGGCAATGAAGCAAGTTGCCGGAAAGTTGCGCTTGGATTTGGCCCAGTATCGGGAGTTGGCGGCTTTTGCCCAATTTTCTTCGGATTTAGACGAGGCAACTAAAGCTCAGATTGAAAGAGGGGCAAGAATGACAGAGATTTTAAAACAACCCCAGTTTTCTCCGATGTCTTTGGCAGAAGAGGTTTTAATTATTTTTGCTGGCACCCAGGGGTATTTAGACGATATTCCTTTGGGGAAAATAAAAGAATTTGAAGAAAAATTTCTTGAATATGTTCGAATTCATTATCGGAAGTTGATGGAAAAAATAGAGGAAGAAAAGGCTTTATCTTCCCAACTTGAGGAAGAAATTAAAAAGGTAGTAGAGAAATTTAAGGAGGGATTTTCCGAAGATGGCGAAAATAAGACAAATTAAAAGAAGAATTAAGGCGGCAAAAAATATTTCCCAAATCACTAGGGCAATGGAAATGGTAGCGGCTTCAAAAATGAAAAAAAGCCAAAAAACAGCCTTATCGGCAAAACCTTACGGCCAAAAAATTCAAGAATTAACAAATTTTTTTCTCTCCAAAATAAAAATAAAAGAAGAAAAATATCCTCTTTTACTAAAAAATGAGAAGGGAGAAAGAATTTTAGTTGTTTTAATCTCTACTAATAAAGGTTTGTGTGGGGGGCTAAATACGGTTTTGTTTAGGGCGGTTAACCAGTGGTTTCCTGATATCCAAAACACAGATTTTGTAACTTTTGGCTTAAAAGGAAGGAATTTTGTTTTAAGAAGTAAAAGGAATTTAATTGCTGATTTTTCTGGAGGAAAATTTCTGGAAAATATAGGGGCGTTGACTGATTTGATAGTTAGCGGCTATGCTAAAGAAAGAAAATATCGTCAGGTTTTTTTGGTCTACAATAACTTTGTTTCTGTTTTAAAACAGGAGCCGACTAAAGACTTGCTTTTACCAATAGGAGAAATTATTTTTGAGGAAGAGGTAAAAGAAATAGATTTTTTGATTGAGCCAAGCCTGGAGGAAGTTTTGAATAGTCTACTTCCCCACTATCTTGAGGTTTTAATAAGAAGGGCGATTATTGAGGCAGAAGCTTCAGAATACTCGGCAAGAATGATGGCGATGAAAGCGGCTACTGATAATGCCAGGGGGTTAATTGAGGACTTGACTCTTCAATATAATAAAGAAAGACAGCAGGTAATTACTTATGAAATTGCGGATATTATTACCGCTAAGGAGGCGATAGAATGAAGATAAATCAGGGAAAAATTGTTCAAATAATTGGGGTGGTGGTGGACGTGTATTTTCCCGAGGCTCCTCCTGCCCTACTTAATGCTTTGGAGGTAAAAAATGAAAAAAGTGGAGAAATCTTAACTTTGGAGGTTGTTTCTCATCTGGGGGAAAATAAAGTGCGAGCGATTGCCCTAGGGGCAACCGACGGGCTTAAAAGAGGGATGATAGTAAACGATTTGGGGAAACCAATTTCTGTACCAGTAGGAAAAGAGGTTTTAGGTCGGGTTTTAAACGTTTTGGGAAAGCCGATTGATGGAAAAGAACCACCAAAGGCTAAAGAACACTGGCCAATTCATCGACCGGCACCAGACTTATTACAGCAAGAAGTCAAGCAGGAAATTTTGGAAACCGGGTTAAAGGTAATTGATTTGATTGCCCCTTTTGTTAAGGGAGGAAAGGTGGCGGTTTTTGGCGGGGCGGGAGTGGGAAAGACAGTTTTAATTCAGGAGTTGATTAGGAATGTGGCCACGGTTCACGGGGGATACTCGGTTTTTTGCGGTGTAGGAGAGCGTTCAAGGGAGGGAAATGATTTGTGGCGGGAGATGAAAAATTCTGGCGTGATTGAAAAAACCGCTTTAGTTTTTGGTCAGATGAATGAGCCACCAGGTTCACGATTAAGAGTTGCTTTGTCGGGATTAACAATGGCAGAATATTTCCGTGATAAAGAGGGAAAAGACGTTTTGCTTTTTATTGATAATATTTTCCGCTTTGCCCAGGCAGGGTCGGAGGTTTCTGCTTTGTTGGGAAGAATTCCTTCAGCGGTTGGTTATCAGCCAACTTTGGCTTCGGAGATGGGAGAACTTCAAGAAAGAATTACTTCTACCAAAAAAGGTTCGATTACTTCTGTTCAGGCAGTTTATGTGCCGGCTGATGATTATACCGACCCGGCACCGGTGGCGACTTTTGCCCATTTGGATTCGGCAATTACTTTGGAGCGGTCAATTGCCGAACAAGGGATTTATCCAGCAGTGGACCCCCTAACTTCTACTTCAAGAATATTGACCCCGGAAGTGGTGGGAAAAGAACATTATGAAGTTGCCCGAGGGGTTCAGCGAGTTTTACAACGTTATAAAGATTTACAAGATATTATTGCCATTTTGGGAATGGAAGAATTATCAGAAGAGGATAAACTGACTGTCTCCCGGGCAAGAAAAATCCAGAAATTCCTTTCTCAACCAATGTTTGTCGCCGAGGCTTTTACTGCCAAAAAGGGAAAATATGTTCCTCTTAAAGAGACTATCAGAGGTTTTAAGGAGATTTTGGAGGGGAAACACGACGATAAACCAGAACAAGCCTTTTATATGGTAGGCACAATTGATGAGGTAAAATGAAAACTTTTTGGCTGGAGATTATTACTCCGGAAAAAATTGCTTTTAGCGGAGAAGTAGAAATGGTTTCTGTTCCTTCAGTTGAGGGAACATTGGGGATTTTAGCAGACCATGCTCCCTTGTTCGCGAAATTGACTGAGGGAGAATTGAAAATTTTAAAAGGAGGAAGGGAAGATTTTTTTAGCTTGGGGGCGGGTTTTTTGGAAGTTACTCCAAAAAAGGTGACAATTTTGGTAACTAAAGCCTTAAATGCAGATGAAATTGATGAGAAAAAACTTTTGGAAGCAAAAGCAGCCGCCGAAGAAGCTTTAAGGCAGAAACCAAAAGGAGAGGCGTTAATTTCTGCTCAGGCTCTTTTGCGAAGTACTTTAATTGATCTTAAAGTTAAAAGAAGAAGAAAGGGGGTGACTTATGAAACCAAAGGCTGAAGAAAAATTGGGAGTTTTGGTAGTTTGTGGAGATAGGCGCTTTTGGCGACTTCAACAGGAAGCTTTTGAAAAAGAAACAGGTTTAACTCCCCAGCAGTATTGGGTTCATTGCTTGGCTGGAGGAGCGCCAAAAGCTTTTGAAACTAATGATTTGGTTTTGGAAGAGCATGCGGTTCATTCAGGAGCAATAATAATGGGCTGGGGAGCTCATGGGACAAGGTGCGGGGGATATCCGGGGCTAGATGATGAGACCTTGAAACAGAAATTAGACGAGGCGGTAAAAAAGGCAAAAGAAAAATTTCCCCAGGCAATTCATTACCGGATTTGGTCAGAAGGAGAAATTCCCAATCAAAAAACAGAGATTAAAAAAGAAGTTTAAAAAGATGACAAACTTGCCAATTTTGTCTAAAAGAATTGGGGAAATGCAATTTTCTCCTATTAGGAAATTTGTTCCTTTGCTTGAAGAAGCAAAAAGGAAAGGAAAAGAGGTTTTTGAGCTCCATATTGGCCAACCAGATTTTAAAACTCCAGGAGAAATTTTAAGAGAAATTAGAAATATAAAAGAGGAGATTTTACCCTACACCAACTCTTGCGGAATTGAAGAGATAAGAAAAGCCTGGCAAAAATATTATAAAGATGTAGGATTAAGCTTTGATTACTCTCAGGTTGTTGTTACCAGCGGAGGAAGCGAGGCTATTTTATTTGCGATGGCAATTGCTTGTAGCCCCGGAGAAGAAATTATTGTTTTTGAGCCGTTTTATACTAATTATAATGGTTATGCTTCTTTGGCGGGGATAAAACTAAAGCCGATTAGAACTCTTGTTAAAGACGGATTCCATTTACCGGAAGAAGGAAAAATAGTAAAGAAAATTAGTAAAAAAACGCGGGCGATTTTAATTTGCAATCCTAATAATCCTACTGGCGCGGTTTACCGAAAAGAAGAGCTAGAAATGATTGGTAGAATTGCGAAAAGAAATAATCTTTTGATTTTGTCTGATGAAGCCTATCGAGAATTTGTTTATGATGGGAAAAAACACTATTCAATGGCAAGTTTTCCCCAGCTTGAAGAAAGAGTGATTTTGCTTGATAGTGTTTCTAAAAGATTTAATGCTTGCGGAGTAAGAATCGGTTGTTTGGCTTCTAAAAATGAAAAAATAATTGAAGGAGCGACAAAATTAGCTCAGGCGCGCTTGTCTTTGCCATTGGTGGAGCAATTAGCAATTATTCCCCTTTTGAAAAATTCTTTGAGATATGTTTCAAAAATTACCTTTGAATATGAAAAAAGAAGGGATATTGTTTTTGAAGGATTAAGAAAAATCCCTAAAGTTTTTTGTTTGAAACCGGAAGGCGCTTTTTATATTACCGTTAAATTACCAATTTCTGACTCAGACGATTTTGCCAGGTGGCTTTTAGAGGATTTTTCTTACAAGGGAAAAACGGTAATGGTTGCTCCGGCTTCGGGGTTTTATGCTAGTAGGGGATTAGGGAGAAATGAGGTGAGAGTGGCGTTTGTTTTGGAGGAAGAAAAGTTGAAGGAGGCAATGGAAGTTTTTAGAATTGCTTTAGGAAAATATCTTTCCCAAAAGAGAAAAAAGATTAAACTGTAATTATGCCGGTTTCAACAAAAATTCGCTGTCCAAAATGTGGAGAATATTTTGAAGTAGGAGAGGTTTTGCTTGCCCAAATCAGGGAGGAAGTTTTAGTTGAGGAAAGAAAAAAGCAAGTGGAGGAAATTGCCAAGATAAGAGAAGAAGTGAAAAAACAGGCAGAAGAGAAACTAAAAGGAGATTATGAGGTTTTGATTAAGCAGTTGAGGCAAGAGGCAGAAGAGGAACGCCAGCGGAATAAGAAGCTTTTGGCACAATTGGAGGAATTAAGCGAGCAAATTCGAGAATTGAGAAGAAAAGCAGAGGAAAAAGAACTGGAAATGAAAAAAAAACTAGCGGAGGAGGAGGAAAAAATAAGGGAAGAGGTGAGAAAAAAGGTTTTGGAAGAGCATGATTTGAAAGATAAGGAAAAAGACGAAAAACTAAAAGCAGCCTTGCGTCAGGTTGAAGAATTAAAGGCAAAAATCCAGCAAGGCTCCCAGCAACTTCAAGGAGAAGTTTTGGAATTGGAGCTGGAAGAAATTTTGCGCCGGGAATTTCCTACGGATGAAATTGAGGAGGTAAAAAAGGGCCAGCGAGGGGCGGATGTTTCCCAACGGGTTTTGGATAAAAAGGGCCGATTTTGCGGAACAATTTTGTGGGAATCAAAAAATGCGGTTTGGTCTGAAGACTGGATTGGGAAGCTTAAAGATGACCAGCGGGCAGCAAAAGCAGAATTGTCTGTTTTGGTGGTGGCTCAGCCGCCAGAGTGGTTGAATTCTTTTAAATATAAAGAGGGGGTTTGGGTGACGACGAGAAAAATGGTTGTTCCTTTAGCTTGGGCGCTGCGTTTTGATTTGGTAAGACTAACAGCAGAGAGGTTGGCAAATACTGGTCGGGAGAAAAAATCGGAAATTTTGTATAACTATATTAACAGTCAAGAATTTCGCGGTCGGGTGGAGGCAATAATTGAAAGTTTTGTTGAACTTCAAGAGGAAATGGAAAAAGAGCGGCGTTGGTTTCAGACAAAATGGGCGCGGGAGGAAAAGCAACTAAGAAAAATTATTGACCATTGGCAGGGAATGTATGGAGATTTACAGGGAATTGTGGGAAAATCTTTACCAGAGATGGGAAGCTTGCGCTTGGGATCGGGATTGGGGGAGGAGAAATAAAAAAGTTAATTAGTTAATTAGAGATTAGTTAATTAGGAGAAAGTGGAGAAGAAAAGTTTTAAAGGAGAAATAAAAGGGAGGATTTTAGAGGTGAGGTTTGCC
>Ga0068707_1003397_pt1 | contig 11122 bp, 8 predicted proteins | sample YNPNPMetaG_FD_66600 | JGI IMG/M metagenome (GOLD analysis project Ga0068707, IMG submission 66600) | Anoxygenic and chlorotrophic microbial mat microbial communities from Yellowstone National Park, USA - YNP NP MetaG | ecosystem: Environmental > Aquatic > Thermal springs > Hot (42-90C) >... | reverse complement strand
TTACAAGAAGGTCATGAGTCAGGCTCTGGATTGGGCTGTGCGCATGGCCAGAGCGGATGTTGGCCTGATAGCGCTGATTCACGAGGAGGATGGGGTCCCGCAGGGGTTGCAGATCCTGGCCTATCAGGGGTATCCAGAGTCGGCTATGGCGGAATACGTCGAGCGCCTCTGGCCTTTGGAGCAGGGCATTTTTGGCCGCACCGCCCGTCTAGGGGAAATCTCCCTGGTCCCCGATGTCAGCGTAGATCCGGATTATCTCCCGCTGATGCCGGACATGCGCGCGCTTTTGGCCGTCCCGATTCGTTTTGAAAATCGTGTTATTGGCCTGATCGGGTTGGAAAAAACCGACCCGGCCGGCTTTACCCAGGAATCGGTGGAGTTTGTCAGCCGTCTTTCGGATCGCGCTTCGATTGCCATTCAGAACGCCCGCCTGTTCCAGCAAATCCAGGCCGCCAATCAGGCCAAAACGGAATTCATTTCCTTTGTCTCGCACGAGCTGAAACAGCCCATGACTTCGATGAAGGGCTATACGGACCTGTTGATGAAGGGGATCGCCGGACCGCTCAACGAGCAGCAGATGCAGTTCCTCAAGGTGATCCGCTCCAACGTCGGGCGCATGGATGAGATGGTCTCGGAGCTGCTGGACATCTCGCGCATCGAGTCCGGGCGCTTAAAACTCAATTTGATGAGCGTAGATCCTTCCGAGATTACCCGGGAAGTGGCCGACAGCTTCCGGCCCGTGGTCAGCAACAAGAACCAGCGCCTGGAGCTGGATTTAGAGCCAGGCGTGCCTCCGGTACGTGCCGATCGGGGCCGTCTGGTGCAGATCATCAGCAATCTGGTGAGCAACGCCAACAAGTACACCCCTGAAGGTGGCAGCATCACCATTCGCTTGCGGCGTCTGGAGGCCAACGGTCAGACCTATGCCCTGTGGGAAGTTCAGGATACCGGCATCGGCATGACCCCGGAGGAGCAGGCCAAACTCTTCACCAAGTATTTCCGTTCCGCGAATCCTGCCGTGCGCAGTGTGCCTGGTACAGGGTTAGGGTTGGTGATTACGCGTAGCATCATCGAAATGCACGGCGGAAGCTTAAGCGTTAAGAGCGAGCCGAATCAGGGTAGTACTTTTAGCTTTACTATTCCCCTGGACCAACCTGCTTCCGGGCCTGAAGAAGTGAGGTGATAGCGATGGGTAAGGCGCGCATTCTGGTTGTAGAGGATAATGACGACGTCCGCACCATGTACGGCATGTTGTTGCGCAGTTGGGGATATGAGATCTACGAAGCTCCCAACGGTACTGAGGGCCTGGAAAAAGCCCGCACCCTGCGCCCTGATCTTATCATCCTGGATGTGATGATGCCGGACATTGACGGGTATGAGGTCTGTCAGCGCCTGCGGGCCGATCCGGAGTTTCATACCATCCCCATCATTTTCGTCACAGCCCTGGGCGGTATTGACGACCGGGTGAAGGCTTACACGACTGGCGCGGATGACTTCATCACCAAAGGGCAGATCAGCCGCAAGGAACTGGACGTGCGCATTCAGGCCGCGCTGGCGCGCAATCAACGCATTCAGCAAAGCGTCAAGAGCGTGGAAACCGGCGAAGCGCCGCAGCCGCCGCGGGGCGTTATCACCGCCCTGGCCTCGCTGCGCGGAGGCGTGGGGGTAAGTTCAATCGCCATCAATCTGGCCGCGATGGCGGCCCGGCAAAGCGAACGGCCGGTCGTGTTGGTGGATATGGCCTTTCCGATCGGCAGCCTGGGACTGTGGAGCGGTTTCTCTGGAGCGCGCCACATCATCGAGCTGCTCAATCAGAATGTCGCTGATTTGAACATCACGCTCATCAATCACTATTCCGTCCAACACGTGCGGGGCTTCTTCATCATTCCGGGGCCTTCCAGCCTGGTGAGCCTGCAGCAGATTCATCCGCTGACGGTCCAACGCTTTATCAGCCTGTTGCGGGAAAACGGTTACTACGTTATTCTGGACCTGGGACGGGCTACGCTCCCCATGCTCTGGGGTATACCGAAATGGTGCGACTGGAACATCGTAGTGACGGATGATGACCCGACCTCTCGTCACATGGCGGGGCTACACCTCAAGGCCCTGGCCGATCAGGGCGTGGATCAGCGCTCTTTGCTGCTGATTTACAACGACCGCAATCGCAGAAACGCCAATACCGGCATTGGCTTACCCCGTCCTCCGGATGCCGTTATCCCCTATCAGCCCGATATCAGCAACTTGCCGGAGGAAAATCCTGCAGCTACCCTGTGGGATATCGTGCAGCAAAGTCAAATTCAAGAGGAAGTATCTTTGCGGAAACACCGCATATAGTTTTTAACATTTCATAACAGGAGGATACCTTATGAAGCTGGATGCACAGGCCCGTTATACTCAAACCCATGAGTGGGCGCGCCGCGCAGGCGATGAGGTGGTGATTGGGATCACCGATTACGCGCAAAGCACCCTTTCTGACATTGTGTATGTGGATCTGCCCGATGTTGGAGATACCCTGACTGCCGGCGAAAGCCTGGGGGTAGTGGAATCCGTCAAGGCGGCGGCTGATGTGCTGGCTCCGGTGAGCGGGGAAGTGGTGGCTATCAACGACGCCCTGGCCGATGCCCCGGAAACCTTGAATCACGACCCCTTTGGCGCTGGCTGGATGGTGCGCGTACGGCCCGCCGATTGGGCTGAGTTTGAGGCCCTGATGGATGCCGACGCCTACGCCGCCCTGGTGGCCTCGCTCGAGCACTAGGAGGCGCTGCTCCGCTGTGATTTCGCCCCCGTCTGCACCTCATCGGGGGCGAATTTATATCGCTGGGCCGTTGGGCCCGGCATCATTCTTGAAAGAAAGGAGTTGGCATGAACTACATTCCGCACACGGATGAAGAACGTCGCGCTATGCTTGAAGCGATTGGCCTGCCCGACCTGGCGGCGTTGTTCACCGACGTTCCAGAGGCTTATCGCTTCCCTGGCCTGACCCTGCCGCCGGCCGCTTCTGAGCTGGAGGTTATGCAGTCCTTACAGGAAATGTCCGCTTTGAACCTGGACCTGACGCGCACCCCGACTTTCCTGGGCGCGGGCGCGTATCGGCATTGGATACCCGCTACCGTGGACTTTGTCATCAGTCGGAGCGAGTTCTACACCGCTTACACTCCCTATCAACCCGAAATCAGCCAGGGCACGTTGCAGGCGATTTTCGAGTACCAGAGCCTGATCTGCGATCTGACGGGCATGGAGGTGGCGAACGCCAGTCACTATGATGGGGCTACGGCGGTGGCCGAGGCGGCCATTCAGGCCCTGAATGTCTTCCGCTACAAGCGCACCAAAATCGTCGTGGCGCCCACCGTCAACCCCCAGTATCGGCAGGTGTTGCGCACCTACCTGCAGGGGCAGCCGGTGGAGATCGTGGGCGACGAGGTGCTGTGTTGTCCGACGGATCTGTTGGCACAGGCGGACGAAAACACCGCCTGCTTCATCGTGCAATCTCCCAATTTCCTGGGGCAGATTGAGGACCTGGGGCAACTCAAGGAGACGTTGGTCGAACGCACGCGGGACGCGCGGGGCAAGAGCGCGCTGCTCGTTGTCGTTGCCAATCCGCTCAGCCTGGGCCTGCTCAAGCCGCCTGCCGCCTATGGGGCGGACATCGTGTTGGGCGAGGCGCAGCCCCTGGGTATTCCACTTTCGCTGGGTGGCCCTTACCTGGGCTTTTACGCCAGCAAGATGGAGTACGTGCGGCAGATGGCCGGCCGCATCGTGGGCGAGACGGTGGATGTGGAAGGCAAGCGCGGCTTTGTCATGACCCTCACCCCGCGTGAACAGCACATCAGCCGGGCGCGCGCCTCGTCGAATATTTGCTCGAACCAGGGCTTGATGGCGCTGGCCGCTACGGTCTATCTGGCCACCCTGGGCCGTCAGGGCCTGCGCCAGGTCGCCGAACTGAACTATCACAAAGCCCATTACGCCGCCAGCCTGATCGAGCAGATTGAGGGCTATCAGGTGGAGCGCAGCAAGCCCTTCTTCAACGAATTTGTAGTCACCTGTCCCGCTCCGGTGGCCGATATTAATGAGTATCTGCTGCACGAATGGGGCATCATCGGGGGCTACGATCTCAGCCGGGATTACCCGGAGCTGGGCCAGGCCATGCTCGTCGCCGTGACCGAGATGAACAGCGCTGAAGAAATCGAGGCTCTGGCGCGCGCGTTGCGCGAATACGACCCGAATTGGGATGCCGAATGGTATGAGCAAGATGTGGAGGAGGAGCAGCATGAGTGAACCGCTGTTGTACGAACTTTCCCGACCTGGACGCCCCGGACCGGCCCTGCCGCGCCTGGATGTGCCAGCGAGCGAGCTGCCGGCGGACCTGGTGCGTGAAGAATTGCCTCTGCCGGAGCTGAGCGAGGTAGATGTAGTGCGGCATTTTGTGCGCCTTTCGCAGTTGAATTATGCGGTGGATAAGGGCATGTACCCGCTGGGTTCCTGCACCATGAAATACAATCCCAAGGTGAATGAAGTGGCGGCTCGCCTGCCGGGCTTTGCCCAGCTTCATCCCCTGCAGCCTGAAGAGACGATTCAAGGTGCGCTGCTCCTCATGTATGAGCTGCAGGAAATGCTCAAGGAGATCGGTGGCTTTGCTGGCGTCTCTTTACAACCCGCCGCCGGTGCGCACGGCGAACTGACCGGCGTGCTGATGATGCGCCGCTATCACCTGGATCGGGGGGAGACGCAACGGGATACCATGCTGATTCCCGATTCGGCGCACGGCACCAACCCGGCGACCAGCTCCATGGCCGGGTTGAAGGTGATCGAAATCCCCTCCGATGCGCGCGGCAACGTGGATTTGGATGAGTTGCGTAAGCACTGCAACGAGCGGGTCGTCGGCCTGATGCTCACCAATCCCAATACCCTGGGGATGTTCGACGAGCATCTGCTGGAAGTCATCGAGCTGGTTCACGGCTGTGGGGGCCTGATGTACGGCGACGGGGCGAACATGAATGCTCTGGTAGGCGTCATGCGCCCCGGCGATGCCGGTTTTGACGTGCTGCACTACAATCTGCATAAGACTTTCAGCACGCCGCATGGCGGCGGCGGCCCTGGTAGCGGTCCCGTAGCCGTGTCGGAGAAACTGGTGGATTACCTCCCCGGTCCCATTGTCGCCATGGAAGAGCCGGAGGACCCGGCGCTGGACGTGCCCTACTTCTACTGGAAAATGCCGCCCAAGACCATCGGGCGCATGAAGAGTTTCTGGGGCCATTTCGGCGTGATGGTGCGGGCCTACACCTACATCCGCATGTTAGGGGCCGAGGGCCTGCGCGCGGTGGCTGAGCACGCTGTCCTCAACGCCAACTACATGCGGGTCCGCCTGCAGGACGTGTATCCCATCCCTTACAACCGGCTGTGCAAGCACGAGTTTGTGGCCGAGGGCAAATTCCCCAACGTCCGCGCGCTCGACATTGCCAAGCGTCTGATTGACTACGGCGTCCATCCCCCGACCAACTACTTCCCGCTCATCGTTCACGAAGCGCTGATGATCGAGCCGACCGAAACGGAAAGCAAAGAGACGCTTGATCAGTACATCGAGATTCTGCGCAAAATTGCGGAAGAGGCGCAGACACAGCCGGAGCTGTTGCACGAAGCCCCGCACAACACGCCCGTGCGTCGGCTGGATGAGGTGCGCGCCGCGCGTCAGCTCATTCTGCGCTATCAGCACTGAGGCCCTGAGGAAAACAAAAACCGCCGCTCTTTTTAGAGCGGCGGTTTTTTTTGTACCCAGGAGCTAATCTCCGCCCAGATAGGCTTCGCGGACCTGCGGGTTTTCGATCAGCTCTTTGGCCGGACCCTCAAGCTGAATCACCCCGGTTTCCATCACGTAAGCGCGGTGCGCGATCGAAAGCGCCATCAGCGCGTTCTGTTCTACCAGGAGCACCGTCACGCCCTGTTGATTGATGGATTGGATGATGTTGAAGATTTCCTCCACCAACACGGGCGCCAATCCCATGGACGGTTCATCCATCAGCAGGACGCGCGGCCTGGCCATGAGCGCGCGGGCCACGGCCAGCATCTGCTGCTCACCGCCGGATAACGTTCCGCCTGTCTGTTCCAGACGCTCCTTCAGGCGCGGAAAGAGGCTGAAGACGTATTCCATGCTTTCGGCAATTTCGCGCTTATCGCGACGGGTATAGGCCCCCATCTCCAGATTCTCCCGCACCGTCAGGGGCGCGAAGATGCGCCGGCCTTCGGGAACGTGGATAATGCCCAGCCGCACAATAGCATCAGCATCCAGCCGGCTGATGGGTTTCCCCTCAAAGTAGATTTCGCCCTGCTCTGGCCGCAGCAGGCCCGAAATCGTGCGCAGGGTGGTAGATTTGCCGGCCCCATTCGCCCCGATCAGGGTGACGATTTCTCCCGGATGGACTTTGAAAGAAATCCCGTGCAAGGCGCGGATGGCGCCATAAGAGACATGTAAATCTTTGACTTCCAGGATAGCCATCATCCGCCTCCTACTTTAACAAGGCCGACTGCCGGCCCAGATAGGCTTCGATTACTTTCGGGTCATTGCGCACTTCTTCCGGCAGGCCACGGGAGATGATTTGGCCAAAGTCCATCACCGTCAGCCATTCGCAGATGTTCATCACCAGCCGCATCCGGTGCTCGACCAGCAGGATGGTCAGGTTGAAACGCTCGCGGATGAAGTGGATCAACTCCATCAGCTCGTCAATTTCCTGCGGGTTCATACCGGCGGCCGGCTCGTCCAGAATCAGCAGTTGGGGACGGGTGGCCAGGGCGCGGGCAATTTCCAGCCGGCGCTGTAACCCATAGGGCAGGCTGCCCGCCCGGTCGTTCTGGCGTTCCAGTAACCCGAAAATATCCAGGTACTCCTGCGCCAGCGCGGTGACCTCATCCTCACGTTTGTGGTAATAAGGCCCGTGCCAGAGGGCGTGGGGGATGCCATAGCCGACATGGGGATGGTAAGCGATGCGCACGTTATCCAGCACTGTCAGGTTGGAAAACAGGCGAATGTTCTGGAAGGTGCGCGCAATGCCCATCTGGATAATCTCATGCGAGGGCAGCCCTACCAGCTCCACCCCGCGATATTTGATGCTGCCCTCGCTGGCATGGTAAACGCCGGTGATCAGGTTGAACACGGTCGTTTTGCCGGCGCCGTTGGGGCCAATGAGGCCGACCAGTTCCCCTTGCTTCAATTGCATCGAGAAATTGTAGACGGCGCGCAGGTTGCCGAAGAAGTGCGTCAGGTCGGTGATTTCCAGGATGACCGGGCGCGCTTCGACTTCCGGTGACATGGTTGGACGTGGCAGGATGGTCATGCTACCTCCTCGGATTGACCCTCAAGGGAACTTTTCCGGGCGGGGATAGGGGGCAACAACCGGCGCAGGAAAGGCACCTCGTAGCTGCCGAACAGGCCCTCTGGACGCAGGAGCATCATCAGGAGCAGCATGAGAGGGTACACCACGAAACGCCAGGTCTCAAAGCCCGGGGGAAGGATCAGGCGCAACAGCCCTTCCAGCACAAAAATCCACAAAAAGCCTGTGAAGATGGTGCCGGTCATGCTCCCCAAACCGCCAAAGACCACGATGATGAGGGGGTTGAAGGATTGGATGAAGTTGAAGGTGTTGGGGTGCAGAAAGGCCACATCGTGGGCGCGGATGCCGCCCGCCAGACCGGCGAAGACGCTCCCCAATACAAAGGCCATAATTTTGGCCGAGGCCACGTCAATACCAACCAGAGTTGCGGCGCGCTCATCCTCGCGTACGGATACAATGGCGCGTCCGTAACTGGAGTGCAGAAGGTTGCGCATGATGACTATGACCGCCATAAGTGTGATGAAAACCCAGGTCCAGGTGGTCCAGGCCGGGATGCCGACCATGCCGCGCGCGCCCTTCATCTCCGGGAAAGGCAGCAGGGTATCGGTGTTATCCAGAAGGACCTTGACGATGATGGTAAAACCCAGGGTAGCGATACCGAAGTAGTCCGATCCCAGCTCCAGGACCGGGATGCCGAAGAGGTAGCTGGTAATGCCGGCGATCGTCGCACCGCCCAACAAGGCCATCAAGAAGACGATCTGCCGCCCCACAGCGCCGGGGTAGGGGCCGCCGAGTAGCTGCATCAAGGTTGGTCCCAAGGCGGGCGCGAGGAATTTCACAGCAATGAAGTAGCCGGCAAAGGTGGCCACCAGGTACGCCATGAACTTGGTTAGCGGCAGAAGCCCATAGAAACGCTTAAGGAAAGCTCCGATGCCCATAAAAAAGAGCAAGACCAGGAGCGAGCCTAGAAAGCCGACGACGACACCGGAGGCATCGCTGTTCACCCAGCGGTAAGTGATGTCCGCCGCAGCATAAGCGCCGATCGCGTAGAAACCGTACTGTCCCAGGGAAAATTGCCCATTGAAGCCGTAAATGAGGTTTAACCCCAGGCTCACCATGGTGATGGCTGCGCCCCAGAACAGAATGCCGCGCCAGAAATCGTTCAGGAGGCCTGCTGACAGCAGGACCTGGACAATGATGTAAATCGCCAGCGCCACGAGCGTGAAGTAGAGATTGGGTTTGCGAATGCGTTTGAATACCTTCAGAATAGCCATATTCCGTCTCCTCACCCTAGACTTTTTCGCCCGGCGGTTCGCCGAAGATACCCTGCGGCCAGACCAGCAACACCAGGATCAGCAGGGAGAAGGAAACCGCATCGCGCATGGGGGTTGAGATGTAGCCAGCGCTGAGCACTTCAGCCTGGCCCATGATGAGCGCGCCCAAAAAAGCGCCGGGGATGCTGCCAATCCCGCCGATGACCGCGGCTACAAACGCCTTCAGGCCTGGAATGATGCCCATCAGGTAGTAGACCTGCTTGAAGGCCGTGGCGTACAAAACCCCCGCTGCTCCAGCCAGGCCACCGCCCAGGGCAAAGGTGGCGGTGATGACCGAGTCCACATTGATCCCCATCAGGCGGGAAGCGGGCTTGTCGTAAGCGGCGGCGCGCATCGCTTTCCCCAGCCGGGTCTGACGGACGATGTAATGCAGGACGACCTGCAGGACAATCGAACTGCCCATGATCACCAGCATGATGTTGGAGGCGGTAAGGTCCCAGAGCTTACCGTTCATTTCCACGTGCAAATTGGTCAGAGTGAGCACAGCGGCCATGAAACCACCGAAAAGCAGGCCAAAACGCACCAGTGGGTGATCCTTCCAGGCCTGCGCTGTAAGGTTCCCCTTTCGGCTCAATGCGATGAGCACAGCTTGGGCGAGCAGAGCCGCACCAAACAGCCCCCACATTCCCCCCAGAGCCAGGTTCGAAATGGTGCCGGCGCGGTAGACCACAATGTCGAATGATCGTGGATAAGTGATGTAGTTGTTGGTGAACACAAAAGGCAGGGCACCAAAATACTCCAAGAAAAATGAGACGCCAATAGCAGTAATCAGCGCGGCAATTCGGGGGCGGCTGCGCAAAGGACGATAGGCAAAACGTTCGATGGTGACGGCCAGAAACCCGCTGGTCACCATGGATACCAGGATCACCGTGACCACTCCGATCAAGGTCCCCAAGGTTTCGGGTATCCCCGGCCATATCCGAAGCGGCCAACGGTGCAGGTCCAGAATGGAGATGGTATATAGGCTGGTAAAGGCCCCAACCATGAACACATCCCCATGGGCGAAGTTAATGAGCCTGACAATCCCGTAGACCATGGTGTAGCCCAGGGCGATCAGGGCGTAAATAAAGCCCAACTGCAAACCGTTGAGCACCTGTTGCAGGAAAACAGCGGGGCTGGCAATGAACCCCTTGATGAGAATGTACAGGACGAAAAGAGCGAATAAAGCGAACAGGCCCTGAGCCAACCGGTTGAGCCAGCGTGCGTTGCTCCGACTTAGAATCGCTTCTTCGCGCGTTTTTGGTTTTTTTAAAGAAGATAATGCCGCTGTCATGGTGCCTCCCCTCAAAAATATGTGGCCGGAGGGACGCGCCCTCCGGCCACGCCTTTCATCTTTACGGCGCTACGGTTTCGATGTATTTATCGCCCTGTTCGGTGACCTGCAGAATCACCGCCGCCTTGATCGGGTTGTGATACTGATCGTAGGTGATCTGACCCGACACGCCGGAGAAGGTGCCAGAAGCCATCGCCTCCGCCACTTTAGCGGGATCGAAGCTACCGGCCTTCTCCATGGCCTGCAGCAGTACCTGCGCCGCATCGTAAGCCAGGGTAGCCAGAGCATCCGGCTCGCTGCCGTACTTGGCCTTGTACTTCTCCACCCAGCTCTTCACCTCTGGACGCGGATCTTCGGAGGAGTAGTGGTTGGTGTAGTACCCGCCAGCCATCACCTTGCGGTCGAGGTCGGAGGAATCCCAACCATCGCCGCCCAGGAAGGGAGCAGTAATGCCCTTTTCGCGCGCCTGCGCCCCAATCATGCTGACTTTGTTGTAGTAGTCCGGCAGGTAGAGCACGTCCGGATTCGCTTCCTTGACCTTGGTCAGAATCGCGGAGAAGTCCTGGTCATCGCCGGTGTAGGTCTCCCAGACCACAATCTTACCGCCGCCCGCCTCGAAGGCATCGCGGAAGAACTCGGCCAGACCGCGGACGTAGTCATTACCCTGGTCGAGCAGGACCGCAGCAGTCTTGGCCTTCAGGGTGTTCAGCGCGAACTTGGCCGCTACCGTGCCCTGGAATGGGTCAATGAAGCAGGCGCGGAAAATGGTGGGCTTGGTCACGCCATTCTTATCCACGGTCACGCTGGGGTTGGTCGAGGTGGGGCTGATCTGGAGCACGCCCTTGCTCACCGCAATCTCGGAGATGGGGATGGAAGCCTTGGAGCAGACTTCGCCGATGATGAACTTCACGCCATCTTGATTGATGACCTTGTTGGCTGCGCTCACCGCCGGTTCGGCTTCGCACTGGCTGTCTTCCACAACGGCCTCAATCTTCACGCCGTTGACACCACCCTTGGCGTTCCACTCCTCAATGGCCAGCATAGCCCCATCGCGGGTCGAGGCTCCGAAAGTGGCGGTCGCACCGCTCAGTGGCGCCAGAATGGCAACTTTAATCGAGGAAGGCTTGCCGCCACCGCAGCCTGTCATGACCAGCAGGGCGACAATCACGGGGATAATCCACAAAGCTTTAGCA
>Ga0068707_1003394_pt1 | contig 11123 bp, 11 predicted proteins | sample YNPNPMetaG_FD_66600 | JGI IMG/M metagenome (GOLD analysis project Ga0068707, IMG submission 66600) | Anoxygenic and chlorotrophic microbial mat microbial communities from Yellowstone National Park, USA - YNP NP MetaG | ecosystem: Environmental > Aquatic > Thermal springs > Hot (42-90C) >... | reverse complement strand
GGGCAGAGGCCGAGCTTGAACAAATGAAGGCGAAGCTGTATCAGGCTGAGCGGGACTGGTCTCGAGCCCAGAAGCTTGGTCCTTCCGAGGCCCTCTCGCAGGCGGCCTATGATGCATACAAGTCAGCCTACGAGACGGCTGTAGCCAATGTGGCGGTAGGCAAGGCCGCGGTCTTGCAGGCCAAGGCGAGTCTGGCCCAGGCCGAGGCTGCCTACGCGCGAGCCCGGCAAAACATCGGCTATTGCACCATCAAGTCGCCTGTCAAAGGCGTAGTCATCGACCGCCGGGTGAACATTGGACAGACGGTAGTGGCGAGCCTCAATGCCCCCAGTCTTTTCCTCCTGGCCAAGGATCTCAGGCGCATGCAGGTGTGGGTCGCTGTCAACGAGGCGGACATCGGCAAGATCCGGCCGGGTCAGCCGGTCAGCTTCACAGTGGACGCGTTTCCGGGTGAGGTCTTTAGGGGCCAGGTGAGAAAGGTCAGGCTCAATGCCTCTATGACCCAGAACGTGGTGGCATACACCGTGGAGGTGGTGACGGACAACTCCGATGGGCGGCTGCTGCCGTACCTCACAGCCAACGTCAAATTCGAGCTGGAGCGCCGAACAGACGTCCTCATGGTGCCCAACAGCGCGCTGCGCTGGCATCCGGCTCCACATCAGGTGGAGCCGAATTTTCGCAGTGCGTTCCTGGAGGAAATGAGCCCCGCGCCCAAAGGCGACGACAGGAAACGGCCATGGGCGGGCACCGCGGCCGGGAGTCCGGCACAGGCTGTCCTTTGGGTGCCAAAGGGAAGTTTCGTCCGTCCCGTCCCGGTCAAGGTGGGATTGAGCGACAATGTCATGACCGAAGTGGAGGGTGAAGGACTCAGCGAGGGGACGGAAGTGGTCGTAGGGACGCAGGATCAGCCCTCCCCGACCGGAGCCTCCACCAATCCATTTGTGCCCAAGCCTCCCGGGAGGGGAGCAGGCCCTCCTCCCCCGCCGAGTTGACGGGCTTTCGCCCCAGGGGGACGAGGCATCATGAAGTTCATTGAGCTCAGAGAAGTCTGTAAGACCTACAAATCGGGCCAAGTTTCCGTGCCCGTGCTCAAGGGTGTTTCCCTGACGGTTGATAGGGGGGAATTCGTGGCCCTCATGGGCGCGTCAGGATCGGGAAAGTCCACCTTGATGAACATCCTCGGTTGCTTGGACAGACCCAGCTCGGGAAGTTACTGGCTCGACGGGCAGGACGTATCGGGTCTTTCGCCGGACCAGCGCGCGCGTCTTCGAAATCGCATGGTGGGCTTCATCTTCCAGAGTTTCAACCTCCTTCCGCGGACGAGCGCCTTGGAAAACGTGGCCATGCCCCTCTCGTATGCTGTACCTCAGCCCTCGGAGAAAGAGGCCCGGAGGAGGGCCGCGGAGATGCTTTGCCGCGTGGGACTCGGACACAGACTGGATCATGAACCCTCAAGGCTGTCGGGAGGCGAGCAACAGCGGGTCGCCATCGCCAGGGCCCTTGTGGGCCGGCCCTCTGTCCTCCTGGCAGACGAACCTACAGGCAACCTGGACTCCCGGATCAGCGACGGGATCCTCCGTACGTTCAGGAAACTCAACGAAGAGGACGGCATCACCGTGATCCTAGTGACCCACGACGCCCAAGTGGCGTCGTACGCCATGCGCACGGTCCGTATCCACGACGGGATCATACTGGATGGCGGCCTCGCGAATGAACCCCTCACCCTGGGGGGCGAGGTGAACGGGTGAAGGGCTACAAGCTGCTTCGCACGGCCCTCAAGGGCCTCAGGCGGAATCCCATGCGCGCCACCCTCACGACGCTGGGGATCGTCATTGGGGTGGCGGCCGTGATCGCCATGATGGAGATAGGGGCAGGCTCGTCAGCCGCCATCCGCAAGAGCATCTCCAGCATGGGTGCGAATGTGTTGCTCGTCTTGCCTGGGACGGCCGCCAGCGGCGGGGTTAGCTTCGGCGCGGGGAGCGTCATTACCCTTACGCCAGAGGACAGCGAGGCGATCCTCAGGGAATGCCCTGCGGTCCGCAGTGCGGCCCCGGTGGTCCGCGCCAGGACGCAGGTGATCTACGGGAGCAAGAACTGGGTGCCCTTTTCCATGTACGGCACGACCCCTGCTTTTCTGGAAGTGAGAGACTGGACCACGCTGGCCGAGGGGGAGCCGTTCACCGAGCGGGATGTGCTCAATGCCAACAAGGTGTGCCTGTTGGGGCAGACCTTGGTGCGCGAACTGTTCCAAGGTCAGTCGCCAATAGGCAAGGAGGTCCGGGTCAAGAACGTTTCCTTTCGTGTCGTAGGCGTGTTGAGCCCCAAAGGGGCCAACATGATGGGCATGGACCAGGATGACATCCTGCTCGCCCCATGGACCACCATGAAGTACCGCGTCACCGGGTCGACACTGTCCAATGCCAATCAGAGTCTGAGCAGCGGGAGCAGTGGTTCCTCCAACGGTCTGAGCAACCTCTATCCGGCGGGTCAGCCGAGCCTCTATCCGGAGCGCTCGGAGGTCCAGGATGCGGACAATCCCATGCCGGTGCGGTTCGCCAACATCGACCAGATCATGGTTTCGGCCACGAGCGCCAGCGAGATCCGGAGAGCCATCCAGGAAATCACCACCTTGCTACGCGCCAGACACCGGATCCGCGACGACGAGCCGAACGACTTCACCGTGCGCGACATGACCGAGATGACCAACACCCTGTCCTCCACAACCAGGTTGATGACGAATCTGCTGCTCTTCGTGGCCATGATCTCCCTTCTGGTGGGAGGGGTCGGGATCATGAACATCATGCTGGTTTCGGTCACCGAGAGGACCCGCGAGATCGGTCTGCGCATGGCCGTGGGCGCCCGCCCGAAGGACATACTGCGGCAGTTCCTCGTGGAGTCCGTGCTCCTGTGTCTCGGGGGAGGGGCCATGGGCATACTTGTCGGCCACGGGGGCTCCCGTCTCGTTTGGATATTGCTCCGCTGGCCCGTGGAGGCATCCCCGGCGGCCGTCCTCGCAGCGGTGCTTGTCTCGGCGAGCGTGGGCACAGCCTTTGGCTTTTACCCGGCCTGGAAGGCGTCCCGGCTTGACCCCATCGACGCCCTTCGGTACGAGTGAGGGCAGGCGGACATCGGGAGATCCCGTATGGCACTATCAGAGGTTCTGTATTTTCCGCAGGGGTTCAAACGGGGTATGGCCTCGATGGCGTGTTGGGCCCTGGTGGCATTGGCCGGTTGCACTGTAGGCCCGGATTTCCGGAGACCTCATGTGGAGGTCCCTACCGCATGGAAGGGGGTCGGAACCTCGGCCTCCGCCCTCCCCGTGACCGCCGAGGAAAGGGAGTTGGCCCGATGGTGGACCCTGTTCCGGGACCGGACGTTGAACCTTCTTGTGGAGAGGGCGGTGGAATCAAACCTGGACCTGAAGCTGGCCGAGGCCCGTATCCGTGAGGCCCGGGCCGCGAAGGGCACGGCGTCTTCCAGCTTGGGTCCGACAGCGAGCGGAGGTGGATCCTTCCGGCGCAGCCGCTCCTCTGCGAGCACCCCTGGGGGTGACGCGGTGACGGGGTTCCAGGGGGGCAAGGCAAAGGAAGTGGTCACTGATCAATACGAGATCGGATTCGATGCCGGGTGGGAAATGGACGTCTTGGGTGGTGTCCGACGGGGCCTGGAGGCCGCACAGGCCGATCTGGAGGCCACCGTGGAGGGGCGCCGGGACGTGCTTGTCACATTGACCGCTGAGGTCGCTGGAAACTACGTGGAGCTCAGGGCCCTGCAGCAGAGGACGGCCATCGCGCAGGAGAGCCTGAAAGCCCAACAGAGGACCGCAGATCTGACCAGGCAGAGGTTCGAGGCAGGCCTCGCCAGCTTTCTCGACGTTGCAAACGCCAGGGCCCTGGTGGCGACCACGGCCGGGCAGATCCCGCTGCTGGAGGCGTCGGCCAGGCAGAGGATACACGCCATAGGTCTCCTCCTTGGCCGTGATCCTGCGGCCTTGGCTGAAGAGCTTTCCACGGCCACCGAGATCCCCGAGCCCCCCTCAGTAGTAGCGCTCGGAGTGCCCTCGGACCTGCTGCGCCGACGCCCGGACATCCGCAGGGCTGAAATGGAGTTGCATGCGGCCACAGCGCGGATCGGTGTTGCCACTGCGGAGCTGTTTCCAAAGTTCACGATCTCAGGTTCCATCGGCCTTCAGGCGAGCGACCTGGCTTCGTGGTTCAACTGGGTGAAGCGCCTCTGGTCATTCGGTCCCTCGGTCAAGTGGAGGCTCTTCGAGATGGGTCGCATCCGCTCCGAGATCGCCCGAATGGAGGCCTTGCAGGAGCAGTCGCTCATCGCCTACAAGCACACGGTGCTCAGGGCGCTCAAGGAGGTGGAGGACGCTTTGGTCGCCGCCGCCAAAGAGGAGGAGCACCGCAAGGCCTTGGCGGAGGCGGTGATGGCCAATCGAAAGGCCGTGGAGATTGCCACGAAGCTCTACACGGAAGGGCAGACCGACTTCCTCAACGTGCTCCAGGCCCAAAGGTCGCTGTATGCCTCCCAGGACGAGCTAGTCCAGAGCCTCAGGACCTCCTCCATCAGCGTCATAGCTCTCTACAAGGCCCTGGGCGGTGGCTGGGCGGGGGAGACAGAGGAGCCTCTGCCTGCCCCCGTCTCCTCAGCCCAGGACCTTGAGGATCTGCGGTTCGCTCCTCGCCGGGATCCCTGGAATTGACTTGGGGTAGCCGAGGATGATGGGCGCGACGATCCTGTATCCATCAGGGATGCCCAAGGCCCTCAAGGTCTCGGGGTCGGCTATGGCTGCCCCCTGGGCGACCCAGCACGTCCCCAACCCCCTGGCCGCGGCCGAAAACATCAGATAACAGGCGGCCAAGGCGCAATCTATCTGCAAGGAGCGCACATCCCCGGGCCCCACGATATAGACCAGGCAGGGGGCGTTGTAGAAGACGTTGAAGCCCTCGTTGCGGAGCACGGATTCGTACCTTCGAAGGGGGGAGTCGGGGTCCTTGTCCATGGCGGCCACTAGGTTTCGCTTGCTCTCGTCCGAGAGCCTCCGGATCCAGTGGCGGTCGTTGACGACGACGAAGCGCCACGGCTGGCCATTGCCCGAGCTGGGAGCGAGGGTGCTGTCTTTTATGATTTCCAGAACGAGCTCCAGGGGGACCGGTCTTTCCTCGTAGTCCCTCACGGCCCTGCGCCTTTTGAGCAATTGGAAGAAGTCAACCATGAATGCCTCCTTCCTGGGCTTGGGGGTCCCAAAAGGTATCGCCTCGGGTAATATACCATTCGGAGCGTGTGTCAAAAAGGCCGAGCTGTTTCTCTCTGGGACCGGAAGGGATGGGTCTCCTCCTGTCTCGTTCGGGGAGTCTCAAGCCACGTCAAGCGGTCCGTCCTCCTGTAATGAAAGGGCCGGACAGCCCATGATGGAGATGGCAAGCATCGAGGGGCGCTGCTCAAGGCTTGAGGTTGACTGAGGCAGTCCGTTCTCTTATGTTGACCTTCATGTCTTCGGGATGAAAGCCTAGAGGGGGATGAGATGATCAGGGGGATCCATCACATAGCCATCTCGACCCGGGACCTGGAGAGGGCCGTGGACTTCTACTGCCGGCTCTTGGGGTTCGAGAAGGTCTTCGAAGGGGGGTGGTCCGTGGGCTATGAAAGCGCTGACATGATCACCGGTCTCAAGGATTCGTCGGCCCGGATGGCGATGCTGTCCGGCGGCAACGCGATCATAGAGCTTTTCCATTACACCTCGCCCACGCCCAGGACAGGGGAGCCCAGAAGGGCTGTTTGCGACCACGGCATAACCCACATCTGTCTGGAGGTGGTTGGGATCGATGCCGAATATGAGAGGCTCAAGGAGATGGGCATGGAGTTCCACTGCCCCCCTCAGGATTTCGGCAAGGGCATCAAGGCCACTTACGGCAGGGATCCCGACGGCAACGTCATAGAGCTGCAGGAGATCGCAGATCCCGAGCACCCCATGGCCCTTCGGGGGCGAGGAACCATGTCCGGTTCCCGTTGAGCTTTGCCTCCCGTCAAGGTTCAGACATCCAGGAGTCGTTGGCTAAGATTTCCGATAGGCCTCGTGGCCCCAGAGCCATTCATCCTTCCAGATACGAACGAATCCCGATCCTTCCAAGGCCCTGAGGGTCGGGCCAAAGTCGAGGACGATGTGGTGGGGGCGAGCCTCGTCGGCCTCGGCAAAGAAACGGCCGAAAAGAATCCCTCCTTTTCTCATGGCCCTGGAGAGTTTCTCGACCGCCCTGACTGGGTCCACGAGATGCTCGAAGACATCCATGGCCGTGACGAAATCGAACTCTCCCTCCGGCAAGCCCTCTGTCCTCAGATCGATGTGCCTGGCCTCGAGCTCCCTCTGCTGGAAGCGCCATTTGCTCAGTTCCAGGCCCCTCGAGCTGACGTCCGCCAAAGTCACATGAAATCCGTGTCTCGCGAAGAGGAGCCCTCCCGAGCCAACGCCCGAGCCGAAGTCGAGATGGTCTCTGCATCCCCGCTGGGCGGCCAACTTCAATGCGACCACGTAAGCCAGAGGGGAGAGATCCTCAGCCAAGGAGTGCCACCACATGAGCTCGTAGATCATGGCCTCGCTCCGGTCGTAGAACTGCTCCACCGTCTGCTCGCAGAGGTTGCCGACCTTCTCTCCCCATTCTCTGCCTACGTCGCTCAGTGCGAGAAGACACCGCCTCCTTATCCCTTCAAGATCCGGGTCCCCGAGATACGCGCTGAGCTCCACCAACACGCTGAGGCTGAGATCGGAACAGCCGCCGAAAAGGATGGCTCCTTCCCAAAGATCGCGGTAGCCGGCCAAGAGGCGGTCCTGTTCCCTGTAGAACTCCTCTGCGGAGAGAAGCCCGGCATCGACCTCATGCCACATCCGCTTCAACCTGTCGGGCCCTAACTCCTCCACATCCATCCTCCACCCGCAGATCATCGGGGCCGATGCCCCGTAAGAGACGTCTTGCCCGTTTACAGATATTCCACGGCAAAGGGCTCGTCAAGGGGCGCGATCTCTTTTGGGGGGATGGATCGGTGCCCGAGCAGTCAGGGATCGGCATGGACCCTTCATTCGGTTACACGAAGGCACCTCTAGTTGGAGGCGTCGTGGGCCAGGGAGGATCGGTGAGGGTGCTCGAGCCAAAGGCTGGTTCTTCGGGAGATGCAGCAGATGCGGCGTCTTTACAAGCCCGGGCTGACCGTGCTAACTTCTCGGACGCCGTGTGCCAGGGAGGAGCTCTTCCCGTCGTCGGGCCTGGAGATCAGGGGCGATGGAGGGGTGATCTGAGCCGCTACATGCAGATCAGGATCCGGATAGAGCCGGTCTATCACCCGGAGCTGGGGGCTCATTTTCCCAAGCTGGCCAAGGCATTGGAGGAGCTGGGTATCTCTCAGGATCAAGGCAGCACGACCCTCTATCACCTGATACGCGAGCTTGAGCGGGCCCTCTATCGTGAGATCCGTCCTGCCCTCCGGAGGGCCATCGAGCGGCACCGACCCAAGCTCCTCTTTCTGCAAGGGGCGGTGGAGGAGAGGCTTGCCATGTGGCAGCGGGAGGGGCTGGACGAGCTCCTCTATCGCATAGAGGATGTCTTTTCGGATCTCGAGAGGGATTTGGACTGAAAAGGCTTTTGAGGGGGTTCACTGCTGGTGGCGGGTCGCGAGGCGGCTCCCGCCCGACCCGGCACGAGGATGGATGGTCGCTGGACGGGGTCCGGGTGGGAGGAGGGAGAAGGATCGGCAATGGGGAGGGAGTATCAGTGCGCTTGAAGGACCGCGTGGCTGTGGTGACAGGTGCAGGCCAGGGCATAGGAGAGGCCATAGCGCGCAAGATGGCCCAGGAGGGGGCCTGGGTCGTGCTGGCCGAATGGAACATCGAGACGGGAGGCAAGGTCGCCGCCGAAATAGAGGAGACCGGGGCCAAGGCCATGTTCGTCCAATGCGACGTGGGGGATCGTGGCTCGGTCGAAGAAACGGTCCATGGCGTATTGTCGTCCTGGGGGAGGATAGAGGTCCTGGTCAACAACGCTGGTTTCGACCGGCCGGCTACGCTCTCCAAGGTCCTGGACGAGGACTGGGAGGCGGTCCTGAAGGTCCATCTCACGGGCACCCTGAACACTATCAGGTCGGTGGTGCCCCACATGATCCAACGTTCCTACGGCAAGATAGTGAACCTCTCGTCCATCTACGCCAAGACCGGGGGGGTGGCCGCCGTCAGCTACAGCGCGGCCAAGGCAGGGATCCTGGGGCTCACCAAGAGCGTGGCCAGGGAGCTGGGAAAGCATGGGATCAACGTCAACGCCGTCCTGCCCGGCCTGATACTCACCCCCACCATCGCCAAGATGCCTACGAAATACCAGGAGATGATCATCCGTGAGACCCCTTTGGGCCGTATCGGGAGGGCCGAGGAGGTGGCAAACGTGGTGGCCTTCCTGGCCTCGGACGAGGCGAGTTTCATGACCGGGGCCTGTGTGGAGGTCTCAGGGGGGTGGAGGATGTGAAAGGGGCGCCCATGGTAGGCCGTTTTTCTCCCGAGACGGGGCTCCGGACGCCGGGACTCATGGAGGCCCAGGCCTCCTTCGGTGCCTGGGCCTCCCACGTAATCGGATTCACTTGACCTCTTGCCACCTGCGCTGCACCTGTTCCTTCTTCAGCCCGAATTTCTTTTCTAGGAAGGAATAAGTGTTCTCCAGATCCCTCTCCATGTCCTGCAGGTTTTTCTTGTCCATGTGGAGGCAAGAGTATTCCGGTATGGACTGTCCGGGCAAGGGCACCGCGTAGATATCCATCAGGTCACCGTTTCTCTTGTCCCGGAAGCGTATCTCCACCCTCTGCCCTATGAACACCTCGGTGGGCGCCGTTATCACCTGGATCGGCAGGGCCGTGTGGGTCTCATCTATCTGGACGTAGCCCAGGACAAAAGGCAGCTGCTCCAAGAAGGCGTCTGCGGAAAAGAGCATCACTGAAAAGGTGTGGACCGTCCCGCGCAACGGCAGCTCGAGCCACTCCGTCTCTGCCGCCTTGCACCTCGGGTTCCAGCAATGCACCCTGGGTGGGCAATACACGGTCTGACACTCCGGACACCTCGTCCCCAGCAACTTATTGTCCAGGAGTCCTTTGAAGAATTTGGATACGAGCCCGTAGCTGTGATGATAGAGGACCCCGTGGGGGCGGTAGATGACCATGTACTGTTCCTTCTTGCCCTCCCCGACCTTGCCCGGTCCTGAAGGGGCCTCCACGATCTGGTAACCCTTGACCGTCCAATTTCCTTTCCTGGCGTATTCCTCCCACTCCCCGACAATGTGGGAGGCCTTGTCCTCTATGACCTTCACTTCTTCTGGCATCTCTTCCCTCCACCGCCTCAGTCTTTGGAATAGATGATCACTCCACCTTGGCAGCCGGTCCCGCCATGGCCTGTCATCAAGGCCCTCCTGGGATTGGCCAGTTGCAGGGTCGGATCCCCGAACTTCTCCGGAATCAAGCCGGCGAGCTGCCAGTAACAGAACAGGGTCTGAAGCAGGGATGTGGCCCCCACAGGGTGGGCGAATGCCGTAAGTCCCCCGCTCAGCTGGCAGGGCAGATCCCCCCCCCTTTCAGTGACGCCTTGCCTCACCAACGTCTTTCCCTCGCCCCTGGGGCAAAACATCAGGTCCTCGTAAAGACAGAGCTCCACCCCATCATAGGGGGCGAAAAGTTCGCAGAAATCTATCTGCTTGACGGGGTCGGTGATCCCGGCCTGGGCATACGCCTGTCTGGCCGCCTCCCTGGCGAACCCGAAGTTGGCCATCTCCGGGTAAGGTGTGAGCGGCTTCGGAAAACCCTCGGGATATATCTTCTCGTCCCCCTTGTGGGCGCCGTGGTAAGCCCAATTGGCGAGCCGGTCCCCAGGCCTCATGGAATCCGTGCCAAGCCCGACCCCCGTGATCCACATGGGGTGGTCGGTGTACCTTCCGGCAACCTCCTCGGAGCCGAGCAACAGGCAACAGGCCCCCTCGCTGATAAGCGCACAGTTCCACCTGCGGTAAGGCCAAGCGATGATCCTGTCGTTGTAGTAATCATCCAGGGTCACGTAGGACGTACCGTGCTCGGAGCGCCACTGGGAATAAGGATTGTGCACAGCGTTGTTGCGGTTCTTTACGGCGATCCTCCCCAGATCCTCGATGCTCTCCCCATAGAGCTGCATGTGCCTGGTCTCGAGGGCAGCGTAGTAACCGTTGTAATACCCCCCCACCGTGAAATCCCAGTCAGTGTCAGATGCGGAGGCGATGAACTCATTGGTCGTAGCCGTATCCACCTCCGACATCCACTCCCAGCCAAGGACCGCGATCAGGTTGTAATGCCCGGACTTTATGAGGAAATACGCGTTGATCAGGGCGTCCAGCGGGGTGCTCCCCCCGGCCTCGACCCTGAATCCCCCCTTTCGATGGAGTCCGATGTAATCCTGAACGATCCATGCCATGCACAACTGCTGATTGAGGTGGTCGCTGAAATAGCTGGACTGAACGAAGTCGATGTCCATCGGATCCAGATTGGGGATCGCTTCCAACATCTGGCGATAGGCCATTGCGACCCCCTCTTCGGCCACCTCATATCGAACCCTGTCGGGTCGATATAGTCCACCACCTAATACGGCAACCCTTCTCATCCATTCACCTCCAAAGAGTTCGCGGGCACGCCCCAGCACTGCATCCCCGACGTTTCAGGAGGAATCCCCCCCTTCCCCAACACATCCAGAAACACGTCCCATACGAACACGCCTCCGACTGAAATCCTCCGAAGCCCTACCCGGGCACTCGTCAAGATCGCCGCGATTCTCCCCCCTTTCCGTCAAGAATTTTTCGTCACCGGCCGTTCCCCCAACGCACACACAACCGCAATTTAGCCCACCCTTCTACTAGAAACAGGAGGCGCAGTCAACCCGAAAGCTCCTCCCGAAAGCTCCTCCCGCGGCAATGTCACCTGAGGGGCTGCCCATTCCCCAACCGGCCTGAAGGGTTACGTGGTGCTCCAGAGCGCTGCTGGATACTTCTGTCATTAGTACGTCAAGATGTCCGGTTTTTGTGGTAAGTGATATGTCCGGTAGTTGATTTGGTCATGTGTCTCTCCGGGGG
>Ga0068707_1003392_pt1 | contig 11128 bp, 10 predicted proteins | sample YNPNPMetaG_FD_66600 | JGI IMG/M metagenome (GOLD analysis project Ga0068707, IMG submission 66600) | Anoxygenic and chlorotrophic microbial mat microbial communities from Yellowstone National Park, USA - YNP NP MetaG | ecosystem: Environmental > Aquatic > Thermal springs > Hot (42-90C) >... | reverse complement strand
ATGGCGCCCTGCAGCGTGGGTAGATCGCTATCGCTCCCCATCACGATGCCGACCACAGGTGTCATGGTTCGCTCCGCTTATATATCAGCGGTCCATGCGGCTCTGCCGCACACGAACAGCACGAAAATAGATTGTTCTTGGGAGGGCTGCGCCCTCCCAAACCCTCCCGCGGGCAGGGGCGTGGGGAAACCAGGTTTCCCCACACTCCTGCTCCAGCAGCCTATGTTCACGTTAGTGGGCGTGCGGGGAAAACCGGCTTCCCCGGCCCCCTCCACCGCGTGCGTCCTGTTATATATCTACGCCCTCTGCGGCGCGGCGCGCCACTGCCTCCGCCTCGGCCAGCGTGGCGCCGAGGGCGGTGATGTGCCCCATTTTGCGCCCGATACGGTTTTCGCGCTTGCCGTACAGATGCACATGCGCTCCCGGCACCGCCAACGCATCGCGCAGCACATCGCCACGCACCGGGCCATGGTACGTGCCGAGGAGATTGACCATCACCGCCGCGGGCGCCCGCATGTCGGTCGGTCCTGGCGGCCAGCCCAGCACGGCCCGCAGATGGTTCTCGAACTGCGAGGTGACGCAGCCTTCAATCGTATAGTGGCCGGAGTTATGTGGCCGCGGGGCCATTTCATTGTAGAGCACGCGTCCATCGGCAAGTTCAAACAACTCTACGCCGAAGATGCCAACGCCATCTACGGCTTCCACGGCGCGCAGGGCCAGTTCCGTGGCCGCGGCGGCTTCAGCGGCGGGCATAGGGGCCGGCGCGCGCACAATGTGGCAGATGTGATTGCGCTGCACTGTCTCGACAACGGGATAGGCGCGCGTCTCACCATCGTGGGCGCGCACCACCATCACCGCCAGCTCCCGAACAAAGGGCACCCAGGCCTCCACCAGTAGCGGGCTGCCGTTACGGGTCAGGCGTTCCCATGCCGGGGCTACCTCATCGGCGTGGCGCACCGTTGCGTTGCCATAGCCATCGTACCCGTTGCGGCGAGCCTTCAGCACCATCGGCCAGCCAAAGACGGCCCCTGCCGCGACCACTTCTTCCGGGCTTGAAACGTCACGAAAGGGCGGCAAGGCAAGCCCGGCCGCGGCAATGCGTTCCTTCTGGAGCAGCTTGTCCTGCACCACCGCCACCGTCGCCGACGCAGGCCGCACGGGAACGCCCTGAGCCTCAAGTTGGGCGAGGATGGCCGCGTCAACGAACTCGTTCTCGAGGGTCACCAGGTCGCTCTGGGCAGCGAAACGGGCGAGCGCCGCGGGATCGTCCCACGCGCCGACGATCTCGCGCCGGGTCAGCCGGCCCGCGGGGCTGTCGGGGACGCGCTCGAAGATCGTGGTTTCAAGGCCGAGCGAGATGGCCGCCTGGGTGAGCATCTGGGCAAGCTGCCCGCCGCCAAAGATTCCAATGCGCTTCATAGGCATATGGTATAATCGCATGAGCCGCCGATGCGGCTCCACCGCACACGAACGGGATGAAAAAAGGTTCTCTATGGCCAGTTCATCGCGCGGTTCCCGTCGTCGCCAACCAGTTCGCAGCCCGCAGCGCCGTCCTACCGTTACGCGCACCGTTGAGCCGCCAGATTATTCTCGCGACTATGCCTATGTGCAACAGGATCTGATCCGCATCGCGATCATCGGCGGGATCCTCCTGGCGGTTATGATCGGCGCCTCGTTTGTCCTCTAAGGCATGGTTCAAACGCACGTGACCGTTCGCCTCGACACGGGACCATGGGGGAGATTGTGGAGGGGCCTGGCCCCTCCACACCTCCCCGCCAGACGGTCAAGCGCAAACCGCAGGTTTTGAAACCAGCGTTCAGACCCCCTTCCCAGCCTCCCCCGCTGGGGGAGGAGCCAGGTTCCCTCTCCCGGTGGGGGAGGGTCAGGGAGGGGGCCGGTTGCATCGGGCGGTGTGCGCCATGCGCATGACCGTCTCACGTGAACATACGCCCTCGGCGAGGGGTGCGGGGAAACCGGGTTTCCCCACGCCCCCGCCCGCGGGAGGGTGTGGGAGGGCGCAGCCCTCCCAGGAACAACCGTAGGTTCATTGCGGCGGTGTGCGGCGCAGCCGCATGGACGGCTGAGGTGACTATCGTTCGCCGCGTTCAGCCCCCCTCCCAGCCTCCCCCCGCTGGGGGGAGGAGCCGGGTTCCCGCCCCCGGTGGAGGAGGGTCAGGGCGGGGGCCGGCACCGTGCCCGCGGAGCCGTGGCGCGGGCGTCCCGCCCGCGCTCCCGGACCGTGTGCATCGGGCGTGGTGCGCCATGCGCATGACCGTCTCACGTGACCGTGGGGGAACCAGGTTCCCCCATACCCCCGCCAGGGTTGGGGAGGGCGCAGCCTTTGCGCAGGGGGATGGGGAAACCCGGTTTCCCCATCCCCCCAGCCGGTGGGAGCGCGAAGCCCTCCCAGGAAGTATGTTTATCCCGTCGGGGTGCAGCGCGAGCCGCATGGACGGCTAGTGAGGAAGGGGGCGGTTCGACACGAGACGGGAGCATACCGCCCGCCGCCAGCAAGCCAGAAGGGGGCGACCGGCGAGGCGCCCCCTTCTGGCTGCCAGGGACGAAGCCCTACGCGTCTTCCCCGTACAGTTCCTTCAGCAGGCTTTGCTTCTGCGGCTGCTGGTTGCGCGCCTCGCGGCGCTTCTCCGCATCGGCCTGATGGGCCTGGGCGGTGCTCAACCGTCGCATGAAGCGGTCAACCTGCCCGGCGGTATCAACGATCCGTTGTTCGCCCGTATAGAACGGGTGGCAGTTTGAGCAGATCTCGACCCGCAGATTGCGGCGCGTCGAACCGATGGCCCAGCGCGTGCCGCACGTCGTGCAGACGATCCCGTCCATATGGTACTGGGGATGAATACCCTTTTTCACCAGCGTGCTCCTCGTGTCGAAACCCGGTTTTTCCCCGCCCCTGCCTGAGAGGAGGGTCCGGGAGGGTTTATGGTCTTTGAAGACATACTCCGCTCTCGCCCGCGCAGGCGGGCTTCGCATCCCGTAGCCGAGGGCTGATGGTCTTTGAAGACATACTCCGCTCTCGCCCGCGCAGGCGGGCTTCGCATCCCGTAGCCGAGGGCTTTAGCCCGACGGCTAGCCAGGCATAGCGGATGAATTTTTCAAAGACCATTAGCCTCACGGCCAGCCCGGCATACCGGATGAATTTCTCAAAGACCATCCACCCTCCCGGAAAGAAACCGGATAACCTGCTTGTCTGGATGGCTCTCAATCGGCGATAGCGCCCTCGCCCGGCTGCTCGACCGGGATCACGCTCACCATCTTCTGGGTCCGCGAGTACGGCTGGAACTTGACTGTGCCCTCGACCAGCGCATAGATCGTATAGTCACGCCCCAGGCCGACGTTCATACCGGGGCGGATCTTCGTGCCGCACTGGCGGACGATAATGTTCCCAGGCACGACCCGCTGCCCGCCGTACACCTTGACCCCGCGCATCTTCGGGTTGCTGTCGCGGCCGTTTCGTGAACTGCCGACACCCTTTTTGTGTGCCATTGTCGCTATCTCCTCTCAGGGCGCAACTGCCATCGCGCCAATGTGACGTTTTGTTTTGCGGTTGGGCATGGTTTCGCTACGCGGCCTTGTCCAATACCCGTTTGGGGGAGGCGCGAAGCGCCTGGCCCGCAGCGATCCCGTGGTTCCGCCTGCGGCGGGGGCGCGCCCTGGCGCAGACAGTGGGTCTGCCGTCGCGTGTGGTACCAACCCTGAGGTGACCATCGTTCGCAGGGTTCAGCCCCCCTCCCAGCCTCCCCCCGCTGGGGGGAGGAGCCGGGTTCCCGTCCCCAGTGGGAGAGGGTCAGGGAAGGGGCAGTCATCTTGCCCGCGGAGCCGCGATGCGGGCGGGACGCCCGCGCTCCCAGGTCATGGTCATCGCGGCGTGGTGCGCCATGCGCATGACCGTCTCACGTGAACATAGGCTGCTGGAGCAGGGGGGGTGGGGAAACCGGGTTTCCCCACCCCCCGCCTGCGGCAGGGCCTGGCCCTCAAGCAGGGGATATGGGGAAACCGGGTTTCCCTATATGGTCCACCAGCATGGGCCAGAGCGTTTTCCTGGAAGGGCAGTAGTCTTCTCGACCCTGCCGATACCGCGAACCCTACCCCGATCAGACCAGAATCTCGGTAATCTGCACCTGCGTGTAGCGCTGGCGGTGCCCGGTCCGGCGGCGATAGCGCTTCTTGTTACGATAGCGGAACACGACGATCTTCTCGCCCTTCGTCTCGCCGAGCACCTCGGCGCGCACCCTGGCCCCGGCAAGGGTAGGCGAGCCGACCTGCACGTTATCGCCATCACCAACCAGCAGAACCTCGCCAATCTCAATCTGGCTGCCGGGCGCGGCCTGCTCAATCAAATCGAGCAGCACGACCTGCCCCTGCTCAACGCGGTACTGCATTCCCCGATCACGAATAATCGCATACACGGACGTGCTCCTTATTCCCCACACCCCGCCCTCAGGGAGAGCCTGGGAGGGCATAGCCCTCGCAGGAAAACGCTGTTACATCCACCTCAGCCGTCCATGCGGCTCGCGCCGCACCCCGACGGGATGAACATACGATTGTTCCTGGGAGGGCGTCGCCCTCCCAGACCCTCCCACCGGGTGGGGGGATGGGGAAACCGGGTTTCCCCATCCCCCCTGCGGGGCGGGGGCGTGGGGAAACCCGGTTTCCCCACACCCCTGCTCCAGCAGCCTATGTTCACGTTAGGGAGGATTTGGGAGGCCGTAGCCCTCTCGAATAACAGGATGTACGCAGAGGGGTGCGAGGAGGCGAAGCCCACATACCCCGTTCCTCAACCACGGCGGCCAGGCGAACCACCAGCAGCGCCCCCGCCGGGAAACGACCGCGTACCTCCTGTCAAATAACCTCCCGGTGAGCCGTACGCAGACCACATGAAAACAGAGCGGCCAGACCGCCCTTAACCCTGGAGATTATAGCAGAGCGAGGGAGCAGTGTCAAACTACGCCACCGGCCCCTGGGCAATGCGCAACACCTCTTCACAGGCGCGCAGGGTGGCGATGCGCGCCCAGCCGAGCGAGGCATTCGGGCCAATGGCGACGAGCAGCAGCAGGTTGTCCATGGTGGCCATAATAATGCTCTGGTCGTGGCCCTCCTGGATCACCAGGTGGCCCGGGCGTTGCTGGCCCAGGTTGCGCCCGATCTCGGCCAGGGCCCTGGTATTGCCCGCCGCGAGGGCAGCAATGACCGTCACATTGATGTCGCGCCGGCGGCTCCAGTGGGTCAGCACGATGCCGCTGATGTCCGCCAGCACGGCACAGTGGACATCAGGCTCAAGGGCCAGTTCCTTGAGCGCCTGGCGCATGGCCTCGATCTGCGCTTCGGAGTAGGTGCGATTGCCCGCGCCTGCCGGGCCGGACGTAAGTCGGACGGCCACCGGCGCGCCGTGCAGCGGCGTCGTCTGGCGCCGGGCCCTGGCGGCGGCCAGGCGCTGCCCTAACGGCCCCGTTTGCGGCGACAATGGCGTGGTCCGTACCGATGCTGGCGCGGGAGGCGGAGGCGGTTCGGTGCGCTGGGAGGAGCGCGGCAGCAGTTTGATCGGGTCAAGCAGCAGATCAACCGCCAGGCGCAGCCGCTCTGGCGAAGCCGGCTTCTCCAGCAGGCAGTCAATCTTCAATTCAGCGGCCCGTTCGGGCGTCAAATCTTCAGGGCCTACGGTGAAGACGATCACCGCCGTCTTCGGGTCCAGTTCGCGCACCCGCTGCACCAGTTCCAGGCCGCTCATCCCTGGCATGCGAATATCGGTAAACAGCAGGTCAACCGGTTGGCGCGCGATCTGGAGCAGCGCCGCCTCCGCCGAGGGGACCGCATGAACGGTGTAGGGAGAGTCGTGGGTCAGGGCCAGACTGACGACGCGCCGTACGTTCGGGTCGTCATCAACGACCAGAATGCGTTTCTCCATCAATCAGCTTCCTGTCGCGGGGTGCCCGTTACGCCTGCCGCCGCTGATCACTGGCGGTTGTTGTAGTATACCCTATTCTAACGTGAACATAAGCCCTCGGCGAGGGGTCTGGGGAAACCGGGTTTCCCCAGACCCCCACCCGGTGGGAGGGTTTGGGAGGGCGAAGCCCTCCCAAGAAAGTATGTTCATCCTGTCGGTGTGCGGCGCGAGCCGCATGGACGGCTGAGTGCGTAGGGGGGACGGCGCCATCGTCGGGGTGCCCGCAACGTTGATACCGTTAGCGAATCGGCTCCGTCGCCGGGCGACGGTGGCGGTCCCCGGCATGCGTGCCAGCGATCCGCGCGCGACGCCGGTTGCCGGGTTGACCCGCGGCAGCGTGCCGCATACGGTGGGACGCCCTGCTCTCAGCCGCCCCCCAGCGGGGGGCGGCGCGCGGTTCCCTCCTTCTGCGAGGGAGGGTCAGGGAGAGGGGCGCGGGACAGGCCGCTCCCGGACGCCCCGCGCCCCCGAACCCTGGTCGTGGGGAGCAACATGGCGGGCCGGAGTCTACGGACGCAACTGGATGTGCAACTCCTTGAGTTGCCGCTCGTCCACGGGCGAAGGGGCATTGGTCATCAGATCGACGGCCTGCTGGGTCTTAGGGAACGCCATGACCTCACGAATGGTGCTTTCATCGGCCAGGATCATCACGATGCGATCGATGCCGGGAGCGATGCCGCCGTGTGGCGGAGCGCCGTACTCAAAGGCTTCAAGCATGTGGCCGAACTGAGCCATTGCCGCTTCGCGGCTGATGCCGAGCAGGTCAAAGACCTTCTGTTGCACCTCGCGGCGATGGATACGGATCGAGCCACCGCCGATCTCGTAGCCGTTGAGCACCAGGTCGTAGGCTTTAGCGCGCGCCTTGCCGGGATCGCTGTCGAGCAACGGCAGGTCCTCGTCGCGGGGCGAGGTAAAGGGGTGGTGCACGGCGTCCCAGCGTTCCTCCTCGGGGTTCCACTCGAACATCGGGAAATCAACGATCCAGGCGAAGCTCAGCGTATGGGGGTCAATCAGCCCGAGGCGCGCGGCCAGTTCGCGGCGCAACCGGTCGAGGGCTGCGGCCACGACCGAGGGCGTATCGGCCACGAGGAGCAGCAAGTCGCCGGGGCCAGCGCCCATGCGCTCGATGATCGCTTCGAGTTCGCCTGGCGCCAGGTTCTTCGCGAACGAGGAGCGCACCTCGCCGCCATCGGCCGGCAGGGCCGCCCAGGCCAGGCCGCGCGCGCCGCCCACGCGGGCCAGTTCGGCCAACTCATCGATCTGCTTGCGCGAGAAGCCGGCGCACCCCGGGGCCCGCAGGCCCTTGATCTGGCCGCCGCGCTCAAGCGCCCCGCGGAACACCTGGAAGGGCGTGCTGGCAAGGGCGTCGCCCAGGTTGACCAGCTCCAGGTCGTAGCGCAAATCGGGCTTGTCGGAGCCGTAGCGTTCCACCGCCTCGGCATAGGTCAGGCGGCGGAACGGCGTGGTGAAGGTCTTGTGGGGCGTGACCGTCTGGCACAGGGCGATAAACAGCCGTTCGATCAGGTTCAGCACGTCTTCCTGATCCACGAAGCTCATCTCCAGATCGAGCTGGGTAAACTCCGGCTGCCGATCGGCGCGCTGATCTTCGTCCCGGAAACAGCGGGCGATCTGGAAGTACTTATCAAAGCCCGCCACCATCAGCAACTGCTTGAGTTGCTGGGGGCTCTGCGGCAGGGCGTAGAACTTGCCGGGATGCAGGCGCGAGGGCACCAGATAGTCGCGAGCGCCCTCGGGGGTTGACTTGATCAGGATGGGCGTCTCGATCTCCAGGAAGCCCTCGCGATCAAGAAAATCGCGCATGAACTTGACGACCCGATGGCGCAGGATGATATTTCGCTGCATGCGCTCGCGCCGCAGATCGAGGTAGCGGTACTTGAGGCGCAGGGCCTCGTCCTCGCCGCCTTCTTTGGCGATGTACAACGGCGGGGTGCGGGCCGGGTTGAGCACCGTGGCCTCCAACGCCTCCACCTCGATCGCCCCGGTGTCCAGATCCGGGTTCACCGCTTCCGGGGGCCGCGGGCGCACCACCCCGCGCACCTGCAACACGTACTCGGAACGCGCCTCGTCGGCGACCTGGTGGGCCGCGGCGACGGCGCTGTCGAAGACGACCTGGGTAATGCCGTAGCGGTCACGCAGATCAATGAATATCAGTTCGCCATGGTCGCGGCGGCGATGCACCCACCCCGCCAGGGTTACCGTGGCGCCAACGTGCTCCTGCCGCAGCTCGCCGCAGGTGTGCGAGCGGAACATAAGCTCTCCTGCCAGTCTGATGCTCTCGACCCCGTACACAAAACGAAGGGCATGGTTCACAGCCGTCCATGCGGCTGCACCGCACCCCAACGGGATGAAAAAAGGTTGTGCCTGGGAGGGCTACGTCCTCCCAAACCCTCCCGCAGGCGGGAGTATGGGGCAACCCGGTTTCCCCCTACCCCCGCCTGCGGGCCGCGCCCTCCCGGATCCTTGCCAGCCGATGGGCCGGCGCGCGCAATGGCTGGCATTATAACATGGCGCAGCCCGCACGCCGTTCTTAGGCTATAATCAGCTACAAGTCATGAGGAGTTCGCAGGCGCCCGGGCTTGAGCGATTGTAACTGGACGGTGCATCATGGCGACAACAGTGGCGCGCCCCGGCATGCCATCCGCAGTACGGCGCTCGGTGCGTATTCTTGGGGTGCGCGTTGACGATGTCACCGAAGACGAGGCGGTGCTGCTGGCCGACGCAATGGTCCGTTCCGGCGGGCGGCATCAGATTGTCACGGTGAACCCGGAGTTTGTGATCGAGGCGGGGCGCAATCCGGCTTTTGCTGCGGCGCTGGAGGGCGCCGACCTGGCTACGCCCGATGGGGTAGGGTTGTTGCTGGCGGCGCGCTACCTGGGCACGCCGTTGCGAGGGCGCGTCACCGGGGTGGAACTGACCCACCGTCTCGCCGCCCTGAGCGCGCAACGCGGCTACCGGCTCTTTCTGCTTGGCGCGGCCCCCGGTGTGGCACAGGCCGCGGCCCTGGTCCTCCAGCGACGCTATCCAGGGCTGAGCATCGCCGGAACGTTCGCCGGCTCGCCCGATCCGCGCCATGCGCCCTTCCTGCGCCAACTGATCGTCGCGGCGCAACCTCACATGCTGCTGGTAGCCTATGGGCATCCGCGCCAGGATGTCTGGATCGCCCGGAACCAGCCCTATCTGAACGTTCCGCTGGCGATCGGGGTGGGCGGCGTGTTCGATTATCTGTCCGGGCGGGTGCCCCGCGCCCCCGCCTGGATGCGCCGCGCCGGTTTTGAATGGCTCTACCGCCTGCTGCGTCAGCCCGGTCGCTGGCCGCGCATCATTGATGCGGTGCCCCGCTTCGCCTGGGCCGTGGTGACGCACGGGCGCAGAGGGTTCGTTTAGTCTCTGCCAAGGAGCAGTTCTATGTCGCAGACGACCGCCGAAAAGATCGAAGAGTTGCGCCGCCGCCGCGAGCAGGCTCTCACCGGCGACCCCCAGGCCATCCAGAAGCAACACGAACGCGGCAAGTTGACCGCACGGGAGCGTATTGACCGGCTGCTCGACCCCGGATCGTTCGTCGAACTGGATGCCTTCGCCGTCCATCGCACCTCCGCCTTTGGAATGGAACGGCGCAAACCTCTCGGCGATGGCGTGGTCACCGGTCATGGCACCATTGACGGGCGCCCGGTCTGTGTGTTCTCCCAGGATTTCACCATCTTTGGCGGCAGTCTCGGCGAGGTCTTTGCCGAGAAGATCTGCAAAGTGATGGATCTGGCCCTGCGGATGGGCGTGCCCTGCATTGGCATCAACGACTCGGGTGGCGCGCGCATTCAAGAAGGGGTCGTCAGTCTGGGCGGTTACGCCGAGATCTTCTACCGTAACGTGATCAGCAGCGGCGTGATTCCCCAGCTCTCGATCATCGCCGGCCCCTGCGCTGGCGGGGCCGTCTACTCCCCGGCCATGACCGATTTTATCCTCATGGTTAAGGGTTCCAGCCAGATGTTCATTACCGGCCCGGATGTGATCAAGACGGTCACCGGCGAAGAGGTGGGGTTTGAGGAACTGGGCGGAGCGATGACCCATAACACCCGCAGCGGCGTGGCCCACTTCGCCGCCGATAGCGAGGATGAGTGCTTCGACCAGTTGCGCACGCTGCTCTCGTTCATTCCCTCGAACAACATGGACGATCCACCCTCTATCCCGCCCACCGATGATCCCGAGCGCACCGAGGAAGATCTCCAGACCCTGATCCCCGACAACCCGCGCAAGGCCTACGACATCGTCAGGGTGATCGAAGCCGTGGTGGATCACGGCGAGTTCTTCGAGCTGCAGCCCTTCTGGGCGCGGAACATCGTCATCGGCTTTGCCCGGCTCGATGGCCATCCCGTTGGCGTGGTCGCCAACCAGCCGATGCAGCTCGCCGGCACGCTGGATATTGATAGCTCGGTCAAGGGGGCGCGCTTCGTGCGCTTCTGTGACGCCTTCAACATTCCCCTGGTGACCTTCGTGGACGTGCCGGGCTTCCTGCCGGGCACCCAGCAGGAGTATGGCGGGATCATTCGCCACGGCGCCAAGTTGCTCTATGCCTACTGCGAGGCCACGGTGCCCAAGCTCACGGTGATCACCCGCAAGGCCTACGGCGGGGCCTACGACGTGATGGCCTCGAAACATATTCGCGCCGATTTTAACTTCGCCTGGCCCACCGCCGAGATTGCCGTGATGGGTGTGGACGCCGCGGTGCGCATCATCTTCCGCAAGGAACTTGCCGAGGCCGCCGATCCGCAGCAGCGCCTGGCCGAACTGGTCGAGGATTACCAGAACCGCTTCGCCAATCCCTACGTCGCCGCCGAGCGCGGGTACATTGACGCGGTGATCGAACCCAAAGAGACGCGCCCGGCCCTGATCCGCTCCCTCCGCATCGCCCGCACCAAGCGCCAGAGCATGCCTGCGCGCAAACACGGGAACATCCCGCTGTAAGGCGTCGTTCAGAAGCGGCCAATGCCAGTTTGACCGTTGCTCCGCAGCTCCACAGCTCCACAGAACCGCTCTGTAGAGCTGTGGAGCTGAAGGCTAGATTGTCACATGCGTTTGACCTATGCCTGAGGCGTGGTCCCCCCTCCGTTCCCCCTGGGGGGCGCGGAGAGGCCTGGCCTCCCCGCGCCCCCC
>Ga0068707_1003391_pt1 | contig 11129 bp, 6 predicted proteins | sample YNPNPMetaG_FD_66600 | JGI IMG/M metagenome (GOLD analysis project Ga0068707, IMG submission 66600) | Anoxygenic and chlorotrophic microbial mat microbial communities from Yellowstone National Park, USA - YNP NP MetaG | ecosystem: Environmental > Aquatic > Thermal springs > Hot (42-90C) >... | reverse complement strand
CTTTTTCTGAAGATCTATAGCGCATCCCAATGATGACTGTGCCATTCAGTTGCTGGCTCACACAGAGGTTATTGCAACAACACATACCTGGCATGATGTTGTCGCTACCCCGCGGTTTGTCGAACGGTTGCGCGCGCGCCTGCATTTGATGGAGGCATGGTCAGCGGTGCAAGCGCGCCAGCACGCCGACCAGCGCATCCTGGGCTTGCTGAGCCTGCTTGCCGAGCAATTTGGCGTACCCCACGGCAGCGGCGTCCTGATTGACGTGCGGCTCACGCATGCACAGCTTGCAACGGCGATTGGCGTGACACGCTCAACGGTGACCCGGTTGCTCGGGGATCTCCGGCTCCGCGGCGATCTGAAGACGATTGGCAAAGGCGATCATGAGCGATTCTGGTTGCCTGAATGGGGTAATGGGCAGCATATGCACGACCAGCGTACCCTTGCGATCAGGCGAGTGCGGCGAGCGTAAGTACCTGTGCTAGCGCGATGCAGGCGGCAAGGTTCTACACCTTTCTGAGGGAGGCGTTCGCTTGCGCCCGGGAGGTTGCTCAGCCCGCTGCGCGTGTGGCGCGATGCCCTGGTGAGCTTGTCTCGCCGGGGCTGTTTGTTTCCGGTGTAGACCCGACGCGGGGATCGTCCTGATCAGTAGGACCTCGCTCCTCGGCACTACGCCGCTGCCTCTCACGCGGTTCACGACATGGTCCGGATCACGCAGGTAGGGCGGCAGATTAGCCGCGAGGAGCGCTATGGTATTCTCCATCCTTCCCTCAAACCTCATTGTCCGGCAGGCGCATGCGGCGAACCCGGGGCTGAAGAAATGGTATATACTTCCAGTTGGCCTGCTGGTTATGGTCTTTGAGCAATTCATCCGGTATACCGGGCTGGCCGTGGGGCTGATGGTCTTTGAGCAATTCATCCGCTATGCCAGTCTAGCCGTCGGGCTAAAGCCCTCGGCTACGGGATGCGAAGCCCGCCTGTGCGGGCTATACCAGATGATGTATTCAAAGACCATAAGCCCTCGGCTACGGAATGCGAAGCCCGCCTGCGCGGGCTATGCCGGATGATGTATTCAAAGACCATCACCACCCTGATGGGGGTGGGCGGTTGTCGTTCGCGAGGGCCCGGCCCTTCCGAGCCCTGCCGGCGCCCCGCGAGACCACCGGGACGAGCCACTCGGCCCGCAACGAGCAGCGGAGACATCCCGCGCACGAACGTGCCGGACGAGCCATTCAGGCAATGGACACAGGATGACCGATTACGACGATCTGCTGGTGCTGGTGCAGCGCGTGGGGAGCGCCGGTCTCTACAGCGTGGAACTGGAACTCCAGGGCGGGCGCCGGGTCGGCGCCGACGAACCGGTGGCCTTCCCCGCTACGCTGCAACCCGCCGACAATTCACCCCAGGGGCTGGCCGCCTTCGGTCTCGACCTCTTCAACCGGCTCTTCGCGGGCCGGCTGGCCCTGGAGTTTCAGAAAGCCTGGTCGGCCGTCATGGCCCGCGGCCGCTCGCTGCGCCTGCGTCTGGCGCTCGACCCCGCCGCGCCCGAGGTGCATGCCATTCCCTGGGAGTTGTTGTACTTCGATGATAGCGGCGGCACGTTCGCCCCCCGTCCCATTGCCGTCGATCCCCGTATCGCCTTTTCGCGCTACATCAAAAGCCCGGCCTTTGACGAGGGGCGCCCGATCGCCGAGCGCCCCATCCGCATGCTGATGCTCATCTCCGCCCCGGTGGACCTGGAGCGCTGGAACCTGGCCCCGATTGACCGGGAGGCCGAGGAGCGCGATTTTAACACCCGCTTCAGCGCCGCGACGGCCAGCGGCCAGTTTCGCTGCGATGTGCTGCCGCGGGCCACCGAGGAGGATCTCCGCGACGCCCTCGTGCGGGGCGCGCTGCCGCCCACGCTGCGCAGCGGCGGCGAGCACAGCGGCCTGGAGCCATTGCCGGCCCGTGGCTACGATGTGCTGCTCTACTACGGCCATGCCCTGCATCACCCTCAGGAGGGCACGCGCCTGGCGCTCGAGCGCCCCGGCGATCGCCGCGTCCAGTTGCTTCCCGACGAGGCCTTCATCGCCCTTCTGCGACAACTCCCTCCTTCCCGCCGGCCTGCGATGGTCGTGCTGGTGGCCTGCAACAGCGCGACCGGCGGGCAGATCAACAGCCTGGCCGCGCGGCTAATTATCGAGAGCGGCATCCCCGCCGTGCTGGCGATGCAACGCCTGGTTGAGATCGTCCTGGCGCGCAGCTTTACCTTTCATCTCAGCGAGCACCTCTTGCGGAACGGCGTGATTGACGAGGCGGTCAATGCGGCCCGCCAGCGCGTCTTTCGGCCCGACCAGGTGGGCTGGACCACCCCGGTCCTCTACATGCGCAACCCCGAGGGGCGTCTGTTCAGCCCCAACGCGCAACTCGAGTACGCCGCGCAGGTGCTGCGCGATGAGACCTTTACCCGCTGGAGCGGGGCCGAGTTCATTGAAAGCGGCGTGGTCAGCTTCGCCCCCGGCCAGGACTGGACCATGGCGCGCCGGCGTCCCGAGGACGCGCCGACCGTCCTCGGCGCGCTCGACGCGCTCGACCAGAGCTTCGGGTTGGGCCTGCGCGGCCGGCGTCGCCAGCGCGCGGCGGAACAGGCTGAGACCAACCTCGTCGCGGTGATCGGGCCACCCTACTCCGGACAGACCACTCTGCTCCGCCGGCTCGCCGTTGAACTGGCCGAGGCGGTCATTGGCGACCCGACCCGGCCCCTGGGCATCTACATCACCCTGAACGGCTACGACCAGACCCGCGGCCTGGGGCGGCTCGAGCGCTACATCATCGAGCAAGCCCGCAGCGTGACCCCCTATCTGGGCGACGCCCTGAGCGGCCTGCTCGGTCCGGCCCCGCTGTCGGCTCCGCAGGCGCGGTACATCTTCTTGCTCGACAATCTTGACGCGCTCTCCGATCGGGCCCGCGCCGATCTGGCCCGCGAACTGGCGGCGCTGGCGCGACGCCGCCCCGACCAGGGCTTCGTGCTGACCTCGAACATCGATCTGTACCCCGGTTCGTGGCTGCCCACGGCGCGGGTGCTGATCCTGCAACTGCTGACCGAGCGTCAGGCGCTGCGCTACTGTCGCCAACGCGACCAGAAGAGCGCCTTGCAGGTATTCCAGCGCATGCGCGACAATCGCCTGCTCGGGCTGGCAAGCGAGCCGAGCCTGCTGGCGCTGATCTACGAGCGGCTGACCGCCCATGCAGCCGTTCGCGTGACCCGCAACCAGATCGTGCAGGAGTACCTGGATCAGGCCCTGGCCAGCCTGGCCCTGACCTTTCGCATCGGTGACGCCGCGCGCGAGAGCCTGGCCGAACTGGCGTGGCACGCGCGGTGGAACCATCGCGAGCACCTCCCGTTGTCGGAGGTGTTCCGCATCTTTCAGCGCGTGCGGCGCGAGCGCGACTACAATCTGGAGGAGTTGTACGCCCTGCTGCGCGAGGCCCGTTTGCTCAGCAGCGTCGGACAGCACCACGCGCGTTTCGCTAATCCCGCGCTGGAAGCGTACCTGGCGGCGCTGGCCCTGAACACCCATATGGACCTGCTCGAGCGCATCGCCGACATCGTCACGCTCTGCGCCAGTCCCGAACGATTAGCCTGGTGGGAGGATGTCCTCTACGCGCTGGCGGGCTTGCTCGCCGATCCGGCGCAACTCTTCGAGCCGCTCGCCAGGGCCATTCGCGCCGGGAGCGGCACTCACGCGCTGCTCGCGGCGCGCTGCCTTGAGGCGATCACCCGCGAGCAGGAGGCGCGTCTGGCGCCCGCGCTGCGCGCCGAGGTGCTCGATGCCTGCATCATCCGCCTGCGCAACGAGCGCGAGCCCGCCGTGGAACGGCGCGAGCAACTGGTCGCCGCCCTCGGGCGGCTGAGCGATCCGCGCTTGATCCCCGAAATGCGCCGCGTGCTTACCGAGAAGGTGCGCCAGACTGCCGGCGGCCCGCGCTACGAGTACACCAATGTGCGCATCGCGGCCGCGCGCTCCCTGCGCAACCTCGCGCCCGTCTGGCTGGCTCAGGAGCGGGCGCCGGCCACGTCGCAACGAGGCCCCTGCGTCGTCACGCCCTACCGCGACGAGGCCTCCCTGACCCTGCCGGCAGGCCCCCAGGCGCCGCCAAAATCGCTCCAGGAGCAGCGTGATGAGGCCATGCTGCGCCACGTGCTCGACCTCTGGCGCCAGGGGGCGCAGGGGCGCGACGAACTGCGGGCGATCATCCAGGAGTCGCCCTCGCCGCCCGAACGGGCACTGGCGATCTTCGCCCTGGCCGATCTCGGCGATGATGACGAGATGAAGATCCTCGATGCGCGCTTTCTGTTGCGGGTGATCCTCGGCCCGGCCGATGATGCGCACACCCGGATCAGCGACGACTGGGCCGATACCATGTGGGCCGCCGCCGATGCGCTGACCCTCTTCGAGCCGGACCAGGTGGCGCCCCTGCTGGCGGTGCTGGTGCGGGGCAATGCCAGCCTCCCCGACCGGGCCGCCCAGCAACTGGCGTACCTGGCGGGCCGCGTGCGCGCCGCCGATCCCGACGTGATTGACTGGCTCCTGAAGGTGCTGATCACCAGCGCGAACCAGTCGGTCAAGGCCAGGGCCATGCAGTCGCTGGCCTGGCTTGGCATGGGCGTGCCGGACCGGGTGCTGGAACTGCCCGATGGCCGCGACGGGCCCACCGTCAGACAGATCATCCAGGACATCGCGGCATGGCGCCCGCTGCGGGAGTTGCGTATCGGCGCATTCGCCGTGGACCTGCGGCCTGATGATGGGCCCGCCGGCCCGATCTATCTGCGCCGCAAGGCGGTGGAGGCGCTGGCCTGGATCGGCGATACGACGACCCTTGCCGACCTGGGGACGCTGACCCTTGCCGACCTGGGGACGCTCGCCCCCGCCTGGCCACTGGAACTGCGCGAGCAGTGGTACCTGACCGCGGCGACGATCGCCGGGCGCTTGAAAGGCGCGCGTGAGCCGCGCCTGAGGTAACCATCGTTTCCTGGAGCAGGGGGCCCGGGGAACCCGGGTTTCCCCAGACGCTCACTCAGCCGTCTATTCCCCTGCGGGGCGGGGGCGAGGGGAAACCCGGTTTCCCCATCCCCCTCGCCGAGGGCGTATGTTCACATCAGCCGTCCATGCGGCTCCGCCGCACAACGCCGCGATGAACATACGGTTGTTCCTGGGAGGGCTACGCCCTCCCAAACCCTCCCAGGGGCCGGGGCCTGGGTGCGCGGGCCTCCGGCCCGCATCCGCAGGGGATGGGGAAACCCGGTTTCCCCATCCCCCTCGCCGAGGGCGTATGTTCACCTCAGCCGTCCATGCGGCTCCGCCGCACACGAACGGGAATGAACATAGGTTCTTCTTGGGAGGGCTGCGCCCTCCCAAACCCTCCCGCGGGCGGAGGTATGGGGAAACCCGGTTTCCCCATACCCCTGCGTGAGGGCAAGGCCCTCTCGCGGGCAGGGGCGTGGGGAAACCCGGTTTCCCCAGCCCCTTGCTCCAGCAGCCTATGTTCACGTTAGTGGGAGGGTTTGGGAGGGCTGCGCCCTCCCAGGAAAAACATCATTCTATGGCTCAATTCCGCAAGCAACTCGATGAGCTGAGCGCCGTGCTGCGTGCCTTCGCGCCCCAGGCCGCCAGGGTGGACGCGGTGGTCGAACTGGTGGCCGAGGCGCTGCTGGCCGGGCACACCCTGTTCACCTGTGGCAACGGCGGGAGCGCCGCCGATGCCCTGCACCTGGCCGAGGAACTGGTGGGCCGCTACCGGGCCAATCGGCGTCCGCTGCCCGCGGTATGCCTCAACGCCGATGTCGGCGCGCTGACCTGTATCGCCAACGATTTTGGCTACGACGCGGTGTTCGCCCGCCAGCTCACCGCCCTGGCCCGCCCCGGCGACACCCTGGTGGCCTTCAGCACCTCGGGGAACTCGCCCAACGTCCTCAATGCCCTCCGCGCCGCGCGGGAAAGAGGCGTCATCAGCGTGGCCCTCCTCGGCAAGGACGGCGGCGCCGCCGCCCCGCTGGCCGACCACACCATCATCGTGCCCTCCACCAACAACGCCCGCATCCAGGAAGTCCACGGCCTGCTCCTCCACGCCATCTGCGAGGCGGTCGAGGCGCGGCTCGTGGCCGCCCCTTGAGTGTATCGCCCCGGCGTAGAATAGGATGCGCGCGCTGTGTCGCGCATCCTTTCCGGGTTGCGCTGCCGGTTCTTCCTGCCACCCGGGGCGCCGAGAAACCCGGTTTCCGGTGAGCGCCGCGACGGCAGGGGCGTGGGGGCAACCCGGTTGCTCCATCTTCCACCACAGATTCAAGGAGAGATCATGGATCGCATTCTTGTCACGGAAAAAATCGCCGCCGAAGGTCTGGATGTGCTGCGGCAGGCCGCCGAGGTGGACGTGCGCCTGGATCTCGATAAGGCCGCGCTCCTGGAGATTGTCGGCGGCTATGACGCGCTGGTGGTGCGCTCGGCGACGAAAGTGACCGCCGAGGTGATCGAGGCCGGCGCGCGCCTGCGCGTCATCGGCCGCGCCGGCACCGGCGTGGATAACATTGATGTCAACGCCGCCACGCGCCGGGGCATCGTCGTGGTCAACGCGCCGGCCTCCAACAATGTGGCCGTGGCCGAGTTGACGATCGGCTTGCTGATCGGCCTGGCCCGCTCTATCCCCCAGGCGCACCTGTCACTGCAGAGCGGCAAGTGGGAGCGCAACAAGTTCGTGGGCTGGGAAGTGCGCGGCAAGACCCTGGGCCTGGTGGGCCTGGGGCGCATCGGCTCGGAGGTGGCAGTGCGCGCCCGGGCCATGGCCATGCACGTGCTGGCTTACGACCCGGTGGTGTCGTTCGACCGCGCCGCGCAACTCGGCGTCGAACTGGTGACCATGGAAGAACTGCTCCAGCGCAGCGACGTGGTCTCGCTGCATGTGCCCCTGATCGAGAGCACCCGGCAACTCTTCGACACCACCCGCATCGCTCAGATGAAGCGCGGCGCCTATCTGATCAACGCCAGCCGCGGCGGGGTGGTGGACGAGCAGGCCCTCCTCGCCGCGATTGATGCCGGGCATCTGGCCGGCGCGGCCCTCGATGTCTTCAGCCAGGAACCGCCCCCCGCCGACGCGCCGATCATCCACCATCCAAAAATTATCACCGTGCCCCACATCGGCGCCAGCACCGCCGAGGCGCAGACCTCCGCCGGCACCGAGATGGCCGAGGGGGTGGTGACGGCGCTTAGCGGCGCCACGCCCCGCTACGCCGTCAACGCCCCCTTCGTCGCCCCCGAGGCCTGGAGCGTGCTGCAACCCTATCTGTCCCTTGGCCGCCAGATGGGCCGGCTGATCAACCAGTTGATCCACAGCCCGGTGCGCAGCTACGATCTCGAGTTCCGTGGCGAACTGGCCGAGGTGGACACCCAGCCCGTCCGTCTGGCCGTGCTCCAGGGATTGCTGGAAGCGGTCAGCATCGAACGGGTGACCCCCGTCAACGCGCCGCTGATCGCCCGCGAACGGGGGATGCGCGTCACCGAGCGCACCGACCCCGATGCCGAGAGCTACACCGGGTTGCTGGTGGCGCGGGTCGAGGCCACCGATGGCGAGCATGTCTTCTGGGGCACGGTGCTGCGCGGCGAACCCCACATCGTCCGCGCCGATGGCTACTTCGTGGACTTCATTCCCCAGGGGGCGCTGCTCTTCACCTACCATCGCGACCGCCCGGGCATGATCGGGCGCGTCGGCACCATCCTCGGCGGCGCCGATGTCAACATCTCGGGGATGTACGTCGGACGCCTGGCCCCTCGCGAGCACGCCATGATGGTGCTGACCCTCGACGAGCCGGCTTCCGAAGAGGTCCTGGCCCAGATCCGCGCCCTGGAGGGCATCGAACAGGCGTATAGCGTGAAGCTCTAAATCCTTTCACCTCAGCCGGCCATGCGGCTGCGCCGCACACCGCCGGGATGAACATCCTTCCTGGGAGGGCGCAGCCCTCCCAGACCCTCCCGCGGGTGGGGGGATGGGGAAACCCGGTTTCCCCATCCCCCTACGTGAGGGCTGCGCCCTCCCACACCCTCCCACCGGGTGGGGGCCGCGGGGAAACCGGGTTTCCCCATCCCCCTGCGTGAGGGCTGCCCCCTCCCGTGGGTGGGGGCATGGGGGAACCCGGTTTTCCCACACTCCTCGCCAGGGGCTTATGTTCACGTGAGACGGTCATGCGCCTGGCGCACCACGCCGCGATGACCATGACCTGGGAGCGCGGGCGTCCCGCCCGCGCCACGGCGCCGCGGGCACGGCGCCGGCCTCCGCTCTGACCCTCCCCCACCGGGGGCGGGCACCCGGCTCCTCCCCCCAGCGGGGGGAGGCTGGGAGGGGGGCTGAACCCGGCGAACGATGGTCACCTCAGCGCATCCGGCGCCGCAGTCCCCCTCCCTACGACCGCAAACGCACCGTGATGGACTTGCCCGGTTCGACGACGATATTATCCACCACCACCGCCCGGCGTTTCGTGTCGTAGACGCGGTAGCGCCCCGGCGCCAGGACGTATGGCGCATCGAACTCGAAGTAGAAGCCAACGGTGCCTTCCCGTGACATGATCGTCGATCCGGTGAAAATGGAGGTGTCCCATGCGCCATCGACCAGCTTTTCGACGCGCAGATCCTGGAATGCCGTTGCCGGCAACCCATCGTTGATGAAGGTAACGCTGCCCCAGCCGATAACGGCCACGGTTTCGCGGCCCTCTTCGATGATGGCCGTATAGTCGGTGAAATAGTGATTCCTGACCTGGTCAGCTCGTCCTTCCGTTCGGAAGACGGTGAAACGGTACTCACCCGGAGGTAGGGCAATGAGTTGTTCACCTTCGAATGCAGCTTCGATCTGCTTGTCGGTTTCAGGGTTCCTGGCGCCGAACATGCTCTTGCCCTGCGCGTCCCGGAAGCTCGATAGAGAGACCTGCGCGGGTTTGCCGTCCGGGCCGATGGCAATAAAGCGCAAGGTGCTGCGTTTGAGCGAGGCGGCGATCAGTTCCTCGAGCGTCTGGGCCAGGGCGTCGCCGTTCTGCGCGTCGATGTAGCGGCCGCCGCTGTTCTCCGTAATGCAGCGGAGGGTTTGAGCGACCTGTGGCTCCAGCCCAAAGCCCACCACGTCAATCCGCACCTCGGCCTCTGAGGCGGCCAGCGCCGCCGCCACCGCGCACGGATCGCCATCGCAGGTCTCCTCGCCGTCCGATACCATAATGATCACGTTGCGGACGTTTTCGCCTGCCTTGAGATCCTCGCCGGCCCGTTGCAAGGCCAGGCTGATCGGGGTCCAGCCGGCCGGTTCCCAGGCAAGGGCTTGCTGCCGCAGCAACGCTTTGTCAACCCCCTGGACCGGCACCAGGAGGGCCGTGCTCTGGCAGGAGCGCGCCCGCTGGGCCTCGCTGCCGTCGCCTTCGTGACCGAACACGCGGAAGCCGACGTTCAGGTTGGGGTTGTCGGGCAGAGACTCGATGACCCGTTCGATCGCCCGACGAGCCGCCTGGATCTTGGTTTCGCCGCCGATGCGCTGGGCCATCGAGCCGCTGGCATCGAAGACCAGTTGAATGTTGACGGTTGGACCTGTTCCGGTCTGCTCCTGGGGGCGGAAGACGACCCGAACATCCTCGGCTGGGGCCACGGTTGCTGCCGCGCTCGCGCCCGACGGCGAGGGGGTGTCGGCGGCGGGCGCGAAGGGAGGGCGGGTCGGCTCGACCGGCGCGCTGGTTGGCGTCGGCGGGGTGGTCGGCGCCGGGGTGGCGGTCGCGGGCAGGGGGGAAACAGTGGGTGATGGCGCTTCGGTGGGTGGGGCCTGGGCGGCCATGGTGGCTCGCACCTCGGCTTCCACCGTAGCCCGCAGACTGGCCTGCTCATTCGCGGCAGGCGCGCCGCCGCACGCGGCAATGATAGTAACAATCAGAATCGCGCAAGGAATGCCAAGATACCGGTTGGACACGCTGCTCCTCCTCCATCTCACCGATACCTGTATGCACTCTTTATGGTAGCATATTTCGGGAGCATGCCGCGTCCGGTAGGCCCTGGGGCGCTTGCATTGACGAGTATGCTGGCATATCCGGGCTTCAGTCGCGGGGCGTGCAACGCCGCGATAAAAAAAGGAGGGCTACGCCCTCTCAAACCCTCCCGCGGGCGGGGGTAGGGAGAAACCCGGTTTCCCCCTACCCCTGCGTGAGGGCCAGGCCCTCCCGCGGGCGGGGGCGTGGGCCATCCCCTTCCCAAACACGGCCCACTGCCAGCCGGGCCCTCCCGCGGGCGGGGGCGTGGGGGAACCAGGTTCCCCCATGGTCACGTGAGACGGTCATGCGCCTGGCGCACCACGCCGCGATGACCATGACCTGGGAGCGCGGGCGTCCCGCCCGCGCCACGGCGCCGCGGGCACGGCGCCGGCCCCCGCCCTGACCCTCCCCCACCGGGGGCGGGCACCCGGCGCCTCCCCCCAGCGGGGGGAGGCTGGGAGGGGGGCAGCACGCGGCGCACGATGGTCACCGCAGCCGTCCATGCGGCTCCGCCGCACCACGCCGCAATGAACATACGGGTGTTCCTGGGAGGGCGAAGCCCTCCCAAACCCTCCCGCGGGTGGGGGAATGGGGAAACCCGGTTTCCCCATTCCCCTCTTCGAGAGCCTATTTTCACGTTAGGAAATCGCGCAGCGTCTGGTGATACAGGTCGGGCGCCTCGATCATCGGCAAATGGCCGCAGTCCTCGAGCACGACGAGTCGGCTGCCGGCAACCAGGCGCTGGCATTGCTCGACCTCGGATGGGGGGGCGAGGCGGTCGCTGGCGCCGGCCACGAGGAGCGTCGGCGCGCTGATGGCGCGCAGCGCGGCGTGCAACGGCGGAACCCCGGCGGCTGTGAGGGCCGTCAGGTAGGCGCGTCCATCGGTGGCAGCGTGGTCGGCCAGGTATTCGCGCCACAACTCCTGATCGGCGGGCGGGCGCTGCAGGGTCTGGGCACCGAGGAAGGCGGCCAGGGGCGGCAACTGGAACAGGTAGCGGTTCCAGGGCTGCCAGAAATCAAAGAACGGCCGGGCCAGACCGAGGGAGAGATCGAGCGGCGCGCGGGTCCATTCCAGGGCCACCAGTTCCGGCGCGAAG
>Ga0068707_1003389_pt1 | contig 11132 bp, 16 predicted proteins | sample YNPNPMetaG_FD_66600 | JGI IMG/M metagenome (GOLD analysis project Ga0068707, IMG submission 66600) | Anoxygenic and chlorotrophic microbial mat microbial communities from Yellowstone National Park, USA - YNP NP MetaG | ecosystem: Environmental > Aquatic > Thermal springs > Hot (42-90C) >... | reverse complement strand
AGTCGCAATCCCCTCGAAGCGGGGCTGTCTTTCCGACCCCTGTACTCCTAGGAGATAGGGGGTAGGGCTTAACCCGTCGCAATCCCCTCGAAGCGGGGCTGTCTTTCCGACTTTTAAAAAGGTTGCAAGAGTTGGTTAGTGTCTGCAAGTCGCAATCCCCTCGAAGCGGGGCTGTCTTTCCGACAGGGGGGACAGGAGTTAATCCTTACCCCCTATCTCCTAACGTCGCAATCCCCTCGAAGCGGGGCTGTCTTTCCGACACATTGAAAACGATAACCACCTGGTCCTCGAGACCAGTCGCAATCCCCTCGAAGCGGGGCTGTCTTTCCGACTGGTTGATTGTTGTGGTTTCGGAGATCTCGATGTTATCGAGTCGCAATCCCCTCGAAGCGGGGCTGTCTTTCCGACAGGCATCTCCTGGCGCTACCCTGTCATTCACCCCCTCGTCGCAATCCCCTCGAAGCGGGGCTGTCTTTCCGACTCGGAAGGAAGCTCCTGAGGAAAGACCTCAGGAGCCCAGTCGCAATCCCCTCGAAGCGGGGCTGTCTTTCCGACAGGACTTCCAGGGTGGCGAAGAGCGGCTGAGGAGCTCCACGTCGCAATCCCCTCGAAGCGGGGCTGTCTTTCCGACCCGGGGCTCTTCGCAAAGACTTTCCTCAGGTGGCGCTGCCGTCGCAATCCCCTCGAAGCGGGGCTGTCTTTCCGACCGGGATATCGACCTGCTCGATATCCCGACCGTGGCTTCGTCGCAATCCCCTCGAAGCGGGGCTGTCTTTCCGACCGTCTAACTGGCCAGCTTAAAGAAACGAGCATTGAGAAGTCGCAATCCCCTCGAAGCGGGGCTGTCTTTCCGACAGGATTCACGAAATGCTGATAGGATCTCGGCGCTTCAGGTCGCAATCCCCTCGAAGCGGGGCTGTCTTTCCGACCGGCAATACCAGGGTGGCGAAGAATGGCCGAGGATTTCCGTCGCAATCCCCTCGAAGCGGGGCTGTCTTTCCGACCTAATGAATTTCCTTTTGGAACTAATATTCTTATTCCGTCGCAATCCCCTCGAAGCGGGGCTGTCTTTCCGACAAATACTCGTGGTTCGTTAGAAAAAAAGTAGGTAGGTCGCAATCCCCTCGAAGCGGGGCTGTCTTTCCGACCTCAGAATTGTCCGGGACGTCGACCTGCTCGACATCCCAACGTCGCAATCCCCTCGAAGCGGGGCTGTCTTTCCGACGGAAAACATTTGTGATTTCGGTAACCTCGATTGCTACGAGTCGCAATCCCCTCGAAGCGGGGCTGTCTTTCCGACGCAATCTTCCAGCAAGTTATTTGTTTGTCATCCTGGAGTCGCAATCCCCTCGAAGCGGGGCTGTCTTTCCGACGGGAGAGTAGGGAAGGAAGAGGTCGTGTTGCAATTAAAAGTCGCAATCCCCTCGAAGCGGGGCTGTCTTTCCGACTTAGATGTAGTGGAAAAGCTGCAGAAGTTAAGCGAGGTTGTCGCAATCCCCTCGAAGCGGGGCTGTCTTTCCGACAAGATGAAAATGGAGAAGTGCTATTCATTGTCCCTGCAGGTCGCAATCCCCTCGAAGCGGGGCTGTCTTTCCGACCAATCTTCCGGCAAGCTATCTATTCGCCATTCTGGATGGTCGCAATCCCCTCGAAGCGGGGCTGTCTTTCCGACTTATTTAACAAATTTGATCCCACAAGACCATCCTGACCGTCGCAATCCCCTCGAAGCGGGGCTGTCTTTCCGACTTGTATAATACAAAAATTTTATTTTTTCCGCTCCCCACGTCGCAATCCCCTCGAAGCGGGGCTGTCTTTCCGACCTTTTAAAAGAATGCCCAGATATTGAGGTTAAAGAGGAGTCGCAATCCCCTCGAAGCGGGGCTGTCTTTCCGACAGAAGACGGGTACTACCCCTTCTGGTGCGAGGCCCCGGAAGTCGCAATCCCCTCGAAGCGGGGCTGTCTTTCCGACCCACATTAGTGACTTTATCGTTGTCGTAGAAAATGGTTCGTCGCAATCCCCTCGAAGCGGGGCTGTCTTTCCGACTGGGAAAGCTACCTGAATTTGTTGAGCTCTGGCTAGGGGAGTCGCAATCCCCTCGAAGCGGGGCTGTCTTTCCGACCCGGGTCGCCATTAGAAAAGAAAGAGATTTTATTCTTAGTCGCAATCCCCTCGAAGCGGGGCTGTCTTTCCGACTGGTCGAGGTCGTCGTGGAAGAAGCGAAGATCGTGATCGATGTCGCAATCCCCTCGAAGCGGGGCTGTCTTTCCGACCCTCGGCACTTGCGGGGGCTATGTTGAGGGTGACCACCTGGTCGCAATCCCCTCGAAGCGGGGCTGTCTTTCCGACGGAGGTGCGCTATGGTGCTGAGTGAGGTAGTGGGGAAATGTCGCAATCCCCTCGAAGCGGGGCTGTCTTTCCGACCGCAGATGCTCGTGGTTCATCGAAAGAAAGGATGGTAGGTCGCAATCCCCTCGAAGCGGGGCTGTCTTTCCGACTGGCGACCTGGGTGGCCGGGTCGCCATCAGAGAAGAAAGGTCGCAATCCCCTCGAAGCGGGGCTGTCTTTCCGACTTGAAAACGACAACCACCTGGTCCTCGAGACCAGGTGGTGGTCGCAATCCCCTCGAAGCGGGGCTGTCTTTCCGACTGATGTTAAGGAAAAGATGGAAGGGTTGGTTAGTATTGTCGCAATCCCCTCGAAGCGGGGCTGTCTTTCCGACCGGCAATGCCAGGGTGGCAAAGAATGGCCGAGGATCTCGTCGCAATCCCCTCGAAGCGGGGCTGTCTTTCCGACTGGGCAGGAGTAACAACAAACAAAGAAGGAGGCGCAGCAGTCGCAATCCCCTCGAAGCGGGGCTGTCTTTCCGACGTTGAACGATGTTGCTGAAAGATTGAGGGAATTGGAAAAGTCGCAATCCCCTCGAAGCGGGGCTGTCTTTCCGACCCTTCGCAGGGGCCACGGCTTCTGCGACGGGACCTTGGGTCGCAATCCCCTCGAAGCGGGGCTGTCTTTCCGACAGGTATGCGGGTTCGGGGACCTCGATATTTTCGAGGTCAGTCGCAATCCCCTCGAAGCGGGGCTGTCTTTCCGACGAGACACCAGAAGGGGGGTATCTTAAAATTCGGGTCGAGTCGCAATCCCCTCGAAGCGGGGCTGTCTTTCCGACCCTTTTCAGGACGTCACTGTACCCCTAGGAGGTAGGTCGCAATCCCCTCGAAGCGGGGCTGTCTTTCCGACTATGAATACAAGGAGCGCTGTTTAGCCACCTATGTTGAGTCGCAATCCCCTCGAAGCGGGGCTGTCTTTCCGACCCACTTCTTTGATCGTTCCATAAAGGAAATAAGGAAGCGTCGCAATCCCCTCGAAGCGGGGCTGTCTTTCCGACGATTATGATTGAGTGCATCAACAATAGTTATCGCTTATGTCGCAATCCCCTCGAAGCGGGGCTGTCTTTCCGACTTAAAGCATCATTCGTTGAAAACGAAAATCATGAAAAATTTGTCGCAATCCCCTCGAAGCGGGGCTGTCTTTCCGACAAGTTAGGGAATGTAGAGGAAGTAATTGGTGACCTCGAGGTCGCAATCCCCTCGAAGCGGGGCTGTCTTTCCGACTGTGTTGTGGGAAGACAGAGGCTGTGGAGGCCGCATTGGTCGCAATCCCCTCGAAGCGGGGCTGTCTTTCCGACTCATATTATATATCAACACAAGCCATGTTATGTGAGTCGCAATCCCCTCGAAGCGGGGCTGTCTTTCCGACTAGGGGACTTGGCGCCCCTAGCCGGGGCTCTTCGTAAAGAGTCGCAATCCCCTCGAAGCGGGGCTGTCTTTCCGACTTATTATAGTTAAAAAGGTTGCTGGAAGCAACCTTCCAGTCGCAATCCCCTCGAAGCGGGGCTGTCTTTCCGACGTGACGTAATGGAAAAATTAGAGAGGGTAAGAGAGGTTGTCGCAATCCCCTCGAAGCGGGGCTGTCTTTCCGACTAATCGAGCTTCCCTTCACAGATTTCTTCGAAGTTACTCGGTCGCAATCCCCTCGAAGCGGGGCTGTCTTTCCGACCATTAAAAGAGGAGGTTACCATGAAAGTAAAGCATGGTCGCAATCCCCTCGAAGCGGGGCTGTCTTTCCGACCTGAAAAGCGTTTTAGAGAGATTGCAAGGATTAGCAAGGTCGCAATCCCCTCGAAGCGGGGCTGTCTTTCCGACAGTATAATGTAGTTAAACTTTTTGTCTTGTTGTATCGAGTCGCAATCCCCTCGAAGCGGGGCTGTCTTTCCGACCCGCATTGCGGTCAGAGAAGACCGTGGCCTCCTTACAGTCGCAATCCCCTCGAAGCGGGGCTGTCTTTCCGACACGTTGTCGAGGTTACCGTAGCTGAGAGGAAGGTCATGTCGCAATCCCCTCGAAGCGGGGCTGTCTTTCCGACGGTCGTAATAGACCTTCCCTTTAGTGGGGTTTTCGAGGGTCGCAATCCCCTCGAAGCGGGGCTGTCTTTCCGACCCTCGATCCTGAGCCTCGGGGGGAAGTTCCTGGGGTCTTGTCGCAATCCCCTCGAAGCGGGGCTGTCTTTCCGACCCTTTCTGGTGCGAAACACCAGAAGGGGGATATCTTAAGTCGCAATCCCCTCGAAGCGGGGCTGTCTTTCCGACTTGGAAAATGTTTGTGATTTCGGTAACCTCGATTGTTAGTCGCAATCCCCTCGAAGCGGGGCTGTCTTTCCGACTTTTTACCTACTTGTATCGAAAAAACACTTAGTTTGGTTTGTCGCAATCCCCTCGAAGCGGGGCTGTCTTTCCGACCCATGAAAGTGAAACATGTGTTGTGGTTGGGGAGCGAGTCGCAATCCCCTCGAAGCGGGGCTGTCTTTCCGACGGATTAACTCCTGCCCCCCTATTCTCCTAACCCCCCGGCGGGTCGCAATCCCCTCGAAGCGGGGCTGTCTTTCCGACGTGGATTGGGGGGATTGGGGACGTTGTGTTTCGAACGTCCGGTCGCAATCCCCTCGAAGCGGGGCTGTCTTTCCGACAGGTTACCGTAAGCAAAAGGAAGGTCTATATAGACCTGTCGCAATCCCCTCGAAGCGGGGCTGTCTTTCCGACACGGGACTCTCACGGAAGGCGACCACCTAGTCTTAAAGAGTCGCAATCCCCTCGAAGCGGGGCTGTCTTTCCGACTAGCAATACCAGGGTGGCGTAAGGCGGCCGAGGATCTCCAGTCGCAATCCCCTCGAAGCGGGGCTGTCTTTCCGACCCACCTACCGTCTTAGAGTTGTAAGGGATGTCGATTTGCTCGTCGCAATCCCCTCGAAGCGGGGCTGTCTTTCCGACGGTGATTTCCTTATAGTTAAGAAGCTTGCCGGAAGTAAGTCGCAATCCCCTCGAAGCGGGGCTGTCTTTCCGACTGGCGACCTGGGTGGCCGGGTCGCCATCAGAGAAGAAAAGTCGCAATCCCCTCGAAGCGGGGCTGTCTTTCCGACCGAAGAATGGCCGAGGAGTTACACCTCGGCCGTCGGTATGTCGCAATCCCCTCGAAGCGGGGCTGTCTTTCCGACAGAAGAAAAAAGTTTTGTTATAGTTAAAAAGCTTGCCGGGTCGCAATCCCCTCGAAGCGGGGCTGTCTTTCCGACAAATGCACCTCGGCCGTCGGCACTCTTGGTTCGTTAAGTCGCAATCCCCTCGAAGCGGGGCTGTCTTTCCGACTCGAAGAGCCCCGTTTTTGGGGGCTCGACCAGGGGGTGAGTCGCAATCCCCTCGAAGCGGGGCTGTCTTTCCGACCGGGAAATAACATTCCCGCCAGTTATCTCTTCGCCATGTCGCAATCCCCTCGAAGCGGGGCTGTCTTTCCGACATCGAGCTCTGGCTAGGGGATCTAGCCCCCCTAGCTGGGTCGCAATCCCCTCGAAGCGGGGCTGTCTTTCCGACCGAAATAATCGAGGTCACCATAGCTGAAAGGAAGGTCTATGGTCGCAATCCCCTCGAAGCGGGGCTGTCTTTCCGACCGGGATGTCGACCTGCTCGATATCCCGATCGTAGCTTCGTCGCAATCCCCTCGAAGCGGGGCTGTCTTTCCGACGGAAATGCACCTCGGCCGTCGGCACTCTTGGTTCGTTAAAGTCGCAATCCCCTCGAAGCGGGGCTGTCTTTCCGACCGTTTTTGGGGGCTCGACCAGGGGGTGATGCTCCCTGGCGGTCGCAATCCCCTCGAAGCGGGGCTGTCTTTCCGACGGGTCGTAATAGACCTTCCCTTCGCGGATTTTTAGTCGCAATCCCCTCGAAGCGGGGCTGTCTTTCCGACTGGATTCAACAACCTCGATATTATCGAGGTTGTTGTAACGTCGCAATCCCCTCGAAGCGGGGCTGTCTTTCCGACTGGATGACCCATCAGGAGGGTTTTCTTTTTTTAACCTACGGGTCGCAATCCCCTCGAAGCGGGGCTGTCTTTCCGACTCGGTATTCGTGGCTTGTTGAAAAAAAAGACGGTAGGTGGTCGCAATCCCCTCGAAGCGGGGCTGTCTTTCCGACAGGTGTACCATGGTGAGACATGTTGTTTGGGAAGACAGGTCGCAATCCCCTCGAAGCGGGGCTGTCTTTCCGACACAATGAACAGGAGGTGTACCATGGTGAGACATGTTGTGTCGCAATCCCCTCGAAGCGGGGCTGTCTTTCCGACGGGGAAATAGAAGAAGTAGTAGGTGACCTCGACATTGTGTCGCAATCCCCTCGAAGCGGGGCTGTCTTTCCGACGGGTAAGGGTTTAGTCCCTGCCCCCCTATTCTCCCAACCCGTCGCAATCCCCTCGAAGCGGGGCTGTCTTTCCGACAGGTGTGTGAGTTCGACGACCTCGATGTGGTCGAGGTCGGTCGCAATCCCCTCGAAGCGGGGCTGTCTTTCCGACTAGGGATTGGGGATGTCATTTTCAGGACATCCCTTTATGTCGCAATCCCCTCGAAGCGGGGCTGTCTTTCCGACATCGAGGTCACCATTGCTGAGAGGAAGGTCGTAATTGAGTCGCAATCCCCTCGAAGCGGGGCTGTCTTTCCGACTGGTTGGTGACCTCGAGATAATCGAGGTCACCATTGGTCGCAATCCCCTCGAAGCGGGGCTGTCTTTCCGACAGGTAATGGAAAAATTAGTTAAAGTGAGAGAAGTGGTAGGTCGCAATCCCCTCGAAGCGGGGCTGTCTTTCCGACATGGAACCTTGGTAGAAGAAAACCACTTGGTCTTAAAGAGTCGCAATCCCCTCGAAGCGGGGCTGTCTTTCCGACTGGACGACCACTTGGTTCTAAAGACCAGGTGGTTACTAGGTCGCAATCCCCTCGAAGCGGGGCTGTCTTTCCGACCGGCTTCTGTGACGGGACTCTTATGGACGACCACTTGGTGTCGCAATCCCCTCGAAGCGGGGCTGTCTTTCCGACTAGAAGAACTACTCGGTGACCTCGAGATAGTCGAGGTCAGTCGCAATCCCCTCGAAGCGGGGCTGTCTTTCCGACGCGATTGCGACCACTTGGTCCTCAAGACCAAGTGGTATGTCGCAATCCCCTCGAAGCGGGGCTGTCTTTCCGACACCTATTCTCTTAAAGTCGTAAGGGATGTCGACCTACTGTCGCAATCCCCTCGAAGCGGGGCTGTCTTTCCGACATGTGCGGGGAAGCTGCCTGGGCTTGTTGAGCTCTGGGTCGCAATCCCCTCGAAGCGGGGCTGTCTTTCCGACCCGCAAATATTCGTGGTTTGTCAAAAAGAGAATAGGTAGGTCGCAATCCCCTCGAAGCGGGGCTGTCTTTCCGACGAGTAAGGGTCAGTAGTAAGAACTAACACAAACAAAATGGTCGCAATCCCCTCGAAGCGGGGCTGTCTTTCCGACGTAGAAAGGAGGGTGCATCATGAAGTTAAGCAGTATTAAGGTCGCAATCCCCTCGAAGCGGGGCTGTCTTTCCGACTCATTATTATTAAGAAGTTGGCGGGAAGCAATCTTCCCGGTCGCAATCCCCTCGAAGCGGGGCTGTCTTTCCGACGGTGATGATTATAGCTATTACCCCTTCTGGTGCGAGACAGTCGCAATCCCCTCGAAGCGGGGCTGTCTTTCCGACAAGATGGCCGAGGATCTCCACCTCGGCCGTCGGCGTCGCAATCCCCTCGAAGCGGGGCTGTCTTTCCGACGCTATCTTAAACTTCGGGTCGAGGAGCCCCGTTTTTGGTCGCAATCCCCTCGAAGCGGGGCTGTCTTTCCGACTGAAGTTACTGAGCTCTGGCTAGGGGACTTGGCGCCCCGTCGCAATCCCCTCGAAGCGGGGCTGTCTTTCCGACTGGACAACTACCTGGTCTTAAAGACTAGGTGGTTGCTTGTGTCGCAATCCCCTCGAAGCGGGGCTGTCTTTCCGACACCATGATTAAAGTAGAACAATTTATTTGGGAAGGCCGGTCGCAATCCCCTCGAAGCGGGGCTGTCTTTCCGACAGAAGAAAGGGGGTTCATTATTATTAAGAAGTTGGCGGGAGGTCGCAATCCCCTCGAAGCGGGGCTGTCTTTCCGACAGGTCACCTTGAGTGAACGGAAGGTCTATATAGACCTTGTCGCAATCCCCTCGAAGCGGGGCTGTCTTTCCGACTCGATTGCTACGAGGTTACCATTCGGGAAGGGAAGCTCGGTCGCAATCCCCTCGAAGCGGGGCTGTCTTTCCGACTTGGAGGACATAAGGGAAGTGGTTGGTGACCTCGAGATAGTCGCAATCCCCTCGAAGCGGGGCTGTCTTTCCGACATGTTACTATTACTGAGGGAAGAATCGTAATAGATGTTTGTCGCAATCCCCTCGAAGCGGGGCTGTCTTTCCGACTTGGTGATCTTGAGATAATCGAGATCACCATGTGCGAAGTCGCAATCCCCTCGAAGCGGGGCTGTCTTTCCGACTTTATTAACATTCTTCGCAGAGGCAATATCTTTTGTGAGTCGCAATCCCCTCGAAGCGGGGCTGTCTTTCCGACTAGGTGGGGTTCCACCACCTATTCTCTTAGGGTCATAATGGTCGCAATCCCCTCGAAGCGGGGCTGTCTTTCCGACGGTTAAGCAAGTAAAGCAATTTGTTTGGAAAGGCCGCCCAGTCGCAATCCCCTCGAAGCGGGGCTGTCTTTCCGACTTCATTGAAAAAAAGGACGGTAGGTGGGGTTCTCTCGTCGCAATCCCCTCGAAGCGGGGCTGTCTTTCCGACTGATCGATCTTTCCTTCACGGATTTTATCGAGGCCGTCCGGTCGCAATCCCCTCGAAGCGGGGCTGTCTTTCCGACGTTTTATTTTATTGTGATCCACCATATGTTCCAGAGACTAGGTCGCAATCCCCTCGAAGCGGGGCTGTCTTTCCGACTGATGTAGAAAGGGCGTACCGATGGTTTGTAGTTGCTAGTCGCAATCCCCTCGAAGCGGGGCTGTCTTTCCGACAAGGAATGTAAAAGGTGACGTCGTCGACGCTTGTAACATGTCGCAATCCCCTCGAAGCGGGGCTGTCTTTCCGACACGACCTCGTTACGATTAAGAAGCTTGCCGGAAGTAAGTCGCAATCCCCTCGAAGCGGGGCTGTCTTTCCGACAGTAAATAAAGGGGCTTATAAGCTTGTAGATGAAATAAGTCGCAATCCCCTCGAAGCGGGGCTGTCTTTCCGACTCAGAGGAGATCTTATTGCTAATCAAGTCGAAGGAATAGTCGCAATCCCCTCGAAGCGGGGCTGTCTTTCCGACTTGCTGGAAGTAATCTTCCGGCAATCTTTCTCTTGTCGCAATCCCCTCGAAGCGGGGCTGTCTTTCCGACCTACCAGGGCTTATTGAGCTCTGGCTGGGGGATCTAGCCCCGTCGCAATCCCCTCGAAGCGGGGCTGTCTTTCCGACACAAGCTATGGAATTACATTGAAGAGGTTATTCCCTTAGTCGCAATCCCCTCGAAGCGGGGCTGTCTTTCCGACGGTTTTGAAAACCAGGTGGTTGTTAGGGATTGGGGAGTCGCAATCCCCTCGAAGCGGGGCTGTCTTTCCGACCTTTTGCGACGGGACCTTAATCGAAGAAAACCACCTGGGTCGCAATCCCCTCGAAGCGGGGCTGTCTTTCCGACCCATCCTGGACGTAGGGCTTCCGGGGTGGCGAAGGATGTCGCAATCCCCTCGAAGCGGGGCTGTCTTTCCGACAATGAATGTTAACTTTTACAAAAAGGAGGAGCATCATGAGTCGCAATCCCCTCGAAGCGGGGCTGTCTTTCCGACACGAAAATGAATTTAGCTACATTGAAAAAGAAAATGACGTCGCAATCCCCTCGAAGCGGGGCTGTCTTTCCGACAGGGTACTACCCCTTCTGGTGCGAAACACCAGAAGGGGGTCGCAATCCCCTCGAAGCGGGGCTGTCTTTCCGACGAAAATTCGGGTCGAAGAGCCCAAGTTTTGGGGGCTCGAGTCGCAATCCCCTCGAAGCGGGGCTGTCTTTCCGACCGGGACATTGGTAGAAGAAAGCCACCTAGTCTTGAAGAGTCGCAATCCCCTCGAAGCGGGGCTGTCTTTCCGACAGAGTTTGTTATTATTAAAAAATTGGCGGGAAATAACATGTCGCAATCCCCTCGAAGCGGGGCTGTCTTTCCGACTTAAAGATAGGAGGCGTAGTCATGGAAGTGAAGCAGTCGCAATCCCCTCGAAGCGGGGCTGTCTTTCCGACTTGTATTGGTGTTGTTGAGAATGACCACCTGGTCTTGGAGTCGCAATCCCCTCGAAGCGGGGCTGTCTTTCCGACAGGAGGCGTACCATGGTGAAACATGTTGTTTGGGAAGACAGGTCGCAATCCCCTCGAAGCGGGGCTGTCTTTCCGACGCACTATGTTGAAACATGTTGTTTGGGAAAGTCGGGATTGTCGCAATCCCCTCGAAGCGGGGCTGTCTTTCCGACCTAAATGTCCTTCGCAGAAGCCATGGCTTCTGCGATGGGTCGCAATCCCCTCGAAGCGGGGCTGTCTTTCCGACAGTAATAGGTGACCTCGAGATAATCGAGGTCACCATCGGTCGCAATCCCCTCGAAGCGGGGCTGTCTTTCCGACTGATGGAACCTTGACAGACAACCACCTGGTTTTGAAAACCAGTCGCAATCCCCTCGAAGCGGGGCTGTCTTTCCGAC
>Ga0068707_1003388_pt1 | contig 11133 bp, 10 predicted proteins | sample YNPNPMetaG_FD_66600 | JGI IMG/M metagenome (GOLD analysis project Ga0068707, IMG submission 66600) | Anoxygenic and chlorotrophic microbial mat microbial communities from Yellowstone National Park, USA - YNP NP MetaG | ecosystem: Environmental > Aquatic > Thermal springs > Hot (42-90C) >... | reverse complement strand
GCACCACCGATCGATCGATCGGCAAGGGCCGCCGATGGTGAGGCGGCTGCTGGTCCAGGTCGCGCATGTGGTGGTGCGATGCGTGCCGGAGGCTGGGACCTACTTTACCTATTTGGCGGTGAAGCGCGGGAAGCGCCGGGCGTACGTGGCGGTGGCGCGGAAGCTGTTGGTGGGACTTCACGCGGCCTGGAGGCATGGACAGACGTTCGACTGGGGGCGCTGCTTCGCGATCCCCAAGGTGAAGCCGTACGTCCTCAGGCCGGCGGGGAACGCATAGAACGTGAAAAGAGATAAGGTCCACCCGCGAGATCCAGGGACTCGGGAGCGCGCCTTTTCCCTTGGTGCCGTGCCGTTGTCATGTCACGAGCCCGTGGCAAAGATTGCGCCCCGTGGTCCTCGCATCAGCATCATGGTGCCCGAAAGGAGCCCGAATGGGAGGATGGAGGAGACCGTGGGTGAGGCCGTGAAGCCGTCGGGGGAATCCTGGCGGTAGGACGTGGGGCCGCTTCGCGAGCCCGTGCCGATGATCGTATCGGCATCGAGGGGGCTTGACAGGGCGGCGCTCATGGGAGGGGAAAGGGGGGAGATGAGTAAGCGGATCAGGCCCCTCCATCCAGCACCCTTGGGAGTCCACCAGCACCCCGGACGATTCCCAGATCGGTCAATAGGACGAAACGCCGTACCTTCCTTATCCGCGACGGCAATCACCTTCAAGCCCTTAAGACCAACTACCTCCGGGAACACGACTCGATCGCTTCGGATGTGAGCACCCTGGGGGGCATGGCATCCCCTGGCGTCCCGTCGTTCCTCCGGAGGTTCACGATCCGTTCCCAGGCGATCGTCCGGCAGACGGACGGGGTGCTGATGCTGGTGGGGCTTCCCGAAAACGAGGATGGGCCCGGCGGCGCAAGGCATTGAGGATCCACGTCCGAATGATCGATCCTAGGCAGGACGCTGGGTTCCTTCAAAACACGAACAACTCCTTTGCGGGTACCGTCCCGGAAGGAAGAAAGGGGGACATTGTTTCCTTTTCCACCCGGCTCTGGGCGCGCACCTGTGAAGACAGGGCAAGACACAGGGGCCGTCCCAAGGTCGTCTCGCTCCATGAGAATATCGACCTCACTACCCCCGCCGGGAAGTTCCAGACCACCATCATGATCGCCCTCGCCCAGCACGAGCGGGGAGTGATCGCCGCGCGGATGAAGGAGAAGGTGGCCTGGCGTCGCCCGGACCAAGATCTCCAACATGGTCGGGGCGGTTGCCCTGGGCGGGAAGACCGTCCTGGCAAGCCTCAAGGACACTCGAGGCGCCGGAACTGGAAAAGGCGGAGCCCGGGGCCACCGAGGCCCGGCTCAAGGCCGAGATCCAGGCCGAGCAGGCCCAGGAGATCGTCGTCCAGGACCAGGTTCAAACGCTGTCCCTGTTCGATCGGCTCGTGAGGGAGAACGAGGACAAGCCCGAACGGCTCAAGATCCTGCTCCCCCGGCTCATCGACTACGTCGTCTGGCACTCGCGGGAGAAGGGCGAGGGCGAAACCCGAACGTGGTCGCCCTGGCGCCGGAAGTCACCTATGCGGGGAACGAGCCGGTGGTCGACGGAGAATCCGTGCCCGGAGTGCCGTTGGTTCGCCCGAGCCCATCGGGTGGTATGCCCGCCAGGACTTGAACCTGGAACCTTCTGGTTCGTAGCCAGACGCTCTATCCAGTTGAGCTACGGGCACCCGCGGATGGCCACAGTCTAACGGATCCGCCGGCCAATTCAAGGAGTTCTTCGGGAGGCCGGGAAACCCACGGGGAACCAGACCGGGAGCGCGGCCACCGACGCCCTCGCCCCTTCCGAGGTCGGCACGCCCCAGGCCTCGAAAAACGGCCCGAGGTTCCGCCCGACGGCCCGGGAAAACCGCACCAGCCACTGGTCCCGCTTCTCCGCGTCCGTCCGGGGCCGCTCCCCCGCCCCGAGCGACCGGTACTCCGCGAAGACCTTTCGGAATGCCTCCCACCCAAACGCCTCCTGCAGCTGGTCGTACATGGTCAGCGCCAGGAACGGGTCCGCCTTCCATCGCTCGAAGGGGGCCCCGGCCGCGAGGTGGGCCCGGAGCGCCTTCATCGCCGCCTCCCCCGTGTGGCGCCATTTCGCCCGGGGGATCCCGCAAACCGTGTCCTGCACGTAGCGGGTGAACAGGTTCACGGTCACCTCCCCCGCCCCCTCGAAGGTCCAATCCCCCGACTGGTGGTTGTGCCCCAGCTCGTGCAACAGACCCCACGGCCCCTGCTTGAGCCGATCCAGCCGGATCATGTCCTCCACCGCGTCCAGGTGCGTCATCACGGGATAGCCCGAATGCATGTACCCCGCGCTGATCTGCACGTCCGCCACGATCCGCTCGGGTCGCTCCCGCTCCCGCGGGCGCGCCGCCAGGTCCGCGCACGCGTCCAACACGCGGTCCCAGAAGCGCATCAGATCCCCCGGGTCCTCCAGGTCCCGGACGCGCTCCGAGGGGACCGTCACGACGATCTTCGCCGTCTCCAGCTCCGCCCAAGGCCCCGGCCGGCTCCGGACTTCCCTCCATTCCGCCGCGGAGGTCGCCCCCAGCCGGTACCACGGGCTTTCCACCGCCCCTTCGATGGAAACCTCGACCACCCCCGGTCCCCTCCGCGGGGGAACCTCGATGTAGAGGAGCCCCCCGAACGGGCTGGCCACCACCGCCGGCGACCGGTCCAGGGGCCACCGCCGGCAGATCGAGGGGACCCGCGCCCATCCCTCATGATGCCAGAGCCGGTCCGTGTGGCAGCCGATCCGGACCTGCAGCCCGGTCCCCGCCGCCGATTCCGGGATGCGGACCGCCAGGCGATCCCCCGGCGCCGCGTACAACCCCGTCCCGTGCCAGCCCGGGATCTTCAGGTCCACCGGGACCGTCCGGCGGACGCGCGGCGCTCCCGCGGGCACCGCCCCCGGGAAGGCCTCCGCCGCCGGGTGGGCACGGATCGATTCCGCCGGCCGACATTCCAATTCCCGCACCTCGAGGGCCAGCACCACCCGCCCCCGAATCCCCCGCAGCGGCCTTCCCGGCACCGGGATCTCGGTCCCTCCCTCCCGGAGGGCGCGGAGGCGCGGGAGCAAAAACCGATCCCCCGGCGGGACCGCCCGGGCCGCCTCCAGAAGGGTCGCCTCCGCCTGGGCCGCGCCCGCCGGATCGGGCCGTTCCGGCCCCTGGAGGACCCACTCCAGGGCCAGGGCCGCATGGGCGAGCCTCGGCGCCCCCGCCCGGATCACGCCGTCCCCCGTGGGGCCCGCCGTGCCGTCCGACCAGACCATCCCCGCCGCTGCCATCAGCCGGTTCCCCGGATGGTCCTCCGGGAGCGTCCGGCCGGGATGGAGCTGCAGCCAGCCCCATCCGCACTCGGTCCAGAGAAGCCCGCCACCTCCCGAGACGAACCTCCCGAGCGCCTCGCGTGCAGCATTCCCCTCCGGGGCATTCCCCGGGAGACAGACGACCCGGAATCGGTCGAGCGACATCCACCAATCCCGGGACGGCAGGGCCTCGACGTCGAACCCCGCCCCCCTCAGATGCCGGAGAAGCCCCTCCGCCCGGAGGACCCCCACGCGGGGGTCCTCTCGGCCGGCCGCCCACCGGACGGCGTTCGCGACGAACCGGCCCGTATCCGCCGCTCCCAGGGCCGCACCGTCGAAATACCCCGTGTGGGCAAAGGCCACGATCCGCCCCGCCCCCATCCGCGCCGCCCCGATCACCGGGGCCAGGACGCGATCCCGCACCCGCCCGGCGGCCACGACCAGGGCGGAATCTCCGAAGACGGACAGCGTCCCCGGCACCCCCGGCGCGGCCACGGCCGAGACGCCCGCCAAAAGCTCCGCCGCGTCGTCGGCCGGGGGGGACCCCGACTCGAGGACCAGGAGGACTCCGGCAAGCCTCATCATCGCGACCCCAGCCTCCGGAGGATCTCGCGGACGTCGTACACGCAACCGCCCCAAGTCCCCCCCTGCAGGGCGGCCCAGAGGCGCGTGTCCTCCGGCAGATCCGGGTAGGGCCGCAGATCCGGCCGCGCAGGCCGTGCCGCCAGGCTCTCCGCATCCTCTCCCACCACGTCCACGCTCCCCTCCAGCCGCGCCGGGTCGAGGACGATGCGGATCCGGTCCCCGTCGCGCACCTTCCCGATCGGGCCCCCCGCCAGGGCCTCGGGCCCCACGTGGCCGATGCAGGCCCCCGTGGAGACCCCGGAGAAGCGCGCATCGGTGACCAGGGCCACGTGCTTCCCCCAGGGCAGGTGCTTGAGTGCCGAGGTCAGCTGATAGGTCTCCTCCATCCCCGTCCCCAGGGGGCCGCACCCCGCCAGGACGAGGACATCCCCCGGCCGGATCTCCCCCTTCTTGAGGGCCTCCACCGCCGAGGCCTCGCTCGTGAAGACCCGGGCCGGCCCCTCCTTCCGATAGACCCCGTCGGGGTCGAAAACCGAGGGATCGATCGCGGTACTCTTCACCACGGAACCTTCCGGGGCGAGATTGCCGCGGGGGAAACACAGCGTGGGAGGAAGCCCCCGCGCGGGGTCGAGGATCACCTCGTCCGGATCCACGCCGTCCTGCTCCCGCAGGATCCGGCGGAACCGGGCGCGTCGTTCGCTGCGTTCCCACGCCTTCAGGATCTCTCCCCAGGAGAGGCCCGCTACCGTGAGGGCCCCGAGGTCCAGCCGATCCCGGAGGCGGAGCATGACCTCGGGAACGCCGCCGGCGAGGAACACACGGACGGTCGGATGGGGAACCGGGCCGTTGGGAAGGACGGACACGATCCTTGGAGTCCGGCGGTTGACGGCGATCCAGTCTTCCACCGTGGGCCGCGGCAAGCCGGCGGCATGGGCCACGGCCGGCAGGTGCAGGAGCAGGTTGGTCGATCCCCCGAAGGCGGCATGAACCGTCATGGCGTTGCGGACGCTCGCCGGCGTCAGGAGGTCGCGAAGACGGACCCCGCGGGCCTCGAGCCGCATCAGGGCGCGGGCCGATCGGCGGGCCAGATCCCTCCAGACCGGCTCCCCGGAGGGGGCCAGCGCCGAATGGGGCAGGGCCATCCCGAGGGCCTCGGCCACCACCTGGGAGGTGGCCGCCGTCCCGAGGAACTGGCATCCCCCGCCGGGACTGGCGCAGGCGCGGCAGGCGAGCCCGGCGGCCTCCTCCAGGGTGACCAGGCCGTGGGCGAAGCGGGCCCCGAGCGATTGAACCGTCCCCGCGTCTTCCCCCTCCTCGGGGGGGAGCGTCACGCCGCCGGGAAGGAGGACGGCGGGGAGCCCTCCCTCCCCCGCCAGGGCCATCATCATCGCGGGCAGGCCCTTGTCGCAGGTCGCCACGCCCAGGACGCCCGCCCGGGTGGGAAGGGAACGGATGAGGCGCCGGAGGAGGATGGCGGCATCGTTGCGGAAGGGGAGGCTGTCGAACATCCCGGCCGTCCCCTGGGTGCGGCCGTCGCAGGGATCGGTGAGGACGCCGGCGAAGGGGAGTCCCCCGGCCCGGCGGATCTCCCCGGCGGCGGTCTCCAGCAGCATCCCGGTCTCCCAGTGTCCCGTGTGGTACCCGAGGGCCACGGGGCGGCCGTCAGGAGCCCGGATCCCCCCGACGAGGCCCAGGAGGAGAAAGCGTTTCCGTCCCAGTTCTTCCGGCGGCCACCCCATGCCGGCCTCCTCGGTCATGCCGAAGAGATCGCCGCAGGGGCGGCGGAGCAGGAACTCCGCGGTGAGGGGGATCCTGCCCGCCGGTCCCGGGGCCCGCGTCCGGACCCGGTAGACGTCCGGAAGGACCGGCTCGAACAGTTCCTCCAGTCGCGGGTTCATGAATCACGACCTCAGCGCGGGGCGTCCACGCCCCGGAGGGGAAAGGCAGGGGACGGCCGATGGTTTTCCGTCATGATCCGCTCGATCCGCCGGACGGTCTCCGGATTCCGGGAGGCCGCGTCCGCCGTCTCGCCCGCGTCTTCGGCCAGGTTGTAGAGCTCGATCTCCGTGCGGCCCTTGTTCAGATCCCGGCGGATTCCCTTCCAGTCCCCCAGGCGCACCGCCTGCTGGCCGCCGTAGCCGGGGAATTCCCAATAGAGGAACTCGTGGCGCTTCGTGCCGCCCTTCCCCAGGAGTTCCGGCAGGAAGCTGATCCCGTCGGTTTCTCCCGGGGGCTCCGCGCCGGCGGCCTCGCACAGGGTGGGGAGGACGTCGTAGAACGCCACGGGGAGGTCGCTCACGGCGCCGGCGGGGACGCGGCCCGGCCACCGGGCGAGAAAGGGGACCCGGATCCCTCCCTCGTAGAGGCTCCCCTTGAGTCCCCGGAGGGGCCCCGCCGAACGGAAGAAGGCGGAGTCGGACCCGCCGACGCCCTGGGGGGCGGGACCGTTGTCGCTGGAGAACAGGACGAGCGTCTTCTCCTCCAGTCCCAGTTCCTTCAGCAGTGCCAGGAGGCGCCCGACGCTGCGGTCCATGCGGCCGACCATGGCCGCGTACGCCGCACGGGGTGCGGGATGGGGAAGGTAGCCTCGGCCGCCGGTGTACGGGGGGTCCTCCCATCGGTCCCGATGCTCGGACAGGGAGTCCTCCGGGACCTGGAGGGCCACGTGCGGGATCGTGAACGCCAGGTAGAGGAAGAACGGCCCGCCCCGGCGGGACCGGATGAAATCCAGGGCCTCCGCCTCGAAAAGGTCGTGGGCGTACTGCTTCCCCACGGGGGATTTCCCGTCGTTGCCTTCGAGATCGACTTTTCGCTCGTTGCGCCAGAGATACGAGGGATAGTGGTTGTGAGCATGGCGCTGGCAGTTGTAGCCGAAGAAGTGATCGAATCCTTGCCGAAGGGGATCGCCCTCCGATCCCGGCGGCCCTAGGCCCCATTTGCCGATGACGGCCGTGGCGTATCCCTTCGCCTTCAGGAGCCGGGCGAGGGTGACCGTCCCCTCCGCCAGGGGATGCTGTCCCTCCGGCTTGACCTCCCGGTTGTCGCGGATGAGGGCGTGGCCGGCGTGAAGCCCCGTCAGGAGGACGCAGCGGGAGGGGGCGCAGACGGCGTTCCCGGCGTAGGCCTGGGTGAACCGGAGTCCCTCGGCGGCCATCCGGTCGAGATTCGGCGTCCGGATCATCTTCTGTCCGTAGCACCCCAGGTCCCCGTAGCCCAGGTCGTCGGCGAGCACGAAGACGAAGTTCGGCGGCGGCTCCGGAGGGGGACCGGCAAATCCCGCGCCCGCCAGCACCAGCCAGGCCGCTCCCAGAAGTCTCATGAGGTCCTCCCCGGCCCGCCGTTCAATCCGCCCGCGCGGCCAGCCAGGCCGCCGCCTCCACGAGGTCGCGGGCCACGTAATCCGCCCCGTGAGGTTCCGCGGCGGTCGCCGTGCCCTTCCCCGTCAGGACGAGGATCGCCGCCGTGCCGGCCGCCCTCCCGGCCTCCAGGTCGCGCCGCGCGTCCCCGATCACGACGCACCGAGGCAGGTCCAGCCCATGCTCGCGGGCCGCCTGCTCCAGGAGGCCGGGGCGGGGCTTTCGGCAGGCGCACTCCACCGCGTACTCCGGGACGGTCCCCTCCGGGTGGTGGACGCAGCAGTAGATCCCGTCCAGGGCGGCCCCCTCCTCGGCCAGGAGGGCCAGCATCCTCAGGTTGACCCGCTCCAGGTCCTCTTCCGTCATCAGACCCTTGGCCACGCCGGCCTGGTTGGAGACGACGAAGACCCGCCATCCCCCTTCCCGCAGGGCGCGGATCCCCTCGGCGGCACGCTCCACGAGGACCACCTCCTCCGGCCGGGTGATGTAGCCGCGCTCGACCACCACGGTCCCGTCCCGGTCCAGAAAGACGGCCCGCCCCTCCATCGGTCCCGTCCCGCTCACCCGAACAGGGCCGACTCGATGATTCCGCAGAGGATATGCCCGACCGTGATGTGGCATTCCTGGATCCGCGGGGTTTCCCGCGAGGGGACACGGAGGCAGAGATCCACCGCGGCACGGAGCCGGCCGCCGTCGGCGCCCGTGAACCCGATCGTCGCCGCCCCCGCCTTGCGGGCCCGCCGGACGCCCTCCAGGACGTTGGGCGAGTTCCCGCTGGTGGAAAGCGCCACCACCGCATCGCCCCGGCGGACGTGGGCCTCGACGAGCCGCGCGAAGGTCTTCCCGAAGCCGAAATCGTTCCCCACGGAGGTCAGCGTCGAGGAGTTCGTGGTGAGGGCCAGGACGGGGAGGGCCCGCCGGGCGCGGAGGAACCGGCCCTCCAGCTCGGCGGCGATGTGCTGGGCGTCGGCGGCGCTGCCGCCGTTCCCGAAGAGGAAGACGCGGCGCCCCGTGCGGAGCGTCCGGACCAGGGTCCGGCCGATCTCCTCGATCACCTCCGCCTGGCGCTGGAGGCAGAGCAGGTGGATGTAGGCGCTTCGGGCCAGCGCCCCTTCGATCTCACGGCGCGCGTTCACCGTCCCGTATCCTCCGGATGACCTCGGAGGTGGAAAGCCCGGGGACGTGGGGGGCGCGCACGACCCGGGCCGCGTACCGGCGCCCCACCACCTCCTCCTCCGCGTACTGTCCGCCCTTCACCAGCACGTCGGGGCGGACGGCCCGGACGAGCCGGGTCACGTGCTTCTCGTCGAAGAGCACCACGAAATCCACCGCCTCCAGGGCCGCCAGGATCCTCGCCCGATCCTCCTGGGGAAGGATGGGCCTCCCCCTCCCTTTCAGGGCGCGGACCGAGCGGTCGCTGTTCAGCCCCACCACCAGGACGTCCCCGAGGGTGCGGGCGTACTGAAGGGTCGAGACATGGCCGGCGTGAAGCAGGTCGAAGCACCCGTTGGTGAAGACGATGCGGCGCCCCGCCGCACGTTCCCCTGCCAGCCGCCTCCGCAGCTCCGGAAGGGAGACGATCTTGCGGTCCCCCCCCCGGGGGATCTCCCGGGCGCACAGCTCGTCGCGGGAGACGGCCTCCGTCCCGACCTTCCCCACCACGATGCCGGCGGCGGCGTTGGCCAGGAGGGCGCATTCCCTCAGCGAGAGGCCCGAGGCATATCCGAGGGCGAAGGCCGCCAGCGCGGTGTCTCCCGCGCCGGTGACGTCGTACACCTGCCGCGCCGCCGCCGGCAGCGTGATGGGATCCCCGCCGCGGGGATACACCCGCATGCCCCGGTCGCCCAGGGTCACCACCAGGAATCCCAGCCCCAGGGCCCGCAGCACCCGGCGGGCCCCCCGGTCCAGGTCGTCCTCCCGGCTGAGGGTCAGCAGTTCGCTCCGGTTGAGCGCCGCCCCCTCCGCCCGGGCGTACTTCCGGTAGTCGCGGCCCTTTAGGCCCACGAGCACCGGGACCCGCGTCCCCCGGAGGAAGCGGACGCAGAGGGAAGCCGGGAGGGTCCCCTTGTTGTAGTCCGAGACGACGACGAGGTCCGCCCCGGCCGCCGCCCGCCGGGCCGCCCTCAGGAGCCGGTCCTCGAGCCTCCCCCGGAGGGGTTCCGTCTTCTCGCGATCCACGCGGAGCATCTGCTGGTTGTGGGCGATCATCCGGGTCTTCACGGGGGTGGGCCGGCGGGGGTCCCGGAGGACGGCCGGGCAACGCACCCGGAGGCCCCGCAGGAGCCCCAGGAGCTGCCGGCCCGCATCGTCCCGCCCGATCACCCCGCCGCAGGAGACCCGGGCCCCCAGGCTTGCCAGGTTGCGGGCCACGTTGGCGGCCCCTCCGGGGCGCAGTTCCTCCCGGGCCACGCGGAGGATCTGCACCGGCGCCTCGGGGGAAACCCGCTCGACCGTGCCCCAGACGTAGCGGTCCAGGATGAGATCGCCCAGGACGAAAATCCTCGGGCGGGCGAGCCGCGCCACCAGGTCTGCCACGCGGTCGGTCATGGGCGTTCGGCCGGTGAGAGCCCGATTCTAGCACGGGGATCCGCCCGATGCACGGCCCCCGCGCCCCGGCTCAAGGCTTCCGCCTCCGTGGCGGACGAGGCCCGAAGATCCGCAGGTACAGCGCCACGGCCAGCCCGAAGGCGAACCCTCCGAGGTGCGCGAGGACGGCCACCGCCCTGGCCTCGCCGGTCTGCAGTCCGTCCATCTGGTGGCGCGCCATCAGCAGCTGGGAGGCCACCCACAGGCCGATGGCCCCCCAGGAGGGCAGCGTGAAGAAGCGCAGGAACACGAACAGCCAGAGGGCGAACCGGATCTTGCTGGAGGGGAAGAAGACCAGGTAGGCCCCCATCACCCCCGAGATGGCCCCCGAGGCCCCCACGGTGGGGATTCCCGCCATGTCCCCCCGGGCGGTCAGGATGTGCGCCGCCGCCCCCGCCGTCCCGGCGGCCAGGTAAAACACCAGATAGGCCAGGTGCCCCAGACGATCCTCCACGTTGTCCCCGGCGATCCAGAGGAACAGCATGTTCCCCAGGAGGTGCACGAGGTCCGCATGCAGAAACATGGAGGTGAAGATCGTCCAGACCTGCCAGCGCCCCGGAATCAGGCCGTAGGTACAGAGCGTCCGGGAAAACTGCGGTTCGGGACGGAACGCGTAGGAGAAAAAGACGGCCACGTTGGCCAGGATGAGCAGATAGTTGATGAAGGGAACCGTCCTGCGGGGGTTGACGTCGCCGACGGGAATTATCATTTGACCGCCCCTGGGAGCCCCCCTACTATAGCATCGGCCGGGAGAATCCGGAATGAAGCGCGCCGCGGCCTCGATCCTGCTGGTCCTGGGGACCGGCTGCTCCAGCCTGGAAGTGCCCCCGATCGAGATCGGCGGCGGCGGGGTGCGCCTGCGGGACGGGAAGGCCCGGGACGTCCAGGACGCCTATCTCAATGCCTATTCCGACCTGGGCCGCCAGCACTACAACGTCCGCCGGAACCTGGAGTCTCGGGGACAGAACCTCTACGGCGCCTGCGGGGCCATGGAGCGGATCGTCCAGCTCCTGGAGACGATGCAGTCCCTGGTCGTACCCGCCCAGAAGGTCTGGTTCGATCCGGTCCTGGCGCGCTACCGCGGATGGCTCAAGGACATCGAACGGAACTCCTGGGGCGGGTCTTTCCTCCAGGAGTTCGAGCACAGCGAACGCGAGGTGAAGTCGAAGTTCCATCCCGACCATGTGGAGATCGCCGCCGCCCCTCCCCCGGGGCCCCCCGAACCCGCCCCGCCCGCGGGACCGGCGGAAGCCGCCCC
>Ga0068707_1003387_pt1 | contig 11134 bp, 8 predicted proteins | sample YNPNPMetaG_FD_66600 | JGI IMG/M metagenome (GOLD analysis project Ga0068707, IMG submission 66600) | Anoxygenic and chlorotrophic microbial mat microbial communities from Yellowstone National Park, USA - YNP NP MetaG | ecosystem: Environmental > Aquatic > Thermal springs > Hot (42-90C) >... | reverse complement strand
TTTGCTACACTTTTTCAGACCTGATACCCCGCGCCGGCGGGCCCAGGCCGCGCGGGCGGAGAATTCCGAACGATCGGGAGGATTGACCTGATGGCACCCACTGAAGGCCTGCCGGGTTTCCTGCGGCGGGCGAAAGCGTTTGGCACGGCAGGCGCCTTGCGGCGCGCGGGTTCGTGGCTCCTGCTGCTGGCGATGATTGTCTGCGCCGGCGCCCTGCCGGCGATGGCGCAGCCGGCGCACCATGGCGGCGGCGAGGCCAGCCTCGTGCTGCCGGATCTCAACCAGGCGCAGTTTTTCGGCATGGGCGGGCGCAGCCTGCTGATGCTGGGACTGATCGTGTGCGCGCTCGGCCTGTTGTTCGGCCTGTCGATTTACGTCCGGCTGAAGAACATGCCGGTGCACAAGTCGATGCTCGAAGTCAGCGAGCTGATCTACGAGACGTGCAAGACCTACCTGGCGACGCAGGGCAAGTTCCTGCTGATCCTGGAGTGCTTCATTGCCGTCATCATCGTGTTCTACTTCGGCCTGTTGCAGCAGATGGAGGCCTACCGCGTGGCCATCATCCTGCTGTTCAGCGTCATCGGCATCGGCGGCAGCTTCGGCGTGGCGGCGTTCGGCATGCGCGTGAACACGTTCGCCAACTCGCGCGCCTCCTTCGCCAGCCTCACCGGCAAGGCCTTCCCCTGCTATGACATTCCGTTGCAGGCGGGCATGAGCATCGGCATGATGCTGATCTCGGTCGAGCTGATGCTGATGCTGTTCATCCTGCTGTTCATCCCGGGCGACCTCGCGGGCCCCTGCTTCATCGGCTTCGCCATCGGCGAATCGCTCGGCGCGGCGGCGCTGCGCGTGGCCGGCGGCATCTTCACCAAGATCGCCGACATCGGCGCCGACCTGATGAAGATCGTTTTCAAGATCAAGGAAGATGACGCGCGCAACCCCGGCGTCATCGCCGACTGCACCGGCGACAACGCGGGCGACTCGGTGGGCCCGTCGGCCGACGGCTTCGAGACCTACGGCGTCACCGGCGTGGCGCTGATCAGCTTCATCCTGCTCGGCATCAACGAGCGCGTGGCCGGCCCCACATGGCAGGTCATCCAGGTCCAGCTGCTCGTCTGGATCTTCACGATGCGCGTCATGATGGTCATCTCCTCCGGCGTCAGCTACTTCATCAACGGCATGCTGGCACGGGCCAGGTACGGCGACGCCGAGAAGATGAACTTCGAGCAGCCGCTCACCAACCTCGTCTGGATCACCTCGCTGCTGTCCATTGCGCTGACCTACGTCGTCAGCTACCTCATGATCCCCGAACTCAAGGGCGACTCCTCGTTGTGGTGGAAACTGGCCACGGTGATCAGCTGCGGCACGCTGGCCGGCGCCCTGATCCCCGAATTCGTGAAAGTCTTCACCTCCACCGGCTCGCGCCACGTGCGCGAGATCGTCGTCGCCAGCGAGGAGGGCGGCTCGTCGCTCAACATCCTGTCCGGCTTCATCGCCGGCAACTTCTCCGCCTACTGGCTGGGCTTCGCCATCCTCTTCCTGATGAGCATCGCCTACTGGGTGTCGACCATGGGCCTTGCCTCGCTGATGATGGCGCCTGCGGTGTTCGCCCTCGGCCTGGTGGCCTTCGGCTTCCTCGGCATGGGACCGGTCACCATCGCCGTGGACTCCTACGGGCCGGTCACCGACAACGCGCAATCCGTTTACGAGCTGTCCACCATCGAGCAGCTGCCGGGCATCGAGGGGGAAATCGAGAGCCAGTACGGGTTCCGCCCGCGGTTCGACAAGGCCAAGGACAATCTGGAAGAGAATGACGGCGCGGGCAACACGTTCAAGGCCACTTCGAAGCCGGTGCTGATCGGCACGGCGGTGGTCGGCGCCACCACGATGATCTTCTCGATCATCGTGGCTCTGACCAACGGCCTCGACCCGGCCCGCGTCGGATTCCTCTCGATCCTCCACACGCCGTTCTTCTTCGGCCTCATCGCCGGCGGCGCCATGATCTACTGGTTCACCGGCGCCTCCACGCAGGCCGTCTCCACCGGCGCCTACCGCGCCGTGGAATTCATCAAGCGCAACATCAAGCTGGAAGGCACCACCAAGGCGAGCGTCTCCGATTCGAAGAAAGTCGTCGAGATCTGCACCCAGTACGCCCAGCGCGGCATGTTCAACATCTTCATCGCCGTGTTCTTCGGCACGCTGGCCTTCGCCTTCATGGAGGAGTTCTTCTTTATCGGCTACTTGATCGCCATCGCTGTCTTCGGCCTGTTCCAGGCGATTTTCATGGCCAACGCCGGCGGCGCCTGGGACAACGCCAAGAAGATCGTGGAGACCGAGATGAAGGCCAAGGGCACGGACCTGCACGCGGCCACGGTGGTCGGCGACACCGTCGGCGACCCGTTCAAGGACACCTCCTCGGTGGCGCTCAACCCGACCATCAAGTTCACCACGCTGTTCGGGCTGCTGGCGGTGGAGCTGGCCGTTTCGCTCCGCAACCAGGGCCAGGCCACGCTGACCCACGTGCTGGCCGTGGCGTTCCTCCTCATCTCGATGACGTTTGTCTACCGCTCCTTCTACGCGATGCGCATTGAAAAGTAGCGCCTCGCCGACTTTCGGACACAGGAAAAGGCAGCCCCGCCGCGGGCTGCCTTTTCCGCATCTCCGCGAACTCCGCGAAGGCTATTCTTCCTGCTTCTCCGGCGCCTTGCGGGGAGCCTCCTTATTCTTCGCCGCTCCTGCCGCCGCCACCTGCGGGATGCCGGCCAGCCCGCCCAGCCTGGCCAGCGCCGCCAGGTCTCCAACCCCGTCGATGTGAACGAGCGTCAGCTCCTTCGGCTCGGCGGCAAGGATCAGCAATCCGTCCGCCTTGCCGTCGGCGCCTTTGCGTATCAGGATCTCCGTGAAGCCGTCCTTCTCCTTCACGCTGACCAGCGCATTCCAGGCGCCGCCGGCCTTGACCTTCTCGCCGAATGCCCGCACTGCCCCCGGGTCGTACAGGCCCGGGGCGTCGAACTCGAAGCTGCGCACCTGGATCCCCTTGAGGCTCCTGGCCAGCTCCGCCAGCTCCTTGCCGCCCTCCTTTGATTGCAAGCCCGCCAGCAGCGTGAGCTGCTCCGGGCCGAGGTTGACCACCGCCGACTCCTTCGCCTTTTCCGCCAGCCTGTCAAACAGGCTGTAATCGATCGGCTGCCCGAAGAGCGGCGCAAGCGCCGCCACAAGAATCATTACCTTTGCCATGATGCCTCCTGTACCGGGATTTGCTCCACTCCGATGGACCTCAACCGTCCTTCCGCCCTGGCCAGCGTCCGGGAAGTGATCTCGACTGTCAGAGCAATCTGCTGCCGCACCTGCTCCGCCTGCCGGAGGCGCAGCTGCTGCTCGTGCCATCGCAGGATTCCCAGGAGGCCGCCGCCGGCAAGGGCGATGCTTGCCGCCGCAGCGGCCCAGCGGGGCATCGAGCGCGGGCGCCGCGCTGCGCCCGCGCGCTCCAGGATTCTGCGCTCGAGCCCCGGCGGCGGCTCGACGCGGCGGAACGATTCGCGCAACTCGTGCTCGAACTTCTCCATGCCGTTCATGACCGTGCCTCCCTGACGACCGCTGTTGCGCGGTTCATTTTCTCCCTCAGCAGCTCGAGCGCCCGGTGCAGCCGGCTCTTCGCCGTCTGCACCGGCACGTCCAGAACCCGCGCGATCTCGGCGAGCTCCATCTCTTCCTGGTAGCGGAGGAGAATCATCATCCGCGCCTGCGCCGGCAATGAAGCCACCATCTGCCGCAGGCGTCTTCGGAGCAATGGGTCCTGGCCGCCGTCGCAGCCGCCCGGCTCGCGCACTTCTTCCAGAGCCGGGCCGCGGCGGTAGCCGCGCCTGCGGATCTCGTCGATGCAGCGGTGGCTGGCCACGCGGGCCAGCCAGTGCCGGATGTGCTCCGCGCCTTCCAGCCGCGCGAGGTTCCGGTACAGCGCGAGAAAAACATCCTGCGTGATGTCCTCCGCCGCTGCCCGGTCCCGAAGCGCGTGCCAGGCGAGGCTGTAAACCATCCCCTGGTGCTCCCGGACGATCTCGGCGAAATCGGGCGTCGCGTCCATCTGTCAGTCCATACGAACATCCCGCGGCGGAGTTGCGGGAATTTTCGCCGCGGCGCCCGAATGCGGTTATCGCAGGCGGTCGTTCAGCGCCCTGATCGCCTTGGGGTCGAACTTCGGCTTGCGGTCGTAGGTCATCAGCCCGTTGACTTCCTGCTCGACGTCGGTGATCTGCGTGTAGCAGATTCCGATGAAAGGCAGCTTCGCAATGGCGTCGTACAGGCCGGCCAGGCGGCGCAATGCGTCTTCCGGGGTCTTTTCGACCCCCGCATACCCCCACGCCGATTCCGGCACGCTGGCCCCCGGCGGGATGTAGGCGATGCCGCCGAACTCGCTCAGGTAGAGGGGCGCGCCGTTGTATGCATGTCCCGGGGCCGCATAGGGCCGCCCGTTGGGCGGCAGCGCCGCCCCGGCCCTTGGCTCCACCCTGGCCCAGCGGTTGTAAAGCGCGTCGTGGTTCGCGGCGTAGTCGTGCACGGCATAAAGGTCGGTCGTCTCGACGTGTTCCCATCCCTCGTTGTCGATGACCGGGCGCGTCGGGTCCAGCGATTTCGTCAGCTGATAGAGCGTGCGCAGGTGCGCCAGCTGCCGCGGATCGCGCAGGTCCGGCACGCCCCAGCTTTCATTGAGCGGCGCCCACATGACGACCGAAGGGTGGTTGATGTCGCGCTCCACCGCCTCCGTCCATTCGCGCAGGAAGCGCTGCACGTACTGCTCGTCGTACAGATAGGCGTTGGCCATCTCGCCGCTCACGAGGAAGCCCGTCTTGTCCGCCCAGTAAAGAAAGCGCGGGTCTTCCACCTTCTGGTGCTTGCGCACGCCGTTGAACCCCATTTCCTTGGCCATGCGGATGTCGTACTGAATGGCCTCGTCCGAAGGCGGCGTGAGCAGGCTTTCCGGCCAGTACCCCTGATCGAGCAGGAATTTCAGATAAACCGGGCGGTGATTCAGGCAAAATCTTCCGTTTTCAATCGACACTTCCCGAAACCCGAAATAGGAATGGACGGTGTCCAGCGTTTTCCCGTCCTTTTTCAGCTCGAAAATGACGTCGTAAAGGTGCGGCCGCTCAAGCGTCCACAGCCGCGGATTGCGCACGAAAGCGGCAGCGTCCACATATTTCCTGTCGGACAGGGAGCCGGCGCCGGCTGCCACCACGCTTTCCCCGGACTTGACCGTGACATGCAGCGTAAGCCCGGCCTGCGGCCTCGCCACGCGCCCGTGGAACGTGACCGTGCCGTCAAGCCGGGGAGCGATGCGGACAAATTCGAGCCAGCTCTCGCCCGCCGCTTCCAGCCAGACGCTCTGCCAGATGCCGGATGTGCGCGTGTAGAAAATGCCGCGGGATTTCGGCTCCCAGTATTGTTTTCCGCGCGGGATGGCGCGGTCTTCCGGCGGGTCCCACGCGCGCACGACCACCGTGTTCCGCCCGGGCCTGAGCAGCGCGGTGATGTCGAAGCGGAACGGCGTGTTGCCGCCCTCGTGCTCGCCCGCCGCCTGCCCGTTCACCCATACCGTCGCCCTGTAATCCACCGCGCCGAAGTGCAGCAGCACTCTGCGTCCTTTCCAGGCGGCGGGAACCTCGAACTGCCGGCGGTACCAGACCACCGGATGAAAGGACGTGTCGCCGATGCCGCTCAGGCGGCTCTCAAAACAGAACGGCACAATAATGTTGCGGCTAAACGGGGCATCCGCAACATGCCAGCCCGCTCCCAGTCCTTCGTCCTTGTCATCGAAGGCGAATTGCCAGGTGCCGTTCAGGCTCTGCCACTCGCTGCGCATGAACTGCGGCTGCGGATGCTCGGGCCGCGGCAAGGGCTGCGCGAACGCCTGTGCGCACAGCAACGCCGGAATCGCGAGGCAACGGAGATGCATGTCTGTATTCTATTCATAGGCGGCTGGCGCCGGCCGGTTTGGCGCGCGAGCCGGGACATCACGCACGGGGAACCGATCATGAGACACAAGGCCCTCTCGGCGCTCGCGGTTTTCGCTGTGCTCGCAGCGGCGCCGTCCGCGCCGGCGGCTGAGCCCATCCGCATCCACCCCTCCAATCCGCACTACCTGCACTGGCAAGGACGGCTCTTCCTTGTCGTCACGTCTGCCGAGCATTACGGCGCCGTGATCAACGAGGATTTCGACTGGCGCAAGTACCTTGCGACGCTGCACCGCGAAGGGATGAACTACACCCGGATCTTCGCCGGAACCTACCGCGAGTCTCCCGGCGACTTCGGCATCGAGCGCAATACGCTGGCCCCCTGGCGCTTCGTCGCCCCCTGGCCGCAACGCGGCGGGCGCTTCGACCTGGATGCATGGAACCCGGATTTCTTCGGGCGGCTGAAGGCTTTCGTAGGCGAGGCCGAGCGGCTCGGCATCGCCGTCGAGGTCACGCTGTTCTGCTCCACCTACGGCGAGCGGCAATGGTCATTAAGCCCCTTCAACCCGGCCAACAACGGCAACGCGTTCGCGTTGACCGAATGGAAGCAGCTTCACACTCCCGACAACGGCGGCGCGCTCCCGTTCCAGGAAAGATTCGTGCGGAAGATCGTCCGCGAGCTCAACGCGTTTTCGAACGTGATTTTCGAGATCCAGAACGAGCCGTGGGCGGACCGCACCGTCATGGGCGAGCCCGTCAATCCGTATATGCCCCGGCGCTGGCCCAATACCGCGGACTGCGCCGACGCGGCCTCGCTTGCCTGGCAGGAACGCGTCGCCTCATGGATCCGCACAGAGGAATCGGCCCTGCCCAACCGCCACCTGATTGCGTGGAACGCCTGCAATTTCCGCGCGCCGCTGCCCGCAATCCTGAAAGGCGCCGACATCGTCAATTTCCACTATGCTTACCCCGAGGCCGTCTGGTGGAATTACGCCTGGAATCTGCCCGTCTCTTACGATGAGACAGGCTTTCTCGGCACAGCCGACGAGGCCTACCGGAAGCAGGCCTGGCGCTTTCTGCTGGCCGGCGGCGGGTTGTTCAATCACCTCGATTATTCTTTCAGCGTCGGCAAGGAAGACGGGACGGATTTTCAGCCCAAGAGCCCCGGCGGCGGCAGTCCCGCTCTGCGGCGCCAGCTCCGGTTTTTGCGGGAGTTTCTGGAAGCGCTGCCCCTTGCGGAGATGAAGCCCGGCCGGGAACTGGCGCGTCACGCGCCCGGCGCGGAGGCTGTCGCGATGGCGAAGGCCGGCGAGGCTTATGTGGTGTATCTCACCGGTTCCGGCGGCTCGGATCTCGTCCTCGATGTCCCGCCGGGCGAGTACGAAGCCGGATGGTGGAACCCCGCAGACGGCAGGCAGATCTCGTCGGCTGTCCTCCGCCATCCCGGCGGCCTGTTGCGGTTCGCCACGCCGCCGTTCGCGCAGGATGCCGTTCTGAAGCTGCTCCGCGCCGGGCGGCGATGAAGCTTCCGCCTACCGGCCGCTGACGGCGCCGGCGAGCAGAAACACGAGCGGCGCGTTCCAGTTGATCGCCACCTCGTTGGTCGCGTAGGATTCCTGCTCGTCGAGGAACATTTTCGCCGGCGGCGTGCCTTCCGGCAGTTTCTTCATGGCCGGGTCCTGCCGCCGCGCATTGGGGCCGCCGGACAGCAGCCCCGGCCATGGTTCCGCGTTGTTGTCGGCCCCGGAAGGCCGGTGGTGCGGATGCCGGACGGGATTGGCGCCCACTCGGGTGAGGAACGAGATCGACAGCGCGTTCCGGCCGAGCAGGTAATGCAGATTGTCGAGTGCTGCGTGGCGCCAGGCAGGCTTCGGGCTCAGCCTGTGCGCCACCAGCAACTGCATTCCGTAATTGGCCGCGACGGAATTCGAGCCCCAGATGTAGTCTTTTCGCATCAGGCTCATCCGATACGGGCTGGCGGCCGTTCTTGCCGCCAGCCGATCGGCCGCATCCAGCACCTGCCGACGGATCTCGCCCGCCTGCGGTCCTTCCGACAGGGCCCAGCCCCACAGCGCCAGCGCAGCCACCTGGGGCCACGCCGGCGGGCGGTCGTCGGCGATGGCGCTGAGAAATTTCTGATGGTTTTCGAGAAAATACGCCTCGTAGCGCCTGTCTCTGGTGGTCCGCCATAGCTCGGCAGCCGCCCAAAGCCGTTCGTCCGAGCAGTCTTTGTCTCCGTATGCGCCGGTGGAAACGCCCTTGGGGTTGCTGAACAACACCGAAGGGCTCTGTTCGGCCCACTTCCATGCCGCCTCTGCGGCGGCATGAGCGCGCTGCGCAAAGGCGGTGTCGTAGGGGCGGTACAGCCGGGCGGCGACGGCCATCACCGCGGCAAAGTCCGCGGTGGCGCATGTGCTTTTGTAAGGGGCGGTCCCGGTGCCGATGATAAAGCTGGTCATCCGGTCTTCGTGCGGCATCACAAAAGCGCTGAATCTCTCCGTCGTCTGTTTGTGCCACACGCCGCCGTCGGCGTCCTGCATGGAAAGCATCCATTCGAGGTTCCAGCGGATTTCGTCCAGAAAATCCGGCGTCTTGTTGGAGGATTCCGGGATGTTCAGACGAAGGTCCTTCAGCCGGTCCTGATAAAATTCGTACGCCCACAGCAGCGTGCCGGTGGCGATGCCCGAATTGACGACGTACCGGCCGTAATCCCCGGCATCATGCCAGCCCTTGACCGACGGGGCCGGCCCGGATTTGCCGGACGAAGGATGCCAGGCGCCCTCGCGATGGCAGGCCTCGTACCGGTAGCCGGGAAACTCCGCCCCGAGGTCCACAGCCGTCCCGCACCTCTGCCCGTAATAGGAACGCATGGCCAGATACAGCGCACGGTCGTAAGCGCCGGCGCCGATTTCGAATTCCGGGCTTCTTCCCGCGCCGGCGACTTCGAGATAGTAGCGGCCGGGAGTGCGCAGCGGCGTGAAATCCGCAACCTGCACCCGGTCGCCCGAATCTGCGTCTTCCACCGCAGGCCCCAGCCGTTCCCGGAAGACGGGGCGCGCATCCCGGGCCCGGCGCACGGTGAATTCCACGGCCCCGCCGGCGTTGGCCACCAGCGCTATCTTGGGGGCGGACGGCAGGTAGCCTGCCTGATTCAGGTGGATTGCGGGAGCGGGCGCCTGCGCCCAGGCGGCAACCCCGAGGAGGAAGACAACCGGGAGTTTCATGTCCGATTCATATCATGATCGGCGCAGATGCCGGGCCGGGGGAACGTCGATAATGGAAAGCGGAGCCTATGCCTTTTGCCAGCATTCCTGACGCGATCGAGGCCTTCCGGCGCGGCCGGATGCTGGTCGTGGTGGACGACGAGGATCGCGAGAACGAAGGCGACCTGACGCTTGCCGCGGAATTCGCCACGCCGGAAGCCATCAACTTCATGGCCAAGCATGGCCGCGGCCTGATCTGCCTCGCTTTGGCGCCTGAAATCTGCGACCGGCTCAACCTGCCGCTGATGTCGCCGCGCAACACCTCGCAATTCGGCACGGCGTTTTGCGAAGCGATCGACGCCGCCACGGGGGTCACCACCGGAATCAGCGCCGCCGACCGGGCGCGGACGATCCAGGTGGCCATCAATCCCGATTCCCGGCCCGCGGACCTCGCCCGCCCCGGCCACGTCTTCCCGCTGCGGGCGCGCGAAGGCGGCGTGCTGGTTCGCTCCGGCCAGACCGAGGCGGCGGTGGATCTGGCGCGGCTCGCCGGACTCCGGCCCGGCGGCGTCATCTGCGAAATCATGAACGACGACGGCACGATGGCGCGCGTGCCGGAGCTTGAGCGGTTCTGCGCCGAGCACGGCCTGCTGATGATCTCCGTCGCCGACCTCATCCGCTACCGGCTGGAACACGAGCGGATCGTGCGGCGTGCCGCCGAGGGGCTGCTGCGCACCGACATCGGCGAGTTCAGGACGATTTCCTACGCTTCCTCCATCGACCCCGAAACGCACCTTGCGCTTGTCTTTGGCGAGCCGTGGAAGCGCGACGTCTCGCTGGTGCGGATGCACAGCCGCTGCACCTACGGCGACGTATTCCACTCGATCGATTGCGACTGCCACCGGATCCTCCGCTCGGCGCTGGAGAAGATTGTCGCCGAGGGCGCAGGCGTGCTTGTTTATCTGCATCAGACCGGGCCGGGCATCCGCCAGATCGATCCCGACGCCGCCGGCGGCCTGCCGCGGCTCGTCTCCCACACCCGCGCCTACATGCACTACGCATCGCCGGCGGGGCAGCGCCTCTTGCAGCATGAGACGGGCATCGGCGCGCAAATCCTCTCGGACCTCGGGCTGCGCCGCATCCGCCTGTTGACGAATCATCCGCGCAAGGTGGTGGCGCTCGAGGGATTCAACATCGAGATCGTGGACCAGGTGCCTGTGTAACCACGGGAGGGATCGGCGGCGGAGGCGGGATTGAGCGGAGGCGGCAATGCCCGCCTTGCCGCTTGTCCATGCAGCCGGCAGGGCACGGCTCGGGCGGAAGGATGCGCCGGCCCAGCTTTGCTTTTGCCGCGCGCTGTGAGCCGAGCGGGGCAGAACCATGCTGCGCCGCTTTGAATCGCGCCTGCGGAGGCCGGATCTCGTCAATGCTGACGGCGTCATTCTCACGGCCGCGGCGGCCATCCGGTGACCGGCCCGCCCCCGGCGGAGCAGTCGCCCGGCTGGGCAGGGATGCGCGAGCAGCAATCGCCCTTCAACAACCCGGCCAGGCTCGTGCGTCGAAACAAGCGCGGTTTTTGCCTGGGGAGCCACGCACTTGTTGATGCAGGTCGCAGTGGCGCAACCCCGCTCGGCGAGGATCCGTTTGGCCATGACCGTTATTCCACGTACCTTCCGAGCCAACGGAAGCGCAGCGCCAAACCCGGGTGAACGCACGGCGCCCTGCCCGGGCGATTCCCGGTGACAGTTCCGACAAGGGCGGCTCAACAAGCCCGTCCGCGCGCCATGAGCCGGTTCCGCAAGGCGTCGCTTCATCCCCCGGGAGGCGTTTGCGGAGTGTGAAAGCAGTCAATATGGTAAGATGCGAATGGGCCACGCACTTCTCGCGGAGAGGTGGCTGAGTGGTCGAAAGCAGCGGTTTGCTAAACCGTCGTAGGGGCTTAAACCTCTACCGGGGGTTCGAATCCCCCCCTCTCCGCCA
>Ga0068707_1003385_pt1 | contig 11135 bp, 17 predicted proteins | sample YNPNPMetaG_FD_66600 | JGI IMG/M metagenome (GOLD analysis project Ga0068707, IMG submission 66600) | Anoxygenic and chlorotrophic microbial mat microbial communities from Yellowstone National Park, USA - YNP NP MetaG | ecosystem: Environmental > Aquatic > Thermal springs > Hot (42-90C) >... | reverse complement strand
ACCCTTCCGCATCCGCATCTACGATGCCCTAAAACTCCCCCATCGGCTAGGCAAAACCATCAAGCCGATCCTATAGAAAACATCAACATGGGCCAAATGCAAGGTCTCCCACTTGCAAGTCCTTGATATTACTAGGAAAATATTTTCGAATCATGAACTTGGGTTAAGGCTTGCTACATACCTTAGAAGCTCTCCAGGAAGAGAGTTCTTAGGAAGGGAAAGGGGATGGTGTTCCCTCATATTGGATTCCCATAACGGTATCTCCTCCTCTCTTATAAGACGGACCTCAAGTTCTCCCTTCATAGAGATAAGGATAACATAGGGATGGAGGAAAAAGCCAGTCCTTTATAAAGCTCCTGATTTTTAAACATATCTGGAAAAACTTGCCGTAGTCTTGATATTGTGGGCGAGTCAAAGTTAAGGCTTGATGAAAGGAGAGAAGAGTCCATAGAGGATATAATAGAGGAGATTAATGAAAAGGTTGAAGCGGTTAAAAACGAGTATGGAGATGTTGAGGTTTTAAAGCTTCTCTTGACTCATTATGCAACGAAAGGGGTTAAGAGGGAGATGGAAAAGAGCGGAATAATAGTGATTCAGAGTTTTGAAATTTAAAACTGGCAAAAATCAAGATTAAAGCCATGTGGAAATTTTATTCGTTAAAAGCTTTAATTTTTATCCTTGCTCTTTTTTTGAGCGCTCTATATTCCTGTGCACCTGCTGTTCTTAAAAAAGAACTTGTCACTCAGGCAAAGGTGATAGAACCTGTAGAATTAAGGCAGTCCCCTGAGTCCTTTCTTGGAAGGCTCTTTCTATTTGGAGGCATGATTGTAAATGTGAAGAACCAGAAGGAAGGCTCTCAGCTTGAAGGCCTTTATATCTTGACGGACAGAAAGGGGTATTTAAGAGAAGGCTAATATAGAGGAAGGTTCATTGCCAAATCAGAGGAATTCCTCGACCCTGTGATATACAAGACAGGCAGGTCTGTAACTATAGCAGGAGATTTCAGGGGTTTTGCAAAAGGCAAGATTGGTGAGATGGAATATGAGTATCCTGTTTTTGAGATAAAGGAGATATACCTCTGGCCTGAAGAAAAGGCCTATCATGTTCCACCACCCTGGTGGTATGACCCCTGGTATTATCCCTGGGACCCATGGTGGAGACACCGCTATCCCTACTGGTGGTAAAACAGATGTCAAAGGTCAGATGTCAGATGTCAGAAAGCAGACCAGGCTCGGAGTTCCATGAGGAAGGCAGACTCATTCATGACCTTGTTGTAAATAACCTCAAAAAAAGGCTCTCAAGGGAGTTTCGGGATATCAAGGTAAATCTCTATGGAGAGAAAGCTCACACCTTTAAAGACCACTATCCAGACCTCATTGTATCTAATCATGGAATGGTCTTACTTGTTATTGAAGTAGAAACAGAAAGTTCTCTCTCTCAAGAAAAGGCTGAACTGTGGCAGAAGATAATAGAGTCAGGCACAAAATTGAATATTATAGTCCCGAAGGAACTAAAGGTAAACGCAACAGAGCTTCTATAGCAGGCTGGTCTGGCTGGAAAGGTCGGCATTGGTACTTATGAACTCAATATCAACCTGCCCTGATTATGAAATGGCTGTATGTCTTATCATCTTTCCCTCGACCATGTAAACGACCATCTCGGCAATATTTGTGGCATGATCTGCAATACGCTCAAGATATTTGGCAATGTATGTTATCTTCACAGCCCTTGATACAGTCTTCGGGTCCTGAATCATAAAGAACAGGAGCTCATTAAAGACCTGAACAGTGAGACTGTCCACCTCATCATCCCGCTTTATAACATCATAGGCTATTGATGGTTCCTTTCTCACAAAGGCATCCAGCACATCTACAAGCATCCCCTGGGCAATCTCTGCCATCCTCGGAATATCTATGTAAGGCTTAAGGGTTGGCTCTTCATTAAGCTCAATCGCCCTCTCGCAGATGTCCTCTGCAAGGTCACCCATCCTCTCGAGGTCTGTTGTTATCTTCATTGCAGTTGTTATGAACCTCAGGTCACCTGCCTTTGGCTGTCTCAGGGCAATGAGCCTTATGCACTCCTCATCTATCTCCACATCAAGGGCATTTATCTGGTGGTCCTTCTTAATAACCTCCCTTGCAAGGTCACTATCCCTTTCAACAAGGGCCTTAATGGAGTCCCTTATAGCTGCCTCCACAAGAAGACCCATCTTGAGGATCTTTTCTTTTAAATTTCTCAATTCATCATCAAATATTGACATTATCCAAACCTCCCTGTTATGTATTCCTCTGTAAGTTTCTCTGATGGGTTTGTGAATATCTTGTCAGTCCTGCCGAATTCAATGAGTTCGCCGAGCATCATAAACCCTGTCCAGTCAGACATCCTCGCAGCCTGCTGCATGTTATGGGTGACTATAATTATAGTAATCTCCTTTTTTAAATTAATAGCGAGTTCCTCTATCTTTGCTGTGGATATGGGGTCAAGGGCTGAGGTAGGTTCATCAAAGAGAAGGACCTCAGGCTTAACAGCTAATGCCCTTGCAATACAGAGCCTCTGCTGTTGACCTCCTGAAAGTTCATAGGCACTCACATTGAGCTTGTCCTTCACCTCATCCCAGACGGCTGCACGCTTAAGTACACGCTCGACCGTTTCTGAGAGTTCAGCTCTCTTCCTCATCCCCCTTAACCTCAATCCATAAGCGATATTATCGAATATCGTCATAGGAAAGGGTGTGGGCTTTTGAAAGACCATTCCTATGCGGCTCCTGAGGTCAATGACATCGATATCCCTTGAAAGGACATTTGTGCCCTGAAAGATTATCTCACCCTCATATCTGTTATTAGGGTACAGGTCATGCATCCTGTTAAAACACCTCAGAAGGGTTGTCTTCCCGCAGCCCGAGGGCCCTATCAATGCGGTGACACTGTTTTTATAGATAGGAAAATTTATCCGTTTCAATGCATGGATATTGCCGGCATAGTAAAAATCAAGGCCTTTAACATCAATCTCTATAGAGCCTGTCACCTTCTGTACCTCCATTTTATAATAAGCCTCCCGAGTATTGTAATAACAAGAATGAATAGGGTAATCATAAATGCTGCAGCCCATGCCTGGGCATGCCAGCTATCATAGGGCCCCATGGCATACTGAAATATTGATACTGTAAGCGAGGCTATAGGTTCTTTCATGTTTATTGAAAAAAAGGCGTTGTTGAATGATGTAAACAAGAGGGGAGCTGCCTCTCCTGTGACCCTTGCGATGGAAAGGAGTATCCCTGTAAATATCCCTGTGGCTGCACCACGATAGACAACCTGTATAATCACTTTGTAATAGGGTGCACCGAGGGCAAAGGCAGCCTCTCTTACTGTCCATGGCACGAGGGATAGCATGTTTTCTGTCGTCCTCAGGACAACGGGTATCATGATTATTGCAAGGGCAACAGACCCTGCCCATCCGCTGAAATGCCCAAGTGGTTTTACAAGAAGGGCATAAACAAATGTCCCGACAACAATGGCAGGAACACTCACCATTATGTCTGAAAGGACGCTTATAAAACGAGAAATACCTCTGTCTCTTGCATATTCTGCAAGGAATGTTCCACCAAGCACACCTATTGGCACGCCCATCAATGTTGCAAAGATGGTTATGAGGAGATGTCCTACAAAGGCATTCCTCAGGCCTCCTCCTTCAACGCCAACTGGAGCAGGATCATTTATAAAAAGATTTATATTCAGTGCCCCAATTCCGTGGATAAGGACATCACCTATAATGAATAAAAGCCAGAATATCCCAAAAAGGGCAGTGAGGGTGCTCATGACAAAGGCGATTCTGCTCTGTATAACCCTTAATCTTTCACGCCTCACCTCTGGTATCTCCTTTCAGCCTTTAAGATGAGGAACTTTGCGATAGCAAGGACAATAAAGCTCATGATAAAGAGCAGAAGCGCCAGATAGTATAATGATGAAAGATAAACATCCTTATCAGCCTCGGTAAATTCATTTGCGAGTTTTACAGTAACAGTAGCCGCTGCATCGAGTAAAGAACTTGTTATCTGATTATTGTTTCCGAGGACAAAGGCAACTGCCATGGTCTCACCAAGGGCCCTTCCAAGGGAGATTACAATCCCGCCAAAGACACCGAGCTTTGAATAGGGAAGCACTATATCCTTTACTACCTCCCATTTTGTTGCACCAATTGCATAGGCAGACTCCTTCACCACAGAAGGTGTGAGATTAAAGGCTTCCCTTGAGATGCTCGCCGTGAAGGGTATTATCATTATCCCGAGTATTGTGCTTGCTGTCAGAAGGTCTATGCCCAATGGCGTGCCTTCAAAGAGTATACCAACTAAGGGCACTTTTCCGATGGTCCTCTGCAGAAAGGGCTCCACATACCTTGCCATAATAGGGGCAAGGGTAAAGAGACCCCACATTCCATAGATGATGCTCGGTATTGCAGCAAGGAGCTCGATGGCAATTCCTATAGGACCTTTCAGAAAATTAGGGGCAACCTCTGTAACAAATATGGCGATGCCTATGGCAACAGGTATGGCAATAATAAGGGCTAAAGCAGTTGTTACAAGCGTTCCATAAAGGGCTGCTGCTCCACCAAAGGACTCCCTGACAGGATCCCACTCAACAGAGGTGATGAACTTTAAAAGACCAAATCTTTCTATGGATAGAGAGGACTCCGAGAAAAGGACATATAAGATGCCTATGACGATTATAATGACAGAGACGGATGCAATGCCCGTAATAAATGAAAAGGTCAGGTCAACAGGATTTTTCCTTTTTAAGAAATTCAAAAAATAACACCCCTTGCATTAAGTGATTAATATTATAATACAGATTGGGATTGTCTATTTCAATTTATGGGCACACCTATCCAAAATAAAGTTTTGAATGGATATAAGGCTGAAGTAAACATCAAGGGGTAAGGGATTAGGGGTTAGTCTACATCCTACTCCCTAATCCCTAAATCCTGTGGCCTCTTTGAGGCCTTATGCCTATTTTAAAAGCTCATTCCAATTTATTTTAGACAGCAGGTGATTTATAGGTTTAAAAAACCTCTGGCCTCAGGACGGCCCCTTTCTTTGCCTAACTAATATATCCCGTTCGCCTTCCAGTATGCCCTGATCTTATCCTTCAAAGACTTCGGAAGCGGTATATAAATCAATTCCTTTGCCTTTGCATCGCCATTGTTAAAGGCCCAGTCATAGAATTTCACGGTCTTTATATTCGAATCCTTTTTCTCCTTTGCGAGGAGTATAAAGGTAGCACCTGCTATGGGCCATGAGTTTTTACCCGGTGCATTGGTAAGCCATGTGGCAAAATGGTTTTTGGCATCAAAATCAGCTGTGTCTGCTGCATCCTCAAAGGTGTCGAAGGACGGTGCGACAAAATTGCCGGCAGGATTTTTCAGGAGCGTGTGTGCAAGCTTATTCTGCTTTGCATAGGCAAACTCCACATAGCCAATGGAATTTGGCGTCCTCTTAACATAGTTGGCAACACCCTCATTCCCTTTTCCGCCTATGCCAACAGGCCACTTGACAGATGTTCCATAGCCCACCTTATCTTTCCATGCAGCACATGCGCCGCTCAGATAATGGGTAAAGATGGCTGTTGTTCCCGAGCCGTCTGACCTGTGGACGACGGTAATCTCTTTATTAGGAAGGTTTAAATTCGGATTCATGCCTTTTATTTTGGGGTCGTTCCACTGTTTTATCTCTCCGAGGAATATTTTGCATACAGCCTCAGAATCAAGCCTTAACTCGCCCTCCTTAACGCCTGGTATATTGATCACAAGAACAACACCGCCCATTACTGCCGGGAATTGGAGCAGATTGTCTTTATTGAGTTCTTCCGGGGTAAGAACATTGTCCGATGCCCCAAAATCGACTGTCCTGTTTACAATCTGTCTGATACCCCCTCCTGAGCCTATTGATTGGTAATTGAGTTGAACACCCGATACCTTGTTATACTCGTAAGCCCATGCTGAATACACAGGATAAGGGAATGTTGCGCCTGCGCCATTTAGGGTCTCTGCTGCATTAACAACAGAGAATGACAATACAACAGCCAATGCCAGTATCGAACCTAAAATCCTCTTCATACTTCTCCTCCTTGAGCTTAATTATACCTATCTATGATAGGGTTTGAGTGTTACAACAATGTTACAGAAATGTTAAATTTTCGTTACATCCATGCCCACCTCCTTTCCATGCATATTTTTTAAAAACAAGGGGCATTTCTTATGAAACTTTGTCCTGCAGCACTCCTGAAGCTCGAAGTTACCGGGGACATAAGTATAAGTATCGCCCTCAGCCTTACAGACAGATACAACCCATTTTTCAAGATAGGGACATCTCATGGCATCCTCCGTATGTCTTTAAAAGGTTTTGCTCTTCTCAGACCTGCAATTTTCGATATCTCATTCTCCCTCACGACAAATGGACACTTTTCAGGCATTGTCTCACAGAAAAATATGCTGAATCTCTTAGTAACAGGGATTCCTTTCAAGCACCACAAACCAGAAACTAAATAATCAGGACATACCATTCTTTCCTCACCTGGTTCACAAAAGGTCTTTGACCCTTTGGGGATGGTAGTTGTCATAGTCTTTGGTGTAACAAAGGGTTGCCTTTTGCCTTGCCAATGGCATAATAGCGCCTGTTACATTCATAGAGTGGTCTCCCATTTAATGCCTTCCCCTATAAAATTAATCGCCATACCTCTTAGTGATAAAACATATACCGAACATACCTCGTATCGCCTGCTCATACAGTACCTTATATCAGCATCTTCCATATCCCTGATAAACCTGTTAAGGACATTACATATAGCCCCTTCAGGGCCTCCCTGCAAATTTGGACATCTTACATTATCTTTCATCTCCGTCATTCCCTCCAATATTCAAATCTTCCTGACTTCTACTAAGATCATACAACCCTTCTGTTATAGGATTATTAAGGATGGATGAAATTTCTGTTACAAAAAGCGAAGGCCCTAGGAAGCCACCGTTAAATTTCAATGAAATTCTTCTTGTAGGCAAGTAATGAAAGAGTGCGTATCCTTGACAAAACATTAGAAGTGTATTAAACCTATGACTAAGAGTTAGATTTTAATGGAAAAAGAGATGATATATTAAGGATAGAATCAGGAGGGCTAAAAATGAAGAGAAATATGGAGATTTTAGGAGTGACAGTCTTGGTAATGGGAATTTTTTTATTTACTGGCTACTTTACTGAGACTCAAGCAATCCAAGAAGAAGGATGGATAAGGGCAATAGGAGGTGATAAGAAGAGTTTTACTTATGCACCTTCTGTGATAGTTACAGATGATGGGTTTATTGAAATTGGCTATTGCGATGTGGTTGAAGGAAATAAGAGTTTTGACTTTTGCATCGTAAAATGGGATAAGAGTTGCATGTTTGTATCGGCTAAAGCGATAGGGACAAAGAACACAGATGGCTAAGACAAAGCATATACTATAGAGAAGACAATGGATGGAGGTTATTTCATTACAGGGTTTGTTGAGCCTCCTCATGTTGAGCCTCCGAAGAGAAAATTTAAAAAGAGAGAAGATACCTTTGGCCAACCCCAAGAATTTCCTCAACCTCCACACTTGCGTGAAGGACAATGGAAAGACAGAGAAAAAGGTCCTCGCCCATCTTTTAGATCTCCTCAACTCCCTAAGACCGGAGACATCCTCTGGAAGAGAGACCAAAGATGGCGGATATATCATTTCCGGAGCAACAGAGATAAATGCCACAATGTTCGCAAGGGATGTGATTTTAGTTAAGCTGAACAGTCATGGGGACATAGAATGGGCAAAGACTATCGGAGGAGATGGCTTAGAGCATGCTGCTGGTATTGAGAATACCCCTGACAAAGGTTTTGTGATTGCCGGCATTACAAATTCAAGAGGAGCAGGTTCTGTAGATTCCTTCATCGCTAAGTTAAAGAGTAATGGTGAGTTGGAATGGGCAAAAGCAATTGGTGGGAGAAAGACAGACTCCGATAATTGGGATGGGATAAGGGTAACAAAGGATGAAGGTTATATAATTTGTGGAGAATCAGAGTTGTTTGGGGTTGGGAAAGACTTGCTGATTACCAAACTTCGCAAAGATGGAACCCTTGAATGGAGTAAGGTTATCGGTGGAGATGGCGACGATGCCTGCTGGACAGTAACTCCTACACAAGATGGAGGATACATTGCCGGAGGAAGATTTCAGGTTAATATGCTTTCACCCAATATGGACATACCTTTCGTTAAACTTGATTCTAATGGAAATTTCGTATGGGGAACATTACTTGGAGATGATTCATTTCAGGAGATTGAAGAGATTAAGGAAACAGAAGATGGCTATATCCTTGCCGGAGTAACTTCAGGGAAATTCTTTATTGCTAAATTGAATAGAGATGGTCTTGTTCCTAACTCAAGATTCATTCGGAGATTTACACCAAAAATCACTGCTTAAGTAAATCCAAAGATTACATCACTTGATTTTAAGACTACAGATATAACTTCCAAATTGAAGATTGTGTCTCCTTCTCTTCAAATCAATAGACCATCTCTTAATGTTGAAAAACTTGATTAGGCATAAAAGGTACAAAGTAAAAGATTCTAAAAGACAAACTTTAAAGATGAGAATTGTCAAGTGGAAGACGGGTAGTAATGTCAATATGTCTGTGCAAATTCTTTAAGGGGCAAAATAGGGGGAAGGCCACTTTTTATGATAGCAGATGCTACTTTCTCAATATCATAGGGGATTCTTAAGAATTCTGTTTTAACATTATCAGGGGTAATATCTACAAGACACAGGCAAGCCCTCGGGTCGCCATCTTTTGGCTTTCCAGTGCTACCTGCATTAATGAATACTTTATTGCCGATATCATTTCTATATGGAATATGGGTATGTCCATAGACCATGATATCTGCATCTGCCTTTTTTGCCATCTGGAGGAAGAAATCCTCTTCCCTTTCATGATACCGGTAAAGGTTATTCTTTATGGGAGTGGCATGGAATATCTTTACCTTTTTGTTATATACTGAAAATGCTATAGAAAAGGGGAGTCCTTTCATATACTCTCTGCTCTTTTGAGTCGCATGTTCCTTTGTCCATTCAAAGGACCTGGTTGCCATCTCTGCCTGCACAGGATCTTCATATCTGCATCCACAATGTTCTTTATCATTTGCTACAGCCTCATCATAATTGCCTTGAACACCTTCGATTTTATGTTCAATAAGGGAGTCCACAACCTCATTTACAAAGGGTGCATAGCCACCGAGGTCTCCGAGATGGTAGACCCTGTCAACATTGTTAGATACTGCTGCATCATATGCAGCTCTTAATGCCTCGATATTTCCGTGGATGTCTCCGAGTATTGCTATCTTCAGAGTCTTATTATGCAAACCTTGCCTTTATTACATCAACTATCCTGTAGCTCCATGACCATATGCCTGTTTCAGGGCAAGGTGACAGCATCGAATCCTTGCCGATTATATATCTATTATCTCTCCACACAACTGTGTTACTAAATATGGGCACAAACCAGACAAATCCTATAATAATGTCTTTAATTGGAGATAAAAGATAAATTAGGGGATTTGAGTCTGAATTCGTTATCTTCCCAAGATATAAATCTCCTATGACCTTGATGAGTGATACAAGCAGTGCAAAAAAGGCCGTTATCCCCGATGTCTCAAAGAGTATCGGCAAGCAAGACATAATTACAGGGTTGCCTATGAGTTCTGAGATATATCTGATTCCACCGAGCCTCCACCTGAGTTTGCCCCATCTTGTATGTCTATTCAGGAATTTCTTGATTCCCCAGTATACATTCATATTCCTTATTGCATGATTTGATAGCATAACCCTCTTGCCAATTTTATGAATCCTCTTTCCTATAACATAATCCTCTGCCAGGACATCCTTCACTTCCATAAACCCACCTATGGCCTCAAGATCGCTTTTTCGCATTAGCATTGATTTGCCGATTACACACGGCATTTTCAAAAATCTATCGAGAAGGCACATGCTTCCTATGATGAAAGAATTCAGATGTAGGTTTTCGAATATTGAGCCGATGCTATTGCCTCCTACACCCTTTATAATATTTGTTACAAGGCCAACATCAGGATCTCTCATGGGCTTAACTATTTCTCTCAAATAGTCTTTATCCACCATTACATTACTGTCGCTGATAAGCACATATTCATATTTTGATGCCCTGTACGCCGGGATGAGGTTGTTAACCTTTGGATTAAGTCCTGTATCACATCTTTCGACTATTATGGAGATATCTTTTTCAGGATATCTGTCCTTTATCATTCTTGCTACCTTATATGCTGGGTCATTATGGTCCTGAAGGGAGAATATGATTTCGTATTCAGGATAGTCCTGCGTGCAGAAGCTTGCAAGGTTGTCAAATAAGTTATCATCGAGGCCCTTGAGGGGTTTGAGGATAGAGATAGGTGGAAAGGTCTGGGGAAGGGAATCCCCTTCCCCGAGGTTAAGGGGGGCCTGTAAAGATGGGAACGAACAGCAAATATCTGTAGTCCGTAACCGATAAGTCCTACAATAGTTATACCCACAAATATCAAAAATAATATCATAGCTTCCTCCTTAATCCCTGAAAAGGGTTATAGCGACCCCTTTGTTATGTTTTATGCATTGTTTAATAGACCCAATCTCTTTTTCACAGTTTAAAAGGGTTTTCCATGAATACAGATGTCTCGGTTTGTGAAAATCGCTGTTTGCGATATAGGGATATTTCTTGAGACTTATCACATTGAAGACATCGTCCCTGTTGGCAATCTCCCATGCATCTATGTATCTTGCATACCTGTCTCTGTTATTCCAGAGAAATAGGGTTTGCCTGCTCATATCAGACATGTGGTGAGGATGACATGCAACTATGAGGGCATCCTGCCGTTTTGCCTCAAGGAATATCTTCTCGTAGTCCATACTGGCAGGGATGAAATCCTTTATATCTATGATGAGAATATGGGCTGATTTGTCAGGACTAATATAGTTCTTGCTTATCTCCACACCTGGGATTACGAGCATTTCGTACTTGTTCCATGCCCTCTCAGCCTCTTGCCTTATATGCGAGATATATTCATCAAAATTTTTCT
>Ga0068707_1003383_pt1 | contig 11137 bp, 19 predicted proteins | sample YNPNPMetaG_FD_66600 | JGI IMG/M metagenome (GOLD analysis project Ga0068707, IMG submission 66600) | Anoxygenic and chlorotrophic microbial mat microbial communities from Yellowstone National Park, USA - YNP NP MetaG | ecosystem: Environmental > Aquatic > Thermal springs > Hot (42-90C) >... | reverse complement strand
ATGATGCATACATGAGGGGTGTCGGCGGAGGCCGACACCCGGCACGAAGTGCCCAGGAGGAGCGATTTCAATCGGCCTGAATAGTTACCCACCAATTATCTGCCGGCGCGCCTCCTTAGTTGTCTACCTCTTCCACTGTCACCAGATGGCGGACTTTATGGAGCATGCCGCGCACCACCGGCGTATCCGGCAGTTCTACGCTCTGGCCCAATCTGCGTAGGCCCAGACGAGCCACTGTATCTTTCTGGTCTTTCTTCACGCCGATGGCGCTGGTGGTATAGGTGACACGCAACCTCTTCTCCCTACTCCACATCACGCCCTCCTCGCAACCAGAAAGGGGTCAGGGCTTCGACCGGCCGGCCACGGCGCTTGGCCTCTTCCACCGGGTCCTTGAGCATGGTCAGGGCTTTGAAGGTCGCCGCCACCACGTTCAGGATGTTCGAGCTGCCCTGAGACTTGGTCAGGATGTCGTGGATCCCGGCTGCCTCGAGCACAGCACGCACACCACCGCCGGCGATGACGCCGGTACCGGGGGACGCTGGCCTGAGCAACACCCGGGCTGCGCTGAAGTCGGCCACCACTGGATGAGGAATCGTGGTCCCCACCAGCGGGATACGGCGCATAACCTTGCGGGCGCGCTCGGTTGCTTTGCGCACCGCATCGGGCACCTCACGCGCCTTGCCCACCCCAATGCCAACCTGTCCGTGGTTGTCGCCTACTACTACTACTGCCCGAAAGCTGAACCGTCGGCCGCCTTTCAAAACCTTGGCCGTCCTGGTGATATGGACAACCCGTTCGTCAAGCTGCTCGTGTTCTTCCTCTGGCTCTTGCTCGCGCTGTCGGCGTCGCTCCCTGGCCTGTTCGCGTTCTCGATCCTTCTTGCCTGGCATCAGTCCTCCTGTGTCGTGCGGACGTCAAAGCTCTATCCGGATAAAATGCCCGCGCGCGGGCAGATGGGCCCTAGAATTCCAGCCCACCCTCGCGTGCTGCTTCGGCCAATGCCTTCACCCGGCCATGATAAGGATAACCACCTCGATCAAATACCACCTTCTTCAGCCCTTTAGCCAGGGCCCGCTCTGCCAGGACCCGCCCCACGCGCGCCGCCTGCTGAGACTTGGTCAACCCCTTAAGCTGCTCGCGCAACTCTGGATCGAGGGTTGAGCTCGACACCAGGGTATGTCCCAGGTCATCGTCAATCACTTGCGCGTAAATGTGCTGCAGACTGCGAAACACGTTCAGGCGAGGGCGCTCGGCAGTGCCATGAATACGCTGTCGAATGCGTGCATGCCGGCGCTTGCGAGCCGCCTGCTTCGAATTAGTAGCCATTACTCCAATCCTCCTCACCAGCCGGGACGTCTAGACCCCGGGTTCCGACCGCTCCACAGGCCGAAACCCCTCCCTGGATATGAAAGCCCAATCTGGCCCTGTCGGGCTACTTGCCCTTACCGCCCTTGCCGCCTTTGGCACCCACCTTGCCGCTCTTGCCCGCCTTCTGGCGGATAACTTCTCCGCTGTAACGTATACCCTTGCCCTTGTATGGCTCGGGCGGACGCAGGTCGCGAATATGCGCGGCGATCTGGCCCACCAGCTGCTTGTCAATCCCCGACACCGTGATCTGCCGACCGGTCTTGTCAACCTCAAAGGTGATCCCCGGAGGGGGCACGATTTCCACTGGATGGGAATAGCCCACGACCACTACCAGGTTCTTGCCCAGCATGCTGGCCCGATAGCCAACCCCTTCGACTTCGAGAACTCTGGTAAACCCCTTGCTGACCCCGGTCACCATATTCTGGAGCAGTGCCCGGCTCAGGCCATGCAAAGCCCGATGGATCTTGGCATCCGAAGGCCGGAACACCTGGATCCACCCATCCTTCATCTCAAAACGCATATCCGGCGGAAACTGGTACTGCAACTGCCCTTTCGGCCCACTGACCGTGATCAGGTTGCCCTGACCAATCGTCACGCTGACACGCGGGGGCAGCTCCACCGGCATCTTACCGATACGAGACATCTTGCCTGCCTCCTCGGGAATTCACCCCTACCAGACGTAGCACAAAACCTCGCCACCGACCCCTAACCGCCGCGCTTTGTGCCCGGTCATGATGCCCTGAGGCGTGCTGAGGATGGCAATGCCCAGGCCACTCATCACCCAAGGGATCTCAGTGCGTTTGACATATACGCGCCGGCCCGGTTTGCTGACGCGCTTCAGCCCGGCAATGATCGGTTTGCGGTCCTGATCGTATTTCAGGACCAGGCGCAGACGGGGTTGGGGCAAGTCCTTGGTTACCTCAAAGTCCCGGATAAAACCTTCTTCTTTGAGAATGCGCGCGATCGCGATCTTCATCTTCGAACCCGGCACCACGACCTGTTTCTGCCGTACCATGATGCCGTTCCGAATGCGGGTCAGCATATCAGCAATTGGATCACTAACCATTACCCTGTCACTCCTGTAAGAAGGCCGCCAGTCAACTACGCCAGGCCTCGACATGGCATGGGCAGCTCTTGGCGGCCCGGCCGAGATCCCCAGGCGGCAGCAACCCCTGCCCGTGCGAGCCCCGCCTGCGGGGAAACCGGGCTAGCATACAGCTTACCAGCTAGATTTGACTACGCCGGGCAGGTTGCCCTTCAAAGCCTGATCGCGAAAGCAGATACGGCAAAGGCCAAACCGACGTATGTAACCGTGCGGGCGCCCGCAGATACTGCAACGATTATGCACGCGCACAGCATACTTGCGGCGCTTCTCACGCCACGCCATACATTTCTTAGCCAACCTGTTTCCTCCTGTTGCCGACGGATTTACACCCTATCCCAGCGGCCCCACATCTGAGCTCAGCGCGAACGGAATGGCATCCCAAGCAACTGCAGTAATCGGCGGCCCTCCTCATCGGTCTTCGCCGTCGTCACGATGGTCACCGACATCCCGCGCACCTTGTCAATCTTGTCGTAGTTGATCTCCGGGAAGACCAACTGCTCGCGCAGGCCCAGGCTGTAGTTGCCGCGGCCATCGAAGGAATCGGGTGAGACGCCGTGGAAGTCGCGTTGCCGTGGCAAGGCGATGTTCATCAGGCGATCCAGAAAGCTCCACATGCGCTCCCGGCGCAGCGTCACCATCACGCCAATGGTGTTGCCTTCCCGCAGCTTAAAGGCGGCGATAGAGCGCTTCGCTTTCGTGAACACCGGTTTCTGGCCGGTGATGGTCGCCAGATCGCTTGCGGCAGCATCCAACGCTTTGGCGTTCTGCAACGCCTCTCCCAGCCCGATGTTTATGACGACTTTCTCCACGCGCGGCACGCTCATAACGTTAGCGTAACCGAACTCTTTCTGCATTGCCGGCACCACTTCCTGTCGGTACCGCTGCAGCAGTCTTGGTACTGCCATCCACACCCCCAAGGCTTTTAGGTATCTCCGTAGGGCGAGCTTTAGCTCGTCCTGTAGGATGAGCTTTAGCTCGTCTTGTAGAATGAGCTTTAGCTCGTCCTGTAGCACAGGCTGAAGCCTGTCCTACAACCTCAGATGTCTATCATCTCTCCGCACTTCTTGCACAGGCGCGAGCGGCTGCCATCGGCGTGCACCACATGCCCCACCCGGGTAGGCTTGTTGCACTTGGGGCAAACCAGCGCCACGTTTGAGATATGGATAGACGCCTCCCGCTCGATAATGCCGAATTGCGTATTTATGTCGCCCGTGCGCCGTTGATGCTTCTTGATCAGGTTGATGCCCTGCACTACCACGCGATCGCCGGCAGGGTTGCGTTGGCCGGCACGCCGACCCTTGCCCCACTTGGCCCGGATTACGCGCTGAACCACGCCCTCTTGACCGCGGTCGTCGCCCTGTAATACGCGTACCTTATCGCCCTTTTTGATGTCCATTTGCACCCCTCTCCCTGGCCGTGGCACCCCGTATGCTTGTAAGAGCGGCTCTGACCTGAGATGGTGGCCGAAATTGACTGATACGGTAGCCAGGTCCTTGCCCAAGTGCCTGGCATATCGTCAGTCAAAATCCGCCACTGCCGACGCCAAGAGCCCCTCACAACACCTCTGGAGCCAACGAGACAATCCGCATAAAGCCCAGGTCGCGCAATTCGCGCGCCACCGGCCCAAAGATACGCGTGCCGCGTGGTGCCTTATTTTGATCAATGAGCACCGCGGCATTATCATCGAACCGGATGTGAGAGCCATCCTCCCGGCCATACGGATACTTCGTACGCACTACCACCGCCCGCACAATCTCACCGGGTTTCACAGCCCCATTTGGTGTGGCTCGTTTTACGCTGGCGATGATGATATCGCCAATACGTGCATAACGCCGCTTGGAGCCCCCCAGCACCCGGATGCAGAGGATCTCTTTAGCACCTGTGTTGTCGGCTACTACGAGCCTGCTTTCCTGCTGGATCATTGCGACACCTTCATTATCACCTGAGATTACCGCCCCCGTCGCTATTCAGCCTCAAGTAAGCTCGTATCAATCTGGGCTCCGCGCTGGAGGATAGCCTCCACGCGCCAGCGCTTCTCCCTGCTCAGGGGGCGAGTTTCTACAATACGCACCTCATCACCCACAAGGCATTCGTTATGCTCGTCATGCGCCTTATAACGTTTGCTGATGCGAATGACCTTCCCATACAGGCGATGCCGTCGGGTGCGTTGTACTTCAACCACCACAGTCTTATCCATCTTATTACTGACGACCTTGCCTACCAATCGTCTACGCCGCTCTTGCATCGCCTATTCCTCCTGTGCAGCAGCCAACTGGCGCTCGCGCAGGATGGTGCGCAGCCGGGCAATCTCCCGCCGCACCTGACCCAGGCGAGCTGTATTGCGCAATTGACCGGTGCCAAGTTGAAAGCGCAGGTTAAGCTGCTCCTGATAAGCCTCATCCAGGCGCCGTGCAATCTCAGCATCTGAGAGGCTACGGATCTCGCTGGTGCGCATCAGGCCACCTCCTCAACCTCGCGACGGATGAACTGGGTCGGTATAGGCAGCTTGTGGGAAGCCAGCCGCAACGCCTCGCGGGCAGCCTCCTCCGACACCCCAGCGACTTCAAACAGCACCAGCCCAGGCCGCACCACGGCCACCCAATACTCCACCGCGCCCTTACCGCCACCCATGCGTGTTTCCGCAGGCCTGGCCGTCACCGGATGATCGGGAAACACGCGGATCCACAACTTGCCGCCGCGGCGCAGATGGCGCACGATGGCGCGACGCGCGGCCTCGATCTGGCGGCTGCTAACCCAGGCTGGCCCCAAAGCCTGCAACCCATAGTCGCCGAACGCGATCTGGTTGCCACGGCTGGCCACCCCTTTGCGACGGCCCCGATGAACTTTACGATACTTCACGCGCTTTGGCATCAACATACGCCCTGCTCCTTATGGCCCTTTTTCCAGTGTAACTATTCAGGCCGATTGAAATCGCCCCTCCTGGGCACTTCGTGCCGGGTGTCGGCCTCCGCCGACATCCTTCACATATGCATCATGAGAAAGGTCGGCGAAGGCCGACCACTGGCCGCAGGCCCCAAAAGGGTGACTTCCAGTCACCGCTGAATAGCTACTCTCCAGTTTAGTCGCCGGCCAACATACCCTCCGGGCTGGCTCAAGACTAGACCTCTGGCAGCACGTCGCCCTTGTAGATCCAGACCTTGATGCCAATACGCCCATAGGTGGTCAAGGCCTCACTGCGGGCATAGTCAATCTGGGCCCGCAGCGTATGGCGTGGTACACGGCCTTCACGCACCATTTCCACCCGGGCCATCTCCGCACCTGCCAGCCGTCCGCCGCAGCGAATCATGCACCCCTTAGCACCTGCCCGCAAGGCACGCAAGACCGCCTGCTTCATGGCACGCTTATGGGAAATGCGGCGCTCCAACTGTTCGGCGATACTCTGCGCCACCAGATACGCATCCAGCTCTGGACGCTCGATCTCGGCAATATCCAGCTTGACACGTTTGTTGGTGAGCTTCTGCAACTCAGCACGAAGCTCGTTGACCATAGCGCCCTTGCGGCCGATTACCACCCCCGGCTTGGCCGAATGAACGGTAACCCGCACCTGATTGGGTGGAAAGCGTTCGATCTCGATCTTCGAAATGGCTGCATCGGGCAGCCTGGCAACCACCAACTCGCGAATGGCCCGATCTTCGGCCAACAAGTTCGTATATGTGCGGCCCTCGGCATACCAGCGCGATCGGTGCTGCTCAATCAAGCCCAGACGAAAACCTATCGGGTGTACTTTGCGGCCCAAAGCTGCCTCCTGCTATCTATAAAACCAGATACGAAAAATGCCTATTCGCGCTCTTCCAGGACAACGGTGATATGCGAAGAGCGTCGGATAATGGGCTTAAAACGCCCGCGTGCCCCAAACCGTCGCCACCGCCTGAGCGGCGCCCCATCAGCGGTGATCGAAGCAATATACATGTCCTCCCGGGCCAGCCCCAGGTTCTCCTCAGCATTGGCCAGCGCTGAAGCAATGGTCTTGGCTACCGGCAGCGCGGCTGCCTGCGTCATGTACCGCAGCACTTCCAGCGCTTGCTCGGCGTTCATGCCCCGCACCTGCTCGATCACCCGCCGCGTCTTCTGGGGTGAAACACCCACATATCTGCTGACTGCCCGCACTTTCATCTCGCTACCTCACCCTCACAGGAAGCTCTGCGATCACCCGCCTCAGCAGGCACTACCGTGAACTCTTCCTCTCGCTCTTCACGTGCCCCCGGAAAAACCGCGTGGGGGCAAACTCGCCCAGCTTGTGGCCCACCATGTTCTCGGTGATGTAGATGGGCACATGGCGTCGGCCGTCGTGCACGGCAATGGTATGACCAACCATCTGCGGGAAGATTGTCGAAGCCCGGGACCAGGTCTTGATCACCTGCTTCTTGCCGGTCCGGTTCATGGCCTCAATCTTCTTCAGCAGCTTGGCGTCTACAAACGGGCCCTTCTTCAGAGATCGAGACATAACAGACTATTCTCCCTGCTACTTGCTACTGCGCCGGCGCACAATATACTTGTCGGTGGCCTTGTTCTTGCGGGTCTTGTAACCCAGGGCTGGTTTGCCCCAAGGGGTCTTAGGCCCAGGCATGCCGATCGGGGAACGGCCCTCACCACCCCCGTGCGGATGGGAGTCGGGGTCCATCGCCGAACCACGCACCGTCGGGCGCCAGCCCAGCCAGCGCTTGCGGCCCGCCTTACCCAGGCTGATGTTGGCATGGTCGGGATTGCTCACCTGGCCGACCGTGGCCATGCAGCTTGCCAGTACCCGCCGCACCTCACCGCTGGGCAGACGCACCAGCGCATATTCCCCTTCCCTGGCCATAAGCTGGGCTTGAGTGCCAGCCGAACGGACCAACTGGCCACCCCGGCCAGGGTAAAGCTCAATGTTATGCACCATGGTGCCCAGGGGGATGTTGCGCAACGGCAATGCGTTGCCCACCCGGATCTCTGCCTCTGGCCCCGACATCACCTGCGCACCCACCTGCAGGCCCAATGGGGCCAGGATATAGCGCTTCTCGCCATCGGCATAGGCGACCAACGCAATCCGTGCAGAGCGATTAGGATCATACTCAATAGAAACCACGCGGCCCGGCACACCGAACTTGTCACGCTTGAAATCTATAACCCGATAGAGGCGTTTATGTCCGCCCCCACGATGGCGTATGGTAATCCGGCCAGCATTATTCCGCCCGGCCACCCGTTGCAGTGGCCGCAAAAGCGAGCGTTCAGGCGTCGTGCGGGTGATCTCCTCAAAAGTTGAAGCGGTCATCCCACGCCGGCCAGGACTGGTAGGCTTATAAATCTTGATCGCCATGCACCTCTACTCCTCAAACCCTGGCAAATACACCGGCCATGCGCCGGAGGGCAGACGATACCTTCGCCACTTTCGCCGTCTGCCGATAAACTGTCAGACACCTTCAAAGAGCTGGATCGTGTCACCAGGGGCCAGCGTCACGATCGCCTTTTTCCACGCCGGCCGTCTGGTGACGATCAGACGCCCATAACGCCCTTTCCTGGCAGGGACATTCATAATCCGTACATCGGTCACCGTGACGTTGAAAACCGTCTCCACGGCATCTTTTACCTGCATCTTATTGGCCCGCCGGTCCACCTCAAAAGCGTACTGATTGGCCGCCGTAGCCTGAGCGAAACTCTTCTCGGTAGTCAACGGGCGTTTCAGAACCTGATAGACATGCATCAGAAGGCCTCCTTCGGAGCCCACACCGGGTCACTGCCTCAGCCCAGGATCTGCTCAATGACCCCCAGGGCAGCCAGAGGGATTACCAGGTAGTCGTAGGTCAACAAGTCCCGGATGTTCAAGTAGTGAGCCCGGAGCAACTTGACGTCGGGCAGGTTGCTGGCCGCGCGCTCGACAGCCCAATCCCTATCAGGCATCAGGATCAGCGCGCTGGAGTCCACCGCCAGGCGCTCAAGAGCCTGGGCCATCTCCCGCGTGCGGGGCTCGCTGATCGTCAGGGCATCCAACACGATGATCTTGTCCTCGGCAGCCTTGGCCGAGAGGGCCGAACGCAGGGCCGCGCGGCGCATCTTGCGCGGCATACGCTGCTCATAGGAACGGGGGACAGGGCCGAAGACCACCCCTCCGCCCCGCCACTGGGGCGCGCGTATGGAGCCCTGGCGGGCCCGGCCGGTGCCCTTCTGGCGCCATGGCTTGCGGCCGCCACCCGAGACCTCACCGCGAGTCTTAGTCTTATGGGTGCCCAGGCGCGCGTTAGCCAGTTGCCGCATCAGCGCCTGGTGCATCAAAGGCTTGTTAATCGGCGCAGCGAAGATGGCATCGGCCAGCTCGACCTGACCCACCGTTTCGCCTGCCATGTTCATCAATGCGACTTGCATGGTCACTTCCTCACCCCTGACGGCCACTTAAGCCTTGCGCGCCTCGGTGATCAGCAGCAGACCACCCTTGGCGCCCGGCACTGAGCCACGCACGGCCAGCAGATTGCGCTCGGGGTCTACCAGCACCACCCGCAGGTTAGAGATCGTCACTGCCCTGTTGCCCATATGGCCGGCCATTCGCTTGCCCTTGTACAGCCGGCCAGGCGTGGTGCCTGAGCTGCTGGCTCCAGGTGCTCGCAGACGGTCTGACTGGCCATGAGTACGCGGCCCCCCACGGAAACCGTGGCGCTTCACACCACCCTGGAAACCGCGGCCTTTGGAAACGCCCCTCACGTCTACCCGATCCCCCACCGCGAAGACATCAGCCAACAATTTCTGACCCAGCTTGTACCGCTCCAGCTCGGCAGCCTTAACGCGGATTTCGCGCAACACACGCAAGGCTGGCAGGTTCAAGTTGCGGCGACGCAGATGCCCTAGCTGCCCTTTAGTCAGCCGCCGAGGCTCAGTCGGCTCGAAGCCGAGCTGAATGGCGGTGTAGCCATCATTCTCCTGGGTCTTGATCTGGGTGACGTAACAAGGACCGGCCTCGATGATAGTTACAGGCACTACCGCCCCACGCTGGGTAAGCAGTTGTGTCATACCGACCTTACGGCCCAGAATACCTTTCATGTGTCCTCCCCCGGGACTGGCGTGATCCCCTATAGCCGGGACCGCATCATCCCACCTCTGGGGGCCATCCAGCGACAGCCGGAACTCATCACTCCTGGTCTGCCCTGGCTGCTCTCCCCACCCTAAAGTTTGATCTCGATATCTACACCCGCCGGCAGATCCAGCTTGGTCAGGTTCTCAATCGTTTTGGGCCCTGGATCTATCACATCAACCAGCCTTTTATGGGTCCGGATCTCGAACTGTTCGCGGCTGTCTTTGTCAATGAAAGGCGAGCGGGTGACGGTATACCGCTCAATCCGCGTCGGCAGCGGCACAGGACCTACCACGGCTGCGCCGGTGCGTTCTGCTGCATCCACGATCTTGCGCACAGAATCGTCCAGAACGCGATGATCGAAAGCTTTCAGCCGGATGCGAATCCTGTTCTTGGCCATAGCTCCCTCACTCCAGGATCTGGGTGATCACCCCTGCGCCCACGGTGCGGCCACCCTCGCGGATGGCGAAGCGAGAACCCACCTCCAGCGCCACAGGCACGATCAGCTTGACGTTCAGCTTCACATTGTCCCCGGGCATCACCATCTCTACCCCAGGGGGCAGCTCGACCTCCCCAGTCACATCCATGGTGCGGATGTAGAACTGCGGCCGATAGCCACTGAAGAACGGCGTGTGCCGGCCACCCTCCTCCTTCTTCAACACATACACCTCGCTGGCAAACTTGGTGTGCGGCGTGATGGTGCCCGGCTTCGCCAACACCTGCCCCCGCTCCACCTCATCCCGCTCTATCCCGCGCAACAAACACCCTACATTGTCCCCAGCTATCCCTTCCGTCAACACCTTGCGGAACATCTCCACCCCAGTCACCACCGTCCGCCGCGTCTCCCGCAACCCAATGATCTCCACCTCATCCCCTACCTTCACCTTGCCACGCTCAATGCGCCCCGTCACCACCGTCCCCCGCCCCTTGATGCCAAACACATCCTCGATCGGCATCAGAAACGGCTTGTCTATCTCCCGCACCGGCGTCGGTATGTACTCATCCACCACCCGCAACAACTCCCAAATGCAGGCATACTCCGGCGCATTGGGATCCTTCGACGGCGACTCCAACGCCTTCAAGGCACTCCCCCGCACTATCGGAATGTCCTCCCCAGGAAAACCATAGTTCGTCAACAACTCCCGCAACTCCAACTCCACCAGCTCCAATAACTCCTCATCCTCCATCATGTCACACTTGTTCAGAAACACCACCATCGCCGGCACTTCCACCTGCCGCGCCAACAACACATGCTCCCGCGTCTGCGGCATCGGCCCATCCGGCGCCGCCACCACCAGGATCGCCCCATCCATCTGCGCCGCACCCGTGATCATGTTCTTGATGTAGTCCGCATGCCCCGGACAGTCCACATGCGCATAGTGCCGCTTCTCCGTCTGATACTCCACATGCGCAATGGCAATCGTGATCCCCCGCGCCTTCTCCTCCGGCGCATTGTCAATCGAGTCGAACGGCCGATACTCCGCCAACCCCTTCATCGCCAATACCTTGGTGATCGCCGACGTCAACGTCGTCTTCCCATGATCTATGTGCCCTATCGTCCCAACATTGACGTGCGGCTTCGTCCGCTCAAAGATCGGCTTCGCCAT
>Ga0068707_1003382_pt1 | contig 11141 bp, 1 predicted proteins | sample YNPNPMetaG_FD_66600 | JGI IMG/M metagenome (GOLD analysis project Ga0068707, IMG submission 66600) | Anoxygenic and chlorotrophic microbial mat microbial communities from Yellowstone National Park, USA - YNP NP MetaG | ecosystem: Environmental > Aquatic > Thermal springs > Hot (42-90C) >... | reverse complement strand
GATCGGCGCGCCCCTCAACGTCACCTATCCAGCCGAAGTGTTGTCGGTGAACAGCGATGGGACCGAGATCCGCATCCTCACGCCCCAGGCCTCGCCAAACCCGGTGACCACCGACGTGAACGTGGCCATCCGCATCACCACCATGGTGGGATCGGCCAACAGCCGCACCAGCACCTTCAACAACGCCTTCACCTACGTGGGGGAGGCGCGGCCACCGGTGATCTACTACCTGGATCCCGACAAGGGGAGTCGCGAGGGTCGCGAGGAGGTGACGGTGTACGGGCGGTACTTCATCCGCCCCGTGCGCGTGGTCTTCGAAGGCGTCGGCGACGCGGAAGTGACCGATGTGGCGGCCGACGGCAGCACGATCACCATCCTCACCCCCCCGGCTCGCATCACCCTGCCGGCCGACGGCAAGGTGGACGTAACGGTGACTTCCGAGGCGGGCACCGGCCGCGAGCAGCAGGTCACCTTGCGGGATGGCTTCCAGTACCGCGAGGCGGAGAGCCCGGAAATCTACTCCCTGGCGCCCAACTCCGGCCCCATCGAGGGCGGTACGCGGGTCACCATCAACGGCCGGGGCTTCCAGTACCCGGTGCAGGTGCTATTCAACGTGATGGGGAGCGACCGGCAGGCGCAGGTGGTTTCCGTCAACTACACCACCATCGTCTGCATCAGCCCCTCCATCACTGCCACGCAACCGACGACGCCCATCATCGCCCAGGTGCGGGTGGTCAACGCCCTCACCGGCCAGGGGTCCGCCTCCTTGCCGTTCCGTTACGGCGATGCCATGTTCATCTCCGCCATTTTGCCGGCCTCCGGTCCCGATCTGGGTGGCCAGCAGGTGACCATCTTCGGGCAGGGGTTCGTGGCGCCGGTAGCGGTGACCATTGCTGGTGTTGCGGCCCAACCGCTGTCGGTGTCCGGGACCGAGATCGTCGTCCTTACGGGCGCGCCGGTGGAGCGCAGCTGCACCAACCGCACCGGGACAGTGGTGGTGACCAACATCAATTCCGGCATTTCGGCCGTCGGCCCCACCTATACCTACACGCCGGCTCGCCCCCTCATCACCCGTGTGGAGGTGGTGAAGCAGGGCGTCAATACCGGTGACAACGTGGTCCAACAGTACGATCCGTTGGGGGTGGCGGGCTGTCACGACGCCAACCACCCGCCCTACGACCAGTACGAGGTGATCGTTTACGGCGAGAACTTCGAGCGCCGACCCAACTCCACCAACTCTGCCATGACGGTGATCTTCGAGAACCCGGCGGTGGAGGTCCTCACCACCTGGATCTCGCCCACCGAAATTCGCTTCCAGCTCCCCGACCTCTCGCAGGTGCGGATGGCGCAGGCTGCCTGCACGAGCGGCGGCGTCGTGGGAACCCGGGACATCCCCACGGGCCTCCCCTTCACCGTGAAGAACAATAACAACAGCTGCGAAGATCGCCTGAACCCGGCGCTCATCCTCGAGCCGTGCGATCCCACCTGCCGCGTTGGCGCCATCCAGGTCGACCTGACCCCCGACCAGCTCACCTTGGGCGTGGGCACCTCGGCGGTCATGACGGTGTGCATCAACTCGATCCAGAGCACCAACACCCAGCTGATCATCTCCCAGTCCGGTCCCTCGGGCGTCGTCACCTTCGATCCCGATGGCCCCGGCGGGCAGCCAGCGGCGCCTGCCATCACCGTCACCATTCCGGCGGGGGCTGCCTGCACCACCTTCTACGTGAACGGCCTCACCGGTGGCGGGCCAGTGGCCGTCACCGCCTCGCTGCCCGTGAACCTGGGTGGCGACACCGACACCTCGCAGGTGACGGTGGGGGCGCTGGGCATCCTGCTCACGCCTGAGAACCTCAACCTGCCAGTGGGCGGCAACGGGAGCCTCACCATCCAGCTCTCCTCGCCGGCGCCGGCCGGTGGCGCCCAGGTCACGGTGCAGCTGGCCGGGCCTGCGGGGGTCATCGACCTCGATTGGGCCGGTGATCCGGGCGATCCGCCCAACGACACCACCTTTACCATCACCATCCCGCAGGGTTCGTCCACCTACACCTTCACCTGCGAAGGGCTCACCGCCGGCGGACCGGTGACCGTGAGCGCCACGCTCGACCCAGGTCTGGGTGGTGCCAGCGACTCCTCCACCGTGTTCGTCGGGCAGTACACCGTGACGTTGAGCCCCGAGGATCTGCTGCTCGCCCCCGGCGGCGTGGGCAACTTCACCGTCACCATCGACTCGCCGGCACCTCCAGGTGGTCTCACCGTCACCATTACCCAAACCGGCCTGTCGGGAGTCATCTCCACGCCGGCCAGCGTGTTCATCGCGGCGGGTACCCAGTCGGCCACGTTCCAGGTCAACGCTCTCTCGGCTGGCGGCCCCATCGTGGTGACCGTCACCCTGCCCGCCTCGGTGGGTGGTGCCTCCGATAGCTCCACCGTCACTGTGGCGGCCTACACCATCAGCCTGGATCCGGCCAGTATGAACTTGAGCGTGGGCCAGACCGGCAACTTCACCGTGACCCTCAACCGGCCCGCCAGTCCCGCAGCCATCACCGTCACCTTGACCCAGACCGGTCCGTCGGGTGTCATCAGCATCCCGGCGACGGTGACCATCAACGCGGGTGACACCACGGCGAGCTTCCAGGTTACGGCTTTGGCCCAGGGTGGCCCGGTGACCATCACCGCCTCGCTGCCACCGTCGCTCAACGCACCGCCGGATACCGCCACGGTCACCGTGGGCCCGATGAGCCTCACCGCCATTCCCTCGGCCCTCACCGTGCCGGTGGGCGGGACCGGTACCTTCATCCTCAACCTCTCCATCCCGGCGCCAGCCAACATCACCGTCACAGCCACCTCCGGAAACCCGGGCGTGGCGACGGTGACGCCGCCTGCGGCGCCGCACTTCACCACCGGCACCACCTCCACGGCAGCCTTCACGGTCACCGGTGTGGCCCTCGGCACCACCACCATCTACTGCCAGCTCCCGGCGGCCTACGGCGGTGGCACCGCCCAGGTCGCGATCACCGTGGCCAACTACCAGCTCACGGCGATTCCGAGCTCGCTCTCGTTGATCCCCGGTGGGACTGGCACCTTCGTCCTGCAGCTCAACCAGCCGGCACCGGCGGGTGGTGCCACCATCACCCTGGCGTCTTCCAACCCGCAGGCGGCCACTTTGAGCGTGCCCACCATCACTATCCCCGGTGGCGCCACCCAGTCGGCAGCAGTGACGGTGACGGGGGTGAACGTGGGTAGCTCCACCATCACCGCCACCCTGCCCGCCGCTATGGGCGGATCGGCGGCCAACGTCCAGGTGACGGTGGCCAACTACACGCTCACGGCAGTTCCGGCGAGCGTGGTGGTGGCCCCCGGCGGAACGGCCACCTTCGTGGCCCAACTCAACCAGCCGGCGCCGGCGGGTGGTCTCACCGTCACGGCGCAGTCCTCCAACACCTTGGTGGCCACCGTGGCGCCCGCGACGCTCACCGTTGCGGGGGGCGGCACGGTGACCGGTAGCTTCACCGTCACCGGTGTAAGCGCCGGCACCACCACCATCACCCTGTCGCTGCCAGCCTCGGTGGGCGGTGCCACGGCGACCGTCAACGTCACGGTGGCCAACTACACGCTCACGCCGGTTCCGGCGAGCGTGGTGGTGGCCCCCAGCGGCACGGCCACCTTCGTGGCCCAGCTCAACCAGCCGGCGCCAGCGGGTGGTCTCACCGTCACGGCGCAGTCCAACAACACCCTGATCGCTACCGTGGCGCCCGCGACGCTGACCATCGCGGGGGGCGGCACGGTGACCGGCAACTTCACCGTCAACGGCATTGCCGCGGGCAACACGACCATCACCCTGTCGCTGCCAGCCTCGGTGGGCGGCGCCACAGCGACCGTCAACGTCACGGTGGCGAGCTACACCCTCACCGCCATCCCCACGAGCCTCAACGTGCCGTGGAACGGGTGGAACACCTTCGTGCTGCAACTGAACCAGGCGGCACCGGCGGGTGGCCTGGTGGCCAACCTGTCCAGCTCCAACACGTTCATCACCCAGCCGACGCTCACCCAGCCCTTGCCGCTGGTCCCGGCGGCGAGCGTGACGATCCCTGCGGGTTCGCTCACCTCTCCGGTGATTTACGCCTACGGCTCGAACATCGGTACCGCAACGATCTACGCCCAGCTTGCGTCCACCGGCGCCACCGCCCAGGTGGCTGTGAACGTGGTCAACCCGCTCCAGTTCGTGCCCGCTGCCCTCACGGTCCCGGTGGGGAGCCAGGGCACCTTCACGCTGCAGCTGGCCACGGCGCTCAGCTCACCCACCCTCGTGAACCTTGACTACTCCGGCACGAGTGGGGCGGTGGCCGGTCCGGCATCGGTGACGATTCCGGCGAACTCGACTACCGTGACCTTCAACGTGTTCGGGGTGAAGCCCACGACCACGGCGGTGAGCATCGTGGCGACGTTGCCCAGCGCCCTACCGTACGGCCTGGGCGGCGCCACCGCCACCGGTAACGTGACCGTCACCGGCGCTCCGTACACCCTCACCATTACACCGTCGCCGTTGACGCTCTCCGTTGGCGGCACGGCCACCATGACGGCCAGCTTCAACTACCCGCTGCCGCCGGCCAGCTTCAACGTGCTCACCTACCCGTTCGTGCTCGCCCTCACCATGAGCTCGCCTGGCAGCACGGTGCTGCAGATCAACGGCGTCGGGCTGGGCGACGACTCGGTGAGCTTCGCCGCTGGTCAGACCAGTGGCACGTTCACCGTCACCGGCGTCAGCAACGGCGGCCCCATCACCATCTCCGGCACCGGCCCGGTGGAGCTTGGTGGCCCGACCGCCTCGGCTGCGGTGACCGTTGGTCCCGGCACTGCGACGCTCACCATGAGCCCCAACCCGCTCATGTGGCTCCAAAGTGCCCCGCCACCCACCATCACGCTCTCCATCTCGCCGGTGCAGGGGACCAATACCATCGTGCAGCTCCAGTCCTCCAACCCCTCGGTGGTCACTGTCCCGTCGACGGCCACGATCCCAGCCGGCAGCTCGTCCACCACCTTCACGCCAACGGTGGTGGGGACCGGCACGGCCACCATCACGGCCACGCCGCCCTGGGAACTGGCGCCGCCGCCGGTGGGAGTGAGCGCTGCGGCCGCCATGCTGGCATCGCAGGACAACGTGACCATCTTCACCGCCTCGGTGTCGCCGGCAAGCCTCACCCTGCCCGCCGGTGGCTCGGGGACCCTCACCATCAACCTGTCGCACCCACTGCCGGCCGCCCTCTCGGGGGTGACCATCGCAGCACCGGCCTACGTCTCGGTGCCGTCGCCGGTCACGATCCCGGCCGGTGTGACCAGCTTCAACGTCCCAGTCACGGCGGTACAACCCGGAACCGGTGGCACCATCACCGTGACCATGCCAGCCTCGGTGGGTGGCCTGGCGCTGGCGCCCACGCCATCGGTGACCGTCTCGGCGCTCAACTTCACCTTGACGGTGCTGTCCAACACCGTCTACGTGGGCACCTCCACCACGGCCACTGTCACCACGGCTAGCCCGGTGCCTTTTGACACCACCGTCACGGTGACCGACTCGGGGGGCTCCGGCGATCTGGTGGATCTTGCCGTGGCGCCGGTCATCCCCGCTGGTGCAACCACCGTCACCTTCCCCGTTACAGGGCTCTCCCTGGGCAGCCCGCGGACGCTGCAAGCCGCACTTCCCGCGTCCTTGAACGCCACGCCGCAGACAGTGGCGATGACCATTGCCAACCTGCCGCTGGATCTCACGCCCGAAGGGCCGGTCCCAGTCTACAAGGGCACCACCCAGAGCATGACCGTGACCATCCCTCAGCCCCGCAACGCGGCCACCACGGTGACCCTGGCCCTGAACGGGGCGAGCACTGGCACGGCCACCTTCCCGGCCTCGGTCACCATCCCCACGGGCAACACCTCGGCGAGCTTCACCGTGACGCCGGGTAACACTGGCAGCGCCATCATCGACGCCACGCTGCCGGCGAGCCTCAACGCCCTCGCCGGGCCGCACGACAGCGAGACGCTCAACATCACCGACCTCACCCTCACGCTCACCCCCAACCCGCTCACCCTGGCGCCGGGCCAGAGCGGCACCATGACAGCGACGATCCCCGTGGCGCTTGGCAGCGATACCGTGGTCACCCTGGTGAACAACGGCGGCCTGGGCGAGTTCACGATCCCCGCCTCGGTCACCATTCCGACAGGCGCCCTCTCGGCTCACTTCACCGTCACCGCCCTGGCCACCACCGGCACGGGCACGGTGGAGGGCAACCTCCCCGCTGCGCTTAACGCTGGGGCTACCCCCCACGCCACCGCCACCGTCAACGTGGTGACCCTGCCGCTGGTGATGAGCCCGGATACCGTGGGCTCGCTCATGGCCGGGGGCGGGCAAATCTTCACGCTAACCATTCCTACCGCCCAGTCCACACCCACCTCGGTGACGCTGTCCAGCTCCAACCCAGCGGTATTCTCGGTGCCCGCCTCGGTGGTCATCCCAGCGGGCCAGACCTCGGTGAACTTCACCGGCATTGCCGAGGCGGTGGGCGGACCGGTCACGATCACGGCCACGCTGCCAGCGGCCCTGGGCTCGGGCTCCGACACCTCGACCATCACCACCGTTGCGCCGCTCACCGTGGCCGCAGCCCCCAACGTGATCAACAACCCGGCGGCCACCGACGAGACCGTCACCGTGTCGGTGGGTACCACCCTCGCAAAGAACGTGACCCTCACCCTCACCTCGCTGGACGTGCTGGTGGCGGGGCTGCACGACGGCGCCACACCGCCGGCCGGCACCTGGTCGCTCCTCGTCCCGGCGGGCAGCAACTCGGCCACCATCAAGGTCCGCGGTGTGGGCGTGGGCACCACTCAGGTGGAAGTCAACGCGCCCGCGGCGCTCAACCCTGCGGCGGGTCCAGAAGCCACCATCAACGTGCAGATCGTTGCTCTCCAGCTCACCCTCACGCCCACCAACGTGGCCACCTCGGTGGGAGCCTGGGCGCCTGTGACCGTGACCCTCACCAACCTCTCGGGCGGGACCGTGGTCATCCCCGTCCAGGTGAACCTCACGGTGTCCGCCAACCCGGGGAATCTGGATCTGGATTGGGATACCAACCCGGGCGGTCAGGGGGATACTCTCACCCTCACCATCCCGGTGGGCAGCAACTCGGCGCTGTTCTACGTGTACGGCCAGGCCAACGGCTCCGCCCAGGTGACGGCGCAGCTCGACGCCATCTTTGGCGGTGGGACGGCCCAGGCCACGGTGGGGATTGCACCGGGGGCGCCCATCATCACCTCCATCCAGGTGGCGCCGCACCTCACGGCGGCCGCGCCAACTGGGGGTGGGGCGTACACCGTCAACATCTACGGCAGCAACTTCGTGGCGCCGCTCACCAGTGTCACCTTCAACGGTGTGGCAGAGCCGACCTGCACCATCTTCAACTTTGGCCTCATTACCTGCACCAACGTGCCCGCCAATCCCGCGGGAACCTACCCGGTGGTGGTAACCACGGCGGCTGGCTCCGGCACCTATCCCACCTTCCGCTACTACGCCACTCCCACCGTGACGAGCGTCACGCCCAACGTGGGGAAGACCTCCGGCGGGGATAGCGTCACCGTCAACGGCACCAACTTCCTCCCCGGCGGTGTGTACGTCGTGCTCCTGGGCGGCTCGTCCTGCACCGGTGCCACCGCCACCTCCACCACGACCATCACCTGCACCACGCCGGCGCAGTCAGCCGGCACCTACGGCGTGACCGTGACCGACGAGGTGGGCCAGACAGCTTCCCTGGCGGGGGCTTTCACCTACCTGGCTCCGCCCACGATCACAGCGCTCCAGAACCCGGCGTACAGCAATCAGGCGATTGGCCAAGCCGGGGGCGGGGAGACCGTCAACATCATTGGCGCCAACTTCCAGAACGTGGGTACCTACTGGGTCACCTTCGACGGCCTTGCGGCGGTGGCCGCCACCTACGTGAACGCCACGACGCTGTCGGTAACCACGCCAGCCTACGGCGGAGGCAGCAGCTTCGTGGATGTGGTGGTCACCGATCCCGCCGGCCAGACTGGTAGCCTTGCCGGTACCCACGACTTTGCCTACTACGCTGCACCCACGATCACGAGCAGCACGCCCACGGCGGGCCCCTCGGCCGGTGGCACGACGCTCACCCTCAACGGTACCTTCCTGGCCGGTGGCAGCTACACCGTGGTGATCGATCCGCTGGGCGTGCCCGCTGCCTGCAGTGTGATCCTGCCGGTGACGGCCACCCAAATCAACTGCACCACGGGCGCCCACGCGGCGGGCCTCGGCTTCACCATCCAGGTTACGGATGCCACGAGTCAGACGGCTGTTTCGCCGCAAACCTTCGACTACTACGCACCACCCACCACCACCGGCATTGCGCCTTCCGCTGGTCCTTCCGCGGGCGGCACGGCCATAACCATCACCGGCACCTTCCTGGCTGGCGGCAGCTACACCGTGGATATCGGTGGCTCCGCCTGCACGGGCGTGACCGCCACTGCAGCCCAAATCACCTGCACCACGGGCGCCCATAGCGCTGCTCTCGGCGCTACGGTTACCGTCACCGACGCGGTGGGGCAGTCGGACAGCGGGCAGACCTTCGACTACTACGCACCGCCCACGGTGACGGGCCTCAACCCGCTCTCCGGTTCGATCAATGGCTTCACCTCGCTGACCCTGCAGGGGAGCTTCCTGGCGGGTGGCACGTACACCGTGAATATTGGCGGTTCGTCTTGCGGCGGGGCCAGCGCCACTGCCACCACCATCACCTGCACCACCGGCGCCCACGCGGTGGGAGCCGCCACCGTCACCGTGACCGATGCGGTGGGCCAGTTCAACAACTCCCAGACCTTCACGTACACCGTGGGCTTCTCCTTCAGCTCCGTGACGAGTGCGAATACTCCCACGGGGAGCTTCGTGAGCGGTCCTGGGGGCATCAACTGCGTGGAGCCCACGAGCGGCACCTGCTCGGCCACCTACAGCACCACGCCGGTGACCTTCACACCCACTGCTGTGCCCCCGGACGCCGGCTGGAGCTGGGGGGGTAGCTGCGCGGCGTGCGCGGCCAATAGCAACTGCACCCTCGCTCTCACCACCGATCCCATGAGCTGTACCCTCGCCTTCAACTGACCTTGCGTGCCGTCCTCGAAGAGCGGGCCCGCGCTTGCGCGGGCCCGCTTGGTCTTTCCCCGTCACCCTGAGCCTACTCCTCCCCCGTCACCCTGAGCCCACTCCTTTCCCCTGTCACCCTGAGCCCGCCGCAGGCGGGCGAAGGGTCCCGACAACGCTGGCAGGCCTTCTGCCCGATCACCGCGCTCCCTGCTTGGCGGGATCCTTCGGGCGCTACGCGGCCTCAGGATGGGTGCCTTCTGAAGTAGCCGCGGGCGGCGGCAGGGCCTCGTCGACGGGCGGGAGCAGGGTTGCGTTTCGAACGCGCTGCTTCGACTTGTATAATAGCCACATGCCAGACGCCTCGGAGCGGATTGCGGAGCTGCAGCGCGAGGTGGCGGCCAACCCCGCGTCGCGGCAGTTCTACCAACTGGGGGAGATGCTCCGGCGGGAGGGGCGGGCCGAGGAGGCCATTAGCGTGCTGCGTACCGGCCTCGTCCATCACCCCCGCTACGTGGCGGCCTGGGTGTCGCTTGGGCGGGCGCTCATTGAGGCGGCCGAAGCTGTGGCTGCCGGCAAGGTGCTGCAACGGGCCATCGAGCTCGATAGCCAGAACCCGGTGGCGTGGCGCCTCCTGGGCGAGGCGCGGCTGATGCAGGGCAACCGCCTGGGGGCACTTTCGGCCATGCAGCAGGCGCTAGAGCTGGCGCCGGGGGACGAGATGCTGGCGGCGGCGGTGGATGCCCTCTCGGGCGAGACGCTACCACCCGAGTTTCCGAGCGCCGCTGCCGCGGCGTCGGCTGGGGGGGAAGGGGCTGCCAGCGCCTCGGCTGCTGCGGCCGCCGAGGGCGCGGGGGTGCGTGGCGGGGAAGCGCCGGTAGGCGCGCCGGCAGCGGAAGTGGCCCTGGAGCCAGCAGCACCTGCGGCAGGAAAGCCCCCGGCGGAGCCGGTGGGCGAGGAGGCACCGTTCGAATTGGCCGCCGCGCCGCCTGCCCTCGCGGCAGCGGAGCTGAGCGACCCGTTCCTGCTGGAAGAAGGCTTGCCCGGAGGAGAAGAGGACGTGTTCGGCGGCGGCGCGGCCGAGCCAAGGGAGTGGGCAGGGGAGGCGGTGGGGGTAGCTGGCGTGCCGAGCGTGGAGGCAAGGGGCGGGGCAGTGGCGGTGGAGAGCGAAGCCCCAGCCCAAGTGGAGACGGTGCCACGACCAGCAGAGCCCGCCCTGGAGCTGGGGGCGGAGCTGGGCGAGGTGCTGCCCGAGGTAGCTCCCGAGGTGGCTCCGGAGGTGCCGGTCGAGGTGGCGGGAGGGGCGGCAGGGGAGGAGCTGGGCGCAGAGGTCCCGGCGGAGGAGGTGCTGGAAGCAGCGCAGCCCGCAGCCGAAGGTGCCGCGCCCGCGGCCCCGGCCAGGTGGGAAGAGGAGCCGCAGCAGCCGCTGCCCCTTGAGTCGATGCCGGGGGAGGCGGCGCCGGTGGCACCGGTGCTGGCGGAGGCGGTACCGGCGCAGGCGTTGGAAGAGCCGGAACTCGGGATCCCTGCTCCCCAGGCTGCGCCCCCGCTGCCGCAGAAGCCGGCCACCGCGGCAGCCGTGGTGAGCGAGCCACCGCTTGCTGTCTCGCGCCCCACCGTGACGCTGGCGCGGCTGCACATCCAGCAGCAGGATTACGCTGGCGCGGTGGCGATCCTGGAGCAGATCCTGGACCTGCAACCAGCCAACCAAGAGGCACGGGACCTTCTGGAACTGGTGCGCGACATGCTGGAGGCGAGCGGGGGCGAGGAACAGTTTCCGCCGCTCAGTCTGAAGGCGCGAAAGATCGCTGCGTTGCAGCGGTGGCTGGCCTCGCTTACACTGGGCCGGGAACGGTGGACGCCATGAATTTTGCACGCCTGCTCCAGCCAGTGGCGGAGTGCCCAGGGGTGATCACAGCGCTCATTACCGACCGCGACGGGATTGCGGTGGAGGTGGTGGGCGGCTCGGCGGCGGAGGGGGAGGAACTGGCCGCGGAGTTCTCGT
>Ga0068707_1003381_pt1 | contig 11143 bp, 10 predicted proteins | sample YNPNPMetaG_FD_66600 | JGI IMG/M metagenome (GOLD analysis project Ga0068707, IMG submission 66600) | Anoxygenic and chlorotrophic microbial mat microbial communities from Yellowstone National Park, USA - YNP NP MetaG | ecosystem: Environmental > Aquatic > Thermal springs > Hot (42-90C) >... | reverse complement strand
ACATCACACGAGACGCCAGGCGGTTCATCAAATCCAGCCACAATGGGACCGGCCGCTTGGCGAACTCCCTTTCCACCACTGCCTCCCCCACGCGCTGGGAGAGCCTGTAGAGGGCCCTCTTCACCAAGCCGGAGTCGCTTATCTTCACGCGGATCTTGGACGCCAAATCCTCCCAGAACCTGGATGAGGTGATGATGACGTGAGGCCCGATCTCTCTGAGGTCCTCGACCGTGGTCTCCGGGGTCTCTGGGAAGTTCATGGTCATCGCGCCGCACAGGGCGACGCCCACCCCCCACATCTGGTCCACGATCCAAGCGGTCGGGGTGATGGAAATCCAGTTGTCGTCGACACCGATGGGGGCGCTCTCGAGCCACTTCCTGGCCATGTCCGTGATGTTGGCATAGGTCAGGGTGGCCAGCTTGGGCAGGCCCGTCGTGCCGGAGGTCATGATCATCAAGGCGATGTCCTCGGGCCTACCCCTCGCGATCTCAGCCACGAAACGCTCCGGTTCTTTCCGGTCCAGGGCTTTGCCGAGCTCCAGCAGCTCCGCGAAACTCAGCAGCCAGGGGTCCCCCCTGTAGCCCCTCATTCCGGTGGGGTCCACGTAGACGACGAGCCGCACGTGGGGAAGCTCCTCCTTGACCTCCAAGAGCTTGTCCACCTGCTCCTGGTCCTGGGCCACCACAAAAGAGGCCCGAACCCGGCTCAGGCCGTATCTGAGCTCCTTGGCCACCGAGGAGGTATAGAGGTTGAGGGTGACGCCTCCCACGGCCTGGGCACCGATCTCGCTGAAGAGCCACTCCGGCCGGTTGTCCGTGATGATACCGACGTTTTCGCCTCGCTTGAGGCCGAGGGAGAGAAAGCCCAAGGCGACCCATTTGACGTAATTCAGGTAGTCCTGCCAACTGTAAGTCTGCCATATCCCGTAAGCCTTGTCCCGTATGGCGACCTTCCCCGGTGGGAGCCTCTCGGCCTGCCTGGCAAGGATCTGCGGGAATGTCTGCCTGGAGAAGGAACTCAATGATTCCAGAGTCGGCCGGCTTCCCCTGTGGCCTATCGACTCTAGAGGCGGCAAGGCTCGCGCTCCTTCCGGTGCCCTTCTGCCGCCGCGGCCCTCGCACACAGCGATGGGCCCTTGCCCGCGGCTCCGGGCGACCTCCTACAGTACGGCCGTATCCCCCAAATACGCCTTGATCACCTCCGGGTGCCTCTGAACGAACTCCGGCGTCCCCTCGGTGATCTTCTCCCCGAAATTGAGCACCGCCACCCGCCTGGAGATGCTCATCACCACGGACATGTCGTGTTCCACTAGGATCATGGTCTGGCCCCATCCCTCGTTGAGCTCCACCAGGAACCTGACCATGTCCTCCTTCTCCTCCAGGGTCATCCCGGCGAACGGCTCGTCCAGGATGAGGAGCTTGGGCTGCAGGGCCAGGGCTCGGCCCAGCTCCACCCTCTTTTGCAACCCGTACGGAAGGGAACCCACCGGCTTCTTCCGTATGGGCTGCATCTCCAGGAAGTCGATGAGCTCCTCGATCACCCGGCGGTGTTGCACCTCCTCCCTCTTCACCGATGGCCAGAAGAGGGAACCCGCGGCGACGCCGTACCTGCAGTGGAGGTGGCGCGCCAAGAGCATATTGGAGATGACGTTCAGCCTGGGGAAGAGCTCTATGTTCTGAAAAGTCCTCCCGATCCCCTCCCTCGTGATCTCGTGCGGAGGCAGCCCGGTTATATCTTTGCCATTGAAGATTATCCGCCCCTTCTGCCCTCTGTAGTAACCGGTGACGCAGTTGAGGAGGCTCGTCTTGCCGGCCCCGTTGGGTCCGATGATGGCGATCAAGTCGCCGGTGTGGACCTCGAGGCTCACGTTGATCAGGGCCATTAGCCCGCCGAAGCTCAGGGTCAGGCCCTTCACCTCCAGCTCAGCCATTCGGTCTTCTGGCTGAGCGGAGGCGAAGATACTGGGCTTTCCTCGAAAGGCCTTCATGTCTCACTTAGTCAAGAGTTGAATCTTTTCCTTCCCCGGCGAGAAGAAGTTGGTGAGAGGGGTGTAAGTCGCGTCCTCATTTATGCGTACGATCCTCGCCTTGAACGAACCCTCATGGTTCTCCTTGCTGTAAGAGACATTGGGGACGAGCCCGCCGAAATCCTCGTTCTGGAAGGTCTCCAGGGCCTTGTTGATGGTATCGGGATTGACGTCCCCGAACTTCTCCTGGGCCCTCTGGAAGGCCCTCTCCATTATCATGGCCACCACGACACCCTCCCAATAGGAGGCGTCGAACTTGCTCACCGTCTTGTATTTGTCCCAGAGCTCCTCCATGAGCTTTATCCCAGGGGTGCCGTCCACAGGGAGCCCCCCGGGGAACTGCATGAAAACCCTCTCCCTGATGAGCCCCTTGCCCAGGTTGAAGAAGTCCGGGTCCGTGGAGGTCCATGTCCCGAAGAAGGGGACCTTCAGCTCTACCCGGTCCGCGGACTTCAGCGCGGTTATGATGGCCGCAGGGAGGATCTGCACGAATATGTACTCGGCCTTCTTCTCCTTCAGGCGCAGCAGCTCCGTGGAAAGATCCACCGTGGCAGGCGGGAACTCCTCGATGCCGACGATGTTGATGTTGTTCTTGGCCGCGTATTCCTTGCTCGGGTCATGGATGGACTTGCCGTAGACGTTGTTGTACGTGAGGAGTCCGACCTTCGGGGGTTCGCTCCCCTTGTGGATCGTCTTGATGTACTCGAGCACGGCATAGGAGTCCATGACGTAGCTCCCGAAGGGGAGGTAGACATAATCTATGGGGGGGGCCAGGATCCCCTGGAATGTGGAGTAGTTGATGCATGGGACCTTGTACTCCTGCACGATGGGCTTGGCCTGGATGCCTGACCCCGCATCCCACGTGGCGATCATGTCCATCTTGTCCTCGGAGCAGAACTTCTTGACAAACTTCACCGCCTCGGGGACCTGATACGCATGATCCACCACTGTCAGGTCGATCTTCTTCCCCAGGACACCCCCCTTGACCTCGTTCACGTAACGAAAATAGTCCCTGTGACCCTTTGCGTGGAACTGACCCCAGGTGGAGGCAGGACCCGTGAGGTTGATGATCGCCCCCACCTTTATCGGTTTCTGGGCCCAAGCACCAGGGGCCAGGGCCACACCCACCATGGTGACTGCCACAGCCAAGATCAGAGCCTTGCGCATGATCCTCGCCCTCCTTTGTCGAGACGCACCTCACAACGGTCGTCCGTTCCTGAAGGAACAAAAACTCTCGCATCTCACCCACGCAACACTCTGGGTGTCCTCGTTCAGGTCTCTTGAGGGCTTTCACCTCCCTTCCAAGGCCGAATCAAACGCCCTTTCACGGGCAGCTCCCGGGGACCAACAGGGGAGGGCATCAGAAGGGTAGCGCACGGAGAACGGTCATCCCGCACGAGCCAAACGGCCGCCTTTTCAGCTTTGGTCCTAGTCCCCTGGATTCACAGCGAATCTCTCATACCACGAAGCGACTTTCCATGTCAACCGAATTCGCTGTTTTTCTTGGCGCACGGCCTTTTTTTCGAAGCTAACCAACTGAAATAATTGATACTATTTTTTTGTCTAGTATGAAATGAGCTAGGACCGATGCCAGGGGTCTCTGGGAGACGAGGCCCTCACTTCCGGGGGAGATCACGTACCGGGCAACGGGCGCAGAAAGCCAGGACAAGCATGCCCCCTCCGCGTATAATCAACCAGGGAGGGCACACAGGTGAATCCGAGGCGTGTGTGGATAGAAGCCAATTGCGAGGAGGAGCCTTTGGCCCACCGGATCCGGCAGGCCCTCAGGGGCGTCCCGTTGGAGACGATTCCCCCCGGGGAGAGACCTCCTGCGCCTGAGGGGAGCTGGACATTGAGGCGCCAGCGCGGGCGGTTCCTCAAGCCGTGCCCTGGCACGAGGAACTACCTCTGCTGCGGCTACCATGTCCTCAATCCGGTCCTGGGATGTCCGTTCGGGTGCGCTTACTGCATACTGGAGGAGTACCTCGGGCAGGAGGAGATCACGATCTTCGTCAACTTGAGGGACGCCCTGGGGGAGGTCCGAGAGCTCGCTTCGCGCAAGGGGACAGTGGTGCGCATCGGGACAGGGGAACTGGGCGACAGCCTGGCCCTGGACCCGTGGCTCGGGACGAGCGAGACCCTCGTGCCTTTCTTTGCGACCCTCCCCAACGCCATCCTGGAGTTGAAGACCAAGTCCGATCGGGTGGAGGCGCTCCTGGACCTGCCCCACGGGGGTCACACGGTGGTGTCCTGGTCCATCAACCCCCCCCGGGTGATCGAGATGGCGGAGGCGGCAACGGCCTCCTTGCACCAGAGGCTGGACGCGGCTCGACGCTGCCAGGAGCGAGGCTACCCCCTGGGGCTCCATCTGGACCCCATGGTCTGTATAGACGGATGGGAGGAGGAGTATCGTCAGACCCTGGAGACGGTCTTCGGGCTCCTCGACCCGGGCGGGATCATCTGGGTGAGCATCGGGGGGCTTCGTTACCCGCCCCATTTGCAAGGCCGCCTGCTCGAGTCCGGTCTCGGTCTCGGCGAGCTCCTTCCCGGGCTCGACGGAAAGCTCAGGTATCTGAGGCCCATTCGCGCGCGGATGTTTCGCCACGCAGTCGAGTGGATCAGAGAACTGGCGGGGGATGTCTTCGTCTACCTGTGCATGGAGGGGAGAGACGTGTGGGAGGCGTCCCTGGGGTGGGCGCCCAGGGGGATGGCCCATCTGGATCGGCTTTTTCAAGAGAGGATCAGCTCCTTCCGGCGGCGGAGAGGGCCTTCCTCTTTCGGCGGATGAGCATGAGGTTGCGGATGTAGATCATGGCACCCGTGGCCTGTCCCAGGATGAAGACGGGGTCCTGCCTGTAGATGGCATAGACCAGGAGGATGAGCCCCCCCCCGAGGCTGAAGTACCAGAACGCGATGGGGATGACGCTCTCCCCCTTCCTCTCCGATGCGACCCACTGGATCAGGAAGCGCAGGGAGAAGGAGAGCTGCCCCACGAACCCGAAGATGACCCAGGGGTTGGAGAGCACATTCCAGAGTTCCTGCAAGAAAGGGATCTTCATCTTCCCTCCTCGATGACCCTGTAACTCAGCCGCCTCTTCTTGAGCCATCGTATCCCCCAGAGGTCCCACAGGCCGCGGAAGAGTCGATTTCGGATGTTGTACTTGGAGGCCCCGTGGCGCCGGGGGTGGTGAGGGATGGGCACCTCGCAGACCCTGAAGCCTCTCATCCTGAAGAGCGTGGGCATGAACCTGTGCATCCCGTCGAACGGGACGATGGCCTCCAGGCACTCCCTGCGGAACGCCTTGAAACCGCAAGCGGAATCCCTGACGTCCTCCATGGTCCAGAGGTTGCGCACCTCGTTGGCGATGCGGGTGGATATCCTCTTGGACCAAGGGTCCTTTCTATCCCTGCGCCATCCAGTGGCCGCATCCCACTTGTCCAGCTTCTCCAACAACAGGGGGATGTCAGCCGGGTCGTTCTGGAGGTCGCCGTCCATGGTGATGATGACCTTGCCTTTGGCTGCCCTCAGTCCTGCCCAAAGGGCTGTGGACTGGCCGCAGTTGGTCTCGAGCCTAAGGTACCCTATGCGGGGCTCCTGGGCGTGGAGGCCTCGGAGGGTCTCCAGGGTCCCATCCTTGCTCCCGTCATCCACGAAGAGGACCTCGAAGCCCTGGCCCAGCGGCCCCAGGACATGGAGGATCCCCTGGGCCAGAGGCTCCAGGGAGGCCTCCTCGTCGAACACAGGGATCACGACGCTGTAATATGGATCTCCCCCGGGGCGCACTTGCCAAAGCCCCCACTCGCACCACCTCGAGGCCGGCCACCTCCGGGCGCCGTTCTTCCCGCTCCCGCTCCGGCCCCCCCTTCACTCCACCTCGGAGTGCTGCCTGGCGCAGTTCACTATGGACTGCAACCTCACGGGATCGAATCCCACCAGGACGTCGGTCCCGCAGGTGATCACGGGGACACTTCGCACCCCGGCCACCCTGACCAGCTCCTCCAGGGCGGCGCGGTCCCTGGTGACATCCTTCTCCTCGTAAATCACCCCGGCTCGCGAAAGGAACTCCTTCGCCTTTTTGCACCAGGGTCAGGTAGGGCTGCTATAGACCCGAACCTCCATCTCGCCCTCCTTTCTCGGAATGCCGTCGCCGCTGCTCAATAGAACAAAAGGAGCCACACATTGGCTATGGCCACGCTCACGATCATGTAGACGAACCCGAATTTCATGAACCTCACGAAGCTTATGGGATAGCCCACCGACTCGGCTATCCCCATGGTGACCACGTTGGCCGAGGCCCCGATGATGGTGCCGTTCCCCCCGAGGCACGCCCCCAGGGCCAGGGCCCACCAAAGCACGTGGCTCTCCGCCCCCGGGATGGTCTGGGTGAGGTAAGCGGTTATGGGGAGCATGGTGGCCGTGTACGGGATGTTGTCCACGAAGGCGCTCAGGAAGGCCGAGACCCACAAGATGAGGACTATGGCCACGGTGAGGTTCCCCTTGGAGAGCTCCAAAATCCAGTCCGCTATCAAGGCCAAAAGCCCCGTCTCCTCCACTGCCCCCACCACCATGAAGAGGAACATGAAGAAGAGCAAAGAGGGCCACTCGATGTCCTTCTCGAGGAGCTCCAGCATCCTCACCTTCTTCGTGATTATGGAATAGGTGAAGAGGACCGAGGCCCCCAGAAGGGCGGCGATGCTCACCTCCATGTGCCAGAATCCGTGGGTGATGAAGAGGAATATGGTGAAGCCCAGGATGAAGAGGCCGTACCCCAAGAGGGTGCCGTCGGTGATCTTGTACTCCTCCCTGAGCCTCTCGGTGAAGGCCTCAACCTCCGCCACCTGTGCCTCCTTGTAAGCCCTGTTGTAATAGAGCCTGATCAGGAAAAAAAGGGCCACGAGCCCCACCAGACAAGGCACGGTCAAGTTCCGCACGAACTCCATGAAGGTCAAACCGGCATAGGAGCCTATCATGATGTTGGGGGGATCGCCGATGAGGGTGCTCGTGCCCCCCACGTTGGAGGCCATGACCTCCGGTACGAGCAGGGTCAAGGGGTTCAGCCTGAGGGTCTGGGATATGGCGATGGTCACAGGGGTCAAGAGGAGCATGGTGGTGACATTGTCCAGAAAGGCGGAGGTCACCGCCGTGAAGGTGCAGAACATGACCGCGAGGAGAAAGACGCTCCCCCTGGCCAACTGAAAGCACTTGTAAGCGCACCACTGGAAGACGCCTGTGTGTTTCAGGATCCCCACTATGATCATCATCCCCATGAGAAGGAAGATGACGTTCATGTCTATCTTGTGCATGGCCGTCTCGAAGGAGATGATGTGGTACTCCGGATCGAGGGTCCCGATGGTGTAGGAGATGGCCAGCATGACCGCCGCCCCCAGCATGGCGGCAATGGTCCTGTGGAGGAGCTCGAAGGAGATCAGCAGATAGGCGGCCAGGAAGACCACCGTGGCGATCCAGAAGGCAGGCCCGGCGGTGCGCGGGACCGAGATGTCCTTGGAGAAGTGATAATGCTCCCCCTTCTGCGCCAAATCGGCGCCCGTAAACGGTATCCTGGTGGTCCTGAAGCTCGCCTTTCGCACCTCCAGATCTAGTTTGCTGGAAGGCCCGAACCCGGCGGGGACCTCCAGCTCCAGCAAGTAGGCCCCGCCGGAGCCGGACTGAACGGCCTCCGCCTTCCTCCCCCTCGAGAGGATCTCTTGCGGCCGACCGTCGATGCGGATGCGCACGGATGCGTCCTGCACCGGCTCGTTGTGGTGGTCCAGGATGCGGCCCGAGATGAAGATCCTCGGGCCGGAGGCTGGCTGGGCCTCCTTCTGGGACTCCGCCCACACAGGAAGGGGGGACAACACATTCACGAAAGCCAACGCCGACAACACCCGAAAGAGCACTCCACTGATCCTCATCCCTCTTCTCCGCAACGACATATCCTCCAGGGCCGTTTCACTGCCGCATCCCATGGGAACCGACTCTTCCATAGCGAGGTCCGGTGGTCAAACGCCCCGATCTTCTAACACGAAAGCACCGCAAAGGCAAGAAACCTGGCCCAGAATCCACCCTTCTACCAAAAGATAAAAGGGGGACCATGTAAGTCCCCCTGGTGATCGATCCTGCCCCCCGAGCTTCTACAGGCCCGCCACCTTGAGACGAGCCAGCGCCCTTTGCAGGGCGGCCTGGGCCCGGGCCACGTCGATGCCCTCCTGTCTCTCCTTGAGGCGCTGCTCCGCGCGCATCCTGGCGGCTTCGGCCCTCTTGGCGTCTATCTCGGCCTTGGCCTCGGCGGTCTTGACCAGGACCGTGACCTTCCGTGGGGTCACCTCGGCGATGCCGCGGTTGAGGGCGTACCACTCGATCTGGCCTTCCCTGCGGAAGTGCATTGGTCCGATCTTGAGCTCGCTCAAAAAGGGTGTATGACCCGGCAAGACCCCGAACTCCCCCAAGGCCCCGGGCAGATTCACCTCCTCCACCTCGCCTGTGAAGGCCAACTTGTCTGGGGTCACTATGTCCAGTTGGATCCGGTATTCAGCCATGGACAGATCCCTCATACCTCGGCCATCTTCTTGGCCTTTTCGAGGGCCTCGTCGATGGTCCCCACCATGTAGAATGCCTGCTCCGGGACCTCGTCGTGCTTGCCCTCCACTATCTCCTTGAAGCCGCGGATCGTCTCCTTGAGCGGCACATAGACCCCTGGTCTCCCAGTGAACTCCTCGGCCACATGGAAGGGTTGAGAGAGGAAACGCTGGATCTTGCGCGCCCTGGCCACGGTGATCTTGTCCTCTTCCGAAAGCTCGTCGATCCCGAGGATGGCGATGATATCCTGGAGGTCCTTGTATTTCTGGAGGATCTTTTGGACCGAGCGGGCCACCTGATAGTGCTCCTCACCCAGGTAGTTAGGATCGAGGATGCGGCTGGTGGAGTCCAGAGGGTCCACCGCGGGGTAGATGCCCAGCTCCACGATCTGCCGCGACAGCACCACGGTCCCGTCCAAGTGGGCGAAGGTGGTGGCCGGGGCCGGGTCCGTAAGGTCGTCGGCCGGGACGTAGACGCACTGGACCGAGGTGATGGAACCCTTGGTGGTGGAGGTGATCCTCTCCTGGAGCTCCCCCAGGTCGGTGCCGAGGGTAGGCTGGTAACCCACTGCGCTAGGCATGCGCCCGAGGAGGGCGGAGACCTCCGAGCCGGCCTGGGTGAAGCGAAAGATGTTGTCGATGAAGAGGAGCACGTCCTGGCCCTCCTCGTCGCGGAAATACTCCGCCGCGGTGAGGGCGGAGAGGGCCACCCTCGCCCTGGCCCCTGGGGGTTCCGTCATCTGGCCGTAAATCAAGGCGGCCTTGTTGATGACGCCGGATTGCTTCATCTCGAGGTAGAGGTCGTTGCCCTCCCGGGTCCTTTCCCCCACCCCGGCGAAAACGGAGATCCCCCCGTGCTTCATGGCGATGTTGTGGATCATCTCCATCATCACCACCGTCTTGCCCACCCCTGCACCGCCGAACATGCCCATCTTGCCGCCCCTGGGAAACGGGACCAGCAGATCGATGACCTTGACCCCTGTCTCGAGCACCGTGACGCTCGTGTCCTGGTCCACGAAGGATGGGGCGGGGCGATGGATCGGGTAATACTTCTTTGCAACGCACGGTCCCAGCCCGTCCACCGGCCGGCCCACTACGTTCAGGACCCGGCCCAGGGTCTCGTGCCCTACCGGCATGGAGATGGGGGCACCGGTGTCCTTCACCGGCATCCCTCGACGCAGGCCGTCGGTCGTATCCATCGCGATGCAGCGCACCACGTTGTCCCCAAGGTGCTGGGCGACCTCTATGACGAGGTTGTCCTCGGTCTCGTCGATGGTGGGGTTGGTCACGGTGAGGGCGTTGAGCAAAGGGGGAAGCTTGCCCTCCTCGAACGCCACGTCCACAACGTTCCCGATGACCTGAACGATCCTCCCGATGTTCATGCTCGTCTGACCTCCTCAGATGGTGAAGCCTCCTGGATGCCTGGTTCTGGATTCCCGATACAGGACCCAGCGCCACAATATGCACGAGTCAGATAGACTGCTTACCTGTCCTCTCCGAATCATTCATGATGCATCATGCATCATTTTTTCAATGCCTCCGCCCCTCCCACGATGTCCATAAGCTCCTTGGTGATGGAGGCCTGCCTGGCCTTGTTGTAGACCAGGGTGAGGCGATCTATCATGTCCTTGCAGTTGCGCGTGGCGTTGTCCATGGCCGTCATTCTGGCGGCCTGCTCGCTGGTGTTCGTCTCCAAAAGGGCGTGGTAGACCTGGACCCGGATCTGCTCGGGCAGGATCGCCTCGAGCAGGACGTGCGGCTCCGGCTCGTAGAGGTAGTCCACCGCGGCTCCGGCCGCCTCCTCACCAGGGACGAATGGCAGGAGCCCCTCCAGGGCCGGCCGCTGGAGGGCCACGTTGATGAACCGGCTGTAGATCAGGACCACCTCGTCCAGCCCTTCCTGGATGTAGGCCGTGATCAGGTCCTCGGCCACCCTGGCCGCCAGATCGTAGGTGATCCTCCTGTTGTCCACATAACTGCCGCGGATCTCCGCCTTGCGACGGCGAAAATAATCGCGCCCCTTTCTCCCCACTGCGAAGAAGCAGACTTGCTGCCCCTCGGCCACACGGGCCTTCATCTCCTTTTCGGCCCGGACGATCAGGTTGGTGTTGAAGCTGCCGCACAACCCCCGGTCCGAGGTAACGAGGAGTATGCCCACCTTCCTGACATCGCGTCTGACCAGCAAGGGGTGGGCGTCGGGCTCCACCCGCTGTGCCACCGAGCGCATCAGCTCCGCGTATTTCTCCGCGTATGGCCGAAATGCGACCATCCTCTCCTGGGCCCCGCGCAGTTTGGCCGAGGCCACCATGTTCATGGCGCGGGTGATCTGTTGGGTCTTCTTTACGGCCGCGATCTTCCTTCTGATGTCTCTCAGGGTCGCCATCGAGGTCTCTTTCCGCCTTTGCTCCGCGAAGGGGTTTCGGCGCTCGCGCCTAAGCCTGGAAAACCGAATCGAACTCCTTGAGGGCCTTTTGGATCTTCTGGTCAAGCTCGTCGCTGATCACCCATTTCTCCTTCAGCTCCTGGAAGATGTACTGGTGC
>Ga0068707_1003376_pt1 | contig 11147 bp, 7 predicted proteins | sample YNPNPMetaG_FD_66600 | JGI IMG/M metagenome (GOLD analysis project Ga0068707, IMG submission 66600) | Anoxygenic and chlorotrophic microbial mat microbial communities from Yellowstone National Park, USA - YNP NP MetaG | ecosystem: Environmental > Aquatic > Thermal springs > Hot (42-90C) >... | reverse complement strand
CGGTGAGCAGTTCGAGGGCCCAGACGGCGGCGTTGAACCAGTGGAGCCAGATCACGGCGACGTCGTGTTTCTTGAGGGTGGCGCCGCGGCGCGGCGGGGGGAAGCGCCGTGCTGGCGCGGCCGCGGGGGCGAGGGTGCGGCCGAGGCGTTCGAGGAGGCGTTCGATGCGGTCAGCGGTGGCGGGCATGGTCCTGCTCCTCGGGCCGCGAGGGCGGCAGCGGTTCGGGCAGCGCGTCGTCCGGCTCGTCCGGCGGGGGTTCGAACCGGCCGAACTTTTCGCCCTGGACGAGCTGGCTGAAGAAGGCGACGGCCTGGCCGAGGAAGGTGAGGCCGAGCACGGCGAACATCGCGGGGCGCAGGACGCGCTGCCAGATCGATCCCGCGGGCGGTGGGCCGATGCGTTCCGGGTCGGGCGGATGGTGGCGCAGGATCAGGTCGAACTTGGCCGGGGAGCCGCGGTAGTAGACGTTGGGTCCGATCGCGACCTGCGGGGTTTCGAGCCGCGCGGCGCCCTCGAGGTAGACGAGGCGATGGATGTCGGAGGCGGGGTCTTCGAGGTCGCCGAAGATGCGGGCGTCGGCGATGCAGGTGCGGGTGCAGGCGGGGGCGATGCCGCGGTCGACGAGCGGGGCGCAGAAGGTGCACTTGTCGACCTTCTGCTTGACCGGGTTGAAGAAGCGGGCGTGGTAGGGGCAGGCGTGGACGCAGTAGCCGCAGCCGATGCAGAGCGCTTCGTCGACGAGCACGCGGCCGGCGTCGTCCTGGTAGGTGGCGCCGGTGGGGCAGGCGGACAGGCAGCTCGGCCGGTCGCAGTGGTTGCACAGGCCGACGTAGACGGCGCGTTCGACGTTGGGGAAGGTCCCCTGGGCGGGGATCTCGGTGACCCAGTTGCGGCGCCGGGTGTCGGGGGGCGTCTGCCATTCGGTTTCGCAGGCCAGCACGCAGGCGCCGCAGCCGACGCAGCGGTCGAGGTCGATCACCATTCCATAGCGCGGCATGGCGGTCCTCCCTAGCATCCGCCCTTCGGCGGGGCGCTGTCGGCAGGCGGTCGGGGGGGCGGCGCGGCGGCCGCGGGCGTCGAGGCGGGGGCGGCGGCCGGGGGCGGCGCTGCGGCTTCGTGCTTGCGGTCGCGGAACACGGCGGTCGGCGGCGGCTCGAGTTCCGGGGCGTCGAGCGGCACGCCGTCGCGGAGGATGCGGACGAAGTTGACGCGCATCCCGCTGGCGCCGGTTTCGGGGTCGACGGCGAAGCGCGTGGTCAGCGTGTTGTCGGACCAGCCGCGGTTGAAGCCGCGCCGCAGCGCCGGGGAGCGGCCGCCGAAGCCGTGCCAGGTGTAGGCGATGCCGGGCCGGAGGCCGGGGGTGAGGCGGACGACGGCGGGTCCGCTGCGGACCTGGTCCTGGTTTTCCAGCTCGACCCGGTCGCCGTCGGCGAGGCCCATCGCGCGGCCCTGTTCATCGTTGACGAACACGGGGTTGTCGTCGACGTGGGCGTCGAGGAGCCGGTTGTTCAGCGAGCGGGCGAAGCTGTGGTACGGGGTGCGGCCGGCGATCAGCCGGAGCATCCCCGGCGGATTGCGTTCGGGGGGCGTGTAGACCGGCAGCGGCGGTAGCTGCTTGTCGGCGAGCGCCTGGGAGTAGAGTTCGATCCGGCCGCTGTCGGTGTAGAGCTTGGGTTCGTCGGGGAACGGCCAGCCGGGCGCCTCGACGATGCCCTTGCGGCGGAGTTCATCGAAGGAGATGTCGGTCTTGGCGAGCTGCAAGCCGATGAACTCCTCGATCGAGGCGCAGGGGAGGCAGTCGGAGCGGCCGACCGCTTCGAGAATCCCGCGGGTGATGGCGAAGCCGTCGCGCGTGTCGTGCAGAGGCGGCACGATCGGCTGGCGGAGGGCGAGGAACGGCTGCTTCGCGTTCCGTTCGGCGAAGACGCCGTCGTAGCGTTCGAGATAGGTGGATTCCGGGAGAACAATGTCGGCGTACTGGGTGATCTCGGTGGGCAGGATATCGACGACGCAGACGAACTCGAGCCGCTGGAGCGCCTGGGCGGTGCGCTGGGGGTACGGAACGGACTGGAGGAGGTTCTGGCCCCAGACGAGCCAGGCGCGGACGGCGGGCGGATCGGCGAGGGAGTTCTCGATGATGCAGTGGGCGGGGATGCCTTCCTGGCGGAAGTGGTACTGGTCGTCGGGGCAGAGGGGTCGGGCGGGGTCGTCCTTGGGGTCGCAGGGGCAGGCACCGAGCTGCAGGGGGCTGGGGTAGAACAGGCCGCCCGGGCGGCCCCAGGCGCCGAGGAGGGCGGTGAGGATCGCGACGGCGCGGGCGCGCTGGGTATCGTTGCCGTACCAGGCGGTCTGGCGGCCAGGGTGGAGGGCGACGGCGGGTCGTGTCGCGCCGAACAGGTCGGCGGTGGCCTCGATCGCCGAGGCCGCGATGCCGGTCTGCGCCTCGGCCCAGCGGGCATCGAACGGCCGCACGTGTTCGACGAGCCGTTCGAAGCCGGTGGCGTAGCGGGCGACATACTCCTCGTCGTAGAGCTTGCGTTCGATCACTCGATGAATCCAGGCAAGGAGCAGGGCGGTGTCGGTGCCGGGGCGGATCGGGAGCCACCAGTCGGCCTTGGAGGCGACGACGGAGTAGCGGGGGTCGACGACGACGAGGGTGGCGCCGCGGGCGAGGCCTTCGGCGAGGTGGGCGACCTGGCTGACGTGGGCGTTTTCGCCGAGGTGGGTGCCGAGGAGGACGATCGCGCGGGCCTGTTCGAGATCGACGCGTTCGGGGGAGCCCGGGGTCATGCCGAAGGTGAGGGTGTAGGCGGCCTCGCGCGGGCCGCGGCACTGGAAGAAGGAGGCGGAGGAGACGGTGCGGGAGCCGAGGTGTTCCATCATCGAGAGGGGGTACTTGGCGCTGGTGCCGTGGCCGAAGAAGGCGAGCGCGTCGGGGCCGTAGGCATCGATGACGCGCCGGAACTCGGCGCCGACGCGGGCGAGCGCCTCGTCCCAGGAGATGGGGCGGAAGCGGCCCTGGCCGCGCGGGCCGACGCGTTCGAGCGGTCCGCGGAGGCGGTCGGGGTCGTAGAGCAGGTCGATGCCGGCGTTGCCGCGGGCGCACAGGCGGCCGCGGGAGAGGGGATGGTCGGGGTTGCCCTCGAGGCGAACGAGGCGGCCGTCGACGACCTTGCCGCGGATGCCGCATTTCCAGAAGCACATCTCGCAGATCGAGGGGACGAGAACGGCCTCGCGATCGCCGAAGCGGCCCTTGCGGCGGAGCGGGTCGGCGGCGGCGGAGCGGGGGGCGACGGCGGCGGCGGCCGTCGCTGCGGAGAGCTGGAGGAACCCGCGGCGGGACAGGGTGGGGCTTCGTTTCACGGTCGTCCTCCCCGGTCGAGGCAGCTCTCGACGCAGCGGACCATCTGGCGCAGGTGCGGTCGAGCGAGCCGGTAGTAGGTGCGTCCGTCGCGGCGGACGGTGAGGACCAGGCCGCGCATCCGGAGGATGCGGAGCTGCTGGGAGACGACGGCCTGGGGGGCGTCGAGGGTTCCGGCCAGTTCGTTGACGTAGGCCGCGCCGCGGCACAGTCGGGCGACGAGGCGGAGCCGGAGCGGGTGGGCGACGGCCTTGAGCAACTCGGCCGCCTCCGCCGCCGCCCCGCCGTCCTGCAGCACCACCCGACCGCATCCCTGGATTGACATAGCCATATCGCTCTATATCTACCAACCGCGGCACGCCCGTCAAGCCTTTTCCGACCCGCGGCCCGCCGCCCGCCCGCGTCCCGGCGCCGTCGTCGCCGCGCACCGACCCGGCCCCGTCTTCCGATCCGCGGCCCGCCGCCAACCTGTGCCCCGGTGTCGCCTACGGAGTGGTCGGGGCGCCACGGAGCCAAGTCGCGGCGTCGGCGAGAACGCCCGCGGATCATCCCCGCGCGGTGCGACGGGATCGGCGGCACGGGCGCGGGGAGGCGGTGGTTGCGCCGTGCACGGCGCGGGTCGCCGGACACGACATCGGGACAGACGGGGTGGCGGTGCGGCGGGTGACGGGGTACCGGCCGAGCGAGAACGCGCTGTACCTCGGGATGACGGGGGAGGAGGCGGTGCGGTTCTCGCTGCGCGTGCGGGGGTGTCCCGAGCGAATGCTGCGCGCGGCGGAGCTGGCGCGGCGGTTGAGCGTCGACCCGCGGCCGAGGCTGCGGAGCCTGTCGCACGGGCGGCGGCAGAAGGCGGCGATCGTGGCGGCGCTGGCCCACGACCCCGAGGTGGTGACCCTCGACCGCTCTAGCCCGGGGATTCGCCGCCGGTCTGGTCGTTCGCTCGGGACCGGAGGAAGCGGTAGAGGGTTGCGCGGCCGATGCCGAGGAGGCGGGCGGCCTTCACCTTGTTGCCGCCGGTGGTTCGCAGCGCTTCGGTGACCGTGGCTTCGTCGAGCTTGCAGGGGCGGCGGAACGGGGGGACGCCGAGCGGCGCCGGGGCGGCACCGGGAAGGGGGGGCGGCGCGGCGAGGCCGGTTGCGTCCGGGTCGCGGATTTCGGGTGGAAGGTGGGCGAGCTGGATCGTGTCGCCGGTGCAACGGACCGAGGCGCTCTGCAGGGCGTTGATCAGCTCGCGGACGTTGCCGGGCCAGGGATAGCGGAGCAACCGATCCATCGCATCGTCCGCCACGCGTTCGATCGGCTTGCCGTACTCCTGCCGCACGTCGGCCAGGACCTGCTGCACCAGGTGGGGGATGTCCTCGCGCCGCTCGCGCAGCGGCGGGAGGCGGATCGAGACGACGGCCAGCCGGTAGTAGAGGTCTTCACGGAAGGCGCCGGCCCGGACCATCGCCCGCAGGTCGCGGTTCGTCGCAGCGATGATCCGGACATCGACCTGGATCGTGCGCTCCCCGCCGACCTTCTCGAAGCGCTTCTCCTGGAGCACGCGGAGCAGCTTGACCTGCATCGCCGGGCTCAGCTCGCCGACCTCGTCGAGGAACAGGGTGCCCCCGTGCGCCAGCTCGAACCGTCCCTTCTTGTCGCGGATCGCGCCGGTGAAGGCGCCGCGGACGTGTCCGAACAGCTCGCTTTCCAGGATGGTTTCCGGAAGGGCGCCGCAGGAGACGGGGACGAACGGGCCGCCTTGCCGGCGGCTCTCGTTGTGGATCGCGTTGGCCACCAGTTCCTTTCCGGTGCCGCTCTCCCCCCCGATCAGGACGGGAAAGTCGGCCGTGGCCGCCTGGCGGATCGTGTCGAAGATCTCCTGCATCGGCCGGGAGATCCCGACCATCCCGTGGAAGCTGCGGGTCGCGTGCAGCCGGTGCCGCAGTTCGGTCAGCTCGGTGTCGTCGCGCAGCGAGGCGATGACCCCGCGGGCGCCGGTGTCGTCGAGCTGCACGGGGTTGAGCACGACCCGCAGGCGGCGCTCGGTTCCGTCCGGCCGGGTGAGCGTCGTGGAGTACTCGCAGCGCTCCTCGGGCCACCCGGCATCCCGGCACGACACGCACTGCCGGCCGCACAGTCCGTCCGGGGCGAACACGGTGTGGCAGTCCCGACCGAGCACCGATTCGCGCGACAGTCCGGTGATCCGTTCCGCGGCGCGGTTGAACAGGTAGATCCGGCGGAACGTGTCGTGCACGAGGATCCCCTCGTCGAGCGAATCGAGCAGGCGGGCCTGCCGATCGCGCTCCCGCGCCAGGGCGGCGAGGTAGCCATGGGCGAGCAGGGCGGTGACGTGTTCCCGGATCCGGTCGCGGGTCGCCCGGCACGCCGCCAGCCGTTCGGGGCCGTCCGGGACGCCGTCCGTCGGGTCCGGGATGGACCAGTGCAGCCGCAGCGGCACCTCTCCGAACAGCGGATTGCGCCGGCGGGGGTCGTCCTCTTCCATCCGCTCGGCGGCTCTCGCGCGGAGCTCCGCGCATGCTTCCCGGGCGCGGTCGCCCAGGGTCACGACGAGGTCGAAGGTTGCGGTGCCGAGGTCGGCGGTGGTTCGGGAGACATGCCGCGAGGCATCGATATCGACTTCCGACAGCACACGGACGGTTTCGGGCAGGACGGGTCGGGCCGTGATGCCGCAGCTTTCCGCGGTGACGCCGGTTCCTCCGAGGTTCTGGAGGAATCCTTTGGCCATGGGTCCGCGGCAGGAGTCGTGGTCGGAGACGAAGAGGACGCGCAAGTGGTCGAGGAGTCGAGACATCGGGGGCGACGATGCCAGAAGGAGGGCGAGCGGGCAAGGCTTGGGACCGGTCCCGTGTTCCGTCGTCGCGGTCTTTTTCCATGTCGGGGAGCGCGCGGCGTGCAGGGTGCCGCCGCGCGCACGGGCTTCGGTCACGCCCGTGGCGCCGATCGGCGGAAGCCCGGGGCGCACGGGCCAGGGCCGTTCCTTCGGGGGGGACCGGCGGACCGCAACGCCGGCCGGCGCCGCCGCTCGCCCCTGCGGCGGGGTTCGGGCCGGCGGGGGTCACGGCCGCTGGCCGGCGGCGGGAGGCCGAGGTGGGCGGTGGGGCGGAGGAGGCCGATGGAGTCGAGGAGGGTGGTCCCGGGGAGGCATCGTCTCATCGCCTCCTGCGCCGCATCCCGACGAGCAGGACGACGACGGTGACGACGGCGGCGGCGAAGTGGGCGACGGCGGCCGAGACGCCGGCGCGTTGCAGCATCCAGGCGCCGCTCCAGCCGAGGGCGGCGCCGACGGCGAGGCAGACGGCGAGGCGCACGACGTCGAACATGCGGTGGAGCACGGAGAAGGCGAGCAGGACGAGGACGATCCAGACGACGATCTGGACCTTGTATGCCGCCCAGAAGGCTGCCACGTCCATCCCCGTCCCTCCCGCGCCGGTGGGGGACCGTCAGGGCCGGGTTCGTCGGCGGCCGCGGCGTCCCGAAACCCGTCGGATCGGGTCCCGGGACCAGACAACCTCGCCCTCGACCAGCACCATCTCTGCGTGCGGCACGCCGTAGTGCCAGGTGAGCTGGCGCCAGTCGGTGACGTCGAACACCGCCGCGTCGGCCTCGGCGCCGATCGTCAGCGTGCCGATCCGGCCGGAGCGTCCGAGCGCTGTGGCGGCGTGGTCGGTGACGGCGCGCAGGGCCTGGGCGGGGGTCAGCTTCTGCTGCGTCACGGCGAGGGTCATCATCAGCGGCAGGTTCTCGGTCATGGAGGTGCCCGGGTTGAGGTCGGTGGCGAGGGCCACCGGCACGCCGGCGCGCAGGAACGGCCGGGCGTCCGGGGGGCGGATGCCGAGCGACAGGGCGGCGCCCGGCAGCAGCACGGCGGTCACCCCCGCCTTCGCCATCGCGCGCAGGCCCGCCGGGGAGACATGTTCGAGGTGATCGGCGGAGGCGGCGCCGAGTCGTGCGGCGAGCTGGGCGCCGCCGAGATCGGAGAACTGTCCGGCGTGGAGCCGCGGTCGAAGCCCGAGGCGGGCCGCGCGCTCCAGGACTCGCCGGGCCTCCTCGACGGTGAATGCGCCCCGATCGAGGAACACGTCGCAGTATTCGGCCAGGCGCTCCGCCGCCACCGCCGGCAGGATCTCGTCCACGACGTGCCGGACGTACGCCGTCCGGCGTCCCTGGAACTCGGGCGGGACGGCGTGCGCGGCCAGGAGGGTCGGCACGAGCCGGATCGGGTGGAGCCGGGCCGCGCGGTCGATCGTGCGGAGAATCCGCAGCTCGTGTTCCAGCGACAGGCCGTAGCCGCTCTTCGCCTCGATCGTCGTGACGCCGAAGGAGAGGCAACGGTTGAGCCGGGCGAGCGTGAGGCGCAGGAGTTCGTCGTCGTCGGCCGCCCGGGTCGCGCGCATCGTCGAGAGGATGCCGCCGCCGGCCGCGAGGATTTCGAGGTACGGGCGTCCGGCCGCTCGCAGGGCGAACTCGTGCTCGCGCGTCCCCGCGAACACCAGGTGGGTATGCGGATCCACGAGCCCCGGGGTGACCACGCGGCCGTGCAAGTGGTAGACCTCGGTGCGGGGGGTGACCCGGACATGGCGCGCCAGGGCGGCGGTGGGCCCGGCCCACAGCACGCGTCCCTCGGCGATCGCCAGCGCCCCGTCCTCGATCACCCCCAGGTCGTCGTCGCGAGCGTTCTGGGTGCGCGGCGGCACCGTGACGAGCTGGCCGGCGTGCTTGAGAACCACCTCGGCGTCGAGCATCGCAGTGCTCCCCGTGCCCGGTGGGCGACGGAGGCGATGCTATCGGGTCGGCCGCAGCGGCGCAAGGAGGGCCGCCAGGCGCGGCGCCGCGATTCCCCCCCGTTGGGGGGATGAAACCCCGGTCGCGTCGACGTCCGCGAGGGTTTTCCGCGAGGGATCCCGCGCGGGACGGCTTCAACGGGGCATCGGCACCCGCACGCCGTGCTCGGCGGCGAAGGCGATCGCCTCGTCGTAGCCCGCGTCGTAGTGGCGGTAGATGCCGAGGAGGGGGTCGGCCGTCAGCACCCGCTCCAGGCGGCGCGCCGCCGCGTCGGTGCCGTCGGCCACGACCACCATTCCGGCGTGGAGGGAGTAGCCGATGCCCACGCCGCCGCCGTGGTGAAAGGAGACCCAGGTGGCGCCGCAGCAGGCGTTCGCGACGAGGTTCAGGATCGGCCAGTCGGCGATCGCGTCGGACCCGTCCTTCATCCCTTCGGTCTCGCGGTGGGGGGACGCGACCGACCCGCAGTCGAGGTGGTCGCGGCCGATCACGATCGGCGCCTTCACGCGGCCGGTGCGGACGAGATCGTTGAACGCCAGTCCGGCCTTGGCGCGGTCGCCGAGACCGAGCCAGCAGATGCGCGCGGGCAGCCCCTGGAACGCCACCCGTTCGGCCGCCAGGTCGAGCCACCGGTGGAGGGCTCGGTCGTGGGGCACCACCTGCTTGACTGCCTCGTCCGTCACCCGGATGTCCTCCGGGTCGCCCGACAACGCCACCCACCGGAACGGTCCCTTGCCCCGGCAGAACAGGGGGCGGATGTACAGCGGCACGAAGCCGCCGATTTCGAAGGCCCGGGGCTCTCCGCCCGCCACCGCCTCGGCCCGAATGTTGTTGCCGTAGTCGAACGCCTTCGCGCCGCGGCGCTGCATTTCGAGCATCGCGGTCACCTCCGCCGCCATGCTCTCCCGCGCTCGTCGGACGTACTCCTGCGGATCGGTGCGGCGGAGGTCGGCCGCGGCTTCAAGCGAGAGGCCCCGGGGGATGTACCCATTCAGCGGATCGTGCGCGCTTGTCTGTTCGGTCACCAGGTCCGGGATGCGGCCCCGGCGGACCAGCTCGGGGTACACGTCGCCCGCGTTGGCCACCAGTCCGATCGAGAGCGCCCGTCGGTTGGCCAACGCCTCGTCCAGCAGCCCCAGCGCCTCGTCGAGGGTCGTCGCCATGCGGTCCAGATAGCGGGTCCGGAGGCGCCGCTCGACGCGCGCGGGATCAACCTCGACCCCGAGGAATGCGGCGCGGTTCATCGTCGCCGCGAGCGGCTGCGCTCCGCCCATGCCGCCGAGGCCGGCCGAGAGGATCCAGCGGCCGGAGAGGTCTCCGCCGAAGTGCCGGTCCGCGGCCGCCGCGAACGTCTCGTAGGTCCCCTGGAGGATCCCCTGCGTACCGATGTAGATCCACGAGCCGGCCGTCATCTGGCCGTACATCGTGAGTCCCAGCGCCTCGAGGCGCCGGAACTCGTCCCAGGTGGCCCATCGGGGGACCAGGTTCGCGTTGGCGATCACGACGCGCGGTGCATCGGGGTGCGTGCGGATCACGCCGACGGGCTTGCCGGACTGGACGAGCAGGGTTTCGTCGTCGCCGAGCGTTCGCAGCGCAGCGAGCAGGGCGTCGAAGCAGGCCCAGTTGCGCGCCGCCTTCCCGGTGCCGCCGTAAACGACCAGGTCCTGCGGCCGTTCGGCGACGTCGGGATCGAGGTTGTTCTGGAGCATCCGGAACGGGGCTTCGGTCAGCCAGCTCCGGCAGGTCAACTGCGTGCCTCGGGGTGCTCGAACGGTTCGTGCGTTCATGGTTTCCTCCCGGCCGGGCCGAACCATAGCACAAGGCGGGGGCGGGGGACCCGGCCCGGGAACGTCCGTCGGTCGCGGGTACCGGGTTCTCCGGTGCGCCGGAGGCGGGAAGCCGTGCGGGAGAGCGCGGATCAGGGCTTCTCGGCCAGCAGGATCAGGTCCGGCGAGTCGCCGCCGAAGAACACGCCGGGGGTGGCGTACTGTCCCGAGACCTCGATCACGCGGAAGCCCGCCGCGTGGAACATCTTGCCCATTTCGTGGAGGGAGTAGAGGCGGATCGAATATTCGATCGTCTCCTGGTCGCCCGCGCTGGTCGCCCAGGAGCGCTTCACGGTCAGCCGGCTCTGGAGGAAGTTGAAGTCGGTGTCCTCGAGGTACTGTCGGTCGTCGCCCTGGAACCAGGTGGAACGGGGCTGGCGCCACAGGACATGGTCGCGGTTGCAGACCTGGAGCAGGAAGCGGCCGCCGGGCTTGAGCGCCCGGGCGGCGTTGGCCAGGACCTGCACGTTGGTGTCGTCGTCGAAGTAGCCGAACGTGGTTCCCACGCAGTAAGCCGCGTCGAACGCCGATTCGAAACGCAGATCCCGCATGTCGCCCTGGATGAAGTTGAGCTTGACGGAGCGGGCCTGGGCGCGGTCGCCCGCGCGGGCCAGCATCGGCAGCGACAGGTCCAACCCGACCACCTCGAAGCCGCGCGCCGCCAGCTCGACGGCGTGCCGTCCGTCGCCGCAGCCGATGTCCAGCACCCGGGCGCCGCGGGCGACGCCGAGCGACCGCTCGATGAACTCCACCTCCCGCCGCGTCTGCTCGGCCGAGTAGCGCGGCAGCGAGCGGATGTACTCGTCGTCGAAGATTTCCTCCCACCACGGCCGGCGCTCGCCGTGTCGCCGCCGGCGGCGGGGGCGGGCGCGGGGAACGGCGGAGGGGGGCGGTCGTTCCGGCGGGATCAGCGGCGCCGCGCTCGGCTCGGACTCCTCCGGCTCGATCGACTGGACGTCGGCTTCGCCGAGCTCCTCCGCCACCTCCTCCGCGAGCGGGGCTTCTCCGGCCGGCTGCACCTTGTCCGTCCGCCCGGTCATCGTCGGGGGCGCCATGCCGGGCAAGAACGCCGCCTCCAACTCCTCCCGTTTCTCCTCGGCCGAGACCGGAGCCCGGGGCACCTCGTCCTCGGGAATCGAGATCACGGAGGGCGGGGCGTCCAGACCCAGGCCCT
>Ga0068707_1003374_pt1 | contig 11150 bp, 9 predicted proteins | sample YNPNPMetaG_FD_66600 | JGI IMG/M metagenome (GOLD analysis project Ga0068707, IMG submission 66600) | Anoxygenic and chlorotrophic microbial mat microbial communities from Yellowstone National Park, USA - YNP NP MetaG | ecosystem: Environmental > Aquatic > Thermal springs > Hot (42-90C) >... | reverse complement strand
CGACCCTTGTGGTCGCCCCATTGGCATCAAGTTGGCGACCACAGCTCCCCTCCCCCGCTGCGCCCATACCCGGGTAGCCGAAGGCATTGCTACCCGGTGCGATTTCTGATCGCCCGCCCCTTAAATTGATGTCTATTGGGCGATCCGCCGGATCGCCCCACCCGGCACGAAGTGCCCAGGAGGGGCGATTTCAATCGGCCTGAATAGTTACGTTAACACTTTCTGTAGCCCTCAGGCCTTCGCTGCCCCTCACCCCCCCTTTGTCACCCTCCTCTCTCCTGCCGCCAAAGGCGAGCAGGGGGTGGGGGCCCTGGGCGGCAATTCTAACGACCGCCTCCCCGCCCAGGATTTTGCGTGTATCACCCGGGCTCTTCGGGTTTGCCGACGATTAGCCGCGGGCGCCGATCGATCCCCTTCAGCAGGTTGATCCAGGACGATGTGCCCTGAAGCTGCCAATTGACCGGTGGCTGTTCGCCGAGGAGCTCGTGGCCCCAGATGGGCATCCGGCGCGCCCTTTCATAGGCGTCTACCCAGATGCAGCGCATCTCCGGCTTCACCTCGCAATGGCCGTTTTGACGCACCCCTCCACACGGCCCATTGCGCAGGTTCTTGGGACAGGTCATGGGGCAGGTCATGCCGGTGTAGTGGAGGATGCACTGCCCGCACAGCCGACAATCGAACACCAGCTTCTTGCCCACATCCTCAAAGGGGAGGATCACCTTTGCCGCGCGCTCGTAGCCGACCCGCGCCAGGAGCGGGTTGAGCTGGTGAAGTACCCATTCCGCGGCCTGCCAGAGGCGTTCGAGCAAGTGGGGATGGTCCTGGATGACGCGTCGCAGGCTCATGGCTGGCCTTCGGGATCAGGTTGAGGCCTGGTCGAGCAGCCCCTTCTGGCGCAGGAGCGGCCGTGGGTCTACCAGGTTCTTGTGCAACATAGCCTCCTTCTCCCCCAGGCCGAGGGCGATGGCCGCCAACTGGGTCGCGTAGAGCACCGGCAGTGCAAAACCCAGATCCTTGATCTGCCCCTGCCGGCCGTCAACATTGACATGGCACAGCGGACAGACGGTGACGACCACATCCGCGCCCCGCTGGCGGGCGTTGCGCAGGATCCTGGCTGTCATATCGAGGGCGATCGGGGTTTGGGTCAGGCCCAGGGACCCGCCACAGCAGTCCGTCTTGTAGTCCCAATCTACCGTCTCGGCGCCGAGGCTCTGCATCAGGTAATCCATCTCCATCGGGTATTCCGGATGTGGCGCGGCGGTGAGCTGCGCGGGCCGCGTGAGGTAACACCCGTAATAGCAGGCGACCTTCAGCCCCTTGAGCGGCTTCTTGACCCTGGCAGCAATCCCGTCCAGGCCCACTTTGGCAATCAGTGCTTCGACCAGGTGCATGATGCGCACGCGGCCCTGGTAGGTGTAGCCGATCTCAGCGTTGACCTGACGCGCGATATCGGGGTTGTCGGTCATCTCGTGCGCGGCGGCCTTGAAGCGGATGTAGCAGGCCGAGCACGGTGCCACCACCTCCGTGAGCCCCATCTGCTCGATGATGGAGAGGTTGACGATCGGGTATTTGGTGGCCAGCACGTGATCGGTAGAGTGGGCAGGGCTCGAGCCGCAGCAGATCCAGCCGGGCGGCTCGACCAGCTCCAACTCCAAAGCTTCGGCAACCGCCTCAAAGCTATGGGCATATTCGGCAGCCGAGGAGTGCAGCGAGCAGCCAGGGTAGTAAGCGATGCGGTTGGGCGCCGGCTGCTGTGCAGGGACCTTGCCAGGCTTGGGCGGGCGGACAGGCAGCGAGACCAGGTTGAGCTTGTTGCGCTTGAGCATCTCGACCGCCAGGTCCATGTCCTTGAAGAGGTTGCCGGTGACCAGGTTCAGGCCGGCCATCAGGCCCACTTCGTGCAGCCGGCCCATCAGACGCACATCGGCCAGGAAGAGGCGGGAGAACTTGTCTACCTCGGGGATGGCGGGCGGGATGCCGCGGCGCCGGGCCTCGATGCGCAGCTCGTCCATGATGGCCGCGATGTCAATCCCTTGCGGGCAGCGGGTGGTGCAGGTCTGGCAAGACGCGCATACCCAGATCGTCTTGCTCTGCAGGACGCTGTCGTCGCCCAACTGCACGGCGCGCAACACCTGGTTGGGGTTCAGGTCCATGTATTCGGTCAGCGGGCAGCCGCTGGTGCACTTGAGGCACTGATAGCACAGGTAGACATTCTCGCCGATGTGTTCGGCAATCACCTGGGCCAGAGGTTGAGTCGCCATTTCGGCGCGCTTGTCGGCCATGGTGTTACCTCATTGGCTGAATGTAGGCCGTGGCAGCAGACCGGCCCCCTCGACGATGGGCCGCACAGCCTCTTCCCACTCGATAGCCATAATGTGGACGCCGGCAACGCCCTTGATCTGGCGCAACTCCTTGATCTGCTCGATGCTCAGCTCGATCCCCCGCTTTTGCCAGGCTTCCCTACGGGCCACCTTGTCTTCCTTGGGGATGCCAGCGACAGCTTTGTCCATTTCCTCCACATAGTAGTCGCTCACGATCATCCCCGGCACTTTATCCCGCATATACCTGGCCGCGCCGCTGCTCTTGAGCGGCCCTATCCCGGCCAGGATATACACCTTTTCGTGCAGGCCCATCTCCACCACTTTCTCCATGAACTTGCGGAAGCGCTCCATGTCGTAGATGAGCTGGGTCTGGATGAAGTGTGCGCCGGCAGCCACCTTCTTGGCCAGCCGATAGGGCCGGAACTCAAAGGGGTCACCAAATGGATTCGCCGCCGCCCCGACCAGCATGGGCATCCCACCCCCGACCACCTTGTCGCCGCATTGGAACTTCCCTTCGCCCAGGCCGCGGATCACCTGGATCAACTGGATGGAATCCAGGTCGTAGACGTTCTTGGCAAAGGGATGATTGCCGAAGCTCTGGTGGTCACCTGTCAGGGCCAGGACGTTGCGGATGCCCAGGGCGTAGGCGCCGAGCAGGTCGCTCTGGATGCTGAGCCGGTTGCGGTCTCGACAGGTGATCTGGATGATCGGCTCCAGCCCGTTCTCAACCAGGATGCGGCCGGCCGCGATGCTCGACATGCGCACGATGGCGGTCTGGTTGTCGGTGATGTTGACGGCGTCCACCACCCCTTTGAGGAGTTGGGCTTTACGCTCGATATCTTCGCGGCGCCACCCTTGGGGCGGCCCCAATTCGGCGGTGACGGCGAACTGCCCAGAGCGCAATACCTTTTCTAGATTGCTGCCAACATAGTATCCATCGTTGCCAGGTAGAGTCATGCTTCACCTCGTGCTTGGTCGCCGGCAGATTAGCAGTTTGATGGGTAGCGCTGCTGTACGCAGTTCCACCCCCAATCTTACCAACTTACCAACTACCAAACCTACCACCCACTACTCCATATCCTCCAGCCCGCGCAGGTCCTCGCGGATGATGCGCCGCGGCCCTCCGTCGCGGCTGGTGCTCCAGTTCTTGGGCGGCTGGATCTCCAAGAGCCGCTCGAGCTGGCCACGCGCGGCCATGCGATCGTAGATCAGTTGCCAGGCGCAGGGGATATCGGGGTTGACCTCGCACCTGCCGCGCTGCGAGCCGCCGCAAGGCCCGTTGAGCAGTTGCTTGGAGCACCGAGCGATGGGGCAGATGCCGGCCGTCAGCCCCAGGATGCAGTCGCCGCAGGCCTGACAACGCTCCTCGAACACGCCGTGCTCCACAGGCATGCCCATGAAGGTGGTGTTGAGGCCCGGCACAACCGGCTTGTTGGGAAAGCGTTCGGCCAGCGCCTGGACACCGATCCCGCATCCCAGGCTGAGCACCAGGTCATAGTCGTCCAGCCGGGCAGCCAGGGGATCGATGTACTCCCACTCGCACTGGCGCTGGACGGTCACCTCGTCGAACTGCTTGGGGTTGCCGTCTATCCTGGTCGCCATGCGCAGCGCCGAGGCCAGGATGCCGACCTCTTTGGCGCCACCGGCGAAGGAAACCGTCACACAGGTGCCGCAGCCCACGACCAATACCTTCTGTGCGTCTGCCACCAACTTCTTGATCTCATCCAACGGCTTCTGTGCAGCAACAATCATCTGTTTGCCTCCACGATGGGGCTGGTGCCGTCTTGTCGGCCAGCCCCTTATTCAAGGGCAGTCTGGCTCGAGAGGTGCGATGCACCTTCTCTGCGATTGTAGCATCATGTCTGGCGCGCCCCTAACCCGGCCGCTTCCAGGATCGCTGGCACATGTTGTTCCCAACCGATAGGCATCAGGTGCACCCCCTGGCACATGCCGGCCATTTCTCGGATCAGCCGAGCGGCGATAGCCACGCTGGCCTTCACCCGGTCATCAGCGGCCGCCATTTCTTCGATGAGTGGTTCGGGCACATGTACACCGGCCACATTGCGGTTCATAAAACGCGCCATACCGGCTGATTTGAGGGGAATGATGCCAACCAGGATAGGGACACCAAAGTGCTCCACCTGGCGCACAAACCGCTCAAACTGAGCCGGGTCGTAGACAGCCTGGGTTTGAAAAAAGCGTGCCCCGGCGCGTATCTTCTTCTCCATTTTGGCGATTTGAGGAGCTAAAGGGTTTGCTGCCGGGCTGACCACTGCGCCAGGGAAGAAACGGGGTACCCCGGTTAGCTCCTTGCCTGCCAGGTCGTGCCCTTCTTGCAGGGTCTGTATCGTGCGCAGCAGGGTCACAGAGTCCAGATCGAATACTGGCTTGGCCTGAGGATGGTCGCCGCGCGAAACATCATCTCCGGTCAGGCAGAGCACGTTTCGGATCTGGAGCGCATAGGCGCTCAACAGGTCTGACTGCAGCGCAATCCGATTGCGATCCCGGCAAGTCACCTGATAGATGGGTTCGATGCCGTGCTCATAAAGCAGGTGGCACGCAGCCAGCGAACCAAGCATCATGACCGAGCTTTGTTGGTCGGTAACGTTGACCGCGTCGACGTAGCTGCGCAGGCGCTCGGCATTTTCCAACAGGTGGTCCACATTGGTGCCCTTGGGGGGGCCGATCTCCACCGTGACCACAAAGCGGCCAGCCCGTAGTGACTGTTCCAGGTGACTGATCGCTTCCATAGACGTACCTCCTGCGCCAAGAGCCTATCGGAGAAGCCAGCTCTCAGCCCCTGTCTCCGGGAACCTGCTCCCCCTCGTCGTTGGCTTTGGCCAACGCATCAGGGAGGGTGGGACTTGGAGCATTTTTCCGGATAGGCCCCAGAGAGCTTATCCGGATCGCTCTCTATCGGCCCCTTTCTTGTCCACTACCCGCGGGCTACGCATTCGGCTCCAGTCTTTGGGCTCACGAATGGCTGCGAAACGCTCGGCCTGGCCCAATTGTTGTAAGCGCTCGTAGATCAATACCCAGGCACAATCCTGAGTGCGGTCCACTTCGCACTTTCCATCTGCATAGCCTCCACAAGGCCCATTCATCAGCCCCTTGGCACAACGTGCCACCGGGCAGATGCCACCGGTTTCGGCCAGGATGCAATCACCACATAGCCGGCAACGTTCCCAGGCCAGGCTCAGGCTCTGAATCTGTGAAAGGGCAAGGGTGTTCAGGCCCGGATAGACTGGCAGATCCACCAGGGAAGCAACGGTCTGTACGCCGGCACCGCAGGCCATGACCACCACAGCATCGCTTACACTCAGCGCCGTATTTGACTGTCTAAGCAGGCGGCGGGTAAGGCGGCTATCGCAGCAGGCTTCCTCCGTGACGCTCCAGCCGGCACACTGTTTGCCGGCCTCTCGCAACTGGCTGGCTAAAGCCTGCACCTCTGGCGCGCCGCCGGTATGCCAGGTCGCAGCGCACACCCCACAGCCAAGCACGAAGATGGAGTGGTGCCGCTCCAGCATGGCCAGGATCTCAGCGAACGGCTTCTGCTCCGTGATAATCATAAGTCACCTCTACGGCTTCTTCTTCGCCTGCAATGCTGCTTCGATACGCCGGAGTAATTCGGCTGGCCGTACCGGCTTGTCCAGATAATCCTCTGCCTCTAGCATCAAGCCCTGCAGCGCTGCGTAGGTTGTGTCGCGCAAGCGCTCTGCAAACCCTGTCAGCATGATGACTGGTATCCGGGCCAGCTCGGCCTCCGATTTGAGGGTCTCACAGACCATGAAGCCGTCCTGGTTTGGCATGATGATATCGAGCAGGATCACATCTGGCTTCTCACTGCGCGCCATCGCCAGGCCGTCTGCCCCGTTCAAAGCCGCCAGCACCCGATAGCCGTTGGCCTCCAGGATTACTCGCGTGCTGGCCACGAAATCCGGATCGTCATCAATCAACAACACGGTGGCTTTAGGTTCTGCCCGCGCGGCGGGGACTTCTTTAGGCTTAGCTTTCTCCAACAGTTGCCTTATGCGGCGCAACAAGTCAACCGGCTTGATGCGCTTCTCTATATAATCCTGCACATCCATGCCCGAGCCGGTCTCCAGCTCATAGCGCCGCCGGCTGGCCTCCTCAGCTACGGCAGTCAGGATCAGGATGGGAAGATCAGCATATTCCGGGTCCTCGCGCAGCTCGCGCACTACCGCGAAACCATCTTTGCGTGGCATCAGGAGATCCAGGATCACGAGATCGGGCCGATCCTTGTAGATCAGCTTCATCGCCTCTACCCCGTCGCGGGCCGAAGTAACATTGTAGCCCTCTGCCCTCAACATCATCCCGATCGAGATGTGGATATCGGGGTCATCATCCACCAATAAGATCTTTGCTCCCTGTACCATTGCTACCTCCTCCTCGCACGTCTGCACTATACCCTGTTCACTGTCGCTCGATTTCCAGTAGTGGCCCGCTTAGGGTCAGCGAAGAGATCCTTTCTCCAGCGGGTTGAGCGGAAGTTCCACCACAAACCGACTGCCTGCTTTGGCCTGGGGTGGGTATGGACTTTCGGCCCAGATGCGCCCACCGTGTGCGTCCACGATGCGTTTGACAATAGAAAGGCCCAACCCCAGGCCAGCCGTCTCCGCTGCGCCGCGCGCGCGATAGAAGGCCTCAAAAATGTGATCCAGCTCGTCGCGCGGAATTCCTCTGCCCTGGTCAATGACCTCGATACGCAACTTGTCACCCTCTTGTCTGGCGGCCAGGCAGATGCGGCTCCCCTCTGGCGAGAACTTGATGGCATTGCTGAGCAGGTTGGACAGCACCTGGCGCAGCCGACTATGGGCGGCTATGATCTTGGGCAAATGGGCCGGCACTTCCAGGACGAGTTCCTGAGAATTCTGTTTCAGGCGCAACTGTACATCTTCCACTGCCTCGTTGATCACTTCGTGCAGGTCGGTCGGCTCAAAAGCTTGCTGGATTTGTTCTGGCTGCATGCGGGCCAGGTCCAGGACCCCCGTGATGAGGTCGGTAGTTTCGCCCAGGCGCAACACGGAACGTTCCAGCATCATCCGCTGCTCTGAGGTCAGCGGACCAGCATACTCATTCAGCATCACTTGCAAGTAGTTTTCCACGGCTGCCAGGGGTGCCCGTAACTCATGCGCAACTACACTCAGGAAGTAAAGCAACATGCGGGTTTGATATTCCAGGCGTGAACCAATCAGCTCGGCGATTCTAGACATAATCCTCACGCCCAGGTGAGGCCGGCGTTGCATCAGGTCACGGAAGGCCTGGCCATCCAGACATAGGGCTCGAGTAGGCTGGACGGCCACCGCGCTTTGGGTGTAGTGGAAAGGAGCCACCAGGCTGGACCATCCCATAGCATGGCCCGGATGCAGGAACTGCACTGTCGCCTGGCGCGGGGGGCTGTGGGGGCCCAGGCGCACCTCCTTTTCCAACGCGACCTGTCCCTCTATCAGCAGGCAGAAGTTACGCGCCTCTTCACGCTCATGGAATATCACAGTACCCGCTGACCAGTGACACTCATAGGTTAACCTGGCTACCTCTTCCAGGTCAGCATCACTGACCCCCGCGAAGAGGTGGAACGTGCGCAGTCCGGCCATCGCTTCATCCACCGTGAGCAGCCGGCAGGCATCACCCCAACCTAGCGGCCCGGCCAGCTCGGCCATGCGCTCAGGTGTCATGCCCACAAGAGAATGAAGCTCAGCTTGCCGACCGGATTGCTCTTCCATGTTCCACCTGCCCTGAAAGTAGCCGGGTTATGTCGCAGGCTTTAGCTCAGGATGGCTCACCGGTTTCAGCCCCCCTGCGCAAAGGGCTCGGGCCGAGGGATTGGACCTCGGCCGTCATTTCAGCCGCTGCCATGGCAAAGTGCGCTCCCATTGCTGACGACATGTTGACCATCTGGATGCGTCGGCTATCCAGGCCAATCTGAGCAAGCAGTTGCTGGATATACTCGACCCGCCTGCGAGCATTGAGGTTGCCGGTCTTGAAATGACACTCCCCTTCCAGGCAGCCGGCCACCAGCACCCCATCAGCACCGCGCTCGAAAGTATGCAGCACTTCCAGGATATCCAGGCGGCCTGTGCAGGGCAGACGGATGATCTTGATGTTGGGCGGATATTGCAGGCGCAAAGCTCCGGCCAGGTCGGCCGCCGCATAGGCGCAGTAGTTGCAGCAATAGGCTACGATTTCCGGCTGAAACATGGTCACACCCTCACCGATTCCAGGCCAACCAGTTCGAACAGCGCGTCCACTTTAGATTCTATCTGTTCATTGGTGTAGTGTACGAGCTGAATGGCGCGTGCCGGGCATTCAGCCGCACAAATGCCGCATCCATGACACACGGCAGGGTTGATATACGCCGCGCCCGCGATACCTCCTGCCCCGATCAGCGCGGGATCTATACGGGGCACTTGATAAGGGCAGAACCGCACGCAGGTGAGACAGCCAACACATTTCTCGGGAGTAACCTGAGCCACTATCGGGCTGGGAATGATCGTGTCGCGCGCGAGGACCAGCGCTGCCCGCGCGGCCGCGGCCTGTGCCTGCACAATCGCCTCGTCCAGCAACTTGGGGTAATGGGCCATGCCGGCCATGTAGATGCCGTCGGAGGCGAAGTCCACCGGCCGCAGCTTCACATGGGCCTCCAGGAAGAACCCGTCCAGATCTACCGGCACTTTCAGCCGGGTGCCCAGTTCGCGGGCGCCTTCTGGCGGCACGACAGGCATGCTCAATACCAGCAGGTCGGGTTGCCACGTCAGGCCGCGGCCCAGCTGCGGCTCATAAGCCTGCACGGTCAGCCGGCCATCCACAGACACCTCAGGCTTGCGGTCAAAATCGTAGCGGACAAAGAGAACTCCCCGACGCCGCGCTTCTGTGTACAGCCGTTCGCCGAAGCCATAGACGCGTAGATCGCGATAGAGCACTGTGATCTGCGCCCGGGGGTTCAGCTCTTTGAGCTTGAGCGCGTTCTTCAGCGCCTGGGCGCAACAGATGCGGCTGCAGTATTTTTCCGATGGCGGCGCTGCGCACTGGATCATGACGACGGTGTTGGGTAGACTGGTAGATTGGTGGGTTGGTTGACCGATGCTGTCCTGAGCTACCAATTGGCCGGGCTCCCATCTGCTGAGCAGCTCCTCCAGTTCCTGCTGCGTCATGATGCGCGGGTCTGTGCCGTAGCCATATGAGTTGCCCCGATATTCCACCGCGCCCGTGGCCACAATGGTCACGCCGTGTTGGATCTCAAAACTCTGCCCGTCGCGGCGCAAGATGGAGGTGAAATTCCCCTTGAACCCCGTTGTGGCCTCCAGCTCGGTGTTCAGGTGCACGGTGATCAGCGGATGCTGTTGGGTCCGCTGTATCAGGTCGGCCAGGTAGGCTTGCGGGTCGGGGGCACCTTCCAGGGTGCCGGTCTGGGGGTTAGCCAGGTAGCGCAACCGACGCAGATGGCCGCCCAGGGCGTCACTCCGCTCGATCAGGTGCACGGGGAAGCCCTGCTCGGCCAGGCTGAGACTGGCCGTCATCCCGGCCACCCCGCCGCCGATCACCAGGGCGGCCTTGATCACCGGCACCTCGCGCGTGTAGAGCGGCTGCAGCTTAATCGCCCGTGCCACAGCCATCCGCACCAGGTCCTTCGCCTTACGGGTCGCCCCTTCCCGGTCATCGGAGTGGACCCATGAGCACTGGTTGCGGATATTGGCCATCTCGAACAGGTAGGGGTTCAGGCCGGCCGACCGCAGGCAGCTCTGGAAGAGTGGCTCGTGGGTCAAGGGTGTACAACTGGCCACCACAACCCGGTTCAGGCTCAGCTCTTTGATCTGCTCGGCGATGTGACGGATGCTGTCCTGGGAGCAGGTGTAGAGGTTGTGCTCGGCGTGGACTACATAGGGCAGGGTGCGGGCGTATTCTGCCACCTGGGGCACGTCCACAAAGCCACCGATATTGCTGCCGCAGTGGCAGACAAAGACGCCGACCCGCGGCTCCTCGGAGCGCACATCGCGCTCGGCCGGGTAGACGACCTGACGGGTGAGGGTGTGTCGTGCCGGGGCCAGCAGCTCAGCGGCGGCTGCGGCTGCCGCGCTGGCCTCGACCACCGATTCGGGGATGTCCTTGGGGCTGCGGAAGGGGCCAATGGCATACACCCCCGGCCGCGAGGTCTGGAGGGGCGCGATGGGTGAAGTCTGTGCAAAGCCGAAGCGATCGGTGGCCACCCCCAGCCTTGTGGCCAATTGCCGCACATCCTGGCCGATCTCCATCCCCACGGAAAGCACTACCAGGTCAAACTCTTCCTCGCGAACCTGCGCATGCGACCCTCCCTCCTCCACATAGCGCACGATCAGGTTACCGTTTGCCGGGTTCTCCTTCACCGCTGACACCCGGCAACGCACATACTGAACACCGTATTTCTGCTGCGCCCGGCGATAGAACTCCTCATAGCTTTTGCTGAAAGCCCGCATGTCCATCATGAAGATACGCACCTGTGTGTCGGGCTCGTGCTCGACGGCCATGATGGCTTGTTTGGTGGCATACATGCAGCAGACGGAGGAGCAGTAGTCGTGCTCCTGGTCCCGTGAGCCGACACACTGGAGAAATGCGATCTTCTTGGCTGGCTGGTGGTCAGAGGGGCGCACGACATGGCCAAAGGTGGGGCCGCTGGCGCTCAGGAGCCGCTCGAACTGCAGGGAGGTCACCACGTTCCGGTAGCGGCCCCAGCCGAGCTCGCCAGCCCTCTCCGCGGAGAAGGCCTCGAAGCCGGGGGCCAGGATCACCGCGCCCACCGGGATCTGACGGGTGGTGGCCACCATGTCGTGGTTC
>Ga0068707_1003373_pt1 | contig 11151 bp, 10 predicted proteins | sample YNPNPMetaG_FD_66600 | JGI IMG/M metagenome (GOLD analysis project Ga0068707, IMG submission 66600) | Anoxygenic and chlorotrophic microbial mat microbial communities from Yellowstone National Park, USA - YNP NP MetaG | ecosystem: Environmental > Aquatic > Thermal springs > Hot (42-90C) >... | reverse complement strand
CGCGGCCGGTGGCATACGACCTGGTGCGGCAGCATGATGTTGAACAGGTGCTGGTCGCTGATGTTGACCTGAAGCGGCTGCGGCAGCTTGGGCGGTGGCTGGGCAGTCCGAAGCTTCGGACCGTCAGAGCCGATGTGACCGACCATCGGGTCATTGCCCGGCTGATGAAGAAATGCACTGTTGTGGTCAGTTGCGTGCCTTACAACTACAATCTCGGCCTCACCCGTCTCGCCATCACCACCAGAACCCACTTCTGCGACCTTGGCGGCAACAACGCCGTTGTGCGCAAGCAGCTTGCCCTGACCGGCCGGGCAAGAAAGGCCCGAGTCACGGTCATCCCTGACTGCGGCCTGGCACCGGGAATGGCCGGCATCCTGGCAGCCGACGGCTTCAACCGGCTTGACCGGACCGAGGCGATTCATATCCGGGTTGGTGGCCTGCCGCGCCGGCCCAGACCGCCCCTGAACTACCGCCTGGTCTTCTCCACCAATGGCCTTATCAACGAGTATGTTGAGCCGTGCCTGGTCCTGCGTGACGGCAAGCCCTGCTGGGTCGAGCCTTTGACCGATATTGAAGAGCTTACCTTTCCAGCGCCATTCGGCCGGCTTGAGGCGTTCAACACCTCGGGCGGCTCATCAACCCTGCCTTACACCTATCAGGGCAGAGTCAAGACACTGGACTACAAGACCATCCGCTATCCAGGCCATTGCATCCAATTCCGGCTGCTCAAAGAGCTCGGCCTGATGGACTCAAGGCCGGTGACCGTGAACAGCCGCCAGGTGGTGCCGAGACAACTTTTGATTCGGCTCCTGGAGAAGGTGTTGGGGTTTGAGCAGGATGATGTTGTCCTGCTCCGGGTCGAGGTGCAGGGCTATAAAATGGGCAAGGCCCGGACCATCCGTTACCAGCTGATTGACTACGCGGATAAGAAGACCGGCCTGACCGCAATGATGCGCACCACCGGCTTCCCGGCCGCAATCGTGACCCTCATGCTCGGCCGGGGCCAGACCAACGGCCCGGGCGTTCTGCCGGGTGAACGGGCCATCCCATCGGAGCGGTTCATCAACGAGCTGAGGCAGCGGGGCTTCCGGCTCACAAGCTATTGACGTCACTTTGACTGATGACAATAATTGGTTGCCGCTCAGACTGCTGAGCCTATTTCTAAAGGAGGCTTCATGAAACGGTGGATTGTTCTTGTCCTAGTGACCGTTGCGGCCCTGGCCGCGCTGGACTGGGTCAACACCGGTGAGCTTGACCGGGCACTGACTGTGCCGGCACTCATCATCGGCCCTCACGGCTATCTCTATGCCGGAGCCAACATTGACACCACCACGGTGGACTCCGGCTGGGTGTTCGTCGCAACCGACTTCTGGCACTGGCAGCGGTGCGGCGATATTCCTGGCGATGTCCGCCGGCTGTATTGTCTGCTAAACTCCCGCGGCGACACCCTGTTTGCCGGAACCCAGTCAAGCTACCAAGGCGCCGACTCCGGCCATCTCTATATCTCAACTGATGGTGGCACAAGCTGGCTCTTCCGCTCAAGACTGCGCGGGCCCAGGGTCGGCCCGGCAATCACCGCCCTGCTTGAGGACATCCAGGGAAACATCCATGCCGGGATAAACTATATGGGCATGTCCGGCTATCCGCCCTGCCGCTCATCGGACCGGGGCTTCACCTGGACCCAGGGGCCAGCAACCGCCTACAACGCCTATCACTATCTCCTCATTCAGCCGGCAGACGGCAATCTCTATTGCGGTGCCTGGGGAACTGGCGGCCTGGTCCTCAAGTCAACCGACGGCGGCGCCAACTGGGCTGGAACCGGCACAATGTTCGATGCGGGTCGGGTGACAACCATCATCGAGGCACCGGGCGGGGTTCTCTATGCCGGAACCTATCCCAAGACCAATCCCGTCGAGCCTATCGGCCGGGTGTTCAAGACCACCGACGGTGGTGCCACTTGGACAGAGGTTGGCTACGGCTACTTCAACAACACCACTGGTGTCCGCGCCCTCTGCCGGACCGCCAACGGCAACCTGTTTGCCGGAACCGCACCCAATGCAGAGGTGTTTGTCTCCAGCGACGACGGTGCAACCTGGACCAGCACCGGTACCTTGCCTGGAGCAAATGTGGTCTACGCCCTGGTTGAAAAAACCATCGGCGACTCGAACTACCTCTATGCCGCAACCGGGCCGAACGGCGCTGTGTTCCGGGCCCGGCTCTTGCCGCCAGTCGGTGTCGTCCACCCAGCCAGCGCGCGCCATCTGCTGCCCGCCCTCCGCCTCTGGCCTAACCCGACAACCGGCACAATCAGCGTTTCCGGCCTTACCACAACCAAAGCGCTGGTCTCCGTGTTTGACTCACGCGGTGCTCTTGTCCAAACCGCCTGGCTCAGCCCGGGCCAAAAGCGGTTGCGGCTGGCGGGCCGTCTTGGCTCCGGGGTCTATCACTTGCTGGTCAGCTATCAAGGAGGCACAACAACCACCACTTTTCTGCTGCTGCGTTGAGACTGGCCCGCCGCCGCTAACAACCGGTTGGGCTTGACTTCGTCAGGCTCAGGGCTATCATAGCCTGTTTATGCCCAAGAAATATACCGTTACCGAAACCTGGATTGTTAATGAGGCCAGTCCGGTTGAGTCCACCAGTGCGGAACAGACCTACGAACGATTGCCTCGGGTGTCGGGTTCGCTGCCAGTGCTGGATGTACCGATTGATTTCCGGGAGAGCAGCCATTTCCTGGACGAGGTCATAGTTCGGGATTTTGCCGCCCATCTCTCGGGTGCGAGTCGGGTGTTGGACATCGGCACCGGTGATGGCTGGCCCCTGTTGCGGATTGCACGGTTCTTCACCGAGGCGGTGGGAATTGATGCCGCTCAGCGCCGGGTTGAGACCGCTCAGGCGCATGCCGCTCGGCTGAATCTGACCAATGTGACAATCGCCAAGATGGACGGGATGCAGCTGCAGTTCGAGGATAACAGTTTCGATGGCGTGATGGCCGCCAGTGCGGTAGAGCAGACCCCGAATCCGTTGCTGGTATTGCAGGAGGTGTTCCGGGTGCTGCGACCGGGAGGCAAATTCCGGGTCTATTTCGAATCCTACGACAATGTCGAAAAGGGGTTCACCGAACAGGTGTTTGTAACCGAGACTGCGGATTCGCTGGGCTATCATTATACCATCAGGCACGGCCGGCCGCCCTGGGAGCGGAGCTATCTTGTGAAGTTTGCGGTCACGCCCGAGATGCAGGAGGAGTTTCGCCGGCTGCGCGATTTGCTCCAGCGCCTGGGCTCCAATCCGGCTCAGGCGCGGGAGATTGGCCAACAGTTTCTTGAGCGCAACCGGGCTCACGTGACCGGTTCGAGCTGGTTTGAACTTGAGCACTTCACCAGTTTGACAATGAAGGCGACGCTGGAGGAAATCGGGTTTGAAAACGTGCGGGTCAGTTACTCGGCTGCGACCCTGGCCAAGTCGGTGTGGCCGCGGATTCAGAACAGCGGACTTAGTGACCAGCAGATGCAGGAGCTGTGCCAGGGTCTGGCCGACATGGCGGTGAATCTGGATGCGCCGGTCGGTCGCGGTGAGCCGTTGGTAGCCACCAAACCGAAGTAAGGACAGGAGGCAGCAATGGCACGGTGCAAGAAAAATCTCCAATGGCCCAGGACTTGGGCGGAATGGCGCATCAGGGTATTGAGTCAGCCATTCACTATTGGCGCTTTGGTGCTTGTCATTCTACTGGTCGGTTGCCAGCGTCCGGAGCCGGGCAAGCCGTTGGGTTCCAGTTATGAGGCGGTGGGCCGGGCCGAGGTGTGGCGGGTCTTGGCCAACAGTCAGGCTGAGACTCTCGGACTGAAGCCTGGCGATATCGTGATTTCCTATAACGACGAGCCGGTCCGGACGAGCGCCGACCTGGCCCGGGCCGAATCGCTAAGCCAAGGGGCAAAGGCCCGCAGCCCGATTACCGTGGTGGTGCTCCGGGACGAGCAGGAGCTGACCTTTCAGGCGCGGCCCGGACCGCTGGGCTTCATTCCTGTCGGCGCGAAGTTCTCGGGCAGTCTGGCCTTGGCCCTCAAGGACATTGCCGGCCACTTCAACCGCCTCGACTATTATGATTGGCTTGCGGCCCTGACCGGTGAGTCGTTTACCTTCTGTGGCCAGGCTGGGGATTGCTGGTCGCTCGGCCCGGGGACCAAAGATGGAGCCTATCTTGAGGAAATCGGCAAGCTCATCGGACTGACGTTCCGGCCGGTGTTCACCAACCACACAGCCAGTCCCGAAACCGCAGCCCAAGAGCCGCCGGTGCCGGGGGCACTACCGGTCATCAAGGAGAGGCTGGCGCACGGCCAGGTGCTTCTGGTCAAGGGCGGCTGGCCTGGGGAAAAGGCGCATCTGTGGGGTGTGGCGCTGCGGGCCGATGAGTCATCCTCGGCAGTCTACGGCCGGACGGTTAATGCGGGTCAGGATGTACCGTTGTCCGGCACTGTTGAGGCGGTATATGAGGTGGTACCCAGACCTGCACCAGAACTAGAGCCCCGCGCCTTCCTGAGTATGGCGCTGGACCATGCGTTGGAGCTCGGGTTAGCCTATGCCGATACCGGTTGGAAATCGGGGCTGGACGCCTATGACCTGGTGCTCCGCTATCTGGATACGGTGCCGTTCTGCTGGAGCCATCCGGAACAGAGCGACGCCTGTTTTCGACGCTTGGTCTGGTCACTGCTCGCATCAAAGGAGAGCGCGAACCGGTTCCTGGAGGAAATGAAGGAGGCGCTGCCGGACCAAGCGGAGATGATTGAGGAAATCATCGGTGAGAACCGCGTGATTATCGGTAAGCTCGAAGGCATGGCGGCCAGCCGGCTGCAACTCGGCAACTTGGAAAATCAGCGCAAGCTCGGATTGACCATCAACGAGATTCAACTTTTGGAAAACGAGCTGCTTGGTTTCTACGAGGAACTGCTCGGCGAGTTGTAGTTCGGTGGCCTAGGGCCCTGGTGCCGGCCCTCCTTCGTAGATGTCTTCGTAGTTACTGTCCCAGTCGTGAAGCCAGTTGGACCGCCGCAGGCTGTCGGGTTCCAATGTGGTGTTGAATAGCGCCACACAGTAGTTGGCCGACCAGCCGATTTCACAGTTGCGCACCGTCGGCACACAGTTGTTGATATAAAGGATTCCCGGCCCCTGCCCGCCACCGTAGAGCAACCGGCAGTGGTCAAGAATGGTGGTACTGGTGGTGGTGAACCGCAGCTCGATGCCCCGCCACGCTCCCGGCCGCGGCGGTCCGCAGCTGGTGGCGAAGGTGATTGAGTCCTGGTCATTCCCCACCGCAACCAGCGTCGCCGGCCCGGTCTGACCCAGACGCAACATGGTGTTGTCCCCAAAGAGGAGCGTCGTACCCGGGTCAATGACAAGGGTGGGGGCCGCACCTGAGCCCACATCAACATTGTCGGTAATCAGATAGGGAACCCCCTGGTTCCGCCACTGGGCATTCTGACTGATTGTGCCGCCGACAACCTCAATCAGGTCCCGGCTGTTGCCGGTCAGCCGGTTGCCTGGGCCCATTGAACCAACAAACGGCGCCTCGATATGAATTGGGTAGTCTGCCGACCCGGTGATGGTGTTGTTGGTAAACCGGCTGAACCCGCAGCCCAGACAGTAGACCCCCAGAGAGCGGCTGTTCTCGATACTGGTGCCGCTGACCGCAATCTGGGTCTGGTAGCAGAAGACCGCGGCCCCGGCCAGGGCCCCGGCATGGGCAATGATGCAGTTCTGGAGCACGGTGTGGAACCCGTCGGTATTCTCCCAGAACTGGATGCCCGGCCATGCCCCGGACCCTGCCGGGCCGAAGTAGATTGGGCCATAGGCACCATTGGCAACCAGCGCCCCGGGCTTACCCACCCCCACCCTGAGCCGGGCGGAGTCGGTAAACAGCAGCGAACAGCCGGCGGCGATGGTCAGGAGGGGATTGGAGTCACCAGCCACCGTAACCGTTCCGGCGATGTGGTAAGCACAGCCCAGATTGGGCCAGCAGCCGGTGTGCTGGACGGTGCCGGGATTGACCTGAATCCGGTCTGGGTTGTTACCGGAAAATAAGGTACCGGCCGCGAGCGTGCCCGTCTTATCCGGGTCAATGACAATCGGAAAGCCGGCGCAGTTGACAATCGCGTTGGCCTGGAAGCTCGTGAATCCGGCCTGCCGGGCAACGATGCCGGCGCTGGCGCTGGCCCTCAAGGTGCAGAACTCCAGCGCCACCGAGCTGTTTTCGAGATAGACCATACCCTGGTTATCCCGGCCGCCCTGCTCAATGGTGCAGTAACGCAGGATGTTGCTGTCCGCAGTGGCACTGCCGAGAAACTGGATACTGCGCCAGGCACCGGCTCCCGGAATCAAGGGGCCGAAGAAAATTGTCGAGTCGGCCTTGCCCAGGACCTTCAGCGCCGCCGGAGCTTGGGCACCGACCACGATTGCGGCGTTGTCGGCCATCAGAACAATCGCCCCCGGCCCGATGGTCAGCACCGCAGCCACCGTCAAGTTGCCGTCCACCACATGGGGATTGTCCTTTGCCAGCCAGCTCTCGTTACTGGTGATGGCGCCGGAATGGTGGGTCCCGCTGGCCAGGTCAATCACCACCTGAACCGGACTGGCGGTGCCCCGGTTGCTATTGGCGTCCCAGGCGCTACCGGTCAGGCTGTGGACCGTGCCGGGCAAAAGACCGGTTGCGTTCCAGACAAACTGGAAGGTGTCATCAACACCAACAGTATCATCGCCAATCGGCTGGCCATCAACCAGCAGCCGCACCCCGGCCACCGACCGGTTGTCCACTGCGTGGACCTTGACCACAACCCGGTCCCTGACGGTGTCGCCGTTTGCCGGCGTGACAATGGTGACGCGGGGCGGCTCACTGTCATCAGCCGGACAGGCCAGGTAGCAGAGCACCAATGCCCCACAACCGATGAACCATAACCAGCGCGGTCCGACTCGGCCGCGGCCATTACCCATGCTAGTAAACCTTGCCGACCGAATGGAACTGCCAGGAGTGTCCCGACGTCTTGCTGCGGGAGAGGTAAATCTCCATTCCCCGCCGCCGACCGAGCGGGCCGGGCCGGCTCTGCTCTCTAGGAACAATATCGACCGCGGCCAGTGCCAGGTCGCCAAAGATACGCACCAGCCCGAATTCACAATGAAACTGGCCGGTGGGCAAGTTCCGATTCGCGGCAATCACATCGGGTGTCAGCCAGACAATGGTGTGACCGTCGAGGGCGAAGACCGCCTCCTCCGTGCGGCCGTGCTGGACGACCACAACTGTCTCGGGCACAACCAGCCCCTTGTTCAGCCGGGTGAGCCCCTCTGGCGAAAGCAAATAATGCAGGGCCGTCTGGGCCACCGCCCGCAGGTCGGCGGTGTCCGAACGACCGTAATCAAAGGACTGGTCAAGAATGTTGGATAGCCAGACCAACTGCCAGTCCGTACCGGTATTGAGCCAGCTCTGGAACACGTAGTGGTAGTCGAACTCATCTTCGAAGCGGACATAGGTGGAGGCATGCCCCCCCAGACCCCGGACATCAATCACCCGGAATGACGCCCTGGTAACCCGGCGGCCGCCGACCCACGACCGGAATGCGGAGTCAAACCGCTGGTAAGACACCGCCGCGCGGAATGCCGGCACAAACAGCTGATACATCTCCCAGGACCGGTTATTGACCAGCGCGGCGGTCAGCTCCTGAACCCGGAGCGTGAGCCGGAAACGAGGCTTGGGGTCGGCACCACCCAGCGGCGCAATCGCTCCCAGTAGATAAAGAAGCCCCACCACCAACGCCCGGTTAGCAACCGGCTCAGCCTCAGCAGTTATCAAGCGGGCTCGACCGGATTTGAACCGGCGTTCTCCGCCGTGACAGGGCGGCGTGTTTGACCAGGCTACACTACGAGCCCATGCTCCTAATCATACGGCCTGCCGGCCCGATGGTCAAGGCCGGTCAGACTTGACAGACCCGCCGGCTGGAGGCAGGATTGGGTTGTGCGCCAGGACACCCACGAGACGCTGGTAACCATCGGTTACATCATTGCTGGACTGGTGGGCGCCGGGCTCAGTGGCATCATTCTGACCCGTAACAGCCTGTGGCACCAGCCCGCGGTGCTGGCCTCATTTCTCACCATCGGGTTCGCCGGCGCGCTCATCTACGCCGCGGTCCGGCTCCGGGGCTTCGGTTTCGCCCTAATGATGATTGTGCTCTTGTTCTTCTCCCAGGTGGCGCTGCAGCCGCCGCTGCGGGCTACTTCGGCCATCAGTGCGGCAATCCGGGCCCTGCCCATCGGTGTCGCATTCTGCACCGCGGCCTACCTCTTCAAGGCAATCCCGAAGGTGCCGGTCGGCCGGTTTCCCCTCATGGCCCTGCTGGTGGGGGGTGCCCACAGCCTGGTGGTGGTCCTGGCCGGCGCATGGCGCCAGCGGCCGGTGCCAATGGCGCTGCTCGTTCCGATGGCGGTTGAAGGCGCGCTGGTCGGCGGGCTGATGGGACTGGGTTTTGAGCTGATTGACCTGCTCCGGCCCCGAAAAGGTGAACCGGACTGGCACGCCGTGGTGGGGCACTAGTTCTGTGGACCTCTCGGCAATTCTTGACTGGCATCGGGCTCACTATCCCCGACTCCAAGCGGCTGACATCTACAAACTGCTCCATCAGGGGGTGTTTGGTCCCGGACACAGCATCAGGAGTCCGGCCCGGGCCCGCGCGGCGCTCAAGCAGGAGCTTGCCCGGCTAATGGTTCGGCCCGGACAGCCGGAGATTGAGCCGCTGGACCCTGCCGGTCTCCTCGTGAGAGTGAATCTCGCGGCTCTGCCCCGGAACGAAACTGCGGTCCGGCAGTTGCTCCACGCCCTGCTGGAGACCGCCGCTGCAGTCCGCGGCACCCCGGCCGTGATGCGGCAGCGGCTGGCAGCAGCGGTGCGGTGGTGTTACCAGACGCTGCCCGGTCAGGCTGACCGGCTCAAGAAGTTGGCTTACACGACCAGCTTAGCGAACTTCCCGGCCCGCCATCACTCGCCAATCTATCTCGCCACCTATCACCCGGCGTATCGGGTCATCCTCCGCCGCCACTGGCCGCTAGGCTCCGACAGCCCGCCGGCAATTTGAGATTGCGGTGCCGGTTACAGCTTCACCATGGTAAGCAGCCCCAGAAACCCCATCGTAAGAATCAAGGCCAGGCTGATGACCGTGGCAATCGGATGCCAGCGCATCGTCTTGGGCAACTGTCCGGGTCGGGACTTGCCGAACGTGGCAAAGACCGCGGCCAGACTCGCCACCACCACCGCGATACCCAAAAACCGGTGTCCGGGCAGCCGTACCGACCGACCCTGGCCCGCTAGGATGGCGGTGAAAAACAGCCCCAGCACTAAGTTGGCGACCGTGAACAGAAAGAAACGCAGGCTCCGAGTCCGAATCCGGCGCAGCGGAAAGTCCCAGTCAGCCAGCTTGGAAAGGGAGACTTGGCCGATGCGCAGGCCATAGACAAAAGTAAGCAGTGCCGCTAACGGATGGATGAAACCGAACCAGGGCATCGCTGCCTAGCGTAATCCCCAGGCCTGAACCCCGGACTCATCCATCTCCGGAACCCAGAGTATCACTTCGTTCAATCGGCGAAACCCTTCCCGGGATTCGGCCAGCTTCACATAGCCCCTGTCCTGGCGCTGCACAATCAGGGCCGGCCTGACGCCCGTCTCCGGCTCGGCCGCATAGCGAATCAGCACATAACTCTTCCAGCCGCAATATTCCGTGGCTCCGGGATACTCTTTCTTCACCGCGGCAAGCGGGTCTTGGGGGACGCAGCCCAACCCCGCCACCAGAATGCCCAGCACACCGAGAATGATGAACCGCTGCACGGTCTAGTCGGTAATCAGTCCCACCCGGCACAAAAGCAAAAGCTCAAGATTGGCCTTAGAGCTGTGGACCCGGCGCGCATCGAACCGGCTGATGACCGGGTTGCTGCTGTTGGCGCCCGTGACCGCCAGCGCCCGGATGACCAACGGGTTGCTGCCGATGCGCTCCGACAGCACCGCCTCATTCCGGTCACGATAATAACCGAACATGCCGTTTTCTGCCAGGTTGCCTTCATCGGTAAAGCCCGGCCCAATCACCTCCGCATCCTCTTCGGTCACCACCCGCGGAAACAGTGCCGGCTTGAACCCCAAGCCGCGCACATCAATCAGGATGCCCGAATAGCTGGGCGCATTCGGCTCCTCGAACGGGACCAGCTTCACCCCCGGCGGTGGCTCCTTGCCTTCGGGCCAGGGCTGACCGCAGCAGGGGCAGGCGGTCCGGCCCAAAAGTCGGCCCGTCCCGGTCGGAGGCAAAAGCAGCCGCAGCACACCGCCCCTGAGACCAAACTCGTAGTCAACCGAAACGGTGCCATCCGACAGATACCTGGGGTTGGAACGCCGGCTATCAAAGGTCATCCGCTCCAGCTTGCGCCGGACCTGCGGATGGCTGGCCAGAAATGCGGCCACGCTCCAAGTCTGGTCGTAGCTCGTACTTTCCAGCACGGCAAGCACCCGGGCCGACAGGTCGGCCGACAAGTCGGCTGCGGTTGCCAGGGGGCTCTTCTCGCTGCAGGTCACCACCACCGCATAACGACTGAAGTCCAATGTATCGGCGCTCGCCACCGCCAGCCCGAACACCAGGACACAAAGCAATCTTCTCAAACAGCCTCCAGTGTCTCGGTCGACAGATTTCACCACTTTTCGGCCACCATCAAACAAAAGCGGCCAACGGGAATCGAACCCGTGTAATCGGCTTGGGAAGCCGAGGCTCTACCCCTGAGCTATGGCCGCACAACTATATATATATTTAAAGAATAGTAACCCCCGAAAGCCGCCTGTCAAGCTGGGAAAGGAAGCCCGGGCGCGGCCGAACAGGCCCGCAACAGGATGATAATCCTACCCCCTGGTTTCCAATGGCCGGTTCGCCCCTAATCTATTAGCGCCCAAAAACGGGCCCAAAGTAACGCTTCGGCCCAAAATCCGGTATACTATACGGTCCCCCCACCGCCCCTGAGCCCTAGCCCCCGGGCCCAACCGGCTGCCTTTTTCCAGCCAGAAGGGTCGGCCGCCCGGTGCCGGTTTTGACGAAGATTCGAGGGTTCAAGGGCTTGTTATTTGCCATCCCCCATTCGTCATCA
>Ga0068707_1003370_pt1 | contig 11155 bp, 5 predicted proteins | sample YNPNPMetaG_FD_66600 | JGI IMG/M metagenome (GOLD analysis project Ga0068707, IMG submission 66600) | Anoxygenic and chlorotrophic microbial mat microbial communities from Yellowstone National Park, USA - YNP NP MetaG | ecosystem: Environmental > Aquatic > Thermal springs > Hot (42-90C) >... | reverse complement strand
CCGAACCGCTCCTGGATGCTCCGCCAGTCCAGTCCCCTGCGCGGCTGACCGAGCGCATCGCCGATGGCCACTCCCAGGAGACATCCGTAGATCCTGTCGAACAGCTCAGTATCCAGTTGCCTGCCCCTTCCCGATGCTTCTCAGGACTGCGCCCCGCGGCTCTCCCCGGGCCGCCGCGGACCCGGCCGCCGGCGCAGGTGCTCCGTGTCGTTGACGGTTTCCAGAATCCACCCGCGGGCGCCGTCGAACACAAGTAGGTTCACCGCCCCGGGGTCCTGGCGGACTGCGTCCCGGCGATCATCCGGGATGCCCAGGATCCGGCAGACCGCCCGGCGGCACTCCTCCGGTTCCGCGGCAGCGCAGACGGTGCGGCAACCCCCGCCGGACCGGGCCCGGGCTTCGAGGGCCGCCAGCAAAGCCACGTCTCCCGGGCCCTTTTCTACGGAAGAAACATCGGCAGGAAGCACAGTTTCCTCCAGACCGTGCCTCCGGGCGATGGAGCGGGCGAGCCGGGCAGCGGGACCGGCGTGCGCGCTCAGCACCTCCTCCAGCGGCTGTCCCGCCAGCCGCTCCACGACCCCGTCCGGGCAGGTCCCGTCGCTTCCATCCCAGGGGATCAGCCAGAGCCGAAGCATCGGCGCCGCTACCAGATCCAGCCCTTGCCGGGAGCCACGCGCGCGTCCACTCCCCAGGTGCGCCCCGCCCGGCTGACGAACAGCAGCAGGAACAGCAGCATCGCATGCACACCGGGAGCAAGCGCCGGAGGCGGGGCGTACGGCAGGTGGGAGGTCAGGTGGGAGGTGGCCAGCATGAGCAGGGCGGACCAAGCCATCGCCGCCAGCGAAGCGAGTCCGGTCAGAAAGCCGATCGTCAGCGCGACGCCCATAAGCAGCTCCGCCACGGCCAGCGTCACCGCGAACACCTGCTGATGGGGAAGCACGCCCTCCAGCAGCAGCTCTCGCATCCACGGAAACGGATTGCCGGTCGCGCAGGCGCTGACACTCGATGGGAATCCCTGCAGATATCCGACGCTGAACTTGGGCAGCGCGCCGTAGAGCAGCGCGAGCCCCGCCGCAATGCGCACCAGAGCCATCCAGCGCCTGATCCTTGTCTCCGACATCGGCCACACTCCGGCCGCGGCCTTCACCAACTGCGCCCGTTTCGGCCGCCGCCGGGGAAGACTATAATCCCGGCCGCGCGGGGCGTCAAACGCCCGTCCTTTTCCTCAGGCGGCTTCGCGCCAGCCCCCGTCTTCCTCAGGCTCTTCGCCTTCCTGCTCCATCAGCTCCTGCATAAAGGCTTCCACGACGCGGGGGTCGAAGTGCGTGCCCGCAAGAGAGCAGATGTGCTCCAGCGCCTTCTCACGGGGCCACGCCGGACGGTAGGGGCGGTGCGACGTCAAGGCGTCGAAGACGTCCACCACAGCGAACACCCGGGCCCCGACCGGGATCTGCTCGCCGCTCAGCCCGTTCGGATAGCCGGTCCCATCCCAGCGCTCGTGATGGTAGAGCGGGATGTCCAGCGCGGGGCGCAGGAACTCGATGGGGGAGAGCATGTCGTAGGCGTGAGTGGTGTGCAGCTCCATGACGGCGCGCTCTTCCGGCGTCAGACTGCCGGGCTTCAGCAGGATGAAGTCCGGAGTGGCCATCTTGCCGATGTCGTGGAGCAGCGCGCCCCTGCGGATGTGCACCAGCTCTTCATCCGGGACTCCCAGCCGCCGCGCCACCCTCACGGTCAGCGCCGCAACCCGCTCACTGTGGCCCCGCGTGGCATGGTCGCGCAGGTCCATCGCGCGGGACCAGCCTTCGATGGTCGCGTCGTAAGCCGCGACCAGCTCCCGGTTGGACTGCTGAAGCTCCGAGACGAGCCGGTGGTTGCCGACGGCGATGCCCGCCTGGCCTGCCAGCATGGCGGCGTATTCCAGCCATTCGCGGTCCGGAGAGATGGGCCGGTCGAAAAGCAGCTCGAGAACGCCGTTCACCCTGTTCTGCGAGATGAGCGGTGCGGCGCAACAGGCTCGGAACTGCCCGGTCCGGAGGGCGGGGCTCTGCGGCCTGTGCTCGGGCGGCAGCGCTTCGATGTCGTCCACGCGCAGGATCTCCTCGCCGAGCGCCGCCTGCCCCGGCAGTTGCTCCCCCAGTCTCACCCGCCCGGGGCCGAGGGACGGGAGCGGGATGCCATCGGTGTAGGCGTAGCGAAGCGACCGGCCCTGCTCGTCCAGCAGAAGCGCGGCGGCTGCCGCCGCTCCCAGCAGCTCTCTTGCCTGGGAGAGGACCATCTCCATCGGGGTGCGGAGGTTGACGGCGCTCGCGATGCAGATGTCGATCTTCCGGAGGGCGTTCAGCTGCCTGACCTGCCGCTCCAACCTGCTGTTGAGGGAGCGCACCTGATCCTCCGCCCTCTGGCGTTCCAGGGCGCTGGCCACCGCCTCGCCCGCGAGCCGGACGAGGGGAACGTCTTCCGCCTGCCACTGGACCTCCGAGCGGACGGCCCACAGCGCGACAAACCCCTTCAACCATCCGCGGATGACCACCGGCACCGCCAGGATAGATCGGACTCCGAGATCTTGCAACGCGCGCCGCTCGTTCTCCGCTTCGGGCGGAAGGTCGTCACGGTTTGAGATGGCGATGGTCTCAAACGCCCGAAGTCGGTCCATCCACCAACCGAAGGGGTTCACGGGATACTTTGGCAAAGGTTCCAGCTGAACGGAGTTCCTTTCAGCGGTCCACCAGTGCCGGAGAGCGAGCTCGCCGCCGTCCCCGGTCAGCTCCCAGAGCACGGCCGCATCCGCTCCCGTGTATCGCGCCACCGCCTCCAGCGTCCTGACGATCTGCTGGCTCAGTCTGTGCGACGGTAGATTGATGAGATTGGCAAAGATGCCGGCGATTCCCTGCTCGAACGCGTTTCTCCGGCGAAGCGCGTGCTCGACGCGCCTGCGCTCGCTGATCTCCGCCTCGAGCTCCACGTTCAGCCGGTGCAGCTCCTCCAGGCGCCGGGCGTGATCCTGCAGTCGTCCGTTGCGGCCTCCGAAGAGGCTGCCGGTCAGCCCTGTCAGGAGCCGGACCGGCCCCGGCCGTGCACGTTCTTGCCCGGCCGCGGCAGGCGTCTTCAACGCGTCCGGGGCGGTCTCACTGGAATGATTTTCAGCCGCCATTTTCCAGTCCTCGCTCCTCGCTCTGCTCTCCGTTGCGCCGCGTCAGGCCGCCCTGTCTCCGGCTACCCCTGTTTCCGTGCGGCTCCCGGCGGCGTCCCTCCATCGTTCGATGGCGCCTCTGAGTTCCGCCGCCGTCAGCGGCTTGGGGATGTAGTCGTCCATCCCGGCCGCAAGGCACCGCGCGCGGTCCTCGGGAAGGGCGTGGGCGGTCATCGCGACGACCCAGGTATGCTTCCCTGAATCCTTCTGGCGTCTCCGCAGCTCCCGTGTCGCCTCCAGGCCGTCCAGCACGGGCATCTGCAGGTCCATGAAGACGATGTCGTAGTCGGTCGTATCGAGCGCCTCCAGCGCCTCCCGGCCGTTCCCGGCCACATCGGCTTTGCAGCGCTCTCTGGCCAGCATCCGCAGCGCGACCGTCCTGTTGACGGGGTTGTCCTCCACCACCAGGCAGCGGGCCACCGGAGAGCGGGGCCTGCGTTGCCTCTCTGCACCCTGTCCGGGAGAAGCCGCGCCGTCATCCGCAGGTCTTTCGTCCGATGCCGTCCATTCAGCTGCGGCGGCAATTTCCACCAGCGCTTCGAAGAGTGCGGACTGCCTGACCGGCTTGGTCAGCGTCTTGAAGAACCCGGCCTGCGCGGCCTGGTCCCGGGCGCCGATCCCCGCGACGGACGTGAGCAGCAGCAGCCTGCAGCCCGACAATGCGGGGTCGCCGCTGATTCTCGCTCCCAGCTCCAGCCCGTCCATCCCGGGCATCTGAAAGTCGAGAAGCGCCACCTGGAACGGATCTTCTGAGGCGTGTTTCCGGAGAAGCTCCAGCGCCTCCTCGGCGGAGGAGGCCGCGGCCGGACGGCATCCCCAGGCCTTCAGCTGGCCGCAGAGGATGCGGCGGTTGGTGGCGTTGTCGTCCACGGCCAGGACCCGCAGCCCCCGGATATCCGCGGCAGGGCATGCGCGCTGCTTTTGCACAGCCTGCTTCTGGAAGCTGGCCGTGAACGAGAAGGTGGATCCCTTGCCGGGCTCGCTCTGTACCGAGATTGTGCCTCCCATCAGCTCCACCAGCTTCCGGGAGATTGCAAGGCCCAGCCCCGTGCCCCCGAAGTTGCGCGTCACGGATCCGTCCACCTGCGAGAACGGTTGGAACAGACGGTCCAGCGCGTCCTTCGGGATTCCGATGCCTGTATCCGTGACGGCGATCCGGAGGGTGGCGGAGGTGCGGTCCTGATCCACCACCGACACCGCCACCGTCACCTCCCCCTCGCGGGTGAACTTGATCCCGTTTCCGATGAGGTTCAGCAGCACCTGGCGAAGCCGCCCCTCGTCTCCGCGGAGAAACTGCGGGACGTCCTGCGGGATGTCGCAGGCGAGTTCCAGTCCTTTCTCGGCCGCCCGCACGGCCAGGACGCTCAGCACTTCCTCCACCAGCGCACGCAGATCGAAGTCCAGGCATTCCAGCTCCAGCCTGCCGGCGTCCATCTTCGAGTAGTCCAGGATGTCGTTGATGACCTTCAGCAGGCCCTCGCCGCTCGTGCGGATGGTCTCGGCAAATTCGCGCTGCTCTTCGTTCAGCGGCGTGTCCAGCAGAAGGGACGTCATGCCGATGACGCCGTTCAGAGGGGTGCGGATCTCGTGGCTCATGTTCGCCAGAAACTCGGACTTGACGCGCGCCGCCGCAAGGGCCCTGTCGCGCTCCTCGGTCAGCTCTTCCGCCTGACGCAGCAGGTTCAGAGTCTGATCCTCCAGACGGCGCCGGTGCTGCTCAAGCCGCTCCACCTCGCGACGCAGCTCCTTCTCCATCTTGCGGCGCTCCTCGGTCTCACTTTCCAGAGCTCGGTGCGCCTTCTGCGCGGCGTGTTTCTGCTGAAGCAGTTGCAGCTCCAGCGCTTCGCTCTGGGCCCGGAGCTCCATCTCGCGCCTGCAGGCGTCCGTGACGTCCGTGAGGATGAGAACGAAGCCCTCGGCGGTTCCGCCGTCTCTGCGGATGGGTGTTGCCTCCAGCAAGGTGCAGCGGCTGTCCCCGGATTTCGTCTTCTGCTGCAGCTCCATCTGGAAACCGACCCGGTCTTCCAGTTTGCGGCGGAGCTCCGCTGCGGCGTCGCCGGGGGATTCCTCCGGAAGGAGGATGTCTTCCGCTCTGGCGCCCTGGACGTCTTCCCTGCTGTAGCCGGTCGCGCGCGTGAACGCCTCGTTGACCCAGGTGACCCGCAGCTCCGCGTCGGTCAGGATGACGGAGTTGGCGGTCTTGCGCGCCACCAGGGAGAGCCGCTCGATCTCCCGCTGCTGGAGGACCTGTCCGGTCACGTCGGTCATAATACCGATCGCGCCGATGGTCTCTCCGGAAGGGGAGAGCACCTGTCCCGCGTTGATGCGGACCCAACGCAGCGTGCCGTTCCTGTGCGTGAACCGGACGTCGGCGCGAACCGGCGGATGGCCCGGCTCGCGGAGCTTCCAGAACTGCTCCATGACCTGTTCGCGGGATTCTTCCGGGACGAAATCCAGGCAGCTTCGGCCCAGAGATTCCGCGACGGTGAAACCCGTGACCGATTCCCACGCCGGGTTGAGGAAGGTGATCACGCCGTCGGCGTCGGTCTCGAAGATGACGTTGCCCGTCGCCTCGGTGACCGCGCGGTAACGCTCCTCGCTCTGCTGCCAGGCCTGCAGCAGACGCTCACGCTCCCGGGCCTCCTCCCGCATCTGGGCTTCCTGTTTGAAGAAGCGCCGCAGCAGTCCTGCGACCTGGCCGATCTCCGAGGGGTGACGTTCCAGGGCGGCGATGGATTGAACATCCCCGGTGGCCAGGCTGCCCGCGATCATCCCCAGCGGCTCGCCCACCCACCGTCTCAGCAGGTGGATGGTCAGACCCGCCAGGGCGGCGGTCATGAGGACGGACAGGAGCAGCTGCTCCCTCGCGCTGCTCGCGAGCGCCTTGAGGCCACGGCTCTCGAAGGTCGCGTGCAGGTAGGCGATGTCTCTGCCATTCCAGCCGGCAAGCGGGTGGACGTGGGCGAACTCTCCGGGCCGGTCACCGGAGGCGGGCGGCGGACGGCGGAGGAGCTCCAGCCGGCAGACGGCGTCCCGTGCCAGAGCGGAGAGCATCGGCGGGTCCCAGCGTCTGGCGGCCGCCAGATAGCCGTAGGGGGTGCCCAGACGGTCTTCGTCCGCGGAGGAATGGATGGTGGCGGCATGCACCTCCAGCAAGACGCCGCCGCTCCAGAGAAAGAAGCGCATCAGACGCCGGCGCTTGATCTCGGTGAAGGCTTCGGGCGGCAGACGCAGCGACGCCAGCCCTGCGCCCGCCCGCGGGCCGGCAGCCCTGAAGATCTCTTTTCTGTGCAGGTCAAAGACCCAGAGGGCGTCCGCTTCGAAGGTCCTGACCGCAGGCGCAAGATTGTCGCGGGCCCAGCGCGTGTCGGGCTTCGCGACAAAGGCCGCCATCTCGTCCCAGAAGGTGTAGTCCGAGACCAGTGTTTTCAGGCTTCCGGAACGCAGCTCCAGCAGCCGCTCCAGGGTGCGGGACCGGTCCTCGCGCAGCTGGGCAGCGATCTCCCTGGACTCCGCGGAGATCGTCTGATGCCGCGCGACTGCTGCGGCAATGAACGCCGCTGCGGTCAGGCAGAGAAGAGCCGTAATCTTGGAGTTGATGGATCTCACCGTCTCGAGTCCCAACGGCAATGTGCGCGCCTTCAGTCCGGTCCGGTGTGCCGGCCTGCCCGGGACGCCGGAAAAGACATCCCGATTATCGGCAGGAGACCAGTCACAGGACAGGATGATGGGCGCGGATAGAAGAGAAACGCTGCAGTCTATCCTGTCTGAGGATTTTCAGCGCGGATGATCCGCAAGGACAGGGAGGGCATCAGATTGGCAGGATGATACTATCTCTGCTACACTCAAAAAGCGGCTTGCGCTGGATCGCTGCCCGCGAACCGGCGCGGCCGTCGAGGAGGATGCACCCTTGCGATTGCTGTCTGCCCTGGCGCTGTCGCTTCTTGCCGCTCCTGCGGCGCTATGCTCCATAGAGCGGGATCCCATCGGGACACCCCCGGCCGCCCCGGTGCGCAGGCTGGAAGCCTCCGGGGCCGGCGGCGCGTCCACGCTGGAGGCGGTCCGGGCCCGCATGCCGGTCATCCCGCGGTTCGAGAACTACATCCTGGAATATCTGCCGGACGCTCAGACCGAGGTGAGTCTGGCGTGGGACGACGCCAACCTGTACGTGCTCTTCCGGTGCTTCGAAGAGCGCGTGGACCGGCTGAGCGGGGAGCTGACGGAGCGCGACTCGCGCATCTGGCAGGACGATTCGGTCTACGTGATGCTGGACCCCGACCGCGACCCGAAGACGTATTTCCACCTGGGGGCGACGGCGGCAGGGACACGCTACGACGAGAAGGACCGGCCGGAGCAGCCCGAAAGTTGGGACGGCGACTGGACGGTGCAGACCGCCCGCGAGGAGAGCGCCTGGACCGCTCTCTTCACGATCCCCTTCCGGACTCTGGGCGTCCCGGCTCCCCGGCCGCAGGAGACGTGGAAGGCGAACTTCGCCCGGCGCCGCATTCCCGTGAAGGAACGCAGCGTCTGGGCCAGCATCCGGTACCACCTTGTGGAGCCCGAAAACTGGGGGGAGCTCATCTTCGTGGACCCGGATGCGCCTTCGGCGGCTCTGGTGATCCCTGACCGGCAGGCGCGCAGGGAATGGGCTCCTGTCGGGCTGCGCGCTGCCGGCACGTGCAGCCGTCCAGAGACGTTCGTCTCGGCTCCGGGGTGGTATCCCGCCGTTGTCAGTGTGGAGAACCCCGGCACCCGGTCCGTACCCGTCCGCGTGGACGTGCTGTGCGAAGGGAAGCTCCTCTCGAGCCACCGCGCCGCTGCAGGTCCCGGACGGCAGGAGATCGCCTTCCGCTACCGTTTCCCGTTGGAGGGGCTGCACCGGATCCAGTTCGCCGTCTACGACGAAGCCGCCGGACGGCTGATCGCCCGCTCTCCGCAGGATTATGCCCGGGTTCCGCGTCTGCGGCAGAAAGCTGCCGGCCTGAAGAAACTGGCGGATCAGCTCCGGCCCGCCCGGGAGCGCGAACGGGAGATGGCGGCCAGCCTGCGGGCCCGCCTGGACGAGGCGGCGGCGCGCGCCCGGTCGGCCGAAGGGAGGAAGGCGTGGCTGGAGCTGGAGGCGACGCTGGACGGTCTTGCCCGGGAGCTGGCGCAGCTTCGCGCGGTGTGCGCGGACCGGTCCCGCAGCGGCTACGCGGTGGGAGTGGAGAGCGCCCTGACCAAAGTGCTGCGCGATGAGCCGTTCTCCGGAAGCTTCGGGACGCCGGCCCGGTTGTCGCTTGCGCGAAACGAGAAGGAGAGCGTGCAGGTCGTGGTGGTCGCCCACGGGGCCGGGCTGCGGCAGGTGCGCGTCTCGGCGACGGACCTGACCGGCCCGGCAGGGGCCGTCATCGGCCGGGAGCACGTGCGCCTGAACCCTGTGGATTTCGTGAAGACCTCTTGGCCCCGCTACGCCGTCGAGTATGCCGGGTGGTGGCCCGACCCCCTGATGGACAATGCGCCCTTCGACCTGCCGAAGGGAGAGCTGAGACCGGTCTGGGTTACGGTGTACGCTCCTCCGGGGATTCCCGCCGGGGTCTATCGCGGAAGCATCCGCATCGCTCCGGAAAACGCTCGCCCGAGCGCCGTCCCGCTGGAGGTCCGGGTCCGGGACTTCGACCTTCCGAAGGCTCCCGCGCAAAGGACGGCGTTCGCGCTCTTCCAGAACGAACTGGCCGCCTGGTATGGAAGGCCGGTCTCGGACGGGATGCGCAGGGAATGGTACGCGTTCATGCTGGATTACCGGCTGAACCCGACCAACATCTACTCGAAGACTCCGCAGCCCGAGCGCGATTTGATGGAGTTCTGCGTGGAGCGCGGGCTGAACTCGTTCACGCTGGCCTGCACGTGGCACAAATACGAGGACTCGGAGCCAGGCCGGGAGCTGGCCGCGCTGATCGAGGACTGGCAGGCCTACCTGAAGCCGCGCGGCTGGTGGGATTTGACCTACATCTACGGCTTCGACGAGTGCCCGCGCGACAAGTTCGGGGAGATGCGGGAGACCTACGGCTGGCTGAAGCGGCGATTCCCGGACCTGCGCCGGATGACCACCGTCATGCCGCACCCCGAGCTGAAAGGATACGTGGACATCTGGGTCCCGCTGACGTCGCACTACGACCACGGGCAGGCCGAAGAGTACCGGCGCGACGGCGACGAGGTCTGGACCTACGTCTGCTGCCACCCATTCCACCCGTGGCCGAACTTCTTCATCGACTACCCGGCCATCGACCCGCGCATCATCTTCTGGCAGAACTGGAAGTACAACGTCCCCGGCTTTCTCTACTACGCGGTGAACCTCTGGGAGACCAACCGGGACCCCGGCCAGGGGCCGGATGATCCGCTCATCCGGCGGATGATGGAATCGGGCAAGCGCTGGCCGGAGATCCCGTGGAACACGTTCACCTGCGCCAGCTTCAACGGGGACGGTCAGCTTCTCTACCCCGGCCCGCAGGGGCAGCCCCTGGCGTCCATCCGCCTGGCCTCGATCCGGGACGGCATCGACGACTAGGACTATTTCGCCATCCTGAAGTCCCTGACGGACCGTGCAGAGCGGTTGGGGAAGGCGCCGCCGGCCCGGTTGAAACGTGCGCGGGCCGCGCTCGGTGTCCGCCCCGAAGTCGCCGCCTCGATGACGGAGTACACCCGCGATCCCCGCGTGCTCCTCGCGGCCCGGGCCGAGCTGGCGGAGCTGATCGAACGGTTCAGGCGGCTGTTGGAGCGCTGAAGGGGCCCTGCGGCGGATGATGCGCCGTACCGCCCCCTGCAGGGTGAGGCAGCCCGTCCGCGGGATGGTGGTGCGGGTGGACTTCGTCGTCCGGGTCGCGCCAGATGACCGGAACGGGCAGGATGTACGTCCGGGGGCGCAGGGGCTCGCCGCTCAGGATGCGGTGGATGATGTCCACCGCGATCTCGCCGGCCCGTCCAAAATCCGGATGCGATGTGGGGAAGCGGGGATAGAAGTAGCTGGTGGCGTCGTGGTCATCGAATCCGGCCACCAGGATGTCCTCCGGCACGCGCACTCCTTCCTCGATGAGCGCCCGGATGATCTGCATGGCGGAGTGGTCCTCCCAGGCGATGACGGCATCCGGGGCGGGATCCAGCGAGAGCAGCTCCCGCGTGATCTCCCGGAAGTCCTCGTCGAACCCCTTGACCCAGGTCTCCAGCCTCGGCGGAGAAGGCCAACCCCGGTAGGCGGCAGGGATGGGGATCCCCTCCTCGCGCATCGCGGTCTCCCACCCCTGGCGCCTTTCGTGCACGGAGTTCCAGAGCTGCTCCTCGGAGACGTGCATGAAGGCGATTCTGCGCCGGCCGTGCTGGATGAGGGCTTTCGTCATATCGTAGCCCAGGCGGTAGTTGTCGAAGACCACCAGGGGACGGTCCCAGTATTCATGTCCCAGGTCGATGGCCACGATGGGCACATCGCGCCATCGGCGGGTCATATAGTCGTCCGCCAGATGGCGGCGCTCCCGGACGGCCGGCGAGATGACCACTCCCACCGCGCCCGCCTCCAGATGCTCTTCGATGAGACGCGCTTCGTGGTCGGCCGAGAAGCTGGCGCTGGCGGTGAGGAGCTTGTATCCATAATCGCGGGCCCGGCGCTCGACGCCGCGGAGAGCCCGCACACTGAGCCAGTCGTCCTTCAGCTGCGCGATGAAGCTGATGAAGGACGTGGAGACGGGATGAGCCCTGCGCTGGCTCGACCCCTCGGCGACGTAAGTGCCGCTTCCCTGACGGCTCCGGATGAGCCCTTCCGAGGCCAGGACTCCGAGCGCGCGCACGATGGTGGGCAGGCTCGCGCCGTAGCGCTTCTGCAGCTCGTGCTGGGTCGGCAGCCGCTCGCCCGGACGCAGCCGTCCCCCGGTCAGCCATTCGGCTTTGATCTCTTCAGCTATGCGCAGGTAGACAGGACGTCTGGACACCTCA
>Ga0068707_1003369_pt1 | contig 11156 bp, 7 predicted proteins | sample YNPNPMetaG_FD_66600 | JGI IMG/M metagenome (GOLD analysis project Ga0068707, IMG submission 66600) | Anoxygenic and chlorotrophic microbial mat microbial communities from Yellowstone National Park, USA - YNP NP MetaG | ecosystem: Environmental > Aquatic > Thermal springs > Hot (42-90C) >... | reverse complement strand
CAAGAGGAAGAAGAATGCCTTCCTCCTCGCTTCCGCACACGATGTTGTCGGAAGGAATGCGACTTCATCTTCCTCATTCCCAGCTCCTTCTCCCACCTCGCCTCGGACGCACTGTCCAGCACTGCAGGATGACGTCGCCGGTATTGGAAGCCGTCGCGCCTTTGCCCCTGTTTCGTTGCCTCGACTGCGGCGACCACCGCCCCCCCGGTCCCAGCCTCTAGGTATCAAAGCAGGCTCTTGGCGACCTCAACTGTCCTCTCGCCGAGCATGTGGGTGTACGAGCCGAGCTCGTTGTCGTACCAGCCGTAGACCACCGCCTGGGTCACGGGGACCTCCAGGATCGAGCCCTCCATGCCCTTGAGCCCCTCCTGGGGGACGGCGCACAGGCGGCTCAGGTTCATGCGCAGGCTCGCGGTGCGGGTATGGGTCTCCCTCCCCTCTATGATGGCAGCGGCAGCGGTCCCGATGATGTCCGAAGAGACGCACTGGGAGTCGGTATAGGAGAGGTATCTGCTCAAATAGCCCTCCGCGGCCCTCTTGTAGATCCCGTTGACGAGCTCCCGCCGGATGGGGGCCCCAGGGTCGTCGTCCTGGATGTTCAGGACCAGGATGACCAGGGAGCCTGTGTTGGTGGGGATCCTCACGGACTCGGCGATGAAACCGATCCTCTTCATCTCCGGGATCACCAGGCCCAAGGCGTCCGCGGCCCCGGTGGTGGTCAGGATGATGTTGTTGAAGGTGCTCCTGTTCTTCCTGAGGTCCTTGGCCCCGGCCTCGGGCAGGCGGTCCAGGACCTCCTGCGATCCCGTGGCCGCGTGGACCGTCACCATGGAGGCCCCCAGAAACCGCTCGGCCCCGAAGTGATCCAGAAGCGGCCTCACCATGAAGGCCAGACACGTCGTGGTGCACGAGGCGGCCGAGATCAGATGGTGCCGGGACGGTATGTAGTCGTCCTCGTTGATCCCCTGGATGGTGGTGACGGCGTCCTCCGGCATGGACCTGGACTTGTCCTTGATCTTGAACGGGGCCGACAGGATGACCTTCCTCGCCCCGGCCTCCAGGTGCCCCCTGAGGCTCCCCTTGGGGGCATCCGGAGGGGCCGTGGGGTCCGTGAAGGCCCCTGTGCAGTCCACCACCAGATCGATTCCGAGGCCCCTCCACGGGATCTGCAGCGGGTTGCGGCTCTCCCTCAGGACCGCCACAGGCACCCCGTTCATCCGGAACGTCCCCCGCCCCTCGTCCAGCTCCTCGATCACCCGGCCCCCCCGAAACCCGTGCAGATACCGGCCCAGGGGCCCGTAGGTGCTGTCCCGCTCCAAGTAGTCGGCGATGTCCTGGAGCCCCTTGCCCGCCTCCCTCCCCACGTTGAGCACGATCCCCTCGAAGGAACCACGCGCCACGTGATGCCAGAGGGAGAGCTTTCCGATGCGCCCGGCCCCGTTTATGCCCAGCTTCATGGGAAGGGTCTCTCGCCGGCCGGACAGGAAGGGATGGTCTTTGGCACTCAAGCTCATGGGCACCTCCTCCTCTCTCGACGGAACGATCTAACCCTGGGCCCTGACGGTCCTTTGCTGGACAGGATGGCGTCCCAGGTATATGGAACCCTCTTGGCCGTCGATGCTGATGAAGTCCCCGCAACGGATCTCGGTGTTGTAGATCCTGCAGGGGCCCCTGTCGCTCAGCAGGACGAGCCCAGCACATCCCACCACACAGGTCTTCCCCAGCCTCAGGGCCACTATGGCCGCATGGCTCGTCTGCCCACCCCTTGCCGTGAGCAGCCCGTCGGTCAGGGAGATCTCCTTGATGTCGTCCGGGACCGTGTCGGACCTGATGAGTATCAGCGGCACGTCCGGGGCCTCACCGCGCCATTTGCGTATCTCCTCCAGGGTGAAGACGGCCATCCCGCACAGGGCCCCGCCGCTGACCCCTATGCCGTTGCCCAGATAACTCTCGTGGAGCTCCTGGGACGGGACGAAGGCCGGGACCGTCTCCGAGCGACGCATGGTCACCATGTCGCGGGTCTGCAGGATGTAAAGGGAGTCTCTGTCCGGCCCCTCGAAGGTGAACTCTATCTCCTGGGGGTTCCACCGCTTCTCGTAGACCAGCCCCTTGGCGAGCCCCTCCAGGGAGCCGTAGACATCCGGGAATTGATCCTCCAGGGTGATCTCTCCCTGCCGGCCCGAGAGCTCCCGCTGCTCGTTGGAGATGGGGTAGGTCCTCACGAGACCGGCGACGATGTCCTCGCCCTGGACCATGGGACTGAAATCCCCCCAGAGGACCACCCGGCGCATACGCCTCTGGGGGTTGGCCGTGAAGAGGACACCGCTGCCCGATTCGGGCCCCCGGTTGCCGTAGACCATGGCCTGAACGATCACCGCCGTGCCCCAGTCGTCGGATATGCCCATGATCTCCCTGTAGTCCCTGGCCTTGGGGGCGTTCCAGGAGTAAATGACCCGCTGGATCGCCACCTCCAACTGCTCCCAGGGGTCCTCGTAGAGCTGGATCCGCCTCTCCTGCAGGGCGGCCGCGTAGGCCAGGGCCATCTCCTTCATCTGTTCCCCGGTGAACTCCCTCTTCTTGCTCACCCCGTAGCGGGCCTTCCAGTTGCGCATGATCTCGCTGAAGGCGTCCCTCTCCATCCCGAAGGACATGCCCCAGGTCTGGAGGAAACGCCTGTAGTTGTCATAGGCGAACCAGCGATTCCCGGAGGCGGCGGCCAGCCCCTCTGCGATCTCCTCGTTGATCCCTAGATTCAGGATGGTGTCCATCATCCCCGGCATGGAGATGGTGGCCCCGCTGCGCACCGACACGAGCAGCGGGTTGGAGGGATCGCCGAAGGTGCGGCCCGTGGCCTCCTCCAGGCCGGCGATCTGGTCGCGAATCTGCGCCAGCAGGTCTTCGCGGGCAGGGAAGAAATCGTTCACCACGGTGTGGCAGCGGAAGACCTCGGTGGTGATGATGAATCCGGGGGGCACGGGGATCCCCTCGGAGGCCAGGCACACCAGGTTGTAGCCCTTGGAGCCGAGATGGATGGCGTCGTTGGTCAGACGGTTGGGGTGATGGATGGGACACGTCACCTTGTCCGGGTCGTAGGTCATCAAGAGGTCCAGCTCCCTCTCGGAGAGGGTCTGCTTCTGCATGGCCAAGGTCTGATGGATTCGGGTCAGAAAGTTGTCGAGGTATTGGAGGCCGAAGGTGGACCCGATGATGTCCCTGAGGAAACGCTCGGATACCCTGTCCACCAGGGCCTTGTCGTCCTCCTCTCGCTCCTCCGCGTGGCCGATGTAGGTCGGCAGGATGTGCTCGCGGCCCAACTGGGCGATGATCAGAGGGAGGTTGTCCTTGTGCACGTCGGTGTAATAGACGTTGAGGATGTCCTTGACCCCCTCGGAGAGCCCGCGCATGATGTCGAGGTACTGGGTGTAGGTGAAGCGGCGCACCTCCAGGGCCTTCTCCAGCAGTTTGATGTGAACGTCCAGCCGCTGGGAGGATATGCCGTCGACCTGCATGGCCCTGAGGAAGAGCTTGATGCAGCGGATGATCCTGAAGAACGTGGATCGGGTGATCAACGAGAGGTTCACCGAATCGATCAGCCGCTCGAAGTAGACGTTGGCCAGATTCTCCAGGCGCAGGGAAAGCCCAAGGGCATCGAACTTGCGCTCGTGATACCGCCCGTACACGGACGGGATGTCAGCCGCGATGTGGCGTTTGTGGTAGATGTCCTCGGTGGCCTCGAAGGCCACGGGGGAGAGGATGATCCCCTTGAGCACGTCCAGGTAATCCAGGAGGGCCTCGAGACACTCCTCCGTCTCCCCCCGATCAAGGACCTCCTGGAGCTGGTCCAGCCCCGTGAACCCGTGGGCCTTGGCCTGGGCGAGGTGGTACCGGATCTCCTGGAAGCCCAGGTAGTACTTCTGGTAAAGGAGGCGGTACATCCGGAAGGTGAGGATCACCCTCTGCCTCTCCTCCTCCGGGACCCCCTCCACCGCGCCCACCCACTGGACCATCTGTTCGTCCCGGACCGAAAGCAGCCCCTGGATCTCGTCCAGAGGGTAAAAGGCGCCCACCCCCCTGAGAACCCGGTGGGGGCCCTCCACATAGGGCCCCTGCGGGTCCACCTGGTCGAAGACCTCCTGCGGGAGGAAGCGGCGCAGCCCCTCCTTGTCCTTGGTGATCCAGAACCGGAGGATCTCCTCGACGAACTCCACGATGAGGTTGCTGCTCTCCACGTGGCTCTGCTTCCGCAGGAAGTGGATGAGGGGGTCCTTGCGCCGGAGGATCTCGTCCACGTCCGTGGAGATGTCCCTCAAGAGCCCCTCCGCCCCTATCTCGTTGAAGAAGGTCGGGATCAGCTTGGCGAGCTGCTTCACTAGGTGGTAGAGCGGCTCCACCTCGCTGTTGAGCAGCTTGGTGATGTCCTTCTGGAAGAGATCCGTGTCCCGGATACACGTCCCGGCCAGCTTCAGGTTGATGATGAGGGCCGACAGGAGGGTCGTGCACCACTTGGGGTTCATGCAGATGATGTCGAGCCATATCCTTATGTTCATCAGGTGGGAGGGATTGGAAAGCCACTGCCACTCGGTATCCACCCCTGTCACGCACGGGGGCTGGAAGCCGAAGCTCACGGCCTGCTCCAGGAATATCTCCACCAGACGCGACTGTCCCTTCCGGAATACCTCCTGCCCTATGGAGTGAATGCACTGGAGGGCTGTGCGCGGATAGTGGTGGACGTTCTGCTTGAGCAGCTCGAAGGTCTTCAGGAGGAAGGACTCCAATCTCTCGAGGGGCTCGCTCCGGATCATGAGGATGAGGGACCTCTGCACCTCCCCGAGGGTCTGCTCGTGGATCTCGGAGAGGGCCTGGGTCTCCATTATGCGGAAAAGGAAGAGGATCTTGCCGTCCCTGAGGGGGTCCCGGGTCTCGGCGGGACCCTCCTGCGACTGTCCCTGGAGGGCGGCCAGCCGGTCGGGGAGCTCCCGATACATCCTCACGATGTCAGATGACCTGGGAGCTCCAGGAGGCGCTCGGTCAATGGCCTCCCGGCACCGTTTTCCGGCAGCAGGTCGAGACGAGAGAGGCATTCCTCCAACCTGGGGTGGGACACGGCCTGCAGGGCCTCTCCGAGCTCCCTGGAGGGCGGGTCCTGGCCGAACTGCCTCCGGAACCACTCCAGCGGGTCCTCCTCCTGCAGCCAGTCCCGGTAAGTCATGCGGAGGCACTGGACCAGCAGCCGGTTGAAGGCGTCGAAGTCGAAGCCGTCCATGTCCCGGGCCAGGAGGCCCTTCCCTATGCGCTTCAGGGGATGCGGGCTCCTGGCCAGCATCCGGCACTGGGCCTCGGGAAGCCCCATGAGCCTCACGAAACACCTGCCCAGCACAGAGGGCAGTTCGGGCAAGCCGCCATCCAGCGGGGTCTGGATCACCTTCTCCAGGTAGGCCAAGAGGGATTCCATGGCTTGGTGCTGGATCTCGGCCCGCCTGGCCGTTGCCAGGGCCTCCAGGAAGACCTCCAGGATGAGCTCCACGGCCTTGGGGCCGCCGGGGTGGGACCCGTAAGAGGCGAAATTCTTGAGGGCGAACCCCCTCAGCTCCGGCAGGATCACCCGCCAGTTTCTGAAGGGGTGGTTGAGTTCGAAGACCAGGGAGTCCACGGTCTTGCGCAGGCCGCGGTAGTGCTCCACCACCTCCTGGAGGACCCGGTACTTGGGATCTATTACGAGATCCCTGACCGCTGTCTCCTGCAGGTTGCGGCGCAGGGCCTCGGATTCCAGGAGCACCTTGGAGGGGTCTCGGGCCTCTTCGGCATCCGGGCTCATGACTCTCCCCCGCTGCTGAGGCGCAAGGCCGGGAGAGGACTCGCACCTCGTGCCCGACCCGTCGCAACTGGTCACGGGGGGTGACGGCATTTCTCCGCGCTTGGAGTCTCCGGCGCTCGATTTTCCGAAGGATTCGGCCTCCGGAGGATCCTTGCCCCCTCCCTCGGTCGGCCTCAGGTCAGCTTCGGCCGAGAGGGCTTCCCCAGGTCCAACTCCCGGAGAATCGAAGCGCCTCAACCAACCGGCTCCGGGAAACGTCGTCACCCTGCGATCACCTGCCAACCCGTCAAATGGGCCTCTGGGCGTGCATGTGGAGTATCAGGTCCAGGACGCGGTTGGAGTAGCCCCACTCGTTGTCGTACCAGGACATGACCTTCACCATCCTGCCCATGGCCCGCGTGGAAGCTCCATCCACTATGGATGACCTGGGGTCCCCCTGGAAGTCGATGGAGACCAGAGGCTCGTCGGTGTAACCCAGGTAGCGGTTGGTGGCGGCCTTCAGGGCGTCGTTGACATCCTTGACGGTGACCTCCTGCTCCAGCTCGGCCACCAGATCCACCAGCGACACGTTGGGGGTGGGGACGCGGACCGCCAGCCCGTCGAACTTGCCCTTGAGCTCCGGGATGACCAGGGCCACAGCAGAGGCGGCCCCCGTCTTGGTCGGGATCATGGAGAGGGCCGCCGCCCTGGCCCTTCGCAGGTCCTGGTGCGGCAGGTCCAGGAGCTGCTGGTCATTGGTGTAGGAGTGGATGGTGGTCATGAGTCCCCTGACGATCCCGAAACGGTCGAGGAGGACCTTGGCCACGGGGGCCAGGCAGTTGGTCGTGCAGGAGGCATTGGAGACGATCCTGTGGACGTTGGGGTCGTAGTCGTCCTCGTTGACCCCCATGACGATGGTGGCATCCTCGTTCTTGGCCGGGGCCGAGATGACCACCCTTTCGGCTCCGGCGTCCAGATGGGCCCTCGCCTTGTGGGCGTCCGTGAAGCGACCCGTGGACTCGACCACGTACTGGACGCCGTGCTCCTTCCAGGGTATGGCAGCCGGGTCCCTCTGCTCCGAGATGTACACGCTCCTTCCGTCCACCACCAGGCCGCGATCCGTGGCCTTGACCTCGGCCTTCAACGTCCCCATGACCGAGTCGTATTTGAGCAGGTGGGCCAGGGTCGCATTGTCGGTGAGATCGTTGATCATCACGATCTCCACCTCGGAGAACTCCGGGCACAAGAGGGAGGCACGGAAGACCGACCTCCCGATCCTGCCGAATCCGTTGATCCCCACCCGAATGGACATTCGCACCTCCCCTTCAGCTCGTTCCCCGACCGGGAAATCCCCTCTCCTTCCGATCCTCGACAGCGTCAATATAACATCGGCGACTCGAGGTGGCAAGCAGACAGCCGTTTTCCTTGACGCCGGCGGAGAAGGCGGCTAGGATTTAGCTTCGGTCCGAGTCTTTCCCGGCCGGGGTGGCCACGGGGGTGGGTGGCCTGTGGAGGCCCCGGCGACCAGGATATGGGGGGCCGTGACATGAGGATCAAGGGTATCGACGAGATGGATCTCAAGGGGAGACGGGTCTTCATCCGCGTGGATTTCAATGTCCCCCTGGACGAAGAGGGCAGTGTGGCCGATGACACGAGGATCCGAAGCGCCCTGCCCACCATCAGGCTGGCCATGGATCGCGGGGCCAGGGTCATTCTGGCCTCTCACCTGGGCCGCCCCAAGGGAAAGCCGGAGGCCAAGTTCTCCATGGCCCCCTGCGCGATCCACCTGGGCCGCCTGCTCCGAAGAGAGGTGCGCCTCGCCCCGGACTGCGTAGGACCCGAGGTGGAGAGGATGGTGGAGTCGATGGGGGATGGCGACATCCTCATGCTGGAGAATCTCCGATTCCACAAGGGCGAGGAGGACAACGACCCCGAATTCGCCAAGGCCCTCGCGGCCATGGCCGACGTCTACGTCAACGACGGCTTCGCGGTGGCCCACCGGGCCAACGCCTCCGTGGAGGCCATCACAAGGTTCGTGAAGGAGTGTTGCGCCGGACTGCTGATGAAGCAGGAGCTGCGGGCCTTCGCCCAGGCCATGGAGAATCCGGCCAGGCCCCTGGTGGCGATCCTCGGCGGCGGGAAGGTGGCGGACAAGCTCGGGGCCGTCTTCCGTCTCGTAGACCTCGCCGACAAGGTCATCCTGGGGGGGGCCATAGCCTACACCTTCCTCAAGGCCCAGGGCGTCGACACCGGGGCCTCGGCGGTGGAGGAGGAGATGTTGCCCCAAGCCAGACGCATCCTCCAGAAGGCCCGGCGCAAGGGCGTCAAGCTCTACCTCCCCGTGGACTGCGTCGTGGCCCGGGAAAAGGCCCCCGGGGCACCGACCCTCGTCAGGCCGGTACAGGAGATCCCCGATGGCTGGATGGGCCTGGATATCGGCCCCGCATCCGTGGCCCTCTTCTCCGAGGCCATTGCCGACGCCCGCACCATAGTCTGGAACGGCCCCATGGGTGTCTACGAGATGGACGCCTTCAGCCGCGGCACCTCCGCATTGGTCAGGGCGGTGGCCTCGAGCCATGCCTTCTCCATGCTGGGGGGCGGGGACCTGGACTCCGCCGTGCACAGGGCCGGCGAGGCGGACAACATCTCCTACATCTCCACGGGCGGCGGGGCTTTTGTGGAGCTCATAGAGGGCAAATCGCTCCCCGGTGTGCAGGCCCTTGCCAGATGCGCCAAGAGGAGGCGTTGAGGATTGCGAACCCCGTTGATCGCCGGAAACTGGAAGATGTACATGACCCGCCCCCAGGCCAGGGGGCTGGTCCAGGGCCTCAAGGAGGCCCTGAGCGGACAGACGCCCCAGGCCCAGGTGGTCCTGGCGCCGCCTTATACCGCCCTGGGCGACGTGGCCGAGGCCCTGAAAGACACCGGTTGGTACCTTGCGGCACAAAACGTCCATTGGGAAGAAGAGGGCCCCTATACAGGGGAGGTCTCTCCGGTCATGTTGCGGGAGGTGGGCTGCAGCTTCGTGATCCTCGGCCATTCGGAGAGGAGGCAGTATTTCGGGGAGACGGACCAAGTGGTCCAGAAGAAGCTCAGGGCGGCGCTCAGACACGGCCTGACCCCCATCCTGTGTGTGGGGGAATCCCTGGGACAGAGGGAGCGGGGGCAGACCGTGGATGTGGTCGAGGGGCAACTGGCGGGCGCACTGGACGGACTGCCGGAGCACGAGACACCGGAATTCGTCATCGCCTACGAGCCCATATGGGCCATAGGGACGGGAAAGACGGCCACGCCCGATCAGGCCCAGGAGGTCCACCTGGCCATCCGCAGGTGGCTCGAGCGGGCACTCTCCCCGCGCCGTGCGGTGTCCACACGCGTCCTCTACGGGGGCAGCGTGAAGGCCGACAACATCGACCGGCTCATGGCGGAGCCGGACATAGACGGGGCGCTGGTCGGGGGGGCCAGCCTCAAGGCCGACTCCTTCGCCCGGATAGTGGCCTTCAGGTCGAACGCCTGAGCTCGGGGATATTGATGGGAGGCCGGCGTTTCGGGATCGGCAGACACGCGGCCGCCCCTCGATCGATTGCGATTAACGCGACGGAGGTCTTCTCGATGTACACAGTCCTTGCGATCCTGCACGTGTTTCTCTGCATCTTCCTTATCCTGGTGGTGCTCCTGCAGACCGGGCGCGGCTCGGATATCGGGGCCGTCTTCGGCGGGGGGGCGACCCAGGCCCTGTTCGGTGGGGCCGGACCTGGGACGTTCCTGGGAAAGCTCACCGCCGTGGTGGCGGCGATATTCATGATCACCTCCCTCGCCATGGCAGGGGGGCTCTTCAAGAAAGGCCCCAAATCCATCGTGGGAGAGCCGCCGGCCAAGGCGGCCCAGGAGGCACCGGCCCAGACACAAGAAGGGCCGCCAGCCCCGGTGGTCCCCGACCAGGCCCCCCAGAGGCCGTGAGGAAGGTCTCCGGGCACGGGCGCCCCTTCCTAGGAGGCATCACCAGTGGAATCGGCTTTTTCTTGCCCTGGGAGCAGCAGTACGATATATTTTTGGCCATGCCGAAGTGGTGGAAGCTGGTAGACACGCCATCTTGAGGGGGTGGTGGGCTACGCCCGTAGGGGTTCGAGTCCCCTCTTCGGCACCAGTCGATACTGCGCCCGGGCCCAGCGGTCCGGGCGTTATGGTTTGTGGGCCACCCTAAAGACCGGCGGCGAGGAGAGATGGGCCCTCTGCGGGAAGGCGAATGGGTCCTGCTCATCGATCAGAGGCATCGTGAGTTCCTGGTGCGCCTCCAGGGGCGGGGGCGTTTCCACTCCCACCACGGCTTCGTGGAACACGACGCCATAACGGGGCTTCCCGAAGGATCGGTCGTGGTGTCCTCCCATGGGCATCGCCTCTGGGTCTTCCGCCCGACCCTCTCCCAGATCATCATGAACATGCCCAGGCAGGCCCAGGTCATCTATCCCAAGGACATCGGGGTCATTTTGGTCCGGGCGGATATCTTCCCCGGGGCGACCGTGGTGGAGGTGGGCACCGGATACGGGGCCTTGACCATGGCCCTGGTGCGGGCCGTGGGAAGGGAGGGGAGGGTCGTCTCTTACGAGATCAGGGAGGACTTCTATCGGGCGGCGAAGCGCACGGTCTCGAGCTATCTGGGGGAGTGCCCCCAGTGGAGCATCCGGCTCGGAGACGCATCCGAGGGGATCCTGGAGCGGGAGGTGGACAGGGTACTCCTCGATGTGCCCGAGCCTTGGAGGCTGCTCCCCCAGGTGAAGGAGGCCCTGAGGCCCGGGGGGATACTGCTTTGCTTCACGGCCAACGCCATACAGGTCAAGAGCCTCCACGACGGCCTCGAGGAGACCGGGGGGTTCGCCACCTGCGAGACCGTGGAGACCCTGCTTCGGCCCTGGCACGTCAAGGGCCTGAGCGTGAGGCCGGCCCACCGCATGACAGCCCACACGGGTTTCATCACCACGGCGAGACGGGTCCAAGACGAAAGGGACCTTGGGTCGGGACAGCCGTCCATAGTATAATCCGGCCCAGTGACGACCGCCTTTCCGGGCCACTGACCTTCAGGGGCGGAGCGGGGGAAGCGATCTAGAGTTCCGCAGGAATGATAGACGATCAGGGCCATGGAGAAACGAGGGGAGGCAAGAGACAGGACCGGCAGGACCTGGTCCGCAGTCGTCCTCAAGATGGACGAGGCCGAGGCCCGGGACTTTGACTTCTGGTTCGACGGTCTCTCTCCGGAGGAGCGCGTCGATGCGGTGGATGAGTGTCTTAGGAGCTGTCTGAAGACCCGGGAAGCCCATGGCGGTGAGAGACTACGAAGAGTTTATCGAGTTATTAAATGGAAACG